>Ga0163154_10002866_pt1 | contig 24669 bp, 24 predicted proteins | sample OliLakLV19MP9P1_FD_148649 | JGI IMG/M metagenome (GOLD analysis project Ga0163154, IMG submission 148649) | Freshwater microbial mat bacterial communities from Lake Vanda, McMurdo Dry Valleys, Antarctica - Oligotrophic Lake LV.19.MP9.P1 | ecosystem: Environmental > Aquatic > Freshwater > Lake >... | reverse complement strand
CGACGAGCTGGATCGGCTCGAGAGTGTCGTACTCGAGGGGCGGGCATCTTCCTGGATGTTCGACGAGAAGGATAAATATCAGTATAATTAGGCAAAAAACATGTTTACAGTTGGAGTGGGGGGGGGGAATGTTGACTTTCCACCCGACTCATTATTTTTAAAGCTGCTTTCGGATTATTTTAATAACCGAAACGTCCAATATGCACACTACAACCTGCAATTTTTTAGCCTTAAAACCGCATATTGCAAAACTGCATATTGGTATTGTATATAAGTATACTGATTTGGAACACGACTTTATATGAGCACCCATATGTATTTTACTACAAAAGTACACTAAAAGTACACTAAAAGTACAAAAGTACACTAAAAGTACAAAAGTACACTAAAAGTACAAAAGTACACTCAAAGTACAAAAGTACACTAAAAGTACAAAAGTACACTAAAAGTACGTATGGTAGCAATCATATAAAACGGCACTCCAAAGCAAGGGCATTATCGGCTATGATAATGCCATTCGTTAAAAACTTTGTGAGCGCGGGACCGAGTGGGCGCAAATATGTCTACACCACCAATCCCACGCAGATATTACTAGTCGTCTAATCTCTAATTAGAGATTTGCGTGTAGAATACAAATGTATTATATCGCCGACAAACTATACCAATGGCGTATTGAAGGAACACTTCCAGTAGCGACTGTAGTCGGCAAGAGTATGCAGTACAGTGGTGTTACCGTGCACACACTGGCAATTTTAGGTGTTGATTTACATCGCGAGTTTGTGTATTGCGCCGACCATTCCGTATACCTATTGTGTAATAATGGTCGTGACGACTGTGAATCGTGGGCACGACTTATACGCGAATCTCCGCATATGCCGATACCGACAATTACACACCCGTGGATTCACAATCTCGACACCGCGTATCCGTATATATCGTCACATCTGTCGGGAGTATTATTCGAGAGTATAGCTGAAGAGACGATGTGTTCGCTAGTGTCTATGCTGTCACCCAGAGACGCCGCGTCGTTATCCGCGACGTGTCGACGAATGTACGGCTGTGTAATGAGTGTATATATGCGTCCACGCGATGCGGAAGCTGCACTGCTGCGCGCAATGGTTAAGTACGCAAAACAACCGTATATACCGCTATTGTGTCGTAGGTCGCCGTTTGGCGCAAACCGCGCCGTCGAGACACTCGCAAAATACCCCCTACTCGCCGATAACATTGACTTGGTGGTGTCGACCGGCACACTTACGGCAATAAATCTAAAACGCGTTATCAGGTCTACGAGTATCGACCTCAGCGGCGACATGTTGACACGAGCCATTACATGTCTGTTATCGTTTAAAAAAATACCCGGAGTGTATGAAGATGTATGCGTTTGGCTTGCCGAGCGGCGCGTATTGGATCGCGAACTACACGTCATTCAACAACACTCGTACTGGAACATAGTTAAAACGTACTCTCGAGTTCAACGCGCGGCATTATTATATGGACAATTGGAGACAGCCACCGCAATGAATATCGTAGTCGACGATCGGCTTGTCGACTATTTAGTGCGATTTCGCGGTTTTGACGGATTGAGTATATTGGCATCCAGTTATATACTTCCGGTATCACGGGTACATGAATTAGCACTATGGGCGTGTCGTTTTCCGCACAATGGCGGTAAATTTATCGCTGAACTACTCGATAACTACCGTGCGAGTATGGGGATTATAAAACACAAGTTACTGCAAATTGTGCGGGACGTTTCTGTAAAACATATCACAAACCCAAAGGCATCCGAGCGAAACGTCGTAACTTGTGTTGCGTTGACTGAAAAAATATCGATGTTATGATTTTGGAGTCGGCATTCATCAATGCTTGAACTGAGACCGGACCTCGGTAAGAGTTTTAATCGCACGTTTTGACACGTCAATTAGTACCGTTTCGATATCATCGGTTGTCTTTATCGAGATCGTGATTGTTTTTGCCATGTGATCTGCACTATAAGTGGCTAGTGGCACGCTGGGGTACGCATCGCATACTCCCTTAACTATAATGTTGCCGATGGTATGCGTCTCGTTCGGTAATACCAGGAAATACACGTTGGACGTATTATACACGTTTGGAATCGCCTTGATTACACGGTCCAGTCGTTCAATCAACACGTCACATGTGGCATGCATTAACTCCGTGAGTGTCATTGTACCCTGTAGTGTGGCTGTGATGCGGTGCTCGCGCGGATCGCTTAACGCCGACGGTATCCCCTCCCCCGTCTCGAGATCAACAGGGGTCTGGTCGACAGTTGTGCACGCAACGTTAACCGCAACGTTATAACCGCCGAATGCCGATGTAGTCATCCGCTCGACATATATGCGATCAATCGCCATGTGTTTTCCAGGGTCTAACATTGCGATATCGAACGTCTCATTGAACGGCAGACGCTTACCGTGATCCGGGATAATATCCCGTGATTTAACGCGCAATGGAGACTCGGTCGTGTTCATGACGTTTAGACGGAATGTCGCTTTCTCGTCTATATTTTGCATAATCGGTATGCATCGAATTCGTGTGCGGACGTAGTCGTTTAGCATAAATAGCATATTAGTGCGGTAAGAACCGTAGTCAAACGTCAGCCCGTACACCGGCAGTTCCGATAACATTACACGGCGTATACCGTTTGCTATCGCCACGTTGCACCCGGAAACGACGAATGACGCGTGTTGAGGTTTGACGACTGTCGGCAATAGCGCAGCGGCATCTGCATCCTTCACTTTGGGATATAGTGATTCCAGCTTAACTTCACGTACCACAGATCGACTCATTTCTCGCTATGCCGTAGTATGTTTGTATACAATCCTTAAATACAATATTCATTTTTTTAAATCTTAATTAGGAAAGTATAACTCAGGGGACAGTTTCTCCAATTTAAAATAGCTGTCGTTATTTAATATATGAGAAATTTTAAACTTATCGTAAAGGAAACCGGCAACCCGACTGTTTCCGTGTTACAATATTTCAACAAAAATATTCAAGATATAAATAGTATGCAGGTATTCCTCATTATAGTCAAAATGAAGGAGGAAGATTTAGACAAAGACATTGTCGGTAGACTGGCGGCAAAGGGAATTACACGTTTTCCGGCACTCATATCCGACAATGGGCGCGTGTTTCTGGGTGTGCAAAAAATTCGCGATTTATTCGATAAAAACCTACAGGGTTTTCGTAAACAAGATATTGCCGCGCCTCCAAAACGAGAGCCAACGGAGACAAACCCCGGTAACCCCGGTAATACCGAATACGGTAGCAATCCAGAACTTGCGAACTATTGGCAGGGTCTCCTAAACGACAAGAGTCAAGATGACGAAGATACTATTAACGAGAGCCGTAAAGATATTGAACGTCGTATGCGTGAATACAATCCCCCGAAACAGCGTCAGAAGTCGAACGGCACCGAACTCGAAGACGATCCGAGACTGTCTCAAGCCAGGGCCGGTAATAAACCGAAGCCGGCGGCTGCCTCCCACCCGGTGGACGACGACGAGAACATACGTATCGACCCGGTAAATAATACGGATATTGCCGACATGTTATCGAATGTAGATCACGAGGATAGAAACGCAGAAGACGACCGAATGGAACGCGCAATGTGGGAAAACAAAGTTAGTGGGGCGTTTAACCCGGATTAAATACTCGACATGTCGTCAATATCCCGTGAATTTTTGATTTAAAACCGAGTCATATAAATATATAAGATGCAATCAGAACAACAACGTGATCAATCTTTGAAAAAATTCAATACGACGCTATCGTGGTTGGTTAATCTGCTCGTCAGACTCAACCCGCGCGACGACGAGATTGAGCGGTTACGCGCACGTATGTCTATAGCACGGGGGGCTGATCGCGACTCCCTGATCCGCGAGTGTGGGCCGTATTTGTTTAAATACCAAAACCACATTATAACTAGAAATGAACAATTTTTCATGAACGTTAACTTTAGTGAAATGGCGGATGTCGAACCGTCCATTAAAAATCTAATAACTAAACTCCGTGAACAATATTCAAAGATGGTTCAGGGTGAAAAAGACCAGATTTACGAAAAAGTAGTGGATCTACTAGCGGCATATGTCGAGTATCTCGACACGTGTCTCGTTAAGTGACCACTCAAAATACATTCAAAATACATTCAAAATACATTCAAAATACATTCAAAATACATTCAAAATACATTCTAAATACATTCTAAAGACACGTCGATATACTAGATATGAAGAAAGTTCGTGTTAAAACCAAGACGGTTAAGGACAAGGAGCTGGCCGGTATGTTCAACCAAATGTTGGGCGCCGATAATGTCAACGTCGGCATTTGCTACCCTCGATACGTACAAATCCGCGGGTATATCGAAAAGGTTGTACAGGTATTGGACTTGTTTAACTCGGGATGTAAATTTTACGAGTCGTTCCCGGAACTCACTCCCCACAACGCGGAAATTGCCACTTATCTCGACGGTGTCAGAAAAACGCTAGACCAGTATAAATTTGAATTGCCTGCGGATGCAGACCTGTCAAAAATTGACGCGGAAACGACTAAACAATTTGGCGTCATCTATAATGATTTTAAAAAATGTGAGACGGTGTCGACACTTGTCATTATGTGCGACGGGCTTATTGCATACAAAAAACATATTGGAGACGCAAAAACATTAAACCACAAATTTATTGCCGTTATGCCGGGTGTTGAATTTTGCCCATTCCCATTCACGCGCCTCAACTTTAAATACGTCATCAATGCCGCATCGTCACAGCTAGCCAACAACAACACGTCGAGCCCAATGATTGACTTGGTATTGACGGTTCTCAACAAAGTATTGTCGATCACCCATAACTTGTACAAGTTAATCTCGACACCAGATGTCGATATTGATGAATTTGTCGAAGTGGTGTTGCGAAATATTGAAGAGGCACGTAAACGAATCCCCCGATGCGACAAGGCGTTTAACAAGCTTGTCACCTCCGTTGAAATGCTCAAGAGCAATTTTCCGGGATATTTCCGCGACTTTGCACAGTCAAGCAACTCTACTGTCATCATTGAAAATTTCGTGTTGGATGTCGCAAAAAATACCAAGGCGGACCCGGAGTTGATGCGACAATTTCGTTCAATCATCAAATTTTACAAACAAATGTCGGCAAATCAAGTCAAGAATCCCCAGGTTCAGGGTTTGCTTGACAAGATCAACGAGCAATTTGCTAAATTTGACAAGTACGCTAATCTTAATAACAGCGGTAAGTGTGACACGGATGCTACTGTTGATATTGAGGACAGTTCCGACGAGGAACCCACCGCCGGTGAATACGAGGAGGAGCGCGCTGCAAATGCCGAGAAATCGGTCGATGAATTGGTTGCCGAAATCATGGGCGCAACTTCGGGGAAAAAATAAATGGCGTACCGTTATCGGTGTATACACTCAAATGATTTTTTTGACTAAAACCTTTGTGGTTTATTTAACTATACATGACACCGTAATTGTTTGGATATCTAAATGATTGGCTATCTATAGGTGTACACTTCGGAATAGTATTTTCGGCGCCGCTCGGTAATAGTGTTGACATGGGGGTAGTTCGCTGATTTGTGGGTGTACACAGGGGATTAAGACTTGGAAGTTCGCATAACGCCCTCACACTATTTACAGCGTATTTAGTAGGACCAACTACGTGGCAGTATCCCGGTGCTGCGTCTGTAACGCGGTCATATGTTGATGTTAATTGTGATGCTGAGACGATGTTGAGTCCAGTTTGTGTACCAGGGGACGCGTTCAGTACAATCAACACAACTGTTGCAATAATCATTCGATTCATCTTAAACTCGTACAAAATATAATAATATATATTGTAATTATAGATGAGTACTCAACTACTTATAATAATACTAGCGATAATAGTGGCCGCTGTAGGCGGAGTAGAACTACTACTCGGTGTTGCTGTAGGATTCGCTGCTTGTAAGTGGTACACCGGAACGTTAAAAACACCCATCGTTGAACCATTCGACGGTCGTCAAATATCACTAGGCGACCAGTGTGTACGGAAAGCGGAGCCGGAGCAACCCGAAATGCCGTATGCTCCCGAGTGGAACGACAAGTCGGGGTATGACGATTGTTACTCGCCGGTAAGTCGCGAGTTTACCGAGGATCCGTACAAGCCGATGTCGATCGACGAAAAAGCGGCTCAATTATCAAAACTACGTTCACGTGATAAAAAGTGCATGGACGGTCTCGTCTCTAAAAATATGTACTTTTACAAGAAACATTATGGGGATGAGATTGATCGCGAGGAGGCAAAACCGTGGTGGGGAGCTGATGATTTCTAGTCTGAAAGCGACAGCAATCCGCCATTAAACCGGCAATATTGACCGAGACGTTTCCATAATTTCCGTCGTAAATCGTGTAAAGCGTCGTCAAAATCTGTATTCATATCGACACACTGAACCATATACACATCTTCTACGTGTATCTTTTTGTCAATGTCGGTATATATACACAGTGGCTCGTCACTTTTTTTAACCATATGTACACATCGCATTAATACGCGTATCCCATAATCGCACTTTTCAACCCCCGTTAACACCAAAAACGAAACACGGTCACCACCGCCATACTCGACGTGTCCAATTACAGTCGTGTTGCCGTCGTGTACGGCTGACACTAGATATATCATTATAGGTATATACAAAAAACAAAGATATATAGTTTTTAAAGTACCTAAAAGTACCTTAAAGTACCTTAAAGTACCTAATTACTTAAACACTACATGGTAGACACGAGTCGGTGCGTTCTTCATCGACACACAAATCAGCAAACCCTTCATGATGTCTTCCGTCGAGAACGATTCAAATCGAACACGTTGAATATCACCTTCCGTTTTGTAGAAAATCAGTGTGTCACCAAGATAGGTTGTAACGTCACATAATGTTTGACGTGTTGTCGTGAACAGAGCGCGGCCAATCATATTGCCGTTGTTTCCGTCGATACGAAGACTACACGTCGGAGTCATGTCGGCCGACTTGGCAGATGTAAAGAAATAGTCGCCGATGCTGACTGTTGTCTTGCAACCGAGCAGTAACGTCGCGGTTGTCTCGTGGTGGGGCTCCTCGCGAGGCTCCGGAACTGTAAAGCAGCTACTAAACATTGTGGTTATACCGTATATCATCTTATCTTTAGAACGATTTTTCCATTTTAATGTTTGATGTATAAATATATAACGTATGTCGCGGCGTCAACAAATAGGAGAGATTGGCGATTCGCCATACGGCAAAGTCGACCGACCGCGATCTCGACAGACCCCGATCGATGTTAAAGAATTACTAAAGGAGCAGATCATAAAACCAGAAATTCCAGAAGGATACCAGCGGTTTGGACCCGGGGACCCGCGTATTGCAAACAGCGCTGAGGTGTCGGACTCGAGCGGTCCTCGAGGTGGCGGCGGCGCTAAAACAGGTGGTAGCGCCGTGATAACAGCCGGTAGTGGTGCCAATTCGCAAGTCATTAATATTCCACCCGTTGTATTTCCCTCTTTACAAAACGTCACCATCACTTCCAACTGGGGTATATCCGATACTTATCTGTTTTGCGATTCTCAATTTGCAGAATCATCGAGTGTACGCGACCAAGGAAGACTCGTATTTTCGGTTGTGGGGTTAAATAACGGTAAGCCAATCGACACGATTATCGAGATGGAAATCGGAAGTTTTTACATTCCGAATGTCGACAATTTTCCGCCCACGATGCCGATTCCGTATCGTTTCTTCTACAAACGTGTTACATTAAGAATTGATGAAATGGTGACACAGTCGGTTTTCGGTGCAAATCAGATCCGCCACCATTGGGAGTTGGAACAGGAAGGATCGGGTATCGCAAATCTACTAACACCGGTCAACAAGAAATTTGTGTTTACTCGTCCGTTTCGTGATGTATCTCAGCTAAGCTTTCAATTCGCGACACCCGCAGGTAACTTGCCGTTACCACGTGATGTATTTATAACCGTACCACTGCGAAACACAAACCCGGGTCGTTTTCTGCTGACAAATAATTTTACACCCAGTCAGTTTGACTATATTGTCGCGCCTATATCGCCGTCAATAACGCTGGTCGGCGGCGGTGCATTATCTGCCGGACGGTATCGGTGGCTAGTCACGTTTGTCACAAAGACGACGACTTCGCCGCCGGGTCTCGAAACGGACGCGGGTATTCCGAGTATTGAAGTGACTGCAGCAGGCGGCAACGCGGGTACCCTAACGAATATTCCGGTCGACATTTGGGGCGCAACAACCCCCGTTAACATTCGTACTCAGACCCGCAGACGCATATACCGCACCATTGCCGACGGCAACATATTCTACTTTGTAGACGAGATTGTCGACAACACTACCACCACGTATCTCGACACCCGTAGTGACGCCATGATTACAGGGACGGTGGCATACGCACCACCGCCTGCCGCCAACAGCACCAACAAATCGACAGCGCCCACGCTAAACTCAACAGGCGGTTCGCCCACATTGATAGCGTATCACGAATTGGTGCTGTATCGCGCCATCCCGTCTCCGCCAGCCCCGTCTGTCTCGATACAGTCTGGTGGTGGCAGCCTATCCGCAAGTATTGCGGGCGGATACCAGTGGCTCGTAACGTTTATTAACGGCAAGGGAGAGACTATCGCCGGCGCCTCATTTGCGTCAGTGGGTCCTAGTAACTCGGGAGACCGTGCTGTGTTATCGAGCATTCCCCTGGGAGATACGGGAACACTGGCACGAAACGTATATCGTACAACTGCAGGAGGTACTACGTATAGATTCGCATTCACAATCAACAACAACACCGAGACTACAGCCGTAGACAAAGTCGCCGATAATGCGCTTACCGGGTCTCCGCCGACAATCGACGGTACTGGTGGACAACAATATACAGTTTACATCACCAATATTGACCTCAATAACGGAACACTAAATTCTATACTAAATTCAACCCAGGGGCATCTTGCGGATGCTATTGACGCCAGTGTTGTCGAACTGGCAAATACAAGTGGCAGTGCTATAGCAAATCTACCATTTGGCGTCTCCAGAGGAATAGGATCGTTGTCGATTGGGTTTCGCCGTATCGCATTTCAGATACGTTTCCGTTCACTTGTACGTAGCGAGACTAATCGTATTTTACCGGTTTAGTGTTTTTAAAAATATGTACTTTTGTATACTTTAGTATACTTTAGTATATTTTTAGTATACACATGAACTACTTGGTGTTGGGAGTTTCAGTAGCGATAGTGGTTGTACTAGCAATAATTGCGGGGTATGTCAAGGGTCTTGAAATGGCATTAACGGTACTGCTAATTGGTGTAGTCGCATCGCTTATACTGTCGTACAATGTACAGTTAATGGACCTGTGCGCCAAAGGCGACGCTGCTGCGTGCGAAGCGCTCCGTCCAAAACCCCGGCCGGTATATACATACCGACCGCCTCCCCCGACTATTATACAGTACGGCTACCAACCGGGATACCAGCAACCGGGATACCAGCAAACTGGATTTAGCTATTGACGAGCGAAAAAATAACATCTATTTTTCACGCGAGTGTCGTCATCAAGTGGGTCGTTTAACCGGGACACTATTCATTTTTTTTGAGCAAGTACGGCCTCCACAATCTCGATATACAGCGGCATGTCTTGCGGCATTTCTCGAATGCCCTTTATCATAGCGTCATACTCGTACACACGGTATCCGTATACTGTAGTCGTGTCCTCGCTGTAGTAGTAAGTAGCGCCATTCACAACTATTTCCTTGGCCTGCACGGTACGTGTTTCCACTAGCATACATTTATCCTCGGTTTTCATGTCGAGGTCTATATCGTCGTAGAAGAGTCGAGTGTTCGAGGGATTGCACACGCGACATTTATAGCCCTGTGGATCGTTTAATTGACACTCGATTGACGACTCCTGTAGAGTCTGCATAAACGACTCGTTTAGTTGTTGGTTCGCAACTGCCTCGGTCCACAACTCCTCGTCGGTCGTAAGTATGTCTTCACGCAGTCCCTGTCGTATCATTACAGTGGACGCCTTCATCTCCTCGGGTTTTACACTCAAGTACACGTATGGCTGCACCGTGCGTTCAGCCAGTGGTAACGCCTTATGAGAATCGTTACGCACACCTCGCGCTTTAATCTGTCCAATACGCGCATAGTTCCAGTACGGCTCCATGATGTGTTCATGTCCAACGTTCTTGAGGTCCAATCCCTCGGCGCCGGTACTCGAGATCAACAATATGTCGATCTTACCACCATGACGATTGTCGTCCGAGTTATAAATGTCCTGTATGCGTTGGCGAAGTTCCGTGTCGACGGCCCCGCTAATGACGGCATATACGCCCTTGTAATCGGCGGCACCCGTGATATACACGGCCCACATTGCGTCACCAGACTCGACCGCTTTTTGCAGGCAGTCGGCATTCGCCTTTACCCGCGACGTGCCGGCGCCCTCGACACTAACCGACGATTCGTCAATCGGCGTCGTGAGGTGAGGCGGATCGTCAATCGGCGTCGTGAGGTGAGGCGGATCGTCAATCGGCAACAATATCGGTTGCTCTGGGGCTAACCCCGGACCCGCCATTGGGTCGTCAATCACAATTTCACGATCCTCAACATGAGGGTTCATGTGTTTTTGCAATGGGTGTATATGCCAACCCTGCAAGTCGAGATATCGCCGAAATATACCGAGACCACCCGCGCCTACAAATTGCGAATACACAAACCCGATTCTACCGCTGTGTAGTGTTATATTGCGGTATATGTGTCGCAGTTTTGGGGCATCGACACGGTCGGCAGGTATTTTTGACACGTCAATTTTTGAAAACTTTTGATCTCGAAATCCGGCCGGCGGACAGTAGTTTGACAGTTGCCGGGATTTTTGCTTATAGCTGCTTGCAAACTCTTTCTTAGGTTTAGCCATCGGCCTTGGCGCCACTTCGCCGTGTCGCCCGTATTTCGACTCTTCAGCCTCTTTATCTCTCGCCAGTTGGTATATAACATACTGTTCCGGGTCCATTGGCACTCGCTCCACTATCGTCGGGAGTTCTTGCGGAAACTCTACACCCCCACCATCCCCGGATTTTGCGACACGCGATGTATGTATAACATAAGACACAAGCCCGGTGATGCGGTTTTGGAATTTCCCCTTGTTTGCAATCTGTCTACGTTCCTTGTCGACAAAATATTTGTAAAAGTCAGTGTATGACTCGGGAAACAACAGATAATTTGGCTTGCGACTACCCAACATATTGAAACACGGAATCAGTTCAAATGGGTGACTCGATACCGGGGTACCGCTAAAGAATACAATCCTACAGTCTCGGCTTGATATCACCATATCGTAAAATTCTTTTGCATTTTTACTGCCATTGGTAATAGCGCGAAACAAATTTTGCGCCTCGTCGACAAGTACTAGTTTACCGTCAAGCGTGCCCGCCGATGTAATATATTCGAGACGCTTGTCCATAGACGACGAGAATTCGCGACCAACGTCGCCCTCGGCAGCACGAACCATTTGGCGAATCATGTTAGACGCGTTCATCGACACAAAATTAAATTTCGAGTCAATGTATCGGTCGAGGTCGGACTCGGATAACGTACCGAGACGATATGCGGGGTCGACAGCGGTGCGCATCTTAATGTACTTTCGTATATTACCACGTAAGTTTTCCTGTAACGACTTGGTAAGCAACACTATCACCTCGCGTCCCCGGTCCATTTGATCCATCGCACAAGATATCAACGTTAGCGACTTACCTAGACCCATACCGTGATAAATTAGGAGCCCCCTGGCGTCGATTTCAACATCGTCGATGTAACTCCTCGCTAGATTTTGGTAGTACTTCAGGAAACTATATTTGCGCTGCTCATCGGTCCCGAAATCCAGGTCCTTTAGATATGCATGTACTTGTGATGAAAAGTTGGTATTATTACGGTCTAGTTTAACCGGCATATTGAATATAATATATACGTTAAAAACAAAAAAAGACATTACATTTACGACGTTATAGGTTTTAGCGATAGGGTCGCAAACCTGAATCCTAATTAAACAATTAGCATTTATATTTGAATATTTCGTATTATCACGGATAGATGTCGTCTAATATAAGGACGTTGTGGAAATCACCACAATATCACAAGAGCCTAATCTCTGCTGTTACAAAATCTATACTGCGGTCTGCACAACCGTATGTCAGAAACGTAGTACCTAATAGACGCGCACTTGGCGATTACATATCGCTCGTCCTCGAATCGTTCAGCGACAGATCGGACGATGAGATATATCGGATGTTATCATACGTCGCGACATTAACACCCGTTCGGGAGGCGTCATCCCGGGTAGACGAGAGGACAACTACGGTATTTCACATACTGGAGCAGACTGGATTCACCGGGGTCAATAGCATTGCCGATATTGGCTGCGGCGACGGCACGATATTACGGTCTATCGGGGCGCGACTCGGGTTGCCGCCAAAAGGTATGGTGGGTGTCGACGTGTTGCCGGCGGCGCCGTTTGGCGTATCGTACGTACGCGCCGACAACTCGCTACCATACAATGTTCCACCTGGCAGCATCGACCTGGTCACCATCTTTGTCACGCTGCACCATATACGGTCACGTGTACACATTGCGAGTATTCGCGATATGGTTCGCGTTGGCGGAATGGTGGTGATACGTGAACACGACTGCCCACACGACGACACGGAACTAAAATCATATCTAGATGTTGTGCATGGTTTGAGTGAAACAGTTACTATGGGGTCTACGTGTGCCGATTTTCATCGCGATTTCTATTCCGAATACCTGTCGCGTGACGACATAGACCGCATGTTTGGCGGCTGGGAACGCGTATACTACGCGACATATACCAGTAATAATCCACAGCGGCTATACCATGTCGCTTATGTTAAAAAATGAATATATCTATCACGACTATTCTCAGTTGATGCGTTTTCAAAAGTATCCGGGCGCGGAATACGCGACTCAAATGTGGTACGGGTAACGCGTGTTTTCTCATCGTGGGCATAAAAAATATTGTTTTTTGGCACATCAGTGCTTTTTGGCACATCAGTGCTTTTTGGCACATCAGTGCTTTTTGGCACATCAGTGCTTTTTGGCACATCAGTGCTTTTTGGCACATCAGTGCTTTTTGGCACATCAGTGCTTTTTGGCACATTAGTGCTTGCGCGAACGGCTCTTGCTCTTACGGCTGCTCTTCTTGGAGTTGGATTTCTTTGAGTGTTTCTTGTCCGACTTCTTGGAACGTGATTTGCGACGACGGGCTCCACCTACTGCTGGCATTGTGATGATATATACATATAGATATTAAAAATTTGAATTTAAAATAATTATGTCACGACATACCCAGATGCGATACTACACATACGACAAGCGTCGTCTCGACACCGTCATTTACAAATACGGCCGCATGCAACGTATACCGCGGGACATACATGGTCTCCTGACGCCGTTCATCGTCGAGACAGTCAATACACTCGGTAAAAATTTCCTGATATGCGAGTGGTACGGGGGGTTACCGCATGGTCCATGCGTCTACACTCACTGGGGCGGCATCGTGTATCGCGTCGGGTGTTACCATATGGGGTTACGACATGGTGAATTTCGTATGTATAATCGCCGAGGCGACGTAAAACGCATCGAAATGTACGATATGGGCGAGCTCAAAACATATACCGTTTGCAAAAAACGCGGCGGTTCATACACGCAAAACGCGATCGATCAGACGATTATGACGTCCTACTGCAACACCAGTATACTTGTCGGCAAGTCGAATCGAATCGTACGCACCATATTCAACGGTGTCGAGACGATGCGAAAGTATCTCGGTAATCGATATCTACCCTACGGAATATACACACCGCATTATACAATACTATGTACCGTGGTGTTTTCAGACCCACCGAAGATAACGCACTACGGTAGTAATTATTGCGTCAACTTGTTGTTGTATTAAGTATTTTATCGTGTTTTTTGCGAATATTGAATACGCGCCGACAACATTAGTGTAGCGGTTTCTGGACGTCGCTATATGCATAACCGGGCACGGCCCGCCCGGACGGGTTTACAATGTCGCCGCACCAGTCCGGGTTCGGCACCCAGAAATATGGCGTCTCGGTATCACGGTTTGGGTAAAACGACTCGAAAATCCTACGATAGTAGTATGATTCTTTTGTGCGGGGTGTGCAGTGAGGGTATCGCGTTGGTGCATCTGCAAACTCCTCGTCACTCACTACTGCCTCTGCATACTCGGTCACGACCTCATACCACGACCGCGTGTGTGACGAAACGCCATCGCTAAAGTTCTCTTTGCGGCGATATAGAATCGAGTCCGGAAGCAACCCAGTGCCGGCAAATGCATCACGTAAAAGCGCTTTTTCTATCTGATATCTGCCGTGCATTTTGTACAAAGGGTCAACCGTAAGCATATACATATAGAAGTCCAAATCAGCGTATGGACATCGCGACTCGAGTCCCCATCTCGATGTACAGCGGTCGGAACGTTTCGCGTCAAAGTGGTGAATGTTCGACAGTAGCCGTTTGTTTTCAGTGCTAAACGATTGTCCATCTGGCGCCATCTTTGCATATTGATACGACAAGAACACCTCGTCACTATAGTCGCCGTTAAACAACACGCGGCAATCTGTAAGTTCCGATATTGCCTGGCACGCCAGGTAGTTACCGACGGATGCCCGGACCGACGTTGTGTCGTATGACTCGATCGTTTTGATTACATCCGGAATCGCCTCCAGGAACTCCTGTTCACTCTTAACGATTTCGATGTGATAACTGCCGATGTGACGAGCGGCTATTTGCGCAAATTCCAAATCGACACTGCCGGGTAGACCAACTGCGAGTGTCGTGAGTCGAGACGGTTGACCCAAGCTGTGCAATTGGGCAGCAACGAGGCTCGAGTCTACACCGCCGCTCAATAGACATGCAATAGGACGGTCTGCAACGGATCGTTTACGTACCGACTCGATAAACAGTCTGCGAATATCGCATAGCGTCTGCTCGCGTGAACGTGTTGTTATCGACAGACCGTTTATGTCGAACCACCGTGTTATACACATTGCGTCCGCCATGTAACAAATGTATTCCGACGGTGGAAGTTGGCGAGCCCCTGTGCAAAACGACAATCCCTTAAGCTCGGACGCCAGCGCAATACCGCCCCCGCACACACCGTAATATAACGGACGCACACCCTGACGATCGCGCCCCGCGTATACACGGTTAGTGTTTGCGTCGTGTAACACAATCGCAAAATACCCGTTGAGACGTTCTAGCATGCCGACAAATCCATACCGTAGATAGACGTGTGTCAGCACTTCGCAATCGCACCCGCTATCGAGCGATACGCCTAGGGCCACCGCAAGTTCGCGCCAGTTGTAAATTTCACCATTGCATATTACGGTTACACCACGGTGCACAAACGGCTGGTCTCCCGCTGGTGACGGGTCCATGATGGCGAGTCGGTGAAACGCCATAACTGTACGTGGTGACGACGCCACAATTGTGATTTTTGACCTGTCAGGCCCTCGATGTCTAATTGAATCGACTGATGTTGCCATTCCCGGCAATGCGTCGCCGATTAAAGCCCAAATGCCACACATACGTATAATTGTAATATTATTATATAAATACATGTTTATATCGAAATTTGCGATTATCGTCTCAAAGCCGCAAAAAAACAAACATGATTGTAACATTTTCATATTATTATATAATATTGTATATTATTGTATAATATTGTATAATATTGGAGCGTCCCCCAATATTTAGCGAACATGTTATATTTATGTTTGTTTTTTGCGCCATCGCTAGTCGGCACCACCGTACTAGACAACACGCCTGGTCTCTATTATATTAAAATATCCAAACGGGATGTGCACCTATACACTATCCCGTTTATATCATGGTTATGAATATTTATAACCATATTATGATCACCCCCGGTGCCCCGTCACCGCGCCATATTTATATATTAGACATATATCATTTCTTTAAAATGAATTTCATACTACAGCTTTTACTGTTCGCACCTTTTTACATGTTTTTCGGATACATGTATTTGGTGATCTCAAAGTGGGAAAAAATATTGAGCGGGTGGATTGCCCGCCCCGATCACCGCCGTGAGATAAAAGACCTGACCGCAGTTGTGGAAAAACAGATTGTGCCAATGTTTGAGCGTAAAATAACCGACATGTCGGATGCAGTCGCACGATATTTCTACGGTTAGTGTTATGCCGTCGGCGAGTCGTGGTCGCTCTCTTGAACAAGACTCTGAAGCTCGTGATTACGGGTGTCCCCAGTTTGCATCTCCATGTCCTCCGAGAAATTCTCGAGTTCTAGACGCGATTTCGACATCGTCACGTCGAAATTACTGCTTCCGCTAAACGGCCATACGAATGGGTTCAGTACATTCCCGGTGGTGGCGTCAGCAGGACAGTCTCGTATGCCGGCACATGACCGGAACGGTTCACGACGGCGCCACCAAATGACAAACAACACCAACACTAACAACACTAATATTACGGTTAACGCAACGATGTACATGTATATAACAAGCGGGTATTTTCCGCTGATGGTAAAAAATAACCTAATTAACGTTAGACACGTGGAATAATTTGTCGCCTTTTTTGACATATCCAAAGTATCGGTGGTTATCGAGCAGACATGCCAACACTTCGTTGAACGGGTTCGAGAACTTACCGAACGTATTCAATTGTAGTTCTAGTTTTGTCAAATACCCATATTTTTTGATGACCGTTGGCACCCGGACTCATGCATTGTATGCGACGTGCAACAACACGGTGGTCGTATAATTGCACAGTTTGCGATGCGCAGTGGCACACGGGACATTCGAGTTTATCGATGCGCAGTGGCACACTGGACATTCGAGTTTATCGATGCGCAGTGGCACACTGGACATTCGAGTTTATCGATGCGCAGTGGCACACTGGACATTTGAGTTTATCGATGCACTCGATACAGGCGAAGTGTATACAATTGTCGAACACGTATAGGGTCCGGGCTTCCCGACAAACGTTACACTTTTCCATTAACTACATATATTCGACAAAATCATTTTTTAAGCGACCCGAGTCTCGTCAATACAGGATATTTTGCAAGTCGTCGGGGCGTGCCGGCAAACCGGTATCGTGGAATGTCCCCTCTAGTCGAAACCGATTGTAGTCTAACGGGGTCGGAATCGCTTCGGATGCCGGCATAATGGACACAATGGGCACATTTCTATTGGGGGTCATAGTCTCAACGCGGGCACGCGCACGGTAGCCCTCAAGTGCCGACGTTTTACGCATTGCGTGAAACGTGTACATGAGTACCACTATAATTGCCACGACCACTACCGCCATAATTAGGGTATCAATTGTCTTTGTGTCCATTTTCGTGAAATATATATAACGAGACAAATATATTGCGACGTAATTAACGATCCTCCCATAATATTTTAACCTCTTTTTGATAATTGTCATATTTAAAAGTCTTGACATGTGTCCGCTTTTTGTCCCAAAATAGGTGGTGTCTACACTCAAACATGACGATATCCGGTATAGGGTGTTCCGCAAAATACCGCCATGGGGTGCCGTTTAGTCGAGCATATATATAATATAGTGAATACACACCACACTCGGTGCTCGACTTTTGGTGACATATAACACTAGCCCTGACAATGTCTATCTTTGGTGACAATGAGTGTTCAGCGGCGGCTCGTGTTAGTTGATGCTTAGTTTTCACCATCCAATTAGTGAATTCACCAAGTGGGGGGTTGCCGCTCGAGTTGAAAAATTCAACCTTCCAATTCGAGTCGTCTCGACAGTCGACAAACAACGCCATCCAGTGCTTACCCCTTCCAGCGTAATAGTCGCTGTTAATTACACACGCTGTCGTTCTATATCCTTCTCGATATAAATCAAACATATTTACGGTATGCAGCGTGTCGCCATGATTTTCGTAATCCCTCATATTAAAATTATATGCAAAGAACTTGTCGTCTGCTGCGGTCCACTGTTGTAGTGTCTGGTCAATATTAAAATTAGTGAGCAGAGATACGTCGGTAGGACCCGGTACTTTAAAATGTTTATGCAGTTCGCGTAGGCTACGTTCGCGTCCGTAACGACTCATAAACTCGGGACTCGTTAGCACACTGCGCTCGTCTGAAACAGCGAGTTTACGTTTCACCATTTCCAGTACTGCAGCACGAGACACATTAGGCGCACCCACAATTTCGCGCATTACACCCACTGCCTCGTCCGACGAACAGCCCACCTGACCGCTAGTCGCTATGGTAAGTGCACATTCGCTTATCGTGTCGGGAAGCAGCGGTTTTATCGGATGGTCTTGCAGCGTGGCAGGCGATCCACTACCACTATGTGTAATCATTTTGTCGTTTTGACGAGTGATGTCTTGTGGAGTATCATCAGAACCCCCACATGTCGTCTCGATATAACCGGTAATGTCGTATTTCGACTCTATGTCCATTTTATACTATATATATCTATCATAATATATTATATACCTACACATAATGACGTGTCCGCTTATTGTTGCAAAAAAGGTGGTGGGTGCACATTTTTCACGCGATTATGACGACGACCCATCCGCCGATATGGTAACGATTGACTCGAACCAGTTTTCAAACAACGGCACGTCTCAATTTTACGTATCGGTTAGACTGCTCGACTACGCACGGCATAAAATGAAGTCACCCGACATTGCCGAGTGTCGTCGTCTTTTTCGCGAGTATTATCCATATATCGCGAGCACACCCGTCACCTTGGGTACCAATTATATAATCGAAAATGTTGAGGTTAATGCTGGCGTCAGCAGTCTCATACGTCGGCATCTTCACGACATTGACGCTCAGCTCGTTTCGTTCGAGGACCGTCTACGTGTTCGCGTTTTGACGACTCCTGATCACGTAACAATAACGGAACGCCCGTCAACGCTAATTGTAGACATTCGACCCGCCGTGATACACGAATGGTTGACGCGTATCGCAAAATGGCTTCGTAAATATGACTTGATAATACCGAGTGTAACACGTCGACCTCCCCGCATGCCGGCCGAAGTCGTAATAAACATACCCGGGTTACAAACCCAAGACGAATATATGCGGTATACTCAAATGTTGCTGGACGAGGAGGCAACCGCGGCACGATACCTGGCGAAAGTAGAACAGTATTATACATGGGTATCGGGTTTTTTGAATGATATTTCGGATGCAATATCCATCTAAAATTAGATGTGCGTTAAAATATAGACGATCCATAATGGTAAACGACACCACATTTCATGTCGACAGATACCTACACTCACGTATAATGCATCGTGATCAACCGTTAAGAATTTGGCTTGGTCGACACCTTCATGAAAAAAAGACGGTCGATATGTCCAATATGTCCGATATGTCCGATATGTCGGCTAGGTCTGATATGTCGGCTAGGTCCGATATGTCCTATATGTCCGATATGTCATATATGTCGGTTGGAGTAGTCATCGTGTACGAATACAAAACATTCGACGTTACGCGTGACGTTACGCATAACGAGTAGTCTAGAGGGATCCCGCCTGATTTCCCGCAAAGCGGTTAATATCGACGAAAATCTTGACGGTGCATACAAATCCATCTGACACGGTGCCGTCGGCATTGTCGATTTTCTTGCGGTCTAGATACGTGGTGAACGACATTGGCTGAAAACGGTCAACGCAAATCAACACACTATCGCCAATGTTGGCATTTGAAAATGGTTTAATGTGATTAATCATTACACTGCTGCTCAATATATCTCCCGGTTCAACCGTAGATTTCAACTTGATTTTTTCGCTATTTCGGTATACTCCCGTCATGGTAATCTTTTTAGGTAATTCATATGTCACCTCGAGTGGGTCCTCGCCGCGTTTTTGAAACGTCAAAACTGTACTTAAATTACTGATGTCGGCAATCTTTTTCTTGAAACTTTTTGACGGAAGTTCAAAACTTAATGGGTATTTCGTATCATCGTGAAATACCGGAATAGTGTTGTCGAATTTAGCGAGGAGTTCTACCTCATAATTCTGCTCATCGTCCATTTCAAAGTCCTTGATTGTAATATGTAGGATGCTTTTTTGAGTATCCTCCTTGAGGTAAAACATAATTTTACAGTGGATTTTGTCGAGCGACTTAAAGATGTTGCTTAGGCATTCGCGTCTAACACAGATTCGCCGCGGCTCTTTGCAGTAGTAGTGATTCAGTAAACGGCAGTCAAACGACGTGAAATTTGTCGTTTTTCCGGTATGTGACTTCGAGATAATACGGATTGAGTCGGCATCAAAGTCGATAACAAGCTCGTCGACAACATACGCCTTGTATAGTGTAAACAATTTCTTGAAAATGCGGGGATTTTCATAGATCATCTCCATCAGGTTCTCGGGATTAACGGGCATTGGAGCGACCCCGTGTATCTCAAATGGAGCTACAATTACTTTTTTACGCGGTCGGCCGGGTCGTTTCTTGTTCTTGTCGGCGAGTGCGTCGACCACAGCCTGCGCGTTTTGTTCCGCCTCTGTCATCGAAAAATATTTAATTATATAATATATGCTCACTTATTTAAATGAAAATTTTATTGCAAAATATCAAAAAATAAATATTTTGCCGGGGGGTTAATCGCCACCGCGTTGCATGATAAAATACTCCTTAAGCGTTACATCGACCGATTGCCACGTTGATGGGGCCGAGTCTAGCGTTTCGATGACGGTATTCATTACATCTGAATATGCGCCCATAAGATACGCGCGGTAATCGGTGCGTGCCGAAAATATTCCCACATTTATATGTTGTTTAATCGCGTCTTCGAGACGTCTTCGGAATTCGCGAATTATCGTGTCCATCTTGACGACGAATGTAGCGCGTAGCTCACGTGTTTTTATTTCTCGCAATTCCAGATATTTAGCGACGTGACGTGTTAGCGTAGGACGATAAATGTTGGCGTCTCGACAGACTGCGACAAACCGTTCCATAGCCTCATTGCCGACAAGCGTCACGTCGGGTTCGTATTGTGTCTTCAGGTCCTCGAGTATATTCCGCTTCAGCGAGTCGGTCGGCGTAGGTTTAACGATTCGCGCTTCGTATAACCTCGGTAGGTCTCTACCGCGTGGGTCTCCACAGCGTTCTAGAATATAGTATTCCGCGATGGCACCGTATGCGGTTGGGCGTTGCGATACGCCAGTGATTATGCGATTCATTGTTGCGATGTCTACTGATGTATTGCCAAATTTGTACGACAATAAACGACACTGCATGCCTGTATTTTCCACAACGACGCACTCACCAATCCCGTGTATCGCGTTTACTACAAAATTATCATCGGGTGGGCCGGTTTGTACATCACGAACGGTGTCAAATCGTTTCCAAATTAATTTGTTAATACCGTTTTCACTATTAGTGAATAGTTTATGACGTGTGTAGTATTCTGCCGACAATATCGGCAATATATTGTAATCTATTTCACGCGTGACGTTCTTCATGATTACAATCGACGACTTGCCAGTGGCTCTCGTAACGTTTTCCGTCAAGGTAGCGCTTAAGTCATATGCATAGTCGAAATATTCACGAAATAGCGCTGCGGGTTCCATGTACGGTGTCGCGGGTATCACATGTACACACCCAACAATCCACACGAGTGGTGATTCAACGTGACGAGACGTATCAGGGTGCACCATTACCGGTGATTGCAGCACAACGTCTTTATACCGCTCTATAATGGGGCCTAGACGGACATCGGTGTTATTTGCCATAATTGACATTAATTTAATAGCGAGACGATTTGGGGCCGGGTGTCTACGTATCGTGTCTAGAATGGCGCGATAATTTTTACCTACATCTACTATACCTATTACACTCGCAAATACCACAGCGTCTTCCGACTTCTCGACGTCACGATATTTAATACGCATTTCACGCACCAAGCGGCGCCATATTTTCGCCTGATCCATAAACGTTATAGACCTAGTAGCCTTGAGTAGTTCAAAGTAGTATTGACTGCTCACCGCTTCCATAACGATTTGCATCGCGAGTTTTACCGTTTCTAGGGTCCCGTAAAATTTCAACACATCGTCTAGTGTAACTGCCGACTGGTTTTTAGTCATTTCTGCTGAGAGACGACGCGACTCTCGTATACCTTTTACAATCTCGCCTTCTAAACGGTGGTGGCGTTTATCGGCCACCGGATCGGCATTAACCAGTATACCGTGTAGCGCCTCAATGTAGCCGAATGTTGTTTCGTGCAACGAATCGAGTATATCAAACCGTTTTGTTTTTGACAATTTATCTATCTCCATTTAGACACAGGTGACCTATATAAATAACTGCAGATTTTTAAATGGGTGATGCCGATGAAATGGAAAACGTGTTGATAACTCCCGATATTCAGGACCCGGATTTACTACCGGAAGAGGAGCCGTTTAGAAAATCTACTCGCGGTAGCGATAAACGTGTTAAAAAAGAGTCGACCGACACAAAATCTATCTGGAATCGCCTTGCCGAGAACAAAACTACAGTGATAATTGTAGTGGTAGTAGTCATTGTGTTGATCGTATTGGTATTTGTCGTGTTAAAGTTTTGGTCAAAAGAACCGGAAGATGTGCCGCCGCAGTCTCAACCACCCGCGACCCAATATGCGCCGGGCATGCCTCCGCCGCAAAATATCGGGGGCGCACCGCATCAATACCCGCACGAACCCGCATTTCAAAAACCGGTGGCTGGCGGGGTGCAATCCGCTGGTATTACACATGAGGCTCTGGCACAACACGTTCCCCGGGAAGCACTACAGAGACTGCGTGACAAGATGCAAAGTGGTCGACACAATCAACCACCCCCACCACGCGCGACACCGACGTGCGAAGAGCTGAGTAGTGACGATGAACACGCAGATAGTAGCCATGATGGTGTACAACACAATAGTGTACAACACAATAGTGTACAACACAATAGTGTACAACACAATAGTGAACAACACAATAGTGTACAACACAATAGTGAACAACACAATAGTGAACACGCCGACAGCAGCCACGCCGCCAATGCACCCAACACCAGTGAAACGGACACAACCCCCGAAGTGCCGCCGCAAGACGCCCCAGTTAATCCGGAGTGGTATAGAGCCGATACAGTTAATCGCGATGGGCTTTGTGCCGCCGTTACAACTACAGGGGGCTACTGCCGTAACAAGTCCACAGCTGGAGATAAATGTGGTAAACACAGAAATGGGTAGCTTTATAATGGCATGTCGAGACGGTATTTTTGTGCCTGTCGGGAGCTCCACACGACACCCCCGAAACCACACCCAAAAATAAAATTGAATTTCCATCTAGAATCAAGTTACAGTATACCATATACAATGTCTGCAACAGTCGTCGCTACCCCCGTTACCCCCGTCGCTAGTGTCAAGAAGGTGTCGGTTTCCCACATCTCGGCTGCTCGCGTTCGTCGCCGAATCGATAAGATGGGCATCAACCTGTTGGTTACCACTAAGGCACGCCAAATCAAGGCCGAGCTCGAGCCATTTGAAACGGCGGAATTGCGACTCAAGAACGGTGACGCCGTGTTGGATGCCGAGGGCAAACCGGCGTTGGATGCCGAGGGCAAGCCGAAATACAACCCGGTATCTGACGCAGATCGCGCGTCTCTACAGAAGATGCTAGACGATGGAAAGGCGAAACGTGAGGAGCTGTCTACGGTTCTGCACGCATTGGTGCGCGAACGCGCTCGTTTCAGCAACGAGGCGTCGCAAGCACTTGCGGTTGTACTCGACGAGTTGATTCGCCAGCTTGCGGTCCACGCCATGGACAACGTCTTGGCCGAGAAGAAGAAGATTATTCAAGTGGGTCATTTGCGTGACGGTGCCCACTCGCTTACACTGTACCCTCTCGTACATGGATTGCACTCGTGGCATCAGGTGCCCGAGTGGGTCTTGAAGAAGAAAAAGGACGAGTCTGAAGAGCCATCGTCTGACGCTGTTGCCGACGACGAGTCGTCAAGCGACAAGACGTCATTCGTATTCTACATCAGCATCGTATGCAAAAACATTATTCAGGACGGTGTCGATGCCGAGGGCAAGACTAAAAAGAACGAGAAGTACGGTGACATTCGCGTTAGCACCAACATTCGCGAGTACTGCAACTTGTTGATTTGCGAATTGCTAGAGCGTCTCGGTACGCAGTTGCAGGAGACGCTCCGTAACCGCAGTGTCAAGACGGTTACCGAGAGCATCATCATGGAGGAGTTGTGTAAGATGTTGATCGATGGTCAGCGTCCCAGTGAGCGTCTCGTTGGCGTTTACGAGGAGGAGCCGGACCCGGCCGCCGTTGACGCTAACCGCAAGCTCGAGGCGTCCGCCCGCAAGGAGCTCAAGGATTTGCCGAAGCGCAAGGTACTGGTTGTGCACAAACGTCTCGACTACAGCGAGACGCGTTACGGCGCCGTAAAGTCGCTCGTTGACCGCAAGCTCGCGGAGCTCGACCCGGAGCGCGTTAAGCCGGCCGCGGCCCCCGAGAACGTGGCATTCGAGTTTGCTATCGCGCGCCCAGTGCCGGCGCCTAAGC
>Ga0163154_10002862_pt1 | contig 24688 bp, 33 predicted proteins | sample OliLakLV19MP9P1_FD_148649 | JGI IMG/M metagenome (GOLD analysis project Ga0163154, IMG submission 148649) | Freshwater microbial mat bacterial communities from Lake Vanda, McMurdo Dry Valleys, Antarctica - Oligotrophic Lake LV.19.MP9.P1 | ecosystem: Environmental > Aquatic > Freshwater > Lake >... | reverse complement strand
GTAGCCGAACTCGTCGCTGTACTGCTTCGACGCGGGCGGCGCGGCGGCGTAATCTGCGGGCGTGCCGGCTTCGCTGTAGCCGAACTCGTCGCTGTACTGCAGTGGCATTACTCCTGGTCTCCGCGGTGAGCCCGAAGCAAGCCGTCAATCTCGGCGGCCATGCTGCCGACGGATTGCTGCAGCTCGACGATGCGGAGCTGGGCGGCTTCGAGATATTTGACCAGCTCGCTGTTGTGGCTGCGCAAGCGCGCGTTCTCGCTCACCAGGCCCTGCACCGTCTCGTCCCGGGCGGTGATCGCCAGTCGGTTGCTGCGCTCCTGGCGCATCCTGGTGAGGCGGTTGCTGACGATGACGCCAATCGTCGGGATGCCAACGACGGCGCTACCGACTGCGGCGATAACTTCGGGGCTGAGGTCCATGGCGGCCTTCACGTTGGTGATTCTTTTGGGCGAACGAAAACAAGGTGGGAACGCCATCTCCCAATGATGGCATCTTCACGCCGTGTGGCTTATGTGGGCATCAAGGATCAACAGTGGCGTCGAAGGCGACGGTGCGCGAGCCCGCAACGCTGGCGCCGCCGTCGGAGCTGAATTCAAAGGTCACGTTGGCCAACCTCGTGCCGATGGCGGTCTCCGTGCAGCCGAACGAGCGATTCGACGAGAGTGCCAGCCAACCCGCGCCGGCATCGGTCGTCAGCGCCCCGCTGTTGACCGTGCGCCTGATGCTCCAGCCGGTAGGGGCCGGCGCTGTGTTGTGCCAGCCGCCGGAGCCGCTCGGCAAAAATGTGCAAGTACCGGCGGTGTTGAATGTGATTCTGGCGGTGGCGTCGGTAGGCGAAACCTGGGAGTCGACTAGGGTCGTGCTGAATTCGAGGTTCAGTCCGCTGCCGCTTCTGTTGGGCCGACAAGCGAAGCTCATACCGGCAGCCCGAGCCAGGAGCCTTCCCAGCGGGTGTCCATCGCAGAGTAGGTCAGCGTGAGCATCGACGCCGTGCTGAGCGTGGACTGCACGCTGCCCGTGACCTTCGCGCCGGTCGGGGCGACGACGGTGCGCGAGCCGGTGGCGTCTTGTTTGACGCGGATCGTGATGGTCTGGCCGGCCGTTGGGTTGGTGATCGTGATCGAGGTGACGTTGGCCGTCATCGCGCCGCTGAACTCGAAGACGTTTGACAGCGAAGCGTTGAATGTCGGCGTCGCGGTGAAGGCCTGACTGCTGGTCGGCGTGAGGGCGGCGCCCGCGATTGAGAGGGCTACGCCACTGCTCGGCGCGGCGATCGTGACGTTGCCGGCGGCGGCGATGGAGATGGCACTTGATGTGTTCCCAATCGCGGTAATCGCCGTATAGGCACCAGCTACTCGTGCAGATGGAATCGTGCCGCTCGTCAGATTGCTCGCATTCAGCGCGGTTAGCGCAGTGCCAACACCCGCAAAAGACGTTGACGTGAAAATGCCCGCTACGGAACTATCGCCAGTAGCTGCAAAACCTCCGCCCGCGATTGAGAGGGCTACGCCACTGCTCGGCGCGGCGATCGTGACGTTGCCGGCGGCGGCGATGGTTATCCGCGGCGTGCCGCTCGTCTGGATGGAGTGGTCCAGGGCGGAGAAGGCGAGCGACGTGTAGGCCGCGCCGGTGCGGTTGTAGGAGAGCAATGCGCCGGAAGTTGCGCCGGTGCGTTGCCACTCCAGGCCCGCGTCATTGGACCCTGCCGCCTGCACGCGCCAATGCACACCAGAGGCCGGCACGCAGTTGACGCCGTGCTCGCCTGCGCTGTTGATCGTCATGCGCACCCCGCCGTTCGTCTGGAGGGCGAGGCCGGCAGAGGCGCCAGTCGCCGCCAGGGTGAAAAGGTTCGTCGCCGCCTGAATGATGCCGGTCAGGGTCCCGCCGATGCTGAGGCCAATCCGCGTGTCTGAGCCGGCGACGTTGACCTCAAGGCCGTATGGCGCGCCGCTCGAGGAGGTCGTGCCGACGAGGAGCCTGCCGCCGGTGTCGACGGTCGCTCTGACTGTCCCGCCCGTCTGAAAATTAAGGTTGTCGCCGCCGCTCGTGCCGATGGTGGCGTTCGATGCCGAGAATTTGACCTGGAAGTCGCGCGAGCCGTCGCCGAAGATCGCAGCCGTGCCGCCGGATGGGCCCTGAACTTGGAACCTGACCGATGCCGCAACGCCGATGCCGACAAAGCCGGAGGTGTCGATCCGCAGGCGCTCGCTTCCAGCTGTCAGCAACGACAGGTAGGCGCCGTTCTCAGCGGCCAGGTTGACCTGGCCGCCGGCGACGAACTGCAGGAACCCCGTGCGCGTCGAGTTGGCCGCGTTGAAACCAGACAAGAACGGGCTCGCGCCAATGAAGCGAATGACTTCACTGAGGGCGGAGTTGCTGGTGATCGTGCCGGTCATCTCGCCGCCGCCGAGTGGCAGGTAGCTCGACAGGCTGGCGACGGTGGCGTAGCTCGACAGGCTGGCGATGGTGGCGTAGCTCGACAGGCTGGCGACGGTGGCGTAGCTCGACAGGCTGGCGACGGTGGCGAGACCGAAGGTCGCGGCCGAGCCCGACTCGTAGCCGGTGCCGGTTGCGTTGACGCGCAGCAGCTCGCTGTTTTTGCCGACCAGGGGCGCGAGCTTGTCGAAGCCGGCCGAGACCGCGGTGAACTCGGCGCGCGCATTGAGCGACGCGCCTGGCGCGGAGGTGGCTGGGTAGCCAGAGGCGTTGTAGAAGTCGGACATGGCTCAGTTGCGCAAGACGCGACGCGGCGTGTACTGCAGCGTCACCGAGTTGATGGTGGTCGACGGCCAGAGGTTGCTCGAGCCGGAGATGCGGATGGAGATGTTCTCGGCCGTGCCGGCGAGCCTGATCTGCGCTGGCGCGATCGCGGAGCCGTCCCAGATGAAGTTGTCCCAGGTGAAGTTGTCCCAGTACACCGGAGTGACGCTGGCCGCGACGGTGCCCTGCAGAACCTGCGCGTTGCCGTACGCGAGCGAGTAGCCGGCGCTGAACTCGGCGTAACCTGTGCCCTGCATCTCGAACACGGCGCGGCGGTAGCGCTTCGAGACGCGGCTGCTGCCCTGGTCGGCGAACGACAGCTCGAACCAGTGGTCGATCGCTGCGCCGTCGAACGAGGTGCCGGCGTCCATCTTGTAGACGAAGCCGTCGGTCGATCCGAAGAAGCTGATCTCGGTGCCGTTCGCGCTTGCGCCGCTCCACGCGACGGCAACCGGGTTCGGGAAGTAGATTGGCATCGCGCCGATGAACTTGCCGTTGACGATCGTCATGTGGAGCCCGTAGCCGTCGCTGAAGTACACGCGGTACTGGCTCTTCTCCTTGTTGACCAGAGAGTCGGTCACGAGCGTGCGGCGCTGCTGCACGAACAAGCGGAGTTTCTGGGTCAGCGAGGCCGACGCGAAGTTGCCGTAGTCCGTCACGGCCGTCAGCGAGGCGATGCCGAGGTCGTCATAGATATACGACTCGGTGAGCGAGCGGGCCGAGTAAGCCTTGCTGCCGACGCCGGCGTCCAGGCCCACCAGGTTCCAATCCGCCGCACTCTTGCCGTAGAGGATAGACACCGACGAATTCGTGAAGATCGCAAGCGCGGCGCTGTCGGTGGTGCCGCGCATCGCGAGGAAGCCGGTGATGCTCTGATCGACCGCCAGCTCGCCCGCGCCCGAGACGATCGTCCAGGTGTATGGCTGGCCGATGCCTGAGTGCTGCGCGCTCGAGACAAAGGAGAAGAACAGGTGGAACTTGTGGGCCTTGACGTGCAGCGGCGCGTCAACGGTGTTGCCGGTCGCGATCGGGCAGAGGTAGGTGCCGTCGAACTCGAAGCCGCGGTTGACGCCATCGGCGCCGTAGACGCGCACGCCCTTGCCGGCGTTGCCGATGTCGTGCGCGAAGCGGCCGCCCGGCAGGAACACGACCTGGGTCTCGGCGCCGCTGCACGTTGCGGTCACGCCGGCCGTGAAGGCGCCGGCGGTGAAGCTGCCGCCGGTCGGCAGGTCGGTGATGAAGCGTCCCGCCGCGGTGCCTGCGGCGAACGTGCCCGTGCGGACCATGACGCGGCGCACCACGGCGCTGACGGCGCCCTTGGTGATGGTGGCCCCCTCGACCGGCTCCGCGCCGCTGGCGGCCGTGAAGGAGACCTCGTAGGGCAGCGCAATGGCCGTCCAGCCGGACGCGCCAGCGCGGTGGAGTATGGCCGCGGTGCCGCCGGCGTTGTTGCGCCAGGCGTAGTCGAAGCCGTTGTAGGTGAAACCGCCGCGCACGCCGCCCGAGCCCGGCACCGCGGCGATGTCGGCGCGCAGGATGTTGTAGGCGGCCAGGCGGTAGGTGGCCGAGGTGGTCTGGTTGGTGACCTGGATGCCGACGGCGGTGATGACGCCGGCAACGAAGGCAACCTCGCGCAGGTTCTCAGCGACGACGAACGTGCCGGTAGCCTTCACGTAGACCACGGTCAGGCCGTCGATGTAGGCGACCACGCCAGTCGCGCCGGAGGTCTGCCCGTTGATCGCGTCGCCCACAGCCAGGCTGGTCAGGGACGTGGCGGACAGGGTGCCGTAGACGGCGGTCGACGGCGAGGGGCGGCCGTCGTAGCGCTCGTAGCCGTCCAGGCGCGAGTAGCCGCCGTTGATCGAGCAGTCCCAGTTCTGCGCGTCGCGGGCAACGCCTGGTTTCAGGGAGAGCTGCGGGCTGTGGAGGTCAAGGCCGCCCTTCAGCGCGAACGAGTCGAGCTTGACGGGCGCCTCTACCGGGGAGGGCGGACGCTTCATGGCGTCAGGCCAGGGGTGCGCCGAAGTGGATCGTCTCGAGCTGGTCCAGGCGCAGGGCGGCCATCATCTTGTTGTACTCGCGCTCGCCCTCGGAATACACCTCCGGCGCGGCCTCGTGAGCCGCGTAGAGCATCATCGCCTTGTAGACGATGAGCATATGGAACCGCAGCGGCAGGCCCGGCACGTCGGCATTGGCCGTCATCGTGGTGGGCACGCACTGGTACTGCAGGCTGATCGAGTAGGCGGCGTTCGGCGTCGGGCCGACCAGGATCGCGTTGTCCGCGTCGCGCACGGCGAGGATGCTCGGGCGGCTGAGGATGGTCGACTGCAGGCCGAAGTCGAATCCGTCGCGCCAGTCCTGGTAGCTCCAGATGCCGAGGTAACCCTCGTCGATGCGGCCGAGCGCTGTGGTGTAGCAGCGCGCCGAGTCGAACACGCGCCACTTCGCGACGTTCGCGTACGGCGTCGGCGACATGGCCGGCGGCAGGTAGGCGGAGGTGCCAGACGTGGTGTTGAAGGTCGCGTCCTTGCGCATCCACATCCAGTCCGGCTCCTCGGTCTGGATGTTGTCCCAGGCCTCGCTGATCCAGTCGACGTAGTCGAGGGCCTCCCCAGTCTGGCCAACGACGCTCGACGGCGAGCTGGCTCCGCCCGTGCGCTGGCGCAGCTTCTGGACCAGCTGGAGAAAGTTCACCCGCTCAGCCCTTCTGGAGCTGCTGGCGCAGCCAGGCGGCGCCCTTCGGGTTCGGGTCGCTCACCAGCTGGAACGGGTACAGCGCCTGGAGCGCCGCCTTCTCTTCGTAGCCCATCGAGCCGTCGGAGTTCGTGATCTTCTTTTGGACGACGCGCTGGACCTTGGCCGCGCAGATGACCGCGAGGTGAGCGCGCGTGGTCCGGTGAACCGTCTCGCCGTCGCGCCGCAGGCAGTGCCGCAAGCCGTTGACCGTGACCTCGCAGTATTCGTGCTCGTCGTCGGTGGCGGCCGCATGCAAGATGATCTCGATCGGCTGCGCGAAGAACTGCTCATCGCTGAGGGCGGCGGCGATGTTGCGCGTCGGCGGCTCGGTCTCGATGCCGGCGGCGGTGTCGACCAGCGCGATGCCGCTGCCGGTAGAGACGGCCGCAGCGATGTCGACGCGCTCGGTCGGGTTGTCGTGCTCGACGGAGCGGGAGTCGACGCCTGGGCGGCGCTCGAAGACGTCCTTGCGGGTATCGGTCATGTGGGTCTCTCCTGGTTGAATTGGCGCCCGGGATTCAGCGGTTAGGCTCGGGCTCCCGGGTGGGCCCTCACCCGAAAGGCCCGCACGAGGCGGGCTTGTCGGGGTGCGGCGGCGTCTCCCGACGCCTTCCGCCTTAGACCCTGAGCGGCTCCGCCGGGATGGAGAACAGGGCCAGGTAGGTCGTGGTCACGCCGGCCGCGTTCTGCGCGGTCACGCCAGGCACGAAGGTCGTGCTGGCGGTCAGGGCGATGCGCACGGCGCCGCAGCAGACGCGGTTGCGCTGCGGGGGCGGGAAGTGCAGGGGGGCGACACCGGCAGCGAGCTGCGCGGTGTTGACGATCGGGCCGCCCTTGGCGGTCAGCGCGCCGGCCGCGTTGTAGAAGATGCCGTACAGACGGGTCGAGCCGCCGACGGCGCCGGTGAAGCTGCCGTTGCCGGGATCGCCAGACACGTCGGTGTTTTCCGAGATCGTCCAGGCGATCGACGCATTGGCTGCGCGGGTGACGAACACGCCGTCGATGATGTGCGCGAGCGTGCCGACGGCGACGTTCAGGTTGATGTTGGAGGCCGCGGCGGCCAGGGCCGGCGAGACCAGGTTGAAGTTGCCGCCTTGGCTCAGTTGAAGGTTGTCCATTGTGTTTCTCGGTTTGATGTGTGGTTGGTTGCGCTTAGCCCCCGGGCATCAGCCCGGGGCATCAGCTTTACAGCGCGGTGGCGGCCACTTCGTAGCGGACCATCCAGTTTTCATTGAGCCGGACGGCGTTCTTCCAGAATTGCGCGCCCACGTAGCCGAACTGGCCCAGCGGGTTGGCGTGGCTCTTGACCTTCGCCGGCAGGTACGTCGGGTCGATCGCGTCCATGCCCTTCAGCGCGACCTGGCCCCACGCCGACTTGGCGATGACCATGACCGGGTACACGTCCGAGGCGTTCGAGCCCGTGCAGGCGATGCCGGCAGCCAGCACCGTGCCGACCGTCGCGTTCGCGCCGCTCAGGAGGAACGGGCGGAAGTACGGCGAGGTGATGAAGCGGAACTGCTCCACCGCACCGATCTCGCGCTCGTGGACCACCTTCTGCGAGCCGTACCGAGCGACCGGCACGAAGCCGACCAGGCCGCGGACGTCCGCTTCCACGTCGGTGTGCAGGAACACCAGGTACGAGGCTTCGATCGCCCGCGTTTCGTAGTTCGGCGAGGCCGCGAGCTTCTCGTTGACGCGCTTGCCGTGGGCGTTCTCGATGACCCGGGCGCACTGGCGCAGACGGTTCAGGTTGATCACGGCGGTGATCGCCGTGCGGGCTGCGCCGTTGGCGAAGACCACGTTCGTGCCGCCGCGGACGACGCCGTAGCTGATCAGCTCCTCGATCGAGCCCATGTGCTCGCCGACAAGGGCGACCATGTCCTTCGGGATGTCGTCTTCGTACAGGCACTCGGCCTTGCTCGACAGCTTCATGAGCACGCCGAACTGCTGCAGCGTGACGCTGACGTCCTGGTACGAGATCGTGCGCGCGCCGGGGGTGACGCCTTCCTGGAGCAGGTAGTCGTTGATGGCCATGCCGGACGGGGCGCCCGTGGTGGCGCTCGCGTCGATCGGCAGCGCGCGGCGGAACACGACCGTGTCGGTCTTGTTCTGGGGCACAGGCTTGCTGTCGCCGAAGGTCGAGATGACCTTGATCGGCTCGGCGCGGGCGAGCATGTCGCGCTCGGCCTGGATGAGGTTCCGGGAGGGAACGGTGTTGTACTGTTGCATGGTTGTTCTCTGGTTTGCGGTGGCGCCGTCAGGGGGCCGTGGCCCTTGCCTTTTCGGCTTCGAGTTGGTCGAGGTGCGCCCAGTACTCGGCCTTGGTCATCTGGTCCACCGGCTTGCCGACGCGCGCACCTTGCGCGCCTCGACCGGTGGGGATGACCGCGGCCGCGTCGAGGCGGGTCTGGTCTTGCGTTTGCTGAGCGGCGGGCCGTTGACGGGCCACGCTCTCGAGGTCCAGGAGGCGAACAGCGTCTCGCGGGTCGTCAGACGCCGCGAGGAGTTGCACCTCCCGGGACTGGCTCGCCAGCCAGCCGTGGAATGCAGGAGCCTTGACTCGATCTTGCCAGCCTTCGTGCTTGCTCTCGACGAAGGAATCGCGCTTGAACTTCTCGAAGTCCTGGGCGGTGATCCCGGCTACTTGGTCTGCGGGCCTCGCGTTGGCGAGTTGTGCCTGCACACTTTGCAGCTTTTCGTCGAGGGCCGATTCGAGCGCTTCGGCGAACTGGGGGTAGTCCGCCTTCAGCTGGGCCATTTTCGATGCGTCCCCCTGGGCGGCCTTCAGGGCCGTCGCGGAGGGCGCGTCGCCGCCGGCGTGGGTCGTGGTCTTGGCCGCCTCGCGCATTTGCGTGAGTTCGCGGTTCAGTCCACCGATCCTGCCGTTGGCGTCGTCCAGCTTGCGCTGGAACATCGACTTCAGGCCCGTGATCTCGTCACGGACAATCTGCGGAACTCCCGCGTAAGGATCGGCGGTTGCAGCGGCTAGGGGGTCGACCGTGGCCGGGGCGGCGGTCTCTTCCTTTGCGGGGCTGGTCGCGGTTTCCGATGCGGCCGTGGCCGGCTCTTGGGGTGTCGATTGCGCGGGGATTCCCTTGCGATCGGCCTCGTCGAGTTCGGCCCAGATTCTTGCTTTCTCTTCTTGCTGGCTTTCGGTCGTCATGTCTCTCGTGGTCGTGATCGACGCTTACGCGTCGGGCTGCGGAAGCCAGCTCGCGCCGGGTTCTGCGGGTTCGCTCGCGGCGCGTTGCGGCGCGGCAAGCAGGTTCTTCACCTCGACGATCTGACCTCTGATCGTCGCGGTCTTGTCACTGGTCAACGTGAGGCCATCGTTCTGCTCGCGGAGTTCGGCGAGACGAGCGTCGAGCTGCTTCTTCAGCCGCCTCCACACGTCCGTACGAAAGTCTTCGCGTTGCAGCAAGCGCTGGCTCCAGGGTGACTATGGGCACAACACTACAGCATTGTGATTGTGTGGCGTCAAGAGAGCAGCGACCCCGCGCGCCGGATTGGGCTGTGCGCGCGCGGCACATCGGTCACCGGCGGGAAGACGCCGTTGTTGCCGGCGGCCACGAGAGTGAGCGCGCCGAGGGTCTGCGCGAGCGTGCCGGCGATGAGGACGTTGCCGGCCGCCACGAGCGCAAGCTCGCCGAGCGTTGTGGCAAGGCTGCCGCTCACCAGGACCGTGCCGTTCGCTGTCAGGCCGAGCGCGGCGAGCGTGCTCGAGCTGATGCCGACGATGTCGACCGCGCCAGCGCCGACGAGCGTGAGCGCGCCGAGGGTGACGGCCAGCGTGCCGGTGGCGTCGACGTCGCCCACCGTCCCCACGCCGGTGAGAGTGAGCGCGCCGAGGGTCTGCGCGAGCGTGCCGGCGATGAGGACGTTGCCGGCGCCGGTCAGTGTGAGGATGCCAAGGGTGGTGGCCGAGGTGCCGCTCACCAGGACCGTGACCTGCGACGTGAGCGTCAGCGCCCCGAGCGTGACCGCCAGGGTGCCGGTAATGCTCGCCGGCCCGGCCGCGACTAGCTCCTCGTCGAACCACCCTTCTGTGGCGGCATACGCGTCGAACCATCCGCTAGGCGCCGCGTACTCATCGAATGACCCAACGCGGGCCACTTCAACGCTCCATTACCGACAGTTCGCCGTTATAAAAGGTCGCCGTGGTGGCTGCGGCTGCGTTGCAATGCAGGATGCACGACCCGTTATAAAGCCTGATGCCCGGCGTGTTCGGAACCTTTTGCGCGGCCACGTTGGCAAGCGATGTCCCAATCATCGCCACGCGGCGGCAGATCATCAGGGAGATCGCGCCGGAAACCATCGTGGTATCGAGCGTTATTCCCTCAATGGATTTCACGCCCCTGTCGCCGGCAGCGAGGTTGAACCAAATAATCGTTCCGATCAGTGCGGTAGCCGGCAGTTGCGACCCTGCCAGCGCGGCCAGGGTCGCAGTGCGTGTGCCCGCACCGTCGCTATTCGTGTATTGCACGGTCATCGTGGAGTTGGCGGCCGCGTTGGCGACGGTGGTCGTAACTAACAGGGCGATCATGCAGCCCTCGCCGTCCGTAGAGCCGTTGATGTCGCGCGCCGGCAGCGTCGGGGTCGTAATGGCCTGCGCCGTCGTTGTCGTTACTACCAAAGCGGTATTGACCCAGAGGCAATCAAAAAACAAGTGTGAATGGTTGACTGAGCCAGCCATCTGCAACTCGGTCAAATAGTTCGCGCCCGTCGATGGGTTCGTGATCGGGATGCAACCGAAGTCAGCCGCCACGACGCCATCCGTCACGCGGCCATTGATGCCCGGCGTGCCCGGTGCCCACGCACCCGGAAACCCCGCATCTTTGGACGTGCAGTACCAGGCGCCCGTCACGTCGGCGGCGGTCCCGGTTTTCATGAATCCAATCGAACGCCCGTTGTACGCCCCCAGACCCGCGGGGGGGTACTCGCCTCCTGATCGGTCGCGGTGCCGCCAGCCGCCCTCTTCGTTGAACGTCATGTTCTCGCCGGGCAGCAGGATGAACGACATCAGATTGACGACGTTGGCGCCGTCGGTATGCACCACGCTGACGGTGCAATTCGTGCCCGCGCTGGTGTTGGCGACGTAGAGTCCCCGGATGTTGCGCTTCGCGGTGCCGGTCGGTGAGGCGACGACCGTGGTCGTGGTGGCCGTGGTAATCAGCGTATTGGTGCGCCCCGGCGTCACCGTCGTTCCATCGAGATCGGCGAACGAAGCGTGAACCTCGATTGTCGCTGTGGCGGCGCTGGTGATGACGCGGACAAGATCGCCGGTCGAGGTGAGTAGCAGCATGGCCTAAGAGTTCGGCTCGGTCATGTCGAACTGGGTGACCGTGACGGTCTGCCCGGCGGCGATGACGTTGTTGTTCAGGCTCAGATCGCCCGAGCCAAGGCCGACGGTGCCCTGCATCTTGCACACGGCGGCCGACGTCTTGATACGAAACGAGATGCCGGTGCCGGCGTTGGCGGCGGCGACCGTCCAGGAGCCAAGTAGCGACGAGAGGCCGGAGGCCTGGGCCACCCAGTCCGACGGCAGCGTTATGACCGCGAGCGAGCCCGCCGGGTCCGCGGCGGCACAGTTGGCCGGCACGGCGCCGCTGAAGATCGTGAGCGTCGGCGAGGTGCCGATGTCGGTCTCGATCGCGGCCGCACGGGCTGTGCGCGTGGAGACGGCGAGTTGCAGGGCCATATCAGGCTCCCACCGCGGCCTTGAGCGCGGCGATGCGCGCCTCGCACTCGGCCGTGATGGCGTCGGCCTTGGCGCGCGCCTCGAACGCCGCATCGCGGTCGCTGGACAGCTCCGAGAATCGGCGGACGTACTCCGCCTCCTGGCCGGCGCGCTCGGTCGCCAACATGGCGCGGTCGCCTTCGACCTGGCGCGCGGCCGCGGCGAGCTGGCGGTCGGACTGGTCGAGCTGAGTCTGGCGCGTGTCAATCGCGTCGCGCTCGGCCTTGAGCGCGACTCGAGCGGCGTCTGCCTCGATGCGGGCGCGATCTTGGGCGGCACCAGCGGCCTCGGCGCGCTCGCGCTCGTTGGCGAGCTGCGAGCGCTCGGCGGCCAGCTCGCGACCGAGCTGCTCGATCGTGGCGCGCGCGTCGTGCAGATCGACCTTTGCCGCGGCAACGCGGTCCAGTTCGGCCTTCAATTTGGCGGGGTCCTTGATCTCATTGACGGCCGCGAGCAGCCCGAGGAAGGACGACAGGTCGGCGAGCGCCGCCGGCGTGGAGGTGGACATCATCATTGTGATACTCCGATCAGGTCGAGGTGATCGCCGCGATGCGCGCGCCACGACTGACGCCGAAGAACTCGGTCGACCCGGCTGCGAGGCGCATCGTGGTGGCGGCGGCGGTCGGGCTCGCGCCGAACTGGACGCGGCACACCACGTCCGTATGAAGTCGGACGAAGGTCGTTGCGCTGTTGAACACGGCTGACTGAACGGAGCCGGCACCGATCGCGACCTGCTGGAACGCGATCGCCGGCTCTACGCCGGTCGGGATCGTCGTGCCCCTGTTGTCGAGTGCTTGCGCGCTGTATTCGGAGATGTCAAGTGGCATTTGGGTGCTCTCTGGTTGAGGTAATTATGGGCATTGTGATTCTGGTGGCACCTAGATGCCCTGGCCGGTGTTCACGCGCAGCGCGGCCTCCGCATTGAACAGCTCGCGCTTGTTGTCGATCTCCAGGTGCGCGATGCCCGCGTCCGCCTCGATCTGCGCCGCGGTCTTGCGCTCGTCGGAGCTGATGCTCAGCATCTTCATGTCGCGCAGGTTCTGCTCGTGGGTCTGGGCGATGACGAACTCACCCTGCTCGCGCCGCTGGTTGTAGTCGCGGTCGGCGGCCTTTTCCTGGCGCATTGCGGCGTCCTGGGCGACGTCGACCCGACGCTGCTCGGCGCGGTCCTTGATGTCAAGCTGCTTGGCCTGCATCGCCATCTCTGCGGCGGCGAGGCGAGGGTCTTGCGGCGGCGGCGCCGACAGGTTCTTCTTGATCTGGTCGTCGGTGGCCATGATCGTCTCGGGCTGAATCTTGAACGCCTTGAGCACGACCTTCAGCTCCTCCTTCGGGTCGAGGTAGGCCGCATAACGCGGGTTGCTCGTGACCGCGGCGAGGTTCAGCGTGGCCTGGTTCTGGATGTCCTTCTCGAGCAGCGCCGTCGAGCCGCGCGCGTCGACCTCCATGTCGCCCTTGATCTCGTTGTCGGGGTTGTTGGCCATGTTCCAGTCGTAGTAGCGACTGATGTGCGGGTTCGTGATGTCGTCGTCGTACAGCTTGACGCGCAGGCGCAGGACGGCCTGGGCGTTGTTGTTGAGCATGACCATGCCGCCGACGGTCTCGGGCGCGCTGCCCTGCTCGCCGCCGATGATCTGCGGCATGCTCGTCTCCATGTCGGCGTACTCCATCGCCTTCTCGGCGATCTGCAGCAGCTCACCCAGGTGCGACGGTATGTCGATGGCGGCCATCGCCTTGCGGGCGTCGTCGATCTTGTCGGGGCTCGCCGACCACAACTTGCCCGGTGTGATCTCACGCGAGCCATCGGTGGGGACGACGCCGTCGAGGAAGACGATCTGCGAGCCCACGGCGAATCGCGCGTTGTCCATGACCTGACGCCAGGCACTGTTGACCACGCGCTGCTGGTGCTCCAGCTCGTTGGGCAGCCCGTAGCCGTACGGTGAGTCGTCGGCCTGACGCCAGCACCACACATCAACCGGCAGCGACTTGTCCGCGATCCAGCTCTTCATCGCGCCGACGATCCTGTCGTTGATCATCATCACGACGGCGAAGTCGACCGACAGAGGGTCTCCCGTGTTCTGCGTCATCATGCGCATCTGGTCTGGCTCGACCTCGCCGTGGTAGGTCCACATCTCGTAGGCCTGCTCCTTGATGGCGTAGGTCTTGCGCACGCGCCCCTCGGCGGTACTGATGCGGCTCGGTTGCGTCTCGAGCACCCCCCGAAGCGCATCCTGGTCGAAGCCGAGAACGCCGTCGAGCGCGCGAATCTGCTTCCTCGTGACCATGCGCTTGTGCCAGAAGCCGGCTCCGTTCTGGTGGTCCTTGCCACACGCGGGGTCGAACCACACGTCCCAGGGGTCGGCGTGGATCGATGCCGGGACCGTCTTCTTGTTGAGCTTCAGCTCCGCAGGCGAGCCGGGCGTGGCGGCCGCCCAGGTCTTCGACGTCTGTTTCGCAGGGAACGGGCCCAGCAAGATGCCGGTGCCGAGCTTGACGCCATCGGTGATCACGCAGCGCTGCTCGGCGTTGTACTTGCACTCGGTCAGCTGGTCATCGATCGCCAGCTCCATGCGCTCGGCCTTCTTGCGCGCGTCGGCGACGAACTTCTGCGCCTCGGCGTCGGCGGTCATGCCCGTGGGCTGGCCCTGCACGCCGGCCGGGGTGGTGGCGCCGTGGACCGTCTGGCGCATGTCGCCGAGCATCCGGCTCACTGACTCCGCCACCGGGGTCATTTTGATGCCCCAGTTCTTGTCGTCGGTCGGCAGCAGGATTTCGCACATGCGAGCGATGGCCTGATCGGTCTTCGGCCGCACGATGTTGATGACGACGCGGCTGCGGTTGGCCATGGCGCGCTTCTGCTCGCGCGACTGTGGCCCGTTCTTCAGCGTGTCGACGAATAGGGTGTCGCTGTTCTCCTCGCCGTGGTACAGGGCGTTGGCCCGGCGCCACCTCTCCTCGACGCCGGTGCTCGCGCGGTGGCGAACCCATTCGTCGCGCTGCGCGACAACGCTGATGCGCACGCTGTCCATCTCCTCCTTCAGGCGGCGCTTCAGCTCGGTCTTCGAGATGCTCTCGGAGCCGACCTCGAACACGGCGTCGTCGTCGTGCTTGTCCAGTTCGATCATGTCCATGCGTGTGTCCTAGTAGCCCGTGGCTGCGTCGAGCACTTGCCAGGCGGCCGTTGTCGGTTCTTGCGTGCGGCGGTCCTTCGGCGGGTAGGCGAAGGTCAGGCAAATGGAGTCGAAGCGGTCGGGGCTCTTCATGCCGCGCGCCTTCATGTCGTCCTTGCTCTCGATGAGCAGCTCGCCGCCCTTGTAGCCGTACTGCAGGGCGGTCATGTCGGTGGTAAGTTCAGGATCATTGGGTAGCGAGGCGTGCTTGACCCACTCCTTCAGGTCTCGCGCCATGCGCGCCCGAAGGTTGTAGTTCTGGCCGTCGTCCAGGCGCAGCGCGCTGTTGACGTCAACCACGATGTCCTTGAAGTCGTCGATGCGCCGGAGCACGTCTGCGACGCCTGCGCCGATGCCGATGGTGTCGACGGCGATCTGGTCCACCCGGTCGGGCCACGCGCGTACGGCGTCGGCGGTCCGGCCGGCCACGTCGACCACATCGGCCTTGCCGAAGATGATCTGCGGGAACACGACGCGGCCCTGGCGGAACGTGATCACCGTCTTGTCGCCACCGAAGCGGGCGGAGTCGACGCCGACCAGGACCGGTCCGATGGCCTGCACGTCAGCCGGGCCGCGCATCTGCGCGACCGTGACCGCCGCGCCGGAGATGTAGCTGTTGCCCACCGAGGCGCTGTAGTCGCGGTTGACCTCCTGCGCGAGCACAACCTCGTCCAGCTCCTCGACCTGCTTCTGATACCAGTCCTTGCCCTTGCGGGGGTCGTCCTTCCAGTCGAAGACGAAGACCTTGGTGCGCCCGCTGTGGCGCATCCGGTAGAACTGGTTGCCGGCGCCGTTGGGCGTCGAGACGTGCTGCTTGCAGTTCGACGTCTGCGAGAGCGCGGCGATCACGCTGTCCGCGTGCTCCAGGTAGGCCGACTCGTCGATGAAGTAGATCGAGGTGCGCGCCCCGCGGCCGATGTTGTCGCCGGCCTCGCCGATGATCGAGCTGCCGTTCTCGACGTTGAGCACGCGCATGAACGGCGCGTGATCCTTGGAGTTCCACCTCTCCGGCTGGAACTCGTCGGGCAGCAGGTCGATGAACGATCGGACCTTCCAGAAGAGCGACTTCGGATCGCCCAGCTTGTCGACGTACTCCTCCTTGCGCGAGCCGACGCCGACGACGACCCCGGGCCAGAAGAGGAACATCCACACGGCGAAGCCGACGCACAGCCAGCTCACGCCCATGTCGCGGCTCTTCTCGGTCAGGCCGTCCTCGCGCTTGCGCCAGCGCTCGAACAGCCAGCCGACGTACTCGCGCTGCCTGGGGAACAGCAGGAACGGGACGACGGTGGGCTTGTCGATTTCCGCGTTGCGCGGGTCGTACGTCATGCCCCAGTCGTTGATGAAATCTGCCGGATGCTGCTTGTAGTGCGCCTTGAGCGCGGCAAGGTCGTAGCCCGGCGCTCGGATGCGCTCGAGCCGCGCCATGCGCTCGGCAAAGACGGGCGCGTGGTCGGGCTCTTTCCAGTCGAATGTCATCCCCTGCACATCCGCTTGTAGGCCTCAGCCGGGTCGAGCTGCACCGTGGTGATCGGGCCGCCCTCGGCGCCCGTGTGCTCGACCCTGGTGGCCTTCGGCCCGTACTCGTTCGGCGCGAGGATGGCGGCGACCTTTAGCTTGGCCTCGACGCCGTCCTTGCCGCCCATCACGGCGGCCCAGGAGCCGGCGCCGTCAACCAGCGAGTGGGCTCGCTCCTCTCGCGCAGCCAGCCACACCTTGTGCAGGCTGTCGTCCCTCATGAAGACGGCTCGAAGCTGCAGGCCGGAGAGCTGCGGCTCCAGGCCGTTGCCGATGTCGTCGAGGGTTGCGCCCTCGATCCAGGCGGCGATGATCGCGGGGAACACCCGGCGAACGTGGTCGGCAATGGTCTCGCGGGGAGGGGCGGGCGGGGCCAGGGATTCGAGGGTGGGCGACGACGAAGACGCAGCGGGGCCGACGGCTGAGCCGCGCGGTGAGGTGGTGGTCGCTGCTTTGCGCTTCGGTGGTGCTGTCTTCTTCGTCGCCATCGGTGTAGGTGCGGCGCAGGCCATCCCCTCGGTGTACCGGGAGACGGGCGGCCCCGGAGGATGGATGGGCCTGCGCCAGCTTGAAAATGAAAAAGGCCCGCGTGCTGCGGGCCTTGAGGTGGGCATGGAGTGCTCCGCGAGGATTACACTACCAGCATTGTGATCGGTGGCGCCGTCAGGCGGTCGTCACGGTCGGCACATAGGAGAGTCAGGACCAAGGTGTCGGCCAGCCTCTTCATGAACTTGTCGGCCTCTCCGGGGCGCTTCTTTTCGAGCGCGTCAAGGTGGTAGGCGATGTCCTTCGCCATCTCGTTGTTCATCTCGTCGATGCATTCGTCCACAGTGGCGTCTGCCGGGTCTTCGAGCGGGGTCGTCTGGCCGTTGCCGATGTCGTCGAGGGTTGCGCCCTCGATCCAGGCGGGGAGTGGGGTCGTCTGTTCCATTTTCAGTGGGTCTCCTTGTTGAACTTCACGATGCCATTATGGCATGTGTTACACCTCGATACGCGTCAATTCACCTCCCTTCGTCTGGCTGGCCATCAGGCGGACGGCAATCTCCGTGACGTGCGCACGGTCTCGCAGTCCTGGCCACTCCTGCAGCAGGTAATGCTCGGCGATGAGCTGGGCCTCGGGCGGCGGGCCGGTGTAGGCGCGCACCGCGGCGTTGATGTAGGCGCTCTGCCCCGAGCCGCGGAACTCTGGACAGGCGGCCTTGATCTTTTCCCAGACGTCGGGGTCGACGCGCACGGTGGTGGTCTCGACGCCCGCCGCCCGCTTGTTGCGCGCGTACCGACTGGTCTTCTTCGCGCTCGGCGGCGGTGGTGGTGCGGGCTCGAGCATGACCGCGGCGATGTCGGCGGCCGTCTGCCGGAGCGAGGCGGTGATCTCGATGTTCACACCCGCCTCGCCGCGGCCGCGTGGGCATACTCCACGCCAGCAACAAACCCGGCGTGCCCGCCGCCGTAGTCGAGGCGATCGTCCTCGTCCTGGCCGTACCACCAGCGCTCGAACGCCGCGAGCAGTGTGCGGCCATCCTCGCCTCGATGCGCGGCGCCGTGGCTGTCGCGCTCCTCAAGGGCTTGCTCCATCAGCGTGTAGGCAAAACCTCGGCTGCATCCGGTCGCACCCGCGATCAGGTCGGCGGCGTCGATCTCCGCGCTCATACCACCGCCGGCACGATGACCGTCCGCTCGCCCTTGATGATCAGACCGGTGCGCGGCAGGCTGTCGATCTCTGCGCCGTCCGAAGAGCGGGGCATTTTTCGGACGACGGCATTGATGAGGAACGGCGCCAGCATGTGCTCCGGCGGCGCGGCCGCGGCGATCTTCATCCTCGGCGGCTCCATCTCGATGACCGCCGCCTCATAGCTCGCCTCGCCCACCGGGTGGGGCCAGCTCCACACGTGCATGTCGGCGTAGTCGTCCGCGCAGGCCTGGGCGAGGGAGGCACACTGGGCCTCGTCGTGGTGCGGCGAGAGCGCGTACAGCGCCTCGGCGAAGCGGCGCTTCCACGCCCTCCGGGTCAGTGGTCTCATGGTGTGGTCTCCTCGATGGTGGTGTCGGCGATCGCGGCGAAGGGCTTCTGCTCTTCGGCGACGCGGTAGCCGCGTTGGCGCGCCGCCTTGCGGCGGTTGCTCTCGATGCGTTGCTGCACGATGGCCCACTGACCGGCCAGGATGTCCTGTCGGGTTGCTGTGCCCAGCCGGTAGGGGCCGCTCATGTCAGGCCTCCTTGCCGGTAGCTGGCTGCCTCGCGAGCAGGCGAATCCATGCTGTCAGGTCGCCTTCGAGCGCATCGCCGATGGCGCTCTTGGCCTGGTCCAGGCCGCCGGCGACGCCTCGCCGGTAGGCCACATCGAGCGCCGCGTTGGCCACAGCGAGCGCGCCGTCGGCCGCGGCGAGCGCGTCGTCGGCCACAGCGAGCGCGTCGTTGGCCGCGGCGAGCCGCGTCTCCAGGTCAATGATCCTGGCGTGGCCGGCCTCGGTCTGCTTCCACTGCTGGGCCGCCGCGTGGCCGCTGCGGTGGGCGCGCCGGGCGCGGGTGGTCTCGTGCTCTCGAGTGGCATCGCAGGCGGGGGCCGGCACAGCGGTGTAGACGCCGCGCTCGTCGTCGAACTGCAGCTCGCTCTGCTCCGCCCGCAGCCCCATGTAGGCCACCCGCACGCCCGGCTTGGCCCGGTAGTCCAGGCCCTCCAGCAGCGGGCCGTCTCCTTGCGACCACCACACGGGCCTGGGCCCGTAGCGCCAGCGCCACTGCACGGGAACGCCGTGCTTGTGCGCGCGAATGGCGCGGCGCGTCTCGGCTCGGCCCGCGATCAGGTCCACCTCGCCGTCGGCCGCGGTCTTGGTCTTGGTCTCGGTCTTGGTCTCGGTCTTGGTCTTGGTCTCGTTCTCGTTCTCGTTCTCGTTCTCGAATTCCATCATGGTCTCCTTTTCAGCTCGAAAACCCGGGCGAACGGCCGGTGCGTTTGTTACAAATGTGGATATCTCCCCCTTGATCGAGGGACGACACGGTCAGCAAGATCGAGCCGCCCTTCTCGGGCTCGACCCACTCCCAGTCGCCCCGCTGGATCACCTTGTTCGAGTCGTCGGCCCAGAAGCCGGCCAGGGTCAGCGCGTCCTTGACGACCTTGAGCAGGTTGTCCGCGTCGCGGGCCCGGCGGTCGGGGGGTACGAAGGTCCAGGCCACGCTGATGGGGCCAGGAGGGGCCCTGCGGCCCCGTAGAGCCTGCGAAACGAGCGCCCGGTAGGCCAGGGCCTCCTTGGACACGTAGTGCCGTCCTGTGGCCGTATGACGCACGGAATGGTTGCCTGTACGGCCAGGGTATGGCAGTTCGATGGTGACCGTGGAGAACATCATGATGTTAGTTGGCGCTAACGGACCGAAACCAGATGGCCTCGGCCCGGCTTTGGGTGGCAGAGAGACAAACGAGACGAAAAGACAAAAGACGGGGTCCCTAGGGCCCACAGGGGGCCGGCCTCGCGTGAAAAGAGATCAAATAATATATATATATGTTAAAAAGAATCTTTTTGTATATATAGAGAAGAAGGACAAGCAAAATCAACGACTTAGAAGCAAGACACCAGTGTCCAGCTGTGACTCTGTCGTCTCCGGATCGAACGCCTTTGTTGGTGGACACTAACATCAGGCAGCGCAGACGCCGGCGTCTTGCCGCGTCTTGCCGTCATCAGGCAGCGCAGACACCGGCGTCTTGCCGTCATCAGGCAGCGCAGACGCCGGCGTCTTGCCGTCATCAGGCAGCGCAGACACCCGGCGTCTTGCCGCCATCAGGCGGCGCGAACGCCTTCGCGACGTACGCCTCGCATGACCTGTTGTTAGTGGCCACAAACTTGACCGCCACGATTTCATCGCGCGCCTGCAGCAGCTGCAGCAGGGCCATCTGCTTCTTCAGGTCCGCGATCCCGCGGAAGGGTCTGCTGAACGTGCAGAGACGGGCGAACGTAAAGCCAGTCTCCTCGCCCCTGCTGATCACCCGAACGACGTCCTGGCCGACCCGATCCATCTCGCTGTTACCCACCCGCGCGGCCACCTCTCGCTCCATCTCCAGCACGACATGCTTGATGAAGTCAATCGCCCAGGCGGTCGAGCGAGCGTCGACTTCTAGGCTGCTCTGGCCGCCCTGGGGCAGCGCCGCGAGCGACGCCTGACCCACGGCAATGACCACCGCCAGCTTGATCGCCTGCTCGCGTGCTCGCACCCACATCTCTGCCAGGGCCGCCGTGTCCGGGTTCTGGCCCAGCTCGTCCTGGCGGTCTCTGATCCACGCCAGGAACTGCGTCATCAACGTCTGGGCCATCGGGTCGGCCGGCACCTCGATCGGCGACGCCGCATCGAGCCCGATCATCCCGCCAGCGTGCATCCCTCGCACCCCCTTGATCCACTCGACGATGTCCTGGGGCGCATCGCCCAGGGCGGCGTCCTCCTGGTCCACTGGCCAGCCCTTCGGCGCCGTGATCACCAGCATGCGGTTCAGCCAGCCGCTCGACACGCTCGTGCTCGTGAGGGAGCCGTAGAAGGACTCGGGCACCGAGGTGCAGTACATCGCGGCGTGCGGGCAGGTGATGTCGAGCCGCGCGCGATCCTTCTGGTTCGCGTACTCGGCGCCCTTGTAGACCGTGGCGGTGGAGCTGAACATCTTCTTCATGATGGTCATGACGCCCCTCTCATGGTTCGCCGCCTTCTCGCCGCTGATGGCGGACACGAGGTCACCGAACTCGTCGAGGAGGAACAGGGAGTTGGACACCTTGCTCATGCGCGTGAGCAAGCCCTGGCCCGACACCATCTCCTCACCGCCGAGGTGCTCCCCCATGCCGGCGGCGTGCAGTGCGATGCTGATGGCCTTGCGCGCGTGGTCCTTGCCGGCCCCCGACGCCGCGAGGCTCAGCACGTAGAAATTGGTCCGCGCCTTGGTGTGGCTCATGACCTTTTGCCCGAGCACCGATCCCATCATTGTGATACTTGCGCCCACGGCCAGCTCCGGCTGGGGCTGCTGGCTGGTCTGGAGAATCCAGTCGACCATCCTGCCCACCATGCCCGGCGGGCGCAGGAGGTGCGCCGGCCAGGGCTTCGTTCTCGTTTCGAGAATTGAGAATGACGCCGAACTATTCGCCGAGCCACGCGCGCCGGGGCCCTTGGCAGCTATGGGCTCTGCTATGGGCTCATGGGCCCTTGAGTGCCCATTAACCAGCTCAATGCGCTCTTGAGGCACCATCGCCGCCCGCCGCCTCGCCTGGGCCGCCAGGGCCGCGTCGAGGTCGATCTGCGTGTCCACCACTAGCGCATCGCGCTCGATGCCCAGCATCTGGGCCGCATCTTTCACCGCTGCGCTCATGTCGCCGTCGTGGTGGAGGATGGTGAAGAGCGAGAAGGCGTCGTGCGCGTAGCCGTCGGCCAGGGGGTCGGAGCCGTGGTGCGAGAAGGCCCGGCCTTCGGGGAGGATGACCACGCCCGGGATCACCGTGCTCGAGCTGGGGGCGAGGTAGCGCTTGCCGCGCCTCTTGTACCCGTTGGCCTCGAGCACCGAGCCGACGTCGTTGGCCCGGTTGTAGGCCTCGATCACGCCGGTGCTCGTGCCCGGCGTGCGTGCCCGCATTGGCCTCGCCACCGGTGGCGTCTTGCGCCAGGGGCAGAGAGCCTGGACCGCCTCGCGCACGCCCGTCTTCGTGTCCGCGTAGTCGCGCCAGAAGTGGAGGAGAGCCTCGGGGATCGCCGGCACCTCGTCGCGGTCCCAGGGCGCGAACCCCTCCATCCACTCGTAGGTCGCGCCGCTGGGGTGCAGCGAGGGCGGCAGCACGTCCTGGCTCGGGCCAGAGCGCAGCTCGAAGACCGAGAACTTGTCGGTGATCTTCGTGCCGTCCTTCGTGGGCCAGTTGATCTTCACCAGCGGCATGTCGGGGCAGCGGAAGATCGCCTTCGCCCGATCTGGCTGCGACGAGTTGATGCGCAGGCCGCGAGCCAGCAGGTCGTCGATGTCGATGCTGAACTCGTCGAGGATCACGCGGGTGAATGCCTCGGAGTCCACGTCGAGCGCGACCGTGCCCGAGGGCTGATGGCACAGGCCGAGGTTGATGGCGCCATGCTTGAGGCGCTCCACCAGCTTGGCCGGATCGTCGATCAGCTCGGCGGCGGTGTTCCAGCCTGGGTTCGATGGCCCCTTCTGTCCGGAGGGGATGGCGGCCAGCTTCCAGCCCTGCTGCAGGTACGCGAGCCCGTGCTCAAGCACCCGCGAGGTTCTCGCGTCGATCATGGTGTCTCCTGGTGTCGTGAGGTGTGTTGTGATATTTCGCGGCGCTGTCCTACACCGCGGCGACTATCACAAACCTGATACTGACGCCCTGACATTGCGGCCGGCTTGGAGCGCGCCGCCCGTGATATTCTCCAGGGTCAGCTGCTTGATCGCGGGGATCGCCCCACGAGAGAGCCAGTTGCTGACCGCCGGTTGGGAGACCCCAAGGGCGGCGGCAAGTGCCGATTGGGTCCTGAAGTGCTTGATCGCTTGTTTCGGTGTCATCGTGGTCTCCTTCCGGGTGGGATCGCAAGGTCCAATAATAACCCGCGCAACAGCTTTGTGATAGGTGGAGGGCAGCGAACACCACGGGACTGATGGACATGTACGAGAGCATGAGCGACACGAAGCGCGCGGAGCTGATTGGTATCGCGTACGTGCTCAACGCCAGCGAGAAATCGACCAGCTACTCGGCGACGACGCAGGCCGCCAATCTGGGCTGAGCACCCTGTCAAGCTCTGGCCAACACAAGGTCGGGGCTTTTGTGATTAACCACACACTTTAGTCGGGATTGACGACGCCCGGTCAGTTGACCCGGGTATCAGCTTCGTGATGCAATTGCTACTCACAACAACGGAGTCCGCCATGACCAAGACCTACACCGTCACCAACGCCAGGACCAACCAGGAGGTTTTCGTCGGCACCCTCGCCGAATGGGATCACTGGTACGGTTTGAACTGCGACCGCTGGGACCGCCCGGCCGGCCTCACGGTCGATAGCGACACGCGCACCGAGAAGCGGATCACGGTCCGCCCTCGGTCCTCGGCCCCGCTGCTCGCCGCCCTGCTCTACGCCTACGCCCCGATCCCGGCCCTCGCCGGCGTCCTGAAGTGCCAGGGCATCTTCGACGACAACATGAGCGCCATCGTCTACCGCAAGGACTTCACGGCCGACCAAGTCGTGGTCCTCAGCGGCTACCGCGGCGACCGCATCTACTCGGTCGATCACACGCCGTTCGGGGAGAAGCAATGAACAGCACCGCAGTCATCACCTACCGGGTACGCGAAGCCGGCGAGCTTGTCGAGAAGGTCGAGAAGCAGGACCGCGCGGATTGCCTGCTTGAGTGCGGCGACGACGCCACCGCCCGCGAAAACATCATCGAAGGCATCGGCGCGCACCTAGCCGCCTTGCCGGGCTTCGTGGAGTTTACCGGCGGCTACTGGGAGGCCGCATGAATCTCACCGACACCACGCCGTTCCAAGGCTGAGAGCGACTGCAGGACTGAACCATCACAATGCCCACGAAGGAGAGTGTCATGTTCCACACCCCAGCTCACAAGGTCGTCCCGGTCCACACCGTTGTCTCCAGCGAAGCCGGCGTCATCGGCTACGCGGTCGGCCCCCAAGGTGCCCAGGCCAGCGCTGACTACGCCAATGGCGTGGCCCGCCAGCGCGGCTCGAAGGCCCGCTACCACGCCGGCTACGACTGCCCCGCCCAGCTCGTCAACGACCTGACCGCCACGCGCTCGGCCTGATCTATCACATTGCCACTGACCCCCGCCACCAAGGAGAACACCATGCACTACACGCCCCCACTGCTCGGCCCCTGCTCGGCCAAGTATGACGGCTCGGCCAGCGTCCCGATCACTCGCGCCCGCGCCGCGTATCTGCTGCGCGCGGCTCGCTCGCGGGGCAGCGTTGCCCCCGCGCTGCGCACCGGCCGCCACTGCTACCGTATCGGCGGGTTTCTGACCCTGATGACCCTCACCTGGAGGGCAGCATGATCGTCTGCTTCAACCACGACGAGCCGGGGCAGTACCCGGTGAAGCTCGAACAGCACGAGGGGCCGATCGCCTCGTCGCCTCGCTTCCGCGTCACCTACGGCAAGCAGGTCCGCGACGACCTTAACTACGCGGCCGCCGCCAGAGAGGTGGGCTACTGCCTGATGCACCAAGCCGGATGCGCCGGGACGCTCACCATAACCATGACCAGCTTCGTGCAGGCCTGACCGGCCCGCTGACCCCAGCGACATGCCCTCCGGGGCATGTCAGTGGCGTCCGCCGCACGGTAGCCGGCCGCACCCGGCTCAAGGAGTTCGTCTCATGGGTAACTTTGTGAAAGCTGCTTGGCACTTCGTCGGCAACCGTCTGCGCGATGGCGCACCGATCCCGAAGGACGGGGAAAAGCTGATCTACCTCGGCCAGCCGATTCTGTGCGAGCGAGGGCTGCACGCCAGCCTGCAGGCGTTCGATGCGCTGCAGTACGCGCCGGGCAATACGCTCTGCCTCGTCGAGTGCGGCGGGACCGTCCTGCACAGCGATGACAAACTCGTTTGCACCGAGCGGACCATTCTGGCGCGCATGGATGCCGAGCCGCTGCTTCGGCAGTTCGCTCGCTCGCAAGCGCTGGCTGTCTTGCATTTGTGGGAGCCGCCGCAAGTCGTTCTCGACTACCTCATGGGCGACGATGCCGCGAGGGGTGCCGCGAGGTATGCCGCGGGGGCTGCCGCGGCATACCTCGCGGCACCCCTCGCGGC
>Ga0163154_10002860_pt1 | contig 24710 bp, 16 predicted proteins | sample OliLakLV19MP9P1_FD_148649 | JGI IMG/M metagenome (GOLD analysis project Ga0163154, IMG submission 148649) | Freshwater microbial mat bacterial communities from Lake Vanda, McMurdo Dry Valleys, Antarctica - Oligotrophic Lake LV.19.MP9.P1 | ecosystem: Environmental > Aquatic > Freshwater > Lake >... | reverse complement strand
GCGTCGGCCGGGCACGCCGGAACTTTGCCATCGGGAAATCTATGAAAAATTGGAAATTACCTGGAATGCACTACCGACCCAGAAAATTACGGTCGCCGTAAAAACGCCGACGGCTTTGTAGTGCCTAAAAAGTCAGCCCGTTGATTAAAAGGACCTTACATATCGAAAAAACGAACTTGGGCTAGAATCAAGTCAAAATTTTGGTAGAAGCTTGTTGTTGAGAGGTAACCGTATCCTTTCTGCGGTCCGCTTTCGCAAACAAGTTCGCCGTTTTCCACATACCACCTCTCGGTTCCATGTATATTCCATCCATGAAGATCTTTCTCATTGAATAGGCTGACAAACTCGGACGCTTCCGCAATCAACGAAATACCGACGAATGCTGAGACTAGAAGTGCAGTTTTCATATCTAGATTGGATATTAGGGTTGCATGCCTTGAAGAAAAATTTAGCCGAGTAGATCGGATATCACTCTACCGTGAACGTCCGTCAGACGATAATAGCGGCCTTGATGACGATAGGTGAGTTGCTCGTGATCGATGCCAAGGAGGTGGAGCATGGTAGCCTGTAAGTCATGAACCGATACCGGATTCTCTACGACGTTGTAACCCAATTCATCTGTACTGCCGTAAACAAAACCCCGCTTTACGCCAGCTCCTGCCATCCACATTGTAAAACAACGGGGATGATGGTCACGTCCGTAGTCGGTGGAAGTAAGTTTTCCTTGAGAGTAGTTCGTGCGCCCAAACTCGCCGCCCCAAACGACTAACGTATCGTCAAACAAGCCCCGTTGTTTCAGATCGGAAATCAATCCGCAACTGCCGCGGTCAACATCAGCACACTGTCGGCGAATTCCGCGTGGGAGCCCGGAATGTTGGTCCCAGCCTGGATGATAGAGCTGAATGAACCGCACATTCCGCTCCGCGAGCCGCCTGGCCAATAGGCAATTTGCAGCAAAGGTGCCAGGCATTCGAGCATCTTCCCCGTAGAGCTCAAAGGTCGACGGCGGTTCCTGGCTCACATCCGTTGCCTCAGGGACGCTCGACTGCATGCGATAGGCCATTTCATACTGTAGAACCCTTGAGGTTATTTCGGGATCTCCGAGGGTCTCGTATTGCAGATAGTTAAGTTCAGCGAGGCCATCCAATAGTCTCCGACGAGCGGCACCGTTGATACCTTTCGGATTCTGCAGATAGAGCACGGGGTCCCTGCCGCCACGAAACTGTACGCCTTGGTGTTGGCTGGGGAGGAAGCCCGAACCCCAAAGTCTCGAATACAACGGTTGGTCGATTCGGTCGCGGGAGATCAACACCACAAACTCGGGAAGATTTTCATTGGCACTCCCCAATCCATACGACAACCACGCGCCCATGGAGGGTCGACCTGGTAATTGATGTCCCGTCTGGAAAAAAGTGATCGCCGGATCGTGGTTGATGTGTTCTGTATTCATCGATCTAATGAAGCAAAGGTCATCTACAATCCTTGCCGTGTGAGGCATCAATTCACTAACCCATGCGCGCGACTGACCGTGTTGGGCGAATTTGAAAATGGAACCCGCCAGGGGCAGTCGGGCCTGATTGGCGGACATCCCGGTTAGGCGTTGCCCTGCGCGGACACTATCGGGCAGGTCCTCACCGTTGAGTGCGTTCAAGCGAGGCTTGTAGTCAAACAAGTCGTGTTGCGACGGTCCTCCCGCCATGAACAGAAAAATGACACGTTTCGCCTTGGGTGCGAAGTGAGGGCTTCCCAAGCCCCTAACCGTTGGAAGGGATGAGCCACACGCTGTACCTCGAAGTAGTTGCAGGGTGGCAATGCCACCCAAACCCAAGGCCACGCGGCCGAGGAAGTCACGACGGTTGAGGGTGATGTCGATGCGTTCGCAAAACATGGGAAAAGGAAGACGTGCTATCGGCGCATTAAGGATTCATCGCAATTGAGTAACGCTTGGGCGATAACCAGCGCTGCGGCACGGTCGGACGCCGGGAGGGCATCGTCCCCCCCCGCCTGACCGATCTTCAGGACATCCTGTGAGGCAGCGGGATCCCGCAGGAACGCCTCGTGCTGATCCTGATACAATCGAAGCAAGACCTCCTTCTCGCCACGGAAAATTTTTCGCCCAGCAACCAACTCGAACACCCACTCAATCCGAGCATCCAAATCCAATCCTCCTTCTCGAAGCAACCGCTCACCAAGCAGACGTGCGCACTCCACCTGCTGCTCATCGTTCAATAGAGCAAGTGCCTGCAAGGGGCTGCTCGTGATCTGCCGTTTTGCTACACACACATTACGCTCAGCGCCGTCAAAGAGCATCATGTTGGGTGGTGGCACCGTACGCTTCCAGAACGTGTAGAGACTTCTTCGGTACAGATCAGCACCCGTTCCCTGCTCATATGTTGGCTTGCCCATCGCTATCTCCTCCCAAAGTCCGGGGGGCTGATACGGTTTCACGCTTGGGCCGCCGATTTTCTCGACTAGCAGTCCGCTCGCTGCCAAAGCTTGGTCTCTGAGCATCTCGGCAGTCAAGCGGCGCGACGGCCCGCGCCCGATAAGGAGATTCAGTGGGTCGGCACTTCTGAGTTCGGTAGAAACAAAGGACGTTTGCCGGTACGAGGCAGAAAGAGCGATTCTGCGAAGTAAATCTTTCACGTTCCAACCACTCGCGATAAAGCTCCCCGCAAGCCAGTCGAGCAACTGTGGGTGCGTGGGAGGAGAACCCTGTAAACCGAAATTGTCACTCGTTTCAACCAATCCTTGTCCAAACATCATCTGCCAAAAGCGATTTACAGCTACTCGGGCGAAGAGTGGGTTGCCCGGATCGACCAACCAACGCGCCAATCCCAAACGGTTTCTCGGGCTATCGTGAGGAAATGGGGGCAGAACCGGAGGGGTATCCGGCGACACTTCTTCACCAGGGGCGTCGTATGCTCCACGACGGAGAATAAATGAACGTTTCGGAACCGGCAGTTCCTCCATAACCATGACCTCCGGTACTGACATCACCAATTGATTCTGTAATGTTCGCAGAGAATGGAGTCTTGTCTTCGCGGCGATTACTGGTTCAGCGTGATGAGCCAGATAGTAGCCCCTCAAACCTGAACGTTGGGCTTCGCTCAAGTTCTCGATCGGAGTATCCCACGCAATCACGAACTCTGGAAGGCCAGCCAAATGAGTTACTTCCAAATGCGTTAGCTCGCGATTGAAGACCGCAAAATCGTCGATCCGCCCGCCGGCGAAACCGATGTCTCGAAAGCGCTGCCCGATCGTCAGGGGCGGGGATTTCTTTGTGTAGACGATATCTTTGTAAAGATTATCGCGGATCGTTGTTACCTCAATCGGCCGACCATTCAGATAGATTCTCGTACCGCTGGCGCGACTGCTCCCGTCATACGTCACCGCAATCTGAATCCACTGGCCCGGCTCCAAGGGCTCCCGAGAGATAACCTTTAGAGAAGCAGCCGGCCAAAGATAGTGCAAACCAACAGAAATATATCCGTTCTCCAGGAGAACCTCATAGCCCCGACTACCTGCATCCACCGCTGCTTTGGAACGGTGGAAAATCACAAATCGGGGAGATGGTTTGACCGGCGGCTGGATCCAAAACCCAAAGGTGAACGAGTCCAATCGGCTAAATTCCCCCACGCCTTCGATGACAAATCCGTTCTCTCCATTAAGTTCCCCTACCAGTCCGCGGGTACTTTGAACCAGTTCCGGAGACTCTATCAGCTTTCCTGACTTACTCGGGTCAACACGATTAGGCAGCTTTCCGGTCTCAAGCCCCTCGAAATCGAAGAACGCGGTCATCCCCGCGAGTGCTTTGGGCGAACTCCCCTTGTCTCTCAGCCAGTTTTCAAACGCGCCAACCGATTCCTTCTGAGTCAGGGTTTGAATCTCCTTCTCTATAGCGGCTTCCTTGCTTCGCAATTCCACCAATTCTCGGTCCTGCTCCTCCGTTGTGAGAAGCATTGTCGGGACGGGCATAGAGTCGGCGAATTCCTTGAACGGGAGTTGCCCAGCCTCGTCGATGTTTTGGAAGAACGCTGCAAGCGAATAAAAGTCCTTCTGGGAAATCGGATCGTATTTGTGATCATGGCACCTAGCACAATCCAAAGTCAAACCGAGGAACGCAGTTCCAAATGTATTCAACCTGTCGGCTACGTAGGCCTGGCGATATTCCTCCTCAACAATTCCTCCCTCTTCATTCTGATTATGAAGTCGGTTGAAGGCGGTGGCCAATCGCTGCTGTTTGGTAGCTCTCGGGAGGAGGTCGCCTGCGAGCTGCTCTGTTACGAACTGGTCATATGGAACGTTCGAGTTGAAAGCTTGGATCACCCAGTCCCTCCATGGCCACATTTCCCGCGGCCTGTCCATCTGGTAACCGTGTGTATCTGCAAAGCGCGCCAGGTCCATCCATTCGCTTGCCATCCGCTCCCCAAACCGCGTCGACGCAAGTAGACGGTCCACCACCCGCTCATAGGCATCACTAGATTGGTCAATTCGAAAGGACCGAATCTCGTCAATCGTCGGAGGAAGCCCTGTAAGATCGAAGGTTACCCTACGCAGCAATCGCCCGCGATCGGCTTCAGGCGACAAAGAGCGCTTCTCCGTCATGAGACGCTCCACGATAAAATAATCGATTTCACTTCCGATTCCTCGGTTCTCACGCAAAGCGAGGTCGGCTGGCAGCCGTTCAAAGGCCCAATGCCCTTCCCAAGGGGCTCCCTGTTCGACCCATCTCCTTAAGATATCGATCTGCGTCGGACCCAGCGAGCGCTTTGCCTCGCGGGGCGGCATTATCTCTTCATCGTCGTGGCTGCTGATTCGAATTATCAGCTCGCTTAGATCGGGGTGACCAGCCGAAACCACAGTCAGTCCGTCCTTCGTGCGAAAGAGCCCTTCTCTGGTGTCTAGGCGTAGCCGCGCCTTTCGTGTAGCCGCGTCCGGTCCGTGACAGTGAAAACATGCATCTGAAAGGATTGGTAGAACTTCTTGGCGAAAGTCGACTGGGCGGGCCGCCAAAGGGCACATCAGTAGTAACAACAGAACCGTACGGTATAAAGGCAACATACTGTTTCCGATCTCCCGTACGGGCCGATCAGCGGTATGTCGACGGTCTAGACGACTCATTGAACGGCACATAGCGCTATCATTCCTTGGCCATGAGGTAGGACATCAAGTCACGCACTTCTCTATCCGGCACCGCCTCGATCAACCCAGGAGGCATCAACGAAACTGCGGTCGTTTCTTCTTTGAGGATATCATCCGCCGAAAGCACGAGAAGTTCTGTCATCGTCTGCAACCGCAGTGTGCGCCCGGTGCGAGCCCGGATCATGCCTGCAAGTACTCGGCCATCCTTCATGGTCAATGTGCTCAATCTGTACTCATCGCCGACGACAGCGCTGGGAAAGAGTAGATTGTCCAAAAGGTAATTGAGGTTGTCGCGCGCTCCTCCAGTCAGATCCGGACCAAGCTTCCCCCCCTCGCCGTTCAAAGTGTGACAGGAGGCGCAAAGAGAACGAAACACCGCCCGCCCATTTTCCCTGCTTGCCGTTGCCAGAATGTCGGGAGTGAACCGGCTCTGCCATTTTTGGAGCGCCGCAACCCGATTGCTTTCAGACTCATCCACCACGTCCCCCCATGAACGTCGCAACTTCTCCGTCAACTTCTCATCATGAAAGGAACGAATCTGGCGGGCGTGAAATGCGTTCAAATGAGTGCGAGGCACTCGATTCTCTGCAATCGCGTCCAGCAACAGAGAAGCCCATTCCGGCCGAGAAACAAACACGTTTATGATCCGGGGTCGCTCCCCTCCGTCGTAGCGAGACCACGATGAAAGCAACTTCGCGGGTACTGTCAGGTCGTTATGCAGAGCCATGCCGGCCGCAGCAGTTCCGGAAAGTCCGCTCAACGGCAAAACCTGCTCACACAATTCGAAGACCCCCGGTGCCCGAGCATCGATCAGCGCCTGCAGTGCCTCGCGACGCAGGCGACGATCAATCGCGGAATCGAGCACGAGCGTTCGCAATTCCTCCAGAGCCCGTCCATCGCCGAAAAGTGCGTCGAGATCTCGCAGACGACGGGTCATTCGATCATCCGCCCCGACAGAGAACTGCGGACGCAGCGAAGACCATGACTCGGGCGCGGGAGCTCGTCGTCGACCCGCGAGGGCCTCGGAAATCCCCTCCAAAACGGCTTCGATCGCTGTGGGGGATCCGCGGAAGGCAATCGCCCGAAGCAATCTATCGAGGCGCTCCGGAGCCGCATCTAAATCCTCCGCGAGGCGCCTTGCTCCGAACCGCTGTACTAAGGGCAATTTTGCATTTCCGAGTAGGGTCTCAAAGCCGGAGTCTTTTACCTCCGCCATTGGACTCACCGCATACCATAGTAGCTTCGGAAGATTAGCGTCGCCGGCATCTTCTCCGCGTGAGAGCAGAGCGGCCGCAAGCGGTCCTTTATGAGAGACCTCCAAGCGATGAAGGACAGAAGCCAACGCCAGACGCACGAGCGCCGATGGTTCGGAACCGGCGAGTCGCGCCAAATCATCCATGGACTTTGAAGTCAACCGCAGCGGTCTCCCATCAGCCAGCAAGCGAACGGCCCAGGCGCGCATGGCTTCATCACGATCACGCAGCAAACCCGGGAGGCGCCCGACTAAACTCGCACCGGACACGTGCAAAGCCCATAGAGCGCGCAAACGCGTGACCGTACTCTCCGTTTCCGAGAGCATTCTGATGAGTTCCTGATGGGCATCGGTCAATAACCGACCCTCCGCCGCCCGATTAGCCAACTCCCGGCGCGATTGCCGGGCCAGCCAATCATTCCGACTTCGCTGGTGCCGAACAAGCTCGGAGTTTTCACTTCGCGACAGATCAACGGATTCGACGCTGCGCACCTCGCCATAGGACAGCTTGAAAATCCGACCACTGCTCCGATGTACGCCGTCGAAATCATGACACTCACCAGCATCACTCCAATCAGCCACGAAGACGCCCCCGTCGGGCGCCGCGATCAGATCGATCCCACGAAACCATGAGTCGCTGAACAAAAACGCATCGGACTCATGCCGGCCGACAAAACCGCTACCCTGACGCTCCAGTCGATCTACATTCAGCCGTCGACCGTGAAAATTTATGGTCAGTAGTTTTCCGTGCCACTCCGCCGGCCACTGTCCGCCTTGATAAATGAGTAACCCTGTGTGCGCATGTCCGCCGCCGCGAGACAGCGTTGCTGAAGTCACTCCCTTTCGAACTTCAGTCCAGTCCTCCGCAGTCGCCCAATGAAAGTGGTCTGCATGCTGTTCAATAACATCGTAAACAAAGGGCGTCGGATCATCACCAAACATCCGCCTGTAGTGAGCGCCTGGTATCAGGTGCCACAGGTGCCCAATAACCGTGTTGATGAAAAAGCCTTCCCCTCGCTCATCCCAATCCATACCCCACGGATTAGTTGTTCCCGCAGCTACGACCTCAAAAATTCTAGTCTGCGGATGAAATCGCCAGATACCGACATTGGTCGGGACGCGTTGAACGGACGGTGTTCCCGGTACTCCGACTAGCGATTGACCCAGAATGCCCTGCCGTCCATAAAGCCAGCCGTCCGGCCCCCAACGAAGCCCGTTGGCAATGTTGTGCTGGGACTTCAAGTAGTCGAAGCCATCCAGTGCAATTTCCGGCTCGCCATCAGGAACATCATCGCGGTTCCGATCCGGTATGAAAATTAGGTTTGGCGGACAAAGGGCCCAAACGCCACCCGAACCGATTTCAATGCTCGTGAGCCGTTGAGCACGATCATAGAAAACCGTTCGGCGATCAATTCGACCGTCATGATCGAGGTCTTCCAGGATCAAAATCCGGTCCCGCAGGCCATCGTGAAATCCAACCTCGCGTTCCGAATAGGTGTTGTTCTCCGCCACCCAGAGGCGGCCCTTCCCATCGGTTGCTAAAGCGATCGGCTGAGTCACATCTGGCTCGCCTGCAAAAAGGGTACTCCGAAAGCCCGGGGGGACCTCGATGGACGCACCTGCCCGAGAAGTGGGAATAGGACCTCCGGGCGATTTTTCCGTATCGAACGGCGTAGGGAACAAACCCGGGGACGAACTCGCCGTGAGCGAGCCTTCAAACACCCCGAGGAAAACGAGCCCAATCCAGGCGATTTTTGGAAAGTCTATCTCAATCATTCTTTCAGTTGGTAAAGATTTTTCCGGGCACGCTGTTGAACTCGCCGCTTCCTGGAACGAATGGATACATTCTTCGTATTTCATCAGTTAATACAATTCCGAGTCCGGGACGGTCCGGAGGCAAAACATAGCCTTCTTGAATGATAAGGCCCCCATCGATCACCTTCGAATGAAGGTCTCCGTAATCTGGCGGCACCTCGAGGATGTGCGTGTTTGGAGCGGCAAAACCGGCGTGCACGTTTTGCATCAATGAACCTCCGGCACCCCACGCATGTGTGGCAATTTTCCGCCCTCGATCGGCAAACATCTTCGCTACAGAAATAAACTCCCCAAGCCCACCTGTAAACGAAGCGTCCGGCTGCCCAATGTCAAAGCAGTCACGTTCGACGAACACCTGCCACTCATAGCACGCCGTCAAACACTCGCCACCGGCAATAGGAACAGTTGTCGCCCGGCATAGTTCAGAGTAGCCCCAAGGGTTGGTGTAGTGTAGTGGTTCCTCAAAGAACGTCAGGTCGAATGGCTCGAGTACCTTCGCCACTGCCGCGGCAATTTCCAAAGACCAAGTCGCTCCCGGACTGTTGCCCATGTGCCCATCCAGCATCAACCATGCTTCTCTACCCGCATGCTCCCTAAGAAACGAGAATTTATCGCCCTCGAAGTCAGCAGCCTCGGCCGCAGCGGATGGCATGTACCAACCCTTGGCTGGCTCAAAACTACCCGCCCCGACCTTAATGCCTCGAAAGCCCAACGAGGTGTAGTGATCAAACTTCTGCGCAAGGCGCGCTTGGGGATAGTTGCTCGGTCCTCCGGTTGCGTAACACGGAAGTCGAGCGTGCCGGGCGCCACCCAGCAACGCATGCACTGGTTGCCCGAGCAGCTTTCCCTTAAGATCCCAAAGCGCCGCCTCAATGCCATTGAGGACCGCTACGCCCAAACCGACACGACCCCAGTAATTTCCGCAATGATACATCCTGCGCCACAATTCCGGGATATCATCCACCGACTGTCCAATCAGGATCGGCTTGTAAAAATCGACAATCACAGGCACGCTTTCAGGAAAAGAGTAGCCGGCGTATGTTTCGCCAACTCCGGTAGGACCGTCCGTTAGGATTTCTATAAACGCGGCGCTCCGTAGCTTGCGCGCTTCCCGGAGAAAGGGATCGTTAGTGCAGGGCCCGGTCAGCAGCGTCGTTCTGACGTCAGTTATTTTCATAGGTCTTGGGGGAGGACATGGATGAGGCGCAATCGGCGAACCGGACTCCGGATCAGCGCGCGGGTGATAATTTCATTGCGTACAGTCGCGGAGAACTCTCCGAGGAGCCGGTAAAGATAGTTCTTATGCGAACAGTTCTGCCCGAAAGTTCCCCAAGAGTCCTTCCACTCCAGCGCACTTCAGACTCCAAGTGATCATCAGTCGGGCTAACGGCGCGGCCGTCGGCAAACCCAGCAATCGGCCTAAAGTGTTCATCGGCGACCTCTATCCTGAAGCCCTTCAGGCCGCTGCCATTGACGCCCAGTTTCGTGGGGATTCCCGCCGGTAAGGTGACCGCGGTCGACCAAAGAGAACCCGAGTCCTTGCCAACCGAAATGGCGAGTCCGCCCCAACGGTCCCGCGGAATTGTCGCAAGAGCCACCGCACCCCAATAGTGCACCGAGCGGTGGTGAAACTGCTTGCGAGTGCGGGAGGGCTGAAAGTCGGTATTTCTCCAACGACCGTGGTAGATCCAAGTCTCATCACCCACATTGAGGATGCTATTCGACTGGTTCAGTACCGTTGGAAAACTACGACCGGGAACCGGGTCGGCCGGAGAGTCCACGCTCCGGATATAGGGAACCCCTTTTACCACTTCTTCAAACTGGATGCCGTTATGGCTTAGCACTAGTCCGAGATCGCAGTCGATACCTCCTTCACCCCAATTGGGCTGACGGTTATGCCACATGCCCCAGAGTCCCACCACAACATTCCCATATGATGCTCCACCCACCCCCAAGTGCACTTGCGTGTAGTTGCCTCCGTCGCGCGGATTGGTTCCCATTCCGGAGCCCACCAGCGGCTCCGCCACTTTGAATGAAGGCGCAGGTTCGGGCAGCCAGGTGTCGAAGTCGGGGGAAATCCAAGCATATCCTGTTCGTCCCTGAGGCCGCTCGCCTTCGCCCCGTCCCCAACTCTGCGCATTAACCACATAATTGCCACCATGCTTGTAGAGTCCACCGATCTCGCCGAAACTCTTTCCGGTGACGTCATTCGCTAAGCGAGTCCAGCGAAGGCCGTCTGGACTTACGGCGGCGCCAATTCGAGAGATCTTGAGTTCCGTGTCCTGAAAGCCAAAAGCCATTTTGTACCGTTGTTCCGGCCGAGGTTCTTCATCGTCCCGGATAACTGTAACGCAGTTACTTCCTCTGGCTGGATCAGGTCCAATCGCGATAATGTTATTTCGACGATTGCCCCGCCATTCCACTTGACCCAGGTCCGGTCGGGTCCAGCTCAATCCATCGCTACTCTCAGCGTAACAAATAGGACTGATACCGAATTCACCGTCGATCTGACCGTTGTCGGTCGGAATCGAATGAAACGCATAGTACCACATCCGAAACCGTCCGTTTTCACGTATGACCGTGCCGTTAAAGTGTACAGCCTTGCTGTCAGGCGCGTCCGGATTGGTCGAAGGCACCAAGACCGGATCACGTCGGACGTTCGGCTTCGTTAGGTGCAAGGTAAGGTCCAACATCATGGGAAATGCCTTGGCATCGACAGCCAGCAGCAATGCTTCCTGCGATGCGGGTGACCCCGCCATTGGCAGTCGATAAAATCTGTCAGTCGGACGAGTTGCACCGGCGGAAGCGACGAGAGCCGAAAGGAGGAAGTAGCCGACGTTGCCTATGCAGCGTGCGGACGTGATTTTCGATAGCGGAGGGATCTTCATAATGTTGGAGGGAACGTACGGCGACCTGGTATGCTAATCATTGCGATTTTAAAATGACTCTGAATATCACGAACCAAGTCTAGGATCTCATGCCTGCCGAATATGCGTGAACTAAACCACTCGAATTCAGTTGCAGGCCGTCGTGGTAAACGAATTCGGGCTCAGATAAGAAAATTTTTCTTCGGTAGGCTTCGCAGCAAATCCAGGGCGTTGTCGTACAGAATTGCTTGCCGCTCGACTGAGGAAATTTCGGCGGTTTCGATCCGGGCCTTTTGGGTGGCTGCAGAATAAAGCGGCGTGTCGGTGCCGAAGAGAAGCCGATCCACGCCAATTTCGGCCACGGCCCACTCAATGATTCTGGAAAAGATCGATCGTGCCGACGATGTATCTACCCAAACATTATTTGCTTCACTTTGTCTAATCGCGTGAACCTGCCTGGTGGCCACTCCGTCACTGCTATTCCCCAAGTGAGCGAGGATCGTGCGGGTCTTGGGATAACGGTTGGCAAACGGGATGAAGTCTTCAGGAAAGCTGCCGGGATCTCCGCTATGCGTTAGAATGAGTGCCTCCTGAGCCGACGCGAAATCGTAGACCGCATCTCCGTATGTTCGAATCTCATAGTCCTGCCGGTGCGGGTGAAGTTTAATTCCACAACAACGCTCGTGACGCATCAAGGCCTCAACCTGATTGTACGTTTCCTTCCGCCGAGGGTCGAGCACCGCCCAAAAGAGAATGCCTTCAGTTTTCTCAGCCGCATTCCGGGCGTCATCATTCCCACGAAGAGGATCTCCTCCATAGGGCATGAACGCACGTAGTGCTGAAACGATCGTCAGCCGGATATCGGCTGCCTGCGCCCGACGCTGAACTACACCGATGTCACCGCTGAAGAGAAATCCCGAGTGAGAGTCCTTTCCTCGACCATCCTCGTACGAACCAAAGTGGCCATGAACGTCGATAGCAGTCATGTTGGTCATTCCGCCAGTTTCGCAGCGGAGCCAGAGCCAACTCGAGCGGCAGTCCGAAGATGAAACGCCTCAAGCCTGCGAAGGCATTCTTCGTAATCTGCGTCAGTGAATGACTGATACGGAGACAGCAGCCGAAGCGGCATTTGCAGTCCACCCATGCGTCCGATCAGTTTGTCATAAGCACCGTCGATCCGGCCCATTGCCAGTAGATCGCCAAACACGCTGAATAGCATATCGTGAAAGTAGTGCTGCCACTTATAGAGCTCACCGGAGTTCCCCTCGGAACCAGCGAGAAACAATGCCTTCGTCGCCTCGGGCTCCATCGCTGCGAAAGAGGAGAGTAGCGAGCACTCACCATAGTGACATCCATGCGGATAGTTTTCTTCACCGAAGAAGTGCTGCAAGTCCGGCGCGTGCAACATCAAGTCCGCCGCCCGCTGCAGACCGCCGCCTGTATTTTTAGTGGCAACCAAGTTGGGTACCTTGTCGGCCAACCGACGATAATCTTTGCCTGAGAGCACGCGCTTTACTCTGGGAAGATTATAGTGGAGAAAGGACGCGCTTGGGAATGTTTCGCACACGTCCTTGAAGAATGACTCTACCTCCGTGTCATTCAGGATACCCCACGATGGAAGAGAAATCTGAAAGCTCCGAACACCTCGCTCAAAGGCGAAGCCGATCCTCTCCACAATAGTGGCCGTCGACAAACCAATGACGCCCACCATGGGCGGCGCTTTTGTTCTTCCGAGTTCTATGCAAAAGACCTCAACGATGTCCTTGAATTTTTCATTGGTGATCGCATAACCCTCTCCGGCAGTGCCGAAAATATATAAATCATTGAATCCTTTGTCTTGGAGAGAACGAATCTCATCAATGAAAGTACTTTCGATCATCTCATTGCGATCATTCCAAGGAATTTCACAGGATACCAAGATGGTTTTACGGCAACGGGCCATGGGGAACGACAGTCGATTGGAGGTTTACTTGGGCAGAGAAAATGCAATGTAGAGATCCTCGGAAGGAGACCCGAGTTTGCCACCACCGCAGGCGATGACCACGTACTGCCGACCGGCAGCGGAATAGGTTGCGGGTGTCGCATAGCCAGCGGCAGGCAACGTGTACTCCCAGAGCACCTTTCCAGACTGCCGATCGAACGCGCGTATCCGTCTGTCTGGCGTTCCTGCGATAAATACGAGCCCCCCGGCTGTGACAATGGGACCGCCGTAATTGCTTGTGCCGGTAACCGGAACGCCCCGAGCGGTCAATTCTTCGACTTCTCCTAGCGGTACTCGCCAGAGGTACTCACCGGTATTGAGATTGATCGCATTTAGTGTACCCCATGGGGGTTTGACTGCCGGATATCCCTGTATATCGACCCAACGTTCAAAAACGTGACCGTAGGGCGAACCGGCGGAAACCGAGGGCTTGAAACCGCGGGGCGCGGCAGGCTGGTCGCGCCCGCGCACGTCTCCCTCCGGATCCAAAAGGTAGTCAGCCAACAAGACCCGTTCAGTTTCGGGCAGGAAACGGAAACTGGGCATCAGCCCGCGACCATTGGTCACTGCGGTCAGCACATCCTCGCGGCTCACTCTTCCGGACAAAGTGAGCAGCGAAGGAATGGCCTGCTGAGAATTCCCCGCCCGATCGACTCCATGGCAGCCGGCACAGAGCTGGACATACCGGGCCGCTCCCGGAGCCCTTAGCCCTCCACCGTCCAGTCGGGTGTCCACCAGTGTGAGGATCCCGGGCGAATCGGAGCCGTTGACCACCATCACGCCGTCAGGATCAACGGCCGCACCACCCCACTCCGCTCCGCCGTCCTGACCCGGTGACACAATCGTGCCTTCGACACTCGGCGGTTGGTAGAGGGCCGACGGCCGCAGGTTGACGAATCGATGAAGCGCGTGGCGATGGCCCTCGGGTGTCAGCATCGTCAGGTCGTCATAGGACACCGCTTGCCGGGCAAACGGTGCCGGTCTAACTGGCACGGGTTGAGTCGGCCACGCAAATTCCCCCTCCAGGTTCGACGGTGGAACCGCACGTTCCTCGATCGGAAACAACGGCTCTCCCGTTTCTCGGTGAAAGACGAAAACGTGGCCGGATTTGGTCGTCTGCGAAACCGCCGGCACCCGCCGGCCGTCCCGAATCACGGTATGAAGTGTGGGCGGTGCAGGCAGATCACGATCCCAGAGATCATGGCGCACGATCTGATAATGCCAAACCCGTTTCCCCGTTCGGGCATCCAAGCAGAGGAGCGAATTGGAAAAGAGGTTTTCGCCCAGACGATCCCCGCCCCAGAAATCATAGGAGGCGGAGCCGGTGGGCACATAGACCAGCCCGCGTTCAGTATCCAAAGCCATACCGGCCCAGCAATTCGCTCCACCGGCGCTTTTCCAAGCTTCTGGTGGCCAGGTTTCGTATCCGTACTCACCCGGCTGCGGTATCGTGTGAAACGTCCAGACCCGTTCGCCAGTTCGGACATTGAAAGCGAGCACATGCCCCGGCGCGGCGCCCGCCACCTCGGAGGTTCGCGTGGACAAGATGTAAAGATCCTCAAAGATCACGCCGGGCGTTCCGGAACCCACCGGACCATCTTCTCCGCCCGGGAACAGAGGACGACTGAAGTCAACGGCACCTCGTTCGCCAAACGAGTCGACTAGTCGCCCCGAATCTGCCTCGACGGCGTAGAGATAACGATCATGCGCAAACAGGATCCGGCGACCATCCGATCCGGACCAGATCGCCACTCCGCGCTGGCGTGGATCGCTGTTCAACGAACGACCGTCGAGTCGCGGATCGAATCTCCATCTCTCTCTCCCATTTGTAGCATCCAGCGCCACCAGCACCTGAGTAGCCGTGGTGGCGTAAAGCACGCCATCCACAACCAATGGATTGCACTGAATCTGAGTGCGGCCGGTGGCGGAACCGCCCTGATAGATCCAAGCAACTTCTAACCTGCGCACGTTTCCCTCGTTGATCTGATCAAGCGGGGAGTAATGGGACCTACCCTCATCACCGAGATAATGCGCCCAATCGCTATGCTTACCCTCTGAACCGAGCGGAAGAAAGCAGCCCATGAGAATGCACAACAGAACATGAATAATTTCCGTCGCACACTTCATCTCAATGCTACCTCAGAATCCTTTTGAGAGATGAGATCAGAAGCGGGCATTAACACCAGCTGTGTAGATTACACCCGCTCGCAGGTACGTCCAATGCAGCCCGTTTGCTGTAAGCAATGCGGAATTAGGCTCATTGGTGAGATTCGAGATATCAAAGTAAACGTCATACCGCTTATTGATGCTGTACTGCATTTTTAGATCGATGAACTTTCTTTCTCGTTGATAGAAATCAACGCCACTTGCGGTTCCCCAGTACGATTGTGAACGCCAGTTATACATCGCTCTGACCGCCCATCCATACTTCACGTAGGAAATGCCGGCATTGGCCGACCGGGGAGTGAGAAATGGCAGCTTTTTGGATACCGCCAAAGAACCGAAGTCACCCAACGTCCCCGTATAAGTGTAGTTCGCGAAAGTGCCCAAGCCGCTGAGTGCGCCCGGGAGAAATGCGAATTCTTGCTGGTAATTCAATTCAAAACCACGAATGCGGGCACGCCCGGTATTCTGGGCTTTGGTCAATGCAAAACCGGCGTATCGCGTATCCCCATCCAGGCCATCGGCGCCGAGGATCGTCGTAAAGGTGCGGAAATAGTCCTTAATCTCCTTGAGAAAAACCGACGCTCCAAGTTTCCCAACCGGCTCAAAATATTTTTCTATGCTAACCTCGAAGTTATCCGAATAGTAGGGCTTGAGTTCCGGATTACCGACCGAGACCGAACGATTCTCAAAATTCTCTGTCAATGTGGGAGTAATATTCCCAACTGGCGGCCGGGAAATGCTCTTGTTGTAACTTGCCCTCGCTAAGAGGCCATCTGCCGGCTCGTAGACGAAATGAATTCCGGGAAAGACATTGACGTAATTCGAGCTTGCGGTCCGCTGTCCAACAAAGGAGCGCTTGGCGCGCTCGAGGTTTGCCGATTTCACGGCGGGATCTATGCTAGCGCCCCCGACACTGTTTCCTCCCCAAGTCGCTGTTGAGTTTCTAACCCAGGCAGTTCCGTCGACCTCCGTACTTTCGACACGAAGACCCGACAGAATCCGCAATTTGCCAAAATCAACGTGCCCAGAAATGTAGGCCGCGGAGATTGTTTCACTTAACTCCGTATTAGAACCTAAAGATCCGTTGTACTGGTTGTAAACATCCGCAGCCGTCTGCACCCACTGGTTCTTTTTTGAAGCGTAAGGATCATCGGCGCGTCCGCTAAAGGGTGCCTGCATGAAAGGAAATGGACCATAGTTCGCGCTCGTTAGGTACATCGGCGTGGTGGGGAAGTTGCTCATAAGTTCATCCCCTGAGTTCACCTGACCATCGGGGCCAACATAGGTATAGTGGTCAATCGGACTGAGCGTCTTCCGCTCTGAGCGATTGAACTTAAGTCCTGTCTTGATGTACGTCGGCACCGCTGTCTCAAAGTTCTTCGTGAAGTCGCCACGCAGGCCGATCAGTCGATCCGGGCGTTTAGGGTACGTGTTGAAGAGCGAACCTACCGTATAGCTGGACGGAACACTGATCGAAGGCCCAGCAGTCTGGGTCATCACCGGCTCGCTGGGATCGGTGTTCCGGCGGTCAAATGATAGTCCAATGTTTCGAGCGGTCCCGTTGAAGCGGGCAAAGATCGTATTCTCGTTGTGGGCGTATGAGGCATTGGCCCGCAAACTCAGCGTCGCTGACCGGTTGAAGAGCTTATGCTCGCTACCCAACGTCCCACCCACGTTGTAAAAGCGCAACGTCGAGGTGAAGCTTTGCAGATCCGAGGTGACTGTGCTGCTTGGGAGAAGGGTGGCGAATGCCGTCGTGCTGCCGGGGGTGAAATCAGCCGCCAACGCATTCGACTTGCCGAAAAAGGCACGGTATGCCTCTTGTGTCTGAGTCCTGGCATTGTGGAAAAGGTTAAGAAAAACATAGGAGTCTTCGCTAAGCTTGTACTCAAAGTTGGACCCAAGGTTGCGCTGTTCTACAGGCGAAACATAGTCACCAGCCCCGAAGACTCGTTGCAGTGGGTTGGGCCCGTTAGCATCTACCCAAGCTCCAGGGAGGGCGAAATTTATACTTCCTGTCTCTTCTTGGAAGACGGTATTCCGAATGTAGCTGGCGTCGATCCTGACACCCAGATTCTTCTCTTTCCCTAATACGCCGTAAACGTCGGAATAGGACAGCGAGATATTGTCCAATCCGGCATTGTTTTTGAAAGGGGAATTGTTAAGTTCGCGATCCGTATAGTTCGTCCCAACGCTCAAACTAGCGCGACGCCCCGGCTGATCAAATGCCCGCTTGGTTATCAAATTGATATAGCCGGCAATTGCATTAGCATCCTGATCGGGTGTGGGTGCCTTGACCAACTCGACCTGACTTAGGTTGGCTGTGCCCCACTGCTGAATCTGATAAGCACGGCTGATTGACGATCCGCTCGCTTGCGTTTGACCGTCGACCAACAGGGTTGAGAAGTCCGCCCCCATGCCGCGAATATAAACCGATGTTGCTTCACCGGCAATGAAGTCCACCGACACACCAGCGACCCGCTGCAAGAGATCGCCGGGATTGGCAGATGCATTGCCGTATGCGTTGGTCGCCATCACCGTCTTGGGATTCGGCGCATACCTCTGTGCCTGAAGAGCCAGCGAGTTTTCCTCACGCAGTCCCTGAACTGTAAACGCATCAAGAGCGTAAACAGTGGAAGAAAGGCCGATGTCGCGGCTCAAAGTTTGTCCAGAATTCACCCTAACCTCAACGCGGCTGGTGGTTAATCCGGCGTAGGAAACGACTAATGTGTAACTCCCAGATGGAACCGACAGCAGAAAGCTTCCGTCCGAGGCTGTTAAAGTATTGAGATTCCTGCCTTCAATTTGCACGAAGGCGTTGCCCAAGAAGAGATTGGTCGCCTCATTCTTTACCCGACCGATGATGAATCCGTTAACGGAACCCGGATCTAAGGACGAAGAGGGGGCAGCTTGTGCAAGTGAATCGCAAACAAATAGGCTGCCAACAGGAAGTGAGGCTCCGAACGCCAAACACGACAACAAGGCTTTGTGGTGCAAAACAGGCATGGTGTGTTCTTAGGGTTGTTGAGGTATACTTTGCCGAACGCGTGAATGCACGAGTAGCATTCGCATTTCGTCAAGTTAAAACCGCAAAAAAATTCGGCGGCTGTCGTTTTAATTCCTTTGCCGTTCATTATGCCACCAGCGAAGGTCCATCGAACCGTAATCTGCAATGCCGGCGAGGTCGTCTCGTCCGTCGCCATCTAAATCGACCACAACGACTTGGTTTACATTTGGCCACTTATCACGGACAACGTGCTTTAGCCAACGTGCAGCAGGATTGCCTGAGTTCTGGAACCACGACAACTCCCCGGGCATGTAGCCGATGGCTGCGATATCGGGATTACCATCGCCATTGAAGTCACCAACAGCGACATCTGTCACCGACTCAAGTTCACCGACCATTCGTTTTTTCCATTGGATCCGCCCCTCGGCGAGTCCCGCATTCTCATACCAGACCACCGCCCCGTTTCGCCGACCAAAACCACCCCAAGCTAGGATGATATCGATTCGACCATCCTTGTTGATATCGAACAGCTTAGCAAAGGCGGGTTCTCGTGGACCCGGTGTCAAGTCGACAACATTTCGACCCCACGGTTGGGTGATTGGATCCGTAGGCGGGGAATACCAAATCAGGGCTCGAGAGGTGCCGCTGGTGGTAAACAGATCCGGACGTCCATCCCCGTCGATGTCACCGGCCACCACACAGGATGCCAAGGGAAAGCCGCCGTCGATCGTCCATCCCTGCCACTCTTCAACCGTCTTTGATCCCGGATTCTTAAACCACCTAAAACAGTTACCCATCCGCCAGCCTGCAGCAGCGACATCGGCCCAGCCGTCACCATCGAAGTCGGCAATTGTGACGTCGACCGCACCCAACATATTCCCTTTCGCGACGAAGTGCTTGCGCCATAGATCACCCCGCCGCAGCGCCGCCGCACCGGGGTTCTCGTACCAAAGGATATCACCCAGGTGGTTGTCCACGATCACCAGATCGGCCCATCCATCCTTGTTCAGATCTGCTAGGGTGTGACGTTCCAACCGCCGCTGAAGATCGTTCTTGGTAATAAAGTGTTTAGAAAACTGGCCACCACCTTCATTCCGAAACCAATAAATGTGACTGTGCCGAATTCCTGGCCCCCGGGAAACCGCGGGCAGATTGTTGCCTTGACCCGGAGGTTCTGCCACCACCGGTTCCCCCTCAAGAGGCTCGGTTTGGACAAAACCCGCCGTGTCAGCTGCCGTCAGGTCAGTCAGACCATCGCCGTCTACATCAAATGCCTGCAGCCCAAACCCATAAGAAAAGTCGTTCCAAATCAGATGCTCTGTGAAAACTAACGGGGCAGGAGATTCCGCCGACTTCAGCAGATCCGAACTAGAGGTAAAGAGCATGAGGCTGACACCAACGGCTCTGAGCAGATGCGATCGTCGCCTACTCCCAGACATTTTTGAATATAGCATAACAAGTTTTCTATCAAGAATTTACGTTACAATCTTTGAAAGGAATATTCCGCAAAACCGCATTCCTAACACTATCCGTGTCCGCTTCGATTTCCAGCTGACTTCAAAGCAGCAAATGTCCGTTAAGTCATGTGCCCTTAGGTTATTAATAATCAATTATTTATAGTCATTGGCATGCCCAAGGCCACGTGTTTGCTGGATGGATCTTGCTGGTTTAACTCCGACATGTCAACTCGGACCGACGCATGTATGCACGGGAAGTCTAAACCCTGAAATGACCCGCTCTGAATCCCACTGGTCTTCCCTAGATTGAGGTAATCACATTTACATTGCATTAAAATGGGTATAATGAGTTCCTTCCCTTTCAGCTTGTCGAATGACGTATACGTCCCCATCCCTATGCTCAAAGAAACGGATCAACTCCGATGTTGCCTACGATTATGTGAGGACAAAAATTCTCAATGGAACATTCCCCCCCGGTCGTTCACTTATGACCAACGAACTTGCACAGGAGATCGGAATTAGCCGAACACCAGTGAAAGACGCCCTTCGCCAATTGGAGACGGACGGCCTCGTAGTCGTCCAAACTCGCGTGGGTGCCAAAGTTCGCGCCATGGAGCAGAACGAGTTTCGCGAGCTCTGCGAATTGCGGCTCGCCCTTGAGGGCTACGCCGCGGGCCTGGCAGCGCGCAACCGGACGCGGGCGGACCTTTTGGAGATCGACGGTGCGCTGCAGTTGATGATCCTTCTAATGAAAGAAGTCAATGTCGAGAGCGACGCACTATTCAGTGAAGTACTTCACAACGATGTTCGCTTTCACGTGACAATTCTCTCCGCGGGCAAGAACGAAACGATCAAGTCCCAGATCCTGCGACTTCATGTGATTAATCGCGTAATGTCCCGCGGGACGCCCATTTCGATCCAAGGGAGCAACTGGTTTGCCCGGCTTAAGGAAACGATCGACAGCCATACCTCCATTTACGAAGCGATCGTGGCCGGAGACGAAGTCAATGCCCGGGGACGGATGGAACAGCATATCCAAGAGGTGATTGACGAGCACTTCCTCCTCGCCAAGCAACCCAACGTCGTCGGCATCCGGGAACTGACGGATGAGGAGATGAACTATATGGCGTTGATCCCCCGCTGAGATTTCCGCCGGAATCGTCAACGTAACCGTGCACCAATTGTCCGCCAGATTGCGCTTTAGTTGCGTTCTGTTCGTTATCGGCGGTTTCGGTCCCATCGCCATGTCGCCGCTCGCAACTGCGGCGGAGACCGCGGTCCCCCCGATCACCTCCCAGCAACTGCGGTTTTGGCTGAGCCCAATCTGGCTGGGTCACCGGATCGACGAGGAGCCCGTGCTGTTCATCCGCAACTCCGGAAGCGACAGAGCCCGTGCATCTCTCATCTTCCCACCTTCGGCCGTCCTGAGCCTGCGCAATCCGGCCGGGACCGTGACCTATGTCGAAGGTCGGGACTACCTACTGACTCCGGGAACCCGTGAGCTGGTCCTGACCGCCTCAACGACCATCCCCTTTCTCGAATCCGCGGAACTACGCCGACCGGCAAACTCCCAAAAATACAATCTACCCCACCGCGACGGATCGGGCGACATCCTCTTCGGTTCGACCCATGAGTACCACGATCTGCAGACTTGGGTAACCTACACCTGCGATACCAAGCGATGGACGGGACCGCTTCCCGGGTACGCCGGTCCGCTGCTTACCCGAAGCGCCCGAAAACTTCGGGAAGCGGATCGCTTCTCCATTGCCCTGATCGGCGACAGCATTTCCGCCGGATGCAACGCATCTGGCTGGGCCGGGGTCCCCCCGCATCAGCCCCCCTATCCGGAACTACTACGCCGGGCTCTTGAGCTCGACGGCGGAAGAAAGGTCACACTGACCAACTTCTCCCTCGGCGGATCCGACTCCGTCCGGGCACTTGCCAAAGCAGAGGAAATCTCCGCCATCAGGCCGGACCTACTGATCATCGCGTTCGGAATGAACGACGCCCTGAAACGACCCCGGAACGACTACCGGGACCGGATCAAGGCGCTGGTTGATCGTATCCGAACCAGCAATTCGGATTGCGAGGTCATACTTGTTGCCTCGATGCTTGGCAATCGAGACTGGGCCTCACTCAACTATGAACTCTTCTTTGAGTATCGGGAGGCGCTTTTCGAACTCCAAGGCGATGGTGTTGCGGTGGCCGATCTGACGTCGATTTGGGAGGAGCTCCTGCGTTCAAAGAGCTACTGGGATCTCACCGGAAACGGAGTGAACCACCCCAACGATTTCGGGCACCGCCTCTACACTCAGACCCTCCTGACCCTGCTTCTGCCCGCTTTCCCCTGACGTTCGCCGCCACCGTCGAAACCCAAGCCCACAGTTTTCAAATCGCCCCACGAACTTCCTGTCCATGAACTTCAATTTCGCCGCCAGATTTGCCCTCGCATTTGTGATCACCGGGCTTCCTCTTCGCTCGGCCTCCGGCCCATTGGCGATCGGCCACCAATGGCAGCTCCTCCTCGATCAGTCCCTCGTCGCCAGTAGCAGCGGGCTCCAATTCGTGCAACACGCGCCCGTGTCCGGCGGCGTGGTCCTCCGCGCCGAAAGACCTTGGGAAGGGAATGTCCTCTACATGAGTTCGGTAATCTATCTGGATGGCCACTACCGGATGATCTATCGTGCAGGGAGTGTTCTCTGCTTGGCGCTGAGTTCCGACGGCATCGTCTGGGAACGACCCTCCCTGGGCCTGATCGAACATGCCGGATCGAAGGACAACAACATCATCGCGGATGATCGCGGGCAAAGTATCGGCATGGGGCTGTCATTCCTCGATCCGCGTCCGGACACCCCCCATGACGAACGCATCAAGATTCTGATCTGGAGAGACGATAAACGCTACTATCACTATCCCCTCGACAATCAGGCGGGGGCCCGTCCCCTCTCCACAACCTGGCGCCAAGGCGTTCGCACGGTGATTCTCGGATCCGCCGACGGCCGCCGATTCCGGGAACTCCCCATAACCACGGACTTAAAAAGCGACCTGCCCAATGCCTACGATGGAGGCAGCGTTTTCTGGTCTGCGGAGGAACAACTCTTCGTCGGATACTTTCGGTGGTGGAACGAGAATCCCCGCCCGCATTCCCGACTCCTCCAGGACCAAGGAATCATCACGGGCGCTGGCGTGCGCTCGATCTTCCGCAGCACGTCAAAAGACCTGCGCCACTGGTCCCCCGAGGTACCGATGAGTTTCGGGGACGCTCCGGACGAACATCTCTACGAAAGCAGCACCCATCCCTACTTTCGCGCACCTCACCTTTACGTCGCGCTGGCCAATCGCTTCAATCCGGGCAGGCGGTCGCTAACTCCGGAAGAGGAAAAAGCGCTCAACATTGCCAGCATAACCAGCTCTTCGGGGCGTCGGTTCACGTTTGCCAGTGACAACAACGACCTGGTGCTGATGACGACGAAGGCCGGCCGGACTGTCTATGTTCGTCCGTTCCTCGAAGCGTTCATGCGGCCCGGCCCCAATCCGGCAAACTGGACGTCCCGCTGCAACTACGCGCCTCAACATGGTGGATTATTCCCCACCGCGCCCTACGAAATGTCATTCTTGGTCACACGCCAGCACTACCAGCCGGCAAATCACATCGAGCGGATGGTGTTGAGAACCGATGGTTTTGCATCCATGCGCGCGCCCTATGCTGGCGGCGAATTCCTCACCCACCCTCTGCTCTGCCCGGGAGGCAGGCTCGAAGTGAATTTCTCCACCAGCGGGATCGGCGAGCTCCAGGTGGAGGTTCAGGAGGATGATGGCACTCCGATCACCGGATTCACGCTGACGGATTGTCCGCCCATGATCGGCGACCGGATTGCCGGCATTCTCCGCTGGACCGCGGGAGACTCTTTGCAAGTCCTCAAAGGTCGTTCCGTCCGGCTGCGTTTCCGATTGACGGACGCCGACGTTTACTCGTTCCGGTTCGCCGAACCCGGGAACTGAGCGGACCGGTCGGACCTCTCCCGCAGCGGTTCGGTCGGCCGCGCAATCCGCCGCTCTGCTCAATCGACCGGAACCAGACCCGCTCGAAACGGCTCCGCCGGTAGGCCGCCGATTTCATAGAGAGACGCCGGCGGATTGTTGGCCCAGGCATAACGCACCAACACAGGCTCTTCGACCGCCTGGGAGCTCACCACCACCTGATTACCCTCAATCCGTGCTTCTGCGGCGACATAGCGGCGGTCGATACCGGCTATCTCAAACCCCACCAATCGACCGCGGGCCTCGAGTCCCGACTCGGCATGAGCAAATTCCACATGAAGACGAGAGCCCATTCGTTCGATACGATGGTAACGTGGACCGCTATCGTCGATCATTCGCCCATAGGTTTTCGCTTTCGCAATTAAGGCCAGGCGGATACCGACGTCCTGTTTGTTGTAAGGATGGACGTTGTGTGCACTTCCTATATCAATTGTGACTGCCTGACCCGTTGCGGGAAGGGCCAGCGCCTGCGACTGGGCCTCCCGCAATTGCGCCCAAGTGACCCCGGTTGGATCCTTGGGCTCGTAATTGGGTGCCTGCACCCAATAGAACGGAAGAGATTCCTTTCGGAACGCGGACCGCCAATCCCTGATCAACGCCGGAAACAGCTTTCGGTACTCTTCGGCCCGTGAGGCGTTGCTTTCTCCTTGGTACCATAGGATACCCCGGAGCGCATAGGGCAGAAGCGGCGACAGCATGCCGTGGTAGAGACCCGACGGCCTCGCAAAGTGGCCCGGTCCGACCACCAGTGCCGGGGGTCTCGCCGGGGGCACGTTGCCATCCCGGACCCTGGCCGCACGAGCGACGGACTCTTTCCAATTTGCAAGTTCGAGTTCATAGGCAAGAACCTTGGCCGGGTCGGCTCGCTCAAGCATCCGCCGCGTTTTTCAATCAATGACACCAGCGGAGGGTTAATTACGCTACAAGGGAGGCGGGCTGGTTGATGGTGGTTTTGTGTTTTCTCGCGGTTGATGTTCTC
>Ga0163154_10002859_pt1 | contig 24724 bp, 9 predicted proteins | sample OliLakLV19MP9P1_FD_148649 | JGI IMG/M metagenome (GOLD analysis project Ga0163154, IMG submission 148649) | Freshwater microbial mat bacterial communities from Lake Vanda, McMurdo Dry Valleys, Antarctica - Oligotrophic Lake LV.19.MP9.P1 | ecosystem: Environmental > Aquatic > Freshwater > Lake >... | reverse complement strand
GATTAGTACTTTTATTTATTGGAAAGGTAAACCAGTGTTGCTGGCAGGGAAATACTTAATTTGGAGTATAGGTAAATGGAGATGGAAGGGCTGTTTTTTTATGGGTTGGTATCACCTGCAAGTGATAAAAAAAGTTATAGACATAAAAAAATCCCGCCGTACAAAAGGTGGGATTTTTTAACTAAACAGATAATATTAATAAATAGTACTTAAGGCAGTTTTATCATTACCGGTGAAAGGACGGTTTACACCGCTACCGATACAGGCAAGCATCCAGCTGCCTGCTTCAGGGCCAGCTGATGTACCAGGGATAAAGATTGCCCCAACTGAAGAAGCACCCTCATTGGAGGTAGCACCGCCACAGCTATAGCTCCTGTCTGCATAATCTGTATGACGCATTCCTATGCAATGGCCTCCTTCATGTGCCATAATAGTAGCTAAGTAATTAATAAATGTTGTGCTGGTTCCCGTGCCAATCGCTCTGGAATTTACCTTTACTGAATTAAAGGGATTGCCGCCAGAAGGAAAACCTGCAGAGGCAAGGTAAGAGCCAGTAGCGTTTGAGAAAGTAATATTGGCGCCGGAGGTTACCACAGTAAATGTTAGTGTAAGATTTTCTGCATTGTACCTTCTTGCAACTTCAGCAAGGGCTTGGGTATATCCTGCTTTTGATCTTAATTTTGAATCAAGTGCAAGTGAAATATTACGGTTTTGACTTACAAGGTTGGTAGTTCTGTATTGCTCAATACTTCCAATGCGCAACAAGCTTCCGGCAGGTCTTTGCGCCAGAAAATCGGCCGTAAGAACAATGTCACCTTCTACCAAATATCCTTCGTCAATTTTTTGAACGTTGGATGTTCCAAATCCATGAGCGGAAATACTGGCCAAAGTTGACGCAGAGATTTCTTCCGGTGCTACTGAAGCTGTTTCTTTTTTGCAACTTGTAAATACGGTGCTCCCAATAATTACAAGGCCTAATAATTTTGATAATTTTTTCATGTTACGTTTTTTAGAATTTATTGAATGATTAAATGGATAATTGAAAGGTAGCCAACTTTAACATTTCAACAATTATTTTTTTTCAACAGGGAAAATTACCGTGGAAAAATACTTGCGCTTATTTATTTATAGGATTAGGCACATGCTTCGCAAACGAATACTGCTGCGGCCTCGAATAAAAAGTGCTAGAAAATTTCAACAGAACCCGTTAAGAAATCATCCGCCGCGGCGGATTGAGCCGGGCAGAAACTTCAAAGTGACTTACTACTTGCGGCGAGTTCCTTGATTTTAGGATTCTGTTGAAATTTTCACCTGTCCCGAAAGTCGGGAGCCTTTTTATTCGCAGCCCCGTCCGACTGGCGTCAGCCGGGCGGGCTCGATTTTTTTTGTTACTTTTTTGCATCAACCTGTCCCGAAAAAATCGGGAGGCAAAAAAGTAAATAGAGTCTAACTCAATACCGACAAGGCTTTGCGAACTAAGGGCTTAAACCTATTTATTTATTTACATGCAAGCTATCGGTTATCGCCTGGTGTTAGGGACAGCAGAAATGCAGGCCGTCTTTGCCAGTTTCCTTACCGGCAACAACCCAAATAACATATCCGTAATTTAAAAACACCCTTTTTACCGAATGGATTTTTAAGTTAGTCCAATGCCGAAATCGATCGGCACAAGTCGGTACTTGCCTACCGGCAGGCAGGTTTACCAAAAACCCACCCACATTGGCTCGGAATGAATTTCAGCCGCCCACATTGGCCTATAATAAAATTCAGATTGGTATTACTTGTAAAAAATAATTTTAAAATACAAATAAATACCTTTGATCTCATGATTTTTAAACCTGGTGCATCCTTTATAATTACCATTACTCTTTTACTTTTTAGCTCACTGTTTTTTTTTACCGGTTTTGCAAACGCACAGGAAAAAAAAATCGGGAATAAGGTGCCGCCAGGTTTTGTTACAAAAATGAATTCAATACCTGCGCCTGAAAAACGTTTGTTTAGAATAATGGTAAACGGAAATGAACCTACCCTTCCATTGCAACTGAAAAAATTTAATCCATACAAAATAGCTGCTTACGAAATGTTTTCATTTTATATGATTAGCGCTACCACCGGTGAACTTGCTGACTCCGTGTTATCATTGCCGATAGTACTTTTTGCAGAGGATGGAATACGTATAGCGAAGGAGGAAAACCAGGTAAATAATCTTGACCTCGGCACCAATAAAATTAATACCGTTCATGCACTCTATCCGCAATTAAATGGGGATGGATTAACAGTTTCAGTAAAAGAAAACTTACCTGATACCAATGATATTGATTTTGCCGGCCGCTATATCGCTACGCAATTATCATCTCCTGTTGTAAGTTCACATGCTACCAATATGGCAACCATGATAGCCGGCGCCGGTAATTCCTGGTACACGGGTAAAGGCGCTGCCTGGGCATCAAAAATTACTTCATCAGATTTTGCCAATCTTTTACCGGATGCAAACAATGTGCTGCAGCAATATAATATCACCGTGCAAAATCATTCTTATGGTGTGGGTATCGAAAACTTTTATGGTGGGGATGCCGTTGCGTATGATGCCAGCCTTATTAGCAATCCCACCTTATCAAGTATTTTTTCTTCCGGTAACAGCGGCGTGCTTACCAGCACTTTGGGAACCTACGCAGGCATTCCTGGCGTCGCAAATATTACCGGCAGTTTTAAAATGGCAAAGAATATTATTACTGCGGGAGCAACAGATTCTTTCGGAAATGTATCTCTTCAAAGTTCCCGTGGGCCGGCTTTTGATGGCAGGGTAAAACCAGATATTCTCGCCTTTGGCATTGACGGAAGTTCAGGTTCGGCTGCATTGGTTTCAGGTGTATCACTGCTATTGCAGCAGCAATATAAAAAGCTACAAGGCACCCTGCCGGCCAACGATTTAATAAAGGCGGTATTACTCAATAGCGCCGACGATGCAGGAAATAAAGAAGTGGATTTTGTAAATGGATTTGGTAACCTCAATGCATTGAATGCAGTACGAACTATCGAGGCTGGCCGTTATTGGAGTGGTACGGTGTCTGCTAATGATACACAGCAATTTTCCCTTTCAATTCCTACAGGAATAAACAAGGTAAAAATAACCTTGGTATGGAATGATCCACCTGCAACAGTTAACGCAGTAAAAGCCCTGGTAAACGATCTTGACCTGGAATTAATTAGTACAACCACCAACGAAACCTGGAAGCCCTGGGTACTCAATTCATTCCCACATATTGACTCACTAAAACAGTTGGCCACACGGAAAAAAGACAGCATCAATAATGTAGAGCAGGTAACACTGGATAATCCTGCTGCCGGCAATTACCAGGTGTCTGTAAAAGGATATAACATCTCTTCATCTTCACAGGCGTTTTACATTGCGTACCAGTTTGATGCCGCCGAGGTTTTTGAATGGCAGTTCCCTACCAGCAATGATCCTGTTTTTTCTTCAGCTGTAAATACACTCAGGTGGCATTCGTCGTATTCGTCCGCTACCGGTAAACTGTATTACAGTATTGATAATGGAGCCACCTGGCAATTGATAGATGCTGCTGTGGACCTGGCCAAAGGATATTATAACTGGCAAACTCCAACAGTTACCAATAATGCTCTCTTAAGAATGACAGGAGGCTCCCGGCAGGTAATCAGTGATACATTTTTAATAAGTACCAGGCCTAAAACCGGTGTGGGATTCAATTGCCCGGATTCCTTCCTGATTTATTGGAACAAACTTCCGCTGGTGAATAACTACCGTTTATACAGATTGGGCAGCCGTTATATGGAACCAATATTGCAAACCACAGATAGTTTTGCAGTATTACAAAAGAACACAAATACAACCCTTTATTATGCAGTAGCCCCGGTAATAGCAGGCAAAGAAGGGGTCAGAAGTTACACATTCAATTACAGCTTACAGGGCATTGATTGTTACATTAAATCGTTTTTTGCTGCGCTCGTAAATAACACTTCGGAGTTGTCGCTCTCCTTAGGCACCCGGTATAATATCAATAAAATTGTACTGGAAAAATTTGATGGAACCACTTTTAAACCATTGCAACAATTAGTAAACATTACCAACCCGCTTGTAAATTTTGTTGATAATAGCCTTACAAAAGGATTAAATATTTACCGGATAAAACTGGAGCTCGCCGGAGGAGGTAGCGTGTTATTCCCTGGTAGAAAATGTATTTTATTTTAAAGAATCAGGTTATGTTATTTACCCAAATCCTGCCAGGCAAAATAGTGAAATTAACATTGCACAGCAAAACGTGGATATTGCCCTGATGCAGGTTTTCAATACCAGTGGAGTAAAAGTTTTTGAAAAGGAACTTGATGACAGAATAAATAAAATTGCAGCCGGACGATTGAGCAAGGGTTATTACTTTATACGAATTATAGCCAATGGCAAACAAATTGAAACAATGAAACTGATGGTATATTAATTTGCGATAATCCTGCTATCTACAAACTACCATAGCACTATCACAAACAGAGGAGGCAAATTAACTTTGTTTAAAGGATTGATTATTTCATCTTTTTAACAATTGAAATTATTATAGCACTAATTGGTGAATTACTTGCTGTTAAGATGCCAATGCTGCATCAATTTACTAAAGAAGAAACATTCAATAGTATATCCAAAGTAATACAGGTTTGTCTGATTGCCGGATGTACTTTTTTAGTTGCAGTAAAAAGGAAGGTGCAACAGTGGGGCAGCCAAGGCTTGTACAAATGGTGGATGGATAAACTTCTTGCATGGGAACACAACTATGGCTATGCAATACCACATAACGGTTAAAGGCATTGCTATTTGTTTTATCCAGTCCGTATAATTTAAATGCCATACCAAATTTACCACTATACTCATTTCCAATTTTGTAACGACCAATGGAAGTTGCGTTGCTGTTAGCGACATTAGAAAATAAAAGGGTATCGGTTGGCGTTTGAGACCCGCTGCCATGCGTTACCAGCCCTTTATCAACAATAGCCTCTTTCTTAAAATCATACACAAAAAAGCGATTATTTCCCGGGGCGATCTTCATATCAATCAAAAAACAAACTTGCTCGTTATACAAATGTTGCCGCAGGTAAGGCTTTAATGCAACCGCATATAATTTTACAGAAGAAGCATTGCTTGCCTTAACCGATTTATTCATTTTTAAAACATGCGGCGCAGCTGCTGTGGGCAGGTTAAAAACAGGCAGGTAATACAAAGAGATTGACGCCAATATAAAAAAGCCGGCCAGCAGAATTTTCATGAAACAACTGTTTCTGGGTAGATTCAAAAGAACAGCAATTCCACAAAGAAAACCTGGATAAAATTTTAATAATAAAATGATTTCACTTCCTGCACATCAACCATTTCTTTGTAAAGGCCATCACAGACTTTTGTGTGTATAATAGCACATGCTGTAAATTATCGCTATAGTTTAATTTATAATCAGGCAACAAACAACAAATTTTTGTACGACTCCAAAAATAACATGCGCTTACGCCTGCTGATGGTGATGGATTCACCGTTCAGCAAAACAAGGTTTCCGGATTGGGCTTTATTAATTTTTTCCACAAACATCCTGTTTACCAAATGGCTGCGATGCACCCTGGCAAACATATCAACCGGTAACTCATCCTGAAACCAATGCAATACTTTGGCTACTGTTATTACTTTGCCATCAGCAAAATAAATGCGGCTGTAATTACTTACTGCCTGCACCCTAATTATTTCTTCTGCGGGTATCCCAAAGTTTTTATCAAGCCCGGGTATTTTTATAAGGTTCATCATACTATTTTTTAAGTGACTGATATTAAAAATGTCTTTAAAAAAAACATACTCAAAACTGCACTAAAAAAAGCAGCTAAAAAACAGGAAAAACCCTGTTTTTTAATAAGGGTTTTCTGCAATTGCCTACCAGGTGATGATATTTTTAATCGTTTAGTAATTTGTCCGCACCACAAACTTTACAGCAGCTTAGTCTGGTGGAGTTAGCAGTTTAGTTGCCGCATTAAATTGCAAACGACTAGTATCCTGCAATTACCTAATCACCTATAGCAAGAAGTTGTCATTTTGTAAACCAAGTCTTTGCTCCATCGATCGGCATCACTTGCAGAAATTATTAATGCTTTTGGCATCACTTATATCAGTTTTAGTTTTTGTAACCACTCAGCAGATGATGGCAACAATCCTTTTTAAAGTCAATAAAAACAGGCGAATAAGTATCCCTGTTCAATCAATGGCTTTTCAATTTCGGAATATTAAAATACACAAAACCATTTCCAAAAAAAAGCACACAACCCTTTTACAGACTATGTGCTTTATGAAATCCATTCATAGCGATCAATGCTGTATCACTATCTTTTTAACAGTAGTACTACTGGTGGTTTTGATATTGACAAAATAAATTCCGTTGGCAAATTTACTTACATCAAATGCCTGTACCAGGTTGATGAGCCTTTGTTGCATCAATATCCTGCCATTAACGTCTATCAGTTGCATTGTTACCATCGTATTGCCGGCTTTATCTTCGTTGTAGCCGGAGCGTTCTACAATCATATTAGTTGAAGCAGGATTTGGATAAACGCTGAAATTAACACCTGGTTCTTCTTCGTCTAAATAATCGGCAGGGTTTCCGCTATTGCTGTCCGCCTGCTTTGATGCTACAATTGAAATAGTATAATCTTCTACCTCACCAAAAGTAAATGAGCCGCAGGGCGATGGCGCTTTATCCGCTCTCATGGCAATCCTCATTCTTGTATTACCTGGCTTGGCTGTTGACGGAATAGGTATCCATGCTTTCCTTTGCATATTACTGGCCTTACAAGGTGCAAATACAAGCTCCCCTGCATCTGTAAAGTCACCATCCTGGTTCCAGTCTATCCAAACCCTGGTAAATAAGGTAGGGTTGATAAAATTCGCTTCCTTATATCCTGGGGTAATGCCAACTCCAAAAGCTCCATTTAAACGATTTACAATAATAAAATTAAGGTAGTCGCCATATCCTTTATCCCAACCGGAATTGTTGTTGATGCCCTTATAGGTGGCTACTTTTTGAATGAAGCCCTTGCTGGCACGGGTACCATTGGCAGCGCAATAAGTAGCAGGACAATCATTTACTATTACAGTTGTAATTGCCGAGGTTGCAGAACAGCCATAAATGTTTTTAACTGTTACCGTATAGTTGCCGCCGGTTGTTACTTTTATGCTTTGTGTAGTGGCACCATTACTCCATAAATAAGCAGTTGCCTTAGCAGTTGATAATGTTACACTGCTTCCAACACAGAAGGTAGTAGAACAACTTGCCGAAATAACTGGCTTGACTGGCAAAGGATTTACCTGAACTTCCATGGGTGCAGATACAGCGGCACAGTTAGCTGCATTGGTTACCTTAACGGTGAAGGTGCAAGAGCTGTTGACTGTGATGCTTTGGGTAGTGGCACCATTGCTCCACAGATAGCTTGTGCCTTGCGATGCAGTAAGTACAACACTTCCACCCAGGCAAAAAGTAGTAGCACCTGATGCAGTTATGGCTGCGGTACAGGAAGTATTGCAATCAGTAACGGTAATATTTTCTGTTGCAGCTGCTGAACAACCATCGCTGTTAGTAAACCTGTAAGTGATTGGGAATGTTCCCAACCCGGCCACAGCAGGATTAAACTGGTTATTGCTAACGCCTTGTCCGCTATACATACCTCCGGATGGTAAACCACCGCTTAAAGCAAAGGCTGTAGCAGTATTGCAAACGGAAATGAATGAAGCAAGTGTTACAATCGGTAATTGTTTTACAAATATTTCAATTGCAGTTGAAGGTGCTGATGAACAGCCTGCCGGATTGGTAACTGCTACCGTATAACTACCGCTCTCATTTACAATGATTGATTGAGTGACAGCCCCGTTGCTCCACAAATAACCGGCAGCAAGACTTGAGGTAAGCGTAACCGTTCCCCCTTTGCAGAATGCAATGTCGCCACTGCTGCTGATAGTTGGTATATCAGGAACGCCTGGTTGCTCAATAACGGTTACACTTGTTTCAGCAGAAATACAGCCATCCCCATTTTTTGCAGTCACTTTATAAATACCTGACGCAACGCCGGTAAAGGTACCATTGGCCTGGTAAGCTCCACCAATGCTGTAAGTAAAACCATCGCCTGTTGGAGCAGTTACCACAATTGTTCCGGTGGCAACAGCGCAGGTAGGCTGTACCGTTACACTAGCTGTTGGTGTTGCAGGTGCGCCTGGTTGCTCAATAACGGTTACACTTGTTTCAGCAGAAATACAGCCATCCCCATTTTTTGCGGTCACTTTATAAATGCCTGACGCAACGCCGGCAAAAGTTCCATCGGCCTGGTATGCCTCACCAATGCTGTAAGTAAACCCATCGCCTTTAGGAGCAGTTACCACAATTGTTCCTGTGGCAAAAGCGCAGGTAGGCTGTACCGTTACACTAGCTGTTGGTGTTGCAGGTGCGCCTGCCGAAGCATCTACTACAATACCCGTTGATGTAGCCGAACAACCCTTATCATTTGTTACGGTTACTGTAAATGTTCCGCTGGTAGTAACAGCTATACCTTGGGTAGTTGCGCCATTACTCCACGTATTACCCATTGCAGCACCGGAGGTTAATAGTACGCTACCGCCTGTACAGAAAGCAGTTGGGCCACTTGCCGAAATAGTTGGTATTGCTGGTAAATCATTCACTATAACATTTATTGGAGCTGATGTAGCACTGCAATTGCCTGTTATTACCTGCACAGAATAATTTCCGCTACTGTTTACTTCGATGCTTTGTGTAACAGCTCCGGTACTCCACAAATAACCCGTTCCTGCAGAAGCTGTCAACGTTACACTACCAGCTTTGCAGAAACTAACAGGTCCGTCTGCACTTGCAGTTGCAGTGCATGGAATGTTACAATCTGTTACCGAAATATTCTGACTGGCATTTGCCGTACATCCATCACTGTTTGTAAATGTATAAGTAATTTGGAAGTTACCTACTCCCGCAACAGAAGGATTAAATTGGCCATTTAGAACAGTTTCACCGCTATAAATTCCGCCTGTTGGTGTGCCACCGCTTAATGCAACTATTGCATCTGTAATGCACAAGCCATTAAATGGAGCAAGGGTAACTTCCGGTAAAGAATTAACGGTAACAGTTAGTGAAACTGTTGTAGCACATTGGCCGGCAGCAGGTGTAAACAGGTAGCTGGCAGTGGTTGTATTACTAACTACCTCCGGACTCCAGCTTCCACTAATTCCGTTTACGGAACTTGCTGATAACACCGGTGCAGTTGTGCCATAACAAATAGGTGCTAAACCCGTAAACACTGGCGTAATTGCTGTATTTACTGTGGTGGTTTGCTCGTAGTTCAATCCATCCTTGCTGTATTTTATTGTGTGTGTACCTGCTCCCGCAGCTGACGGATCAAAAATATTTCCGGAAATACCTGGCCCGATAAATAAGCCTCCGGCAGGAATTCCGGTAAGGGTTGCCGGCAACGCATTGCTGCAATAAACAGCCGACAAGCCGGTAAAGCTTACAGGGGTGGTTTGTAGATTGACGGTAACTTCCACCACATCTGTTGTAAACAGGGCCCCATCACTTACCAGCAATAAAAATAAATATTTATTGCCCTGATTGTTTGTAGTGATGTTAAATGAAGGCGTTGCCGTATTGGCATCGGTTAATTCAACACCTGCAGGTGCAGTCCACTGGTAAGTAAACTGGTCATTATCGGGATCTGACGACAATGAACCGTTGAGCGAATAAATACCCGGAGTGGTAATGGTAAAATCAGCACCCGCATTGGCAACAGGGGCACGGTTGCCCGATTGCAATACCCATGAAACCGATGCCTGTCCTACGCCTCCGATGCCACTTACATATTTGTTGAATGGCTGCTGGTTAACTAATAGCTGGTAATTACCAGCAACAAATCCTGCCATATTGATTCCTTTAATGGTAAAGGCTGTATCATTAATTTTTTCAACACTCAGTTTGTTGGTTGCAATTATTTCACCGTTTCTTTTTAGCTGAATAGCATCTAACAAACCGGTTTCAATCAGCAGCCTGTTACTAAAGGAAAGTACGATATTATCTACCTGGCTAAGCAGTGTTTGGTTGGGATCAAAATTCCATTTAGCTGTAAGTGGCAACTGATCTATAAATAATGCTTGCTGTGCAATACCTACCCCGCCGTTGGTACCAGTGGCTGTTACTTTAATACCGGTATTTCCCCCTGTTGCCAGGGTAAATGGCAGTGATACATTTCCCGATGCTACATCAGCTACAGTTGCCAACACACTTTCGCCACTTAAATCTACCTGCGAAATGGTTACCTGTGAAGCATTGGCATCCAGATCGAATGCTACATTTAAAGTTTGACCGGAAGTAACCTTATCGCTGTTGGAATATCCAAGATCCGGCGTAACCTGCAGGTTGCTGATGTTGACCAATGCAGACCTGTTTACAATCCATATAATTTGTTGCAATCCAATGCCGCTGTTACCAACTGCATCTTTACATCCGGTTAAATTAACCGTTAGGGTATAATCGCCATCGCCATACGTTAACAATCCAAAGTTGCCTGCCATCCAGTTTTTTAAATCTGTATTGGAGAGCTGTGCAATATTCAGCGGCAATATTTCGCCATTTTTTGTCAGCACTATCGATGCAGTATTAAAGCCAAATACCTCTTCGTTAAATTTCATTTTAATGAACGTAACATGTTGCGGATCGAGACCGCCGGTTGTTGATTTTTCAAGACTTAACAATAACGGACCGGCATTATCAACCGTAAGATTAATAGACTGTTGCTGCAGGCCCGGCTCCTGAGTTTCACTTTTAATATTGGGTAAATCAACCCTGAACTCATACACGCCGTTTTGTGTAAGTATGCTGCCCAATCCGGAGAGGTAGAACAGTTTATTATCTGCCCTTACAGAATCTATCGTAATAGTTCCCGGTACTAAAGCACCTTCTTTATAAATACTAAATCTTGCCGGCGTTACCGTAGCCACATCAATGGGCAGATTAAACAGCACCCCAATGGTATCATAAGCGGCTGCTAAGTTGCCCGCAGGGATTCCCAGGAATGCCTGTACGGATGGCACGGTTAAGAATTGTGTCCAGGTTATTTGTTTGCCGGTAAGGCCATTAATTCCATAGATATCTTTCACCTCAGCGGCCTGCACAGTCAAATTATAGAAGCCATTACCAGTGGTAACTGCAGACAAATCAATGGTGAATGTAGCCGTATCAATCTGCACAATTTTAATGGCAGCAGTACTGATATTTGGCCCGCCCTGAAAGGTTAGCGTAAGGTCTTCAAAACTAAAGGTTGCAGGATCAATGTGCTTGTTGAATACCACGGTTAACTGCTGCACTTGTGTAGACGTTACCGGAGATGTTAAGCCTGTAATATCAATCACTTTTGGTACATCAAAATTCTTCGGTTTCCAAACCACTGTGTAGGTTACCGCACTCAATGACGAGAAGGTATCTACAAAATGGAATTTGTTTTCGTACACCGGTTGCTGGCTTACCGGCAGGGTTACAAAGGTTAACCATGCATTGTTTAGCGGAATTGACTGGCCATCATTACGGGTAACACTTGCCAGTTCATAAATACCGTTGCCCGGATCATTCAGCTTTATAAAATTCCAGCCAATAGCTGACGCAGCTACCGTTAGCGTATTGGTAAATGATGGCGGTACTACCGGGGCAGAGAAGCTGCCGGAAGTGGCTTCCGTAACTTTTGCCGTGCGGTTACCCTGTGAGAAATAGATAATATCAGGTACATCTTTTACATCGAAATAATCATTTGCCAGGAAGTCGTTGATGCCATCATCCAATGCTCCATATATTTTTATACTCCTGGTTAATTCGTGCAGTTTTATTCCTTTTACAAGGCTAAGATCTGGGTTACCGAAGCTGTTGTTATGAACCACTTTTGCTTCGTAGCTTATAAATTTTCCTAATAAAGAACTGGTAAAATACCATTGCCCAATCCTTGTTTCCAATGGCGGAATGGTTCCAAAATTAATATTGGTAACACCGAGGTTTCTTGGCTGTCCCTGGAAGTTGGAACCAATCAAACTGAAATTAATTGCCAGCCCTTTTTCGTTGTCAATTATTTTTGGCTGCGCCGAAGAAATGAGCATATTTACTGCCGGACCATACCCTTGGTTTTCTACCATCACCGCCAGTTCTGCCGGAACGGTCGGTTCAATATTGGGCGACGTCAGTGGGTCATCACTCAATATATTGCGCTCTAAGAAATAATGTAAGAACAGGTTAGGACTTGGGTTAACTGTAAGCTGAACTGAGGCCAATGGAAGTGTCACCATAGCTTGGGCATAGGGATCAAAATATCTTACAGAACCGCCGAAATTGTATATTTTAGGGGCTGTTGGTGCAGCACCTATTTCCGGGATGAACAGGAATTTAACCAACCCTTTTTGCTGTGCATCAATTTTTCCGGTACCGGTTATATCAGATAAATTGGACAAACTTTTTGTCTGGATTTCAAAGAACCCATTACCAGGAACACCATTCTGATCTGTAATTTGAATATTCACAGAAAGTGAATCCATCTTATCCGTTGGATGGCCGTTGAATATTTCCAGTGTACCATCAAATGCTTCTCTTGTCATGGTAAGTTTTTGGCTTAACTGAACGGTTACTGAGGCACACACAGCATTTTTCTGGCCTTCAATGATTTCATTGATGGCTTTTTTCGATTCAATGTGCATTTCGTTGATTGCTTCAAAGCCTAAGTTAACAGCATAATTATGGGCATCAACCAATGAATCAGAGTAAGCTTTCACCAGCGTCCAGTTGATGATATCAGCGTACTGAGTATTGGGCGTTAATATATCCAGATCACGGGCTTCTATTGATTTGTTCCAGCGAATAAAAAATGTCTGTATAGCAGAAGGCTGAATATCATAACCAGCCATAGCACCAATGATAGAATCCTGTATTGCTAACGGGAAAGCTACCAATGCTCTAACATAAGGGGTAACCATTGGCGAAAAAGCAGTCCATCCATCATTTGTTGAGAGTTCGCTGAAATATTCTGTGTTCCAATTAACCTGAGCTGTGTAACCTTTTCGAACAATTTGCAGGTTATCGTTTACTTGCTTTAAAACACTGCTTAGCTCTCCTCGTCCGGCGGTGCGCATGCCCATGTTTCCTGATGGCCTCTCCAAGGCAGAAGAAAGGCAGGTTGCCAAGGCTCCCAACAAATCTCTTAAACAAAACAGCTTACCAATAATTGGAATCTTACTTAGTAAGTCCTCGACAACATCCTCGACACTATTTTCTTCAATTAAACAAAGCGCATATTCTTTAGGTCCCCCGTTTTGTATTAACATTTTGGCATAACATTTAACGGGAGCCGGCAGATCAAGACATCCAGAAAGAGCATCTGCTAAATCATCCAAACAGTCAACACAACTTTTCTTTTCAAATTTAAATGGATTTGTCCAGTTTGGATCTCCAGCGAAAAGTCCTGGATTAGGACATAGTGCACAAGTGGGGAAAGCACCAGCATACGCTGCCCATACATTGGGATTAACTCCACCACCGCCACTGCTTGTACATGTGCGACCTGCATAAGTAAACAAGGTGCCTGCATTTTCCCATAGCCCTGATGAAAGATTACATTTATACCAATAAACTACACCGGTAAAATCGGTACAATTTGCTCCTCCGCCCAATGTACTGTTTGATGGAGGCTTAGTTCCAAGAAATTGAGAAATGGCTTCAAGAGATGGACGACCTCCGGTAGGAGGTCCTGTTCTCCTGCGCATTATTACTGGCACCTGGATACTTTGTTGTGCCAATAAATCTGCCGGTACATAATTGGTTACAAACTCATACTCTGTATCACCTTTTGGCAGGTTAAGGGTTACATCCTTTGCCGTAATTAACCCATGATTGGTAAGGATTGCATTAAATGCATACACTTCTGTACCGGAAAGCTGCGGCATGGTTTTAGGCATGTCGATCGTTACTACCGGAATCGGTATATTGGTTTCAAATTGTGTAGTTAGGATAATCTCGTATTCATCCTGTATAGCAGTTGGCACAACCGTCCAGCTAAAGGTAATGGCCTGGTAGTTTAAAAATACCATCGACTCTACTGTGTTACCAGGGTTAATAGTGATGGTATTGTTATACGGTAAATGTTTTTCCTTTTCTACAATTATTTTATGTGTGCCCTCCGGTATGCCGGTTGCTTCAAAAATACCATCGGCATCTGTTTTGCCTTCCGCATATAATTCGCCGGTATAATAGTTCTTTACTATCACATGGGCATCCTGAACTTTAGGCGCTGCATCGGTATAATAAGTAAACTGATTGGTAACGGTAATTTTGATGGCTCCCGTAGTTTCTGAAACCTTTTTAAAATTGAAAGGGATACTCAACGAGTTGCCATTTTGGGCATTGATAGCAATGCTGCCTGCTATCCCAAAATTAAATGGCACTTCTGCCAATGCACTGAATTTGAGCAGTACCAATACCGAATCTCCAGTAGCTAATGCAGGTAAAATAACAGGCGAAATACTCTTAAGCCAGTTTAGCTGTGGCAGGTTTACTGTAATAGTGCCGCTAGATCCGGTACCCTTATTAACCAGCTTAAATTCTACCAGCCGCTCACCGGCAGTTGGCGAAAGCACAACTTCAATTTCTTTAATGCTGGCTTCAATAAAACCATTGGGCGCCTGGCAATAATAAAATGCATCTGATAGCTGGATAGTTCCTTCCTTTGATACAGCCTGTAACCCTGCTACTTCAAAATTAGTACCTGCTGTTAATACAGAACCAGTAATGCGGAAGCCAACACTACCATTTGCATTTCCCGACAAAACAGGTAAGGTATCAAAACGCATAGTGGCACCGTTTGGCAGATTTATTTTAGCCAAAGAAAACTCCGTTAGACTTTTATTGCTCAGGTTTTGTACAGGGAATGAACCGGTAATGGTTTCGCCCAGAATCACTTTAAACGTTGGTATTTCGCCATTGTTGATGCGAACACCCAATATATCAAATGCATCCTGTTCTGCAGTACCCTTTGTACCCGGGTATCCGGCACCGGTAATGTAATGCCCCACCTCATTTGCCATTGGCACAAACTCAGTTGTATAATTTCCTGCTGCATTGGTAGTAGCTTTTATTTCCCTTCTAAGGCCATTGGTGATTACATACACTTCCACTGCCGCATTTGCAGCTACAGTACCATTGCTTTTTTGTGCCTTGCCTGTAATAGCAATTGTTTTGCCTTTTGTAAAGTAAGGATCGGCTACAATGGCTGTTGCCGTATAATCAGGATTGATGGTTACATTCAGCGGTTGAGATGTATTATTAGTTACAAGCAATTCTGTTATATCCGACAATGGGTTTACCCAAAAAATCAATTTGTATTGTCCTGGTAAATCAGGAACTGAAGCTGCATTTACAATTTGCACTGTTTGTCCCATTGCAATAGCGCCGGGTATAATATCTTCGGTAACGAGCGTATCAGCAGCATCTATCACATTATCCAGCGAAAGATATCCACGAACAAGCACGCCTGACAGAGCTGTAGCAAAACCTGTATTTTTTACGGATACCTGGTAATTGAATACCGTCATAGCCTGTAGCTGGCTGGCGCTAGTTACTGTTGTAGCTGGTATCTGTAAATCCGGTTTGTTTAAATCGGTTACCAACACCCAAACTGTACCTGGCGAAAAGCCCGCTGCAGTTGCTTCAAAATTTACTTGTTTGCTGCCATCAGTTACGCCATCATTGATGGTGGTGATGGGCACCTCTACAAATGCAGCACCCGCCGGGATAGTAGCTGTTGCCGGCAGTGTTGCTTCGCCGGTATTGGAAGACACAAGGTTTACAATAAGCGGCTGTGTGGTTGGCGTGTTACGGGTTATTTTGAGTAAACCAGCATTAGCAGCACCTTCTACCAATGTTAACGGATTTGCCGTTAATAGTAAGGTAGCTCCATCATTATCACTTACGGTGATATTGTCGGATACTGAACCAGCCGAAGAAGAAGGAGCATTACAACCACAGGAGTTTACAAAAATTGCAGCCGTAATTTTCACCAGTCTTTCCCCATCTACCAACGTGTTGTCTATAACACCAATGGTGAATGTTTTTTCATTTTCACCTGCTACCAACGAAATAGATGGCGGCAGTATCAGTGTGCCTGGAATACTGGCTGATAAATTTACAGTAAACCCAATTGGGTTGCTGCCAGCAGTGCGGCGAAGCGTTGCCTGCGTAGCAAAAAAACCTGCAGCTTCCGAAATAATATTGGTTTGAATCGTCAGAGAAAGGCCAGGTAAATCATCATCTCTTACCAGTATACTGGCCTTGCTGGCATTCTGATTGGCAGCACCTGCATTTACATCAACAACAATATCTACTTCCGGAATATTGTCTTGCACCAGATTTACTGTTACATCAGCAAAAAACGCCCCTGCCGCTATCGTTACCGATGGAGGAACAGGAAAACGAAGCTGGTTGCCTGATACAAGAAACACCTGTAATGGCGTTGCCGGCGCCAGGTTGGTACTTACCCGGAACGTAACCGTTGCACCTTCCATTGCTTCTGCCGGCAGGTTGGTGATTGTGATGGATGCCTTGTCATTATCCAGCAATAAAAAGCCTGCTTTTACTGTTTGCAAACCAACAGCAGCAATGCGCATGGTATCCTTAATGCTGCCCTCAATAACAGCATTATCAACGGCAGTAACGGTAAAGGAAATAGCTGCCTGACCTGCCGGGATGGTTACCGTTGCAGGGAAAGTATACCGTTGAGATTGATCAATGGTTATATTGACTGTAAGTGGATTGGTAAATGATCCCGTTCTGTTAACAGTAGCCGTTAATCCATTAGGAATACCTTCTGTTATTTGATTGGATGATAATGCAAGCGTAATCAACCTGCGGATATTAATAGCTGTTTGCTGAATACCGGTATTATTTGCCTGTGCACCAGCCAGTTCCCCGATTGTTACATCCGGTATTAATTCAACCAACAAAACACCCTCATCGCCGATAGTTAGCTGCGCAGGCAAGGTAACATTATCAGTTCTTGCAATACTTTGGTTGACATTGATTACACCATCATTTGCATAAACAGATTGTTTGAGCAAAGTCCTGTTTTGACCATTAACAGATTGGATGTAAATTTTCTCTGTCCAATTTACCAACGACTGTGCGGACCCCACATTGGCCACATTCCAGGATACCGTAACCAAATCTCCCGGCACCAGTTCTGTTTGCGAAGAAGTAACATTTTGCACAGCCAAATCCGGCGCAGTTTTTACTTCAACCGTTAAGGTGGCGCTATTGGTGCACAGTGCTGTAATGGGCGTAAATGTATAGGTAGCCGTTTGTGTATTGCTAACTGTTGCCGGACTCCAGGTTCCTGTTATTCCATTTTGAGAAATGGCAGGTAATAAAGGTGCAACACTGCCAGCATAAATGGGCGGAATAGCAGCAAATACAAGCGTGAGCACCGGATTAACAATTACCGTTAACAGCGGAGCCAGTATACATTGGCCTGCTGTTGCTGTAAATGTATAGTTACCTGTGCTGGTATTGCTAACGATAGCTGGCAACCAGGTACCGGCAATTCCATTGGTAGAAACAGCAGGTAATATGGGTGGCTGTGCACCGGCACAAATAGGTGCAATGGCCGCAAATGTAGCCGTGGTGGTAGGCGTAACCGTTACAATGGTATTGGCGGAAGTAGCAGGACAAGCAGCGCCTCCCGTAGTAACACTGTAAATGCCATTGGCAGTAACAGTAATAACATGCGTTGTTGCGCCATTGCTCCATACATTACCTGCGGTGGCAGATGATGTAAGTGTTACGGAACCTCCCTGGCAAAACGATAAAGGTCCGGATGCTGTAACAGTTGGTGTACCTGCCGCAACAATTACAGAAAGTACAACAGGCTGTCCATTGCCACAGGTATTAGTGGGGGTTACAGTGATGGTGTGGGTGCCGGCTGCCGTCCAATTAATGGTAGCTGAAGTTGCATTGGCAACCATTGTTCCACCACCGGATAAAACCCAGTTATAAGTTGTATTGGCAGCTACTGTACTAATGGAATAAGTTTGAGCACCTATACAAGCTTGTGCAGCTCCGGTAATGCTAAATGATTGTTCAGGCAACCGCTGCACCGAAATAGCTGTGCTGCTTGCTGCACTCGTATCTAGTGGTGAACTGGAAATGATTCTTACCCTATAACTGTTGCCGGCAGCTGTATTGGCGGGCAATGTACCGTTGATGGTATTGTTGTTATTGCCGGTAAATGTTCCAATATTTACAGGGTTGGTAAACCCACCATTGGCATCAGACAATTGAGCCGTAAAAATATTATTGGAGCCATAAGGCGTATTAACTGTAAAAGGAACGGTAAGGTTAGCGCCACTGCACAAAGATGGCGGGAGGTTACCCACCGTAATGTAAATGGCGGCTGGCGGCTCAACTATAAAACTTCCGTTACTTACCAAACTCCATTTGCCCGCAGCATTTAAAGCACGTACATAAATTTTATGATTGCCGATAGATACATTGGTCATATCAATCGGAAAACTGAGCGTTGTAATATCTGTTGCCGGATTAACAGTTAGTTTAGTGCCGCTGCCAAATCCCGGATCGGTATCCACAAAATACTCGAGTGAAACTATATTGGTTAAAGGGGCGGTGGTTGAAATTTCTTCTTTATAAAAACTACGGATATTGGTTTGGCTCCACCTTCCACTGGCATCTCTAAACCTGGTGCTGATTTGGTGAAAGCCTACACTTAATGGGGTGATATCTGCAATAAAATTTACATTGTTTAAATCGGATCCTGTACCAAGGTTGCCGATCGTTCTTCCGGCGCCAAAGCCGGGATCTGCATCAATAAAATATTCGGCTGCAACAATATTGGGCAAGGTATTATTGGCATTGCCCAGGTTCTCCTTATAAAAACTCCTTATACTGCTCAAACTCCATTTGCCATTGGCATCCCTGAACCGCATGTATAAATTGTGAAACCCCGGGGTTAAAGATGTAATGTCGAAAGTAAAACTCAGGTTGTTGAGATCGCTGCCGGGTGTAGTGTTGATGGGTATATTGGTTGCACTGCCAAAGCCCGGATCGGTATCTATAAAATATTCTCCCTTGGTGATATTGGGCAATACATTGTTTACGTTGGCAATAGTCTCTTTATAAAAAGTTCGTACCGGCGTTAAGGACCAACCTCCTTTGCCAACTATTTTGCCGTCTTCAATTACCTGGTAGGGCGTAACCAAAGAGCGTATATAAAGGTTGTGAAAACCTGGCGAAAGACCATCTATATCAAACTGAAAGTCAGCAGTAACGTCCTGTAACCCTGTGCTAATGTTAACACCGGTAGCAGCCCCAAAACCGGGATCGTTGTCAACAAAATATTCTACCCTTACTACATTTTGTGCCTCGGTTTGTATAAATGCTGTACCCGCTAATACAAGCATGATGACAGACTTTTTTATAAAGAGTTGAATTTGGTTCATAACGTTTTGGTGTTATTATGCACTAAAATAGGTTGGTTAACTGTTGTTAACAGCCTTTACCATTTGATCCGTTGTTGCTGTTTGCAGCAACCGAATTCTCCATTAAACCGAATTGTTATTTTCAGGCTTACTGTGGTACTATTCTTTGCTCCGTGGTTACTTTTTTCTACCTCCATTATTGGTACTCACACCAAAAGCTTCTTAATTATTTTCTGGTGCCGTGGTTGGTGACTTCATCTCCGTTGTTGCTATCATCACCAAACACTTCTTAATTATTTGACCGCACTTTTACCTGCACATCAATAGGATCGCTGTTGCTGCCCACGGGCTGGTTGGCAAAGAAATAAATAGAAGGAATTGCGGGAATACCAGACAATACATAAGAAGTAGAACCGCCAAACATACCGCAATCAACAGGGGTTTGAACGGTACTGCCATAACCTGCAGCAATGGCTGGTGAGCCGGCTTTTAATTTAAAATAAGCATCATAAGAACCGGTGGATTCAAATACAGTGGCCATGTCAATATTTTGCTTGTTGCCGTCGGCGTTGCCAAACTGTGCGCTATTCGCTATGTTGTTGGAAATTAGATTTCCTGAACCATCTATAAAACCTACGAACATAATATTGTTGGTGATACTGCTGTTGAAAGCGGTAACCCTTCCACGGCGGAAAATATTATTCTTAATGATGGCAACCGTATTGGGGTTTAATTGTATGCACTGCCCGGTTGAAGCTTCACCTGCGTAAGCATAATGAGCTAAAAAATTATTCGATATTAAAATCCCGGTTGAAGCAGCATTATTCTGAATTATCAATGCGTAATTCTGGGCTATAAATATATTACTGGATCCACTGTTGATATATACAATTCCTACACTCCAATCAGGTATAGTTCCATTAAAACCTGCAAAATGATTTCTTCTGATGACAATATCATTCACACCATTTATACTTACAGCACTGCCATTTAAAGACAGTCCTTCAATTGATGTACCTTCCGACCCGGCATTCAAATTGAGTCCATCAACTTTTGATGGCAAAGCAAATGCCTGCAACCCCGGGTTTACATCTAAGAAATAACCGGTGCCAATGATGGCCAGCTTTTTAGTGCAGGTTAGTGCGCCATAACTTGTTGGCGAGCTCTCCAGATACAAGGTATCTCCGGTTGCTGCACCATTATGTGCTGCCTGTAACGTAGTAAAATTGGCTGTAATGCCAATGTTGTTGTTCACCCGCCAGATTTTTGCAAAAGAAATGCTGCAGGTAAGTGTGGCAGCTACACTCAGGAGTAATAACTTTTTCATATTATTTGTTGTTTTTTTATTTTTAAAATAGTTGATTGCATGAATAAATTAAAGTCAAATAGATTAACTGGTTTTTGCAGTATATCGGAAATTAATTGACAATTACAAGGGGTTTGGAAGGCAATCAGCTAGATATTGGAGAACCGTTAAACGGCTTTTAAAAAAGGATGACTTTTACAAGGCATCAATTAGAATTCTAAAGGGCTCAGAATAATTTAATGGGGTAAAGGTTAATATTTTTTTTCAAAAATGCAATACCATTTTTGGGGGATATTTTAATCTTTTTTAAAAATAAATATTATTTTTTATAAAAGACATTGTTCACAATAGGATAATTTTAATTTCATATTGAACTGAGCATCCAAATAGGATAGTGCTAATCTGCACCATAACTTTTAGGTGATTATTTGGCATTGATAAATTAATTAAAACACCCCCTCACTCCCCTATTGTTGAATCGTAAGATTCCCCAATATCCTGATCTTTTTCCCTGACTGCACTTTTAACTGATTGCCGGAAGAGATAATTACCGGAACGTTTACAATACATTCACCTGTGCCCACAGGGTTAATGGTAATGCTTGAATAAGGCGGCAGTGGCGACGGTGGTATGGCATTGTTGCTCCAGTTGGCTGAAACATTCCAGTTGCCACTACCGGTAAAACTATAGCTGGCAAGTACTGCTACCCTGGTAAAATTTTTACTCAGGTTGCCACAATAGGCCGGGTTAAAATATATCGCATTAGTGAGTGCGGTAAAATTGCCGTCCACAAATGCAGTAAGTGTTGGTGAAGCATTTTGGTAACTCAGACCATACACTTGGTACAACGCTCCGCCGGGATAACTGGTAGCGTTACTAAGGTTAGCTGTTGAAGCAACAGACTTAATAATATTGCTGGCCTTATCCACCACCACAAATAAATAACTATAACCTGCTCCGGGATTGGGCAGATTGGTATATACAATTCCGCCTGATACAGGCACACTGTAGGTATGCGGTAATGCAGGAAAGCCAGGACTGAAAGTACCCGCCACCAAAATATATTGCCTGCCGGGATTTAATACCGCTGAAACAGTTGGATTGATGGTAGTAGGATTAATCCCTGCCGTGGTATTGGAAGTGATAAAATTGCTGCAGGGAAAAGCAGGATCAAAAGAATCATAATACAAGTTGTACACCAGTCCGTAGGTGGAGGGCGTAAAAGTATAAGTACCCGGACTGCTTACCACAAAAGGATGCACATTGTATTTGTACGATCCATTAAAACCATAACTGGCGCAGGATGATACAGAGGTATTGTAAAGCGTTAAAAAGCTGGAAGGATTGCTGCTGGTAATAGTGCCACCTGGCGTAAAGGCTGTGCCGTATTGCGCATTCAGCGAAAGGTTGAGCGATGCACTCCCAGCTTCTGCCGCAATGCTGTCATCCGGTACAATCACAACGCCATTGGCCCCACAGGACGAACTAACGGTTATAGTACCTGCATTAATATTAAAAAAAATATTGCCCGCCGCCTGCACTTTTACCCTGCCTGCTTTTGTTGCAATATTAGGAACCGTAATCTGCTCAGTGCCATCATTGGGGGTATTGCTCAATAAGGTATAAGGATAGGTAATACCGCCATCTGTAGAAAATAAAATATCTACCTCAGTGCAGTTAACCGGGGCGGTATTGGTAGCCGCAACATTCCAGGTAATCGTTTCGGTGCTGTTGCTGGTCCAGGTAACTGCTGATGGCTGAGAGGTTACTTTAAAGGGACCGGCACCACTGTTAAAGTTAACCATAACCGTTACATCAGCCCTGCCGCCACCGAGTGCCGATTGGTCCCTTGCTGTCAATTGAAAATGGGTTGTTCTGGTAACAGATGGCAACACTTCATAGGCAGGTGAAACACCCGCTGCAATATCATCTATCCGGGGAAAGGTTCTGTTGTTGCCATTGGGCGTGGGTGCGTAGGAACGAAAGTTAGGACCTGCTGTATTGGTAGCTGCCGGCGGGCTTGCGGTAAGAAAACCTGCATCCATTTGCTCCCAGGTATAAACCAATGCATTGCCATCAGCATCGCTGCCATTTGCGAATAAAGTAAAAGGTGTAGACACCGGTATGGTGTACGAACTTGCAGTAACAGTAACCACCGGCGGCCTGTTGGCAGTTGCAACCGGCACCACACAACTACCCGGCCCACTGATATACGTTTCTATCTGTGCAATATTACCTGCATGAAAATAATTCTCCCCATAGTTCGTGTACGTGTTACAGGTAGGATAGCCGGCATAGCCCATCAGTGTGCTGCCGCTACCCGGTTCAAAAGCAGCAGCAGCGGTTGAAAAGCCATTGCAGAAACCCACATTGGATGCGTAACTATGTGTTGACCCAAACAGGTGCCCCAACTCATGTGCTACAGTAAAATCAAATGCAAGACCCTGCGGACCTGCGGTTGGGTTAAGCCCCTGCCCCGAATTTGTACCCGCTGCACCCTTCGCTTTGCTGGCGGCTTTGCAAACAAAACCAAAAGGCACGGGTACATAACCCCTGTCCCACCCTTTGTTGAATACCATGCCCACATCGTAGGCGCCTGTACCAATTATATTATCCATGGCTGTTTGATTGGCATTGGTGGCAGCATCATCGAGGTACACATTACCGCCGGGGTATGGATCTGTGCTGGCATTCGTAAACAGTATGCTGTTGGGCGCAACAAGGGTAAAACTGATATTCAGGTCCCTGTTGTAAATGGCAAGTACGTTGTTGATGCAGATGGTAATATAGCTCAATGCATTGGCCTGACTGCCTGCCCAGGCCGTGTATTCTGCCGTAGCAGCCACCGCAAGCCGGTAGATTCTTTTGTTGGCATCGAGGGCTGCAACTTTTGCTGCATTGCCTGTAAGCGGGCCATTGGTAGCTTTGGCGCCACAGGGCAGCAGGGTTTGTTCTCCCCTTGTAAAATATACCAGGTGCGTTCCGGGATCTTGCCCGTTTACCGGGTTAATATACACATCGCCTTTGGCAGAAAACAGCATACCGCTGATGCCCTCAGCCGTTAGTGTTATTCTTCCCTTTATTGATTTGGTAAAAGGGTCTGTTAAAATATAGGTTTTCAGCTCACTGAATTGCCTGGCATATTGCTCCTCCCATATCGGCGACTCCACTGCCCCCGCAGTAAAAACCGTTTCGTCGGGCAACAGTAAGGTGATGGGTATACCGCTGGTAAACATTCCATCTCTCCGTGCCATTGGTGCCGACTGAAGAAGTGTTTTTAATGGCACCAAATCTGTTTTGCAAAGCATAAATTTTGCAGGAAGATGCGCATTAGAGGTTTTTGTAAACATACTGTAAGCGCTTTGCTCCGCCTTGCGCCAGGTTGTTTGTTGGGCACGCAGTGTTGTAAAAGAAAAACAAACAACGAAGGCTAAGCAGCATATTATTTTTTGCATTGTATAAACATTTGGCTTTATAAATGTATTGCTTTTTGTATTTATTGAGGAAGAGAAGCTGGGGTAATGAGTTAAAGGTATTTTGGGTATTGTGGCTAGGAGTAAAGGCAGGTGGGGCTATGGGTTGCAGCGCATTGTTCAGCTTTGGTTCCGGCTATGCGCTGCAACCCCTCCATTAAGCTGCGTTACACTACGCTTCGTTCCGGGGCTTTTCCCGTCCGAATGCCAGCCCGAAAGATTCATTCCCGTCCGCATCGTCCGGGCGGTCTGGCGGGGCATTCAGCCGGGCGGGCGCTTCTATCCGGCAGCTTTTGAACGGTTGATCTTTGTTGAGCTTTTTAAGACAGGAGGTGATTTTGGCGGCTTAGGCGATTAACACAGCAGTTCAACTTTAAATGGCTTACTGTT
>Ga0163154_10002858_pt1 | contig 24726 bp, 22 predicted proteins | sample OliLakLV19MP9P1_FD_148649 | JGI IMG/M metagenome (GOLD analysis project Ga0163154, IMG submission 148649) | Freshwater microbial mat bacterial communities from Lake Vanda, McMurdo Dry Valleys, Antarctica - Oligotrophic Lake LV.19.MP9.P1 | ecosystem: Environmental > Aquatic > Freshwater > Lake >... | reverse complement strand
TGAACAAGTCGGCACCGGGCATGGGCACGACTCTAAATGGACAGGGAGGGCAGGTAAGACTGGTTCGCCAGCACAGCCCGTTGAGCTGTCAAGAATCACCGCTCCTTCAGGACGGTGAGTATGTCAACTAGGAAGTTAACAAGTATTGGCAGTCGTCGAGTTTAGTAAAACTCACAGGCTTGAGGGCAGCTCACGGCTCTGCGTAAGTCCTGTAAATCACAAAAAAACCAGCCTCGGGAATTTGATGCCTTAAGCTAGTGAACATAATTACACTAGGGCGGCTCGAACCCGTCTGGAGCTAACACAATTTCTCTAACTGGCGGTGGGCCAAACCTTCATCTAAGGCCTGGACCACTAGGGGTAAAGCTGATACTATCGATGGCGAAAAACCCGCTTGGGTCAACAGAAAAGCACTGCTGAAGATAGCGGCTCGTCTGAGGGGGGTGGGCTCACCCCGCAGCGTAGCCAGCGTTAAGTCGCGGTGACGAATAAGATCCTGTCCATCCCCCACCAGCGCGTAATCATCATCAGCCCACCCGTAATCGGCCGCAAGTAACCGGAATTCCTGAGGGGTGGTCATGCCTTGTGCCCAACGACAACCCAGATTGGGATGGAAGAGCGTACAGTTAACCGAACCCTGGACCCCGCGCACCATGGCAAAAGCTGGCATCCCCCGTAATTCAGCCGTTGCTATCGCAAAAGTAATCGTCTCGCGGTGCGTGTAACCCATCACTGGAAAACCCGCTTTGACTGGGTTCCAGAGGAGCTCGGCGGTGGCGAGGGGGGGGCGTTTACCCAGTTCAGCACGGAGGGTTTGTAAATGGTATGCCTCCGGGAAGTGGGCGGGTAGATAAACCCAACCCAACCCTGTTGCCCGGTACTGGTCCGCCAGCGTCGCCCGGTCCCGCATCAGGTCCACACCCAGACTCGCCAGGATATCAAAGCTCGTCAGCCCGTGCTTGGGCGGCATGTCATGACTGCCATGCAGCACTATCCCCTGTCCCAGACTGCTACAGATGAGCGCCGACAAGGGCGTGACAATCCCCAACCGTTCCTGACCGTCGTAGGGACTGCTGAGGACTAGGGGCGCGGGGCTGTCGGCGGGCGGGGTAAAAGGTCGTGCCAATAGGTCAAAGGCATCTAGGATACCCGCTAGCTCCAAAGCAGTCGGACGCTTAATGCGGTGAGCGATTAAAAAAGCCCCCATCTGGGCCGGAGTCGCCTCCTGATTGAGGAGCATCACCGTCGCCCGACAAGCCTCTTCACGGGTCAGGTCCCGCCCGGTCAACCGCCCGGAACCAATTTTTTTGACAAATTCTCGAAAGACGACACTCATCCGGGAACCCGTTGGGCCAAGGCGTACCGTTGCACCCACGCGCTGTAGGCCGCCGGTAGTTGTTCACGGACTAACCGGGCGAAGGCCGCTACCACCGGGACTTGGTAATTATCTTTGTGACAGACCAGTTCCACGCGGCGGGTGAGCTTGGGACCCGTGGGATGGATCAGCACGAGATCCGGGGGTAAGTTCTGGACGGCGGAGAGGGGCAACAGGGCAATCCCCACCTCTTGCCGGACCATCTCTTTAAAAGCTTCTAGGGTATTGAGTTCGACGGCAATATCCAAAGGCCGCCCCACCTGCCGAAACTGCTGAATTAAGGCCGTCCGCATGGCATAGCCCTCCCGGAAAACCACCTGGGGATACTGGGCGACCTCTGCCAGACTCGGGCTCCCCAGGGTCAGGGGATGGCGGGCGGGGACCAAGGCGACGAGTTCTTCTTCATAGAGTAGCGTACTCACTAATTCCGGCGAGTGGACCGGACCCATAATCACGGCCAGATCCACTAGACGGTCCAAGAGGACTTTGATAATGCGCTCCGAACCCAAAGAAGTCAGCCGCAACTGAATCTGGGGATGGTCTTGACGAAAACGGGCGAGTAGGGCGGGCAATAAATAGGTATTTACCGAGTGCAACCCAGCAATACAGACCTCACCCACATCTGGGCGCAAGAGTTCTTGGACGGCAATACGGGCCTGTTCGAGTTCTCGGGAGGCGCGACGGGCATGGGGTAAAAAGCATTCACCCAAGCGCGTCAAGGTGGCTTTGCGGCCCCGCCGATTAAACAAAGGCCCCCCCAGCTCTGCTTCCAGGGCCATGATCTGTTTACTCAAACCGGGTTGGGAGATATGACACTGCTCCGCCGCTAACCGGAAGTTGGCTAAGTTGTGGAGCGCGAGGAAGTATTGCAACTGTTTAGCATCCACCGCGTATCCTGCCTGCCATTGAGCTTGGTCTACTGAAAATAGCCCTTCTCTTGCCTGCTAAGTGTATCTGAAGTTACTTTGGCTAGTTTTAGTTCACGGCCCTCCACTAATAGTGCAACCCCCCGCCCATACGCTACACTCAGCAAAAGAACGCAATAGGACCGATGCGGCGCAGGTATTTCTGTCAGGTTACCGGGGTGGCCTTGGGAGCGGCTCAGTTCCCAGCACGGGCGGCAGCGACCCTGCGCCCGGTGATTCCGCTGGGTTTGGTTGGTTCCTTTGCCGAGAACTGGTTGAACCAGGGACCTTTACTCCAGACGATTGAATATAGTCTGTCGTTTTTGGGACGCAAATCTTCCCGCCGCGACTACCCGGCCTGTGGTCTGACCCACGCCCAAGTGACGGACTGTCTCCGATTCTTTCGGCAACAGTTGGTCATCAGTAGCAGTGCGTTGGAGTTTGAACTGCGCGTCTGGCATTACTTTGATTTTTATCAGTCCGTGGGTAAGACCGGGACCGGGGATGTTTTATTCACGGGTTACTACGAACCTGTTTTCACAGGTAGTCTCACCCCCACCGAACGATTTTTGTATCCCCTCTACCGCTTGCCCCCGGACTTGGTGCTCGATAGCCGGGGTACTTGCTTGGGACGGCGCACCGCCACGGGCCTGACCCCCTACCCCACCCGGCAAGAGATTGAGGAAACCCAACTCCTCAAGGGTTTGGAACTGGTCTGGTTAGAGAATTCCTTCGATGCCTACTTGGTCCAGATCCAAGGCTCAGCGCGGATTGTGCTGGAGGACGGGCGGCTATTAGGCGTGGGTTATGCCGGGAAAACCGACCGCCCTTACCAGAGTCTCGGCAAAGCTTTGATACAGCAGGGCCGTCTACAACCGGGCGAAGTCACCCTACCTGTACTGAGACGGTACTTCCAGGCGTACCCCGAGGAATTACGCTCTTCTCTCTACGTCAATCAGAGCTATGTCTTTTTCAAGGAAACCTCCCTCACGGGGCCGGGACCCACGGGGAGTATTGGTGTCCCCTTGATTGCCATGCACGCCATCGCCACCGACCGCAAGCTGTTTCCACGGGGAGCTTTAGCCTTGGTGGATGTGCCCGTCCCGCTCTTGGGACTACCGGAAACCCGTACCCTGAGTCGGTTTGTCTGTAATCAAGACACCGGGGGCGCAATTACGGGACCGGGCCGGGTAGACCTGTTTATTGGCAGTGGACCGGAGGCGGAAGACATCGCCGGACGGATGAAGAACCTTGGTAGCCTGTACTTCCCCATCCTCAAACCCAACCCCAGTCCGTTCAACCCCGACGCACGACCCATGCGCCCTTCCAGCATCCCAGAAACGTTCTAGCCTAAGTGGATTAACGGAGGTAAAAATCTACATTTGGGTAGTAGGTTAATTTTGAACATTGTCCCATACTAATTATTTTTAGGAGTTGAACGATGCGTATTTCGCCTGTTGTCCTGACTGGGACGCTACTGATTCTCTTGACTGCTTGCGGTGGCGGTGCTAACGAGACCCGTGAACAGAGTACCACCAGTCCCCCCAATGTCACTGAAGCTCCCGTCACCACAAGTCCCGGCAACACCACCGAGGGAACCACTGCCCCCGTCCAGCCTAACGCACCCCCTGTGGCAAGTACCGGAACCGCACCTTCTAGCCCCGTTGCCACCGACACCATCGAGGTCAAGATGGGGACGGATAACGGTCAACTCAAATACGAGCCCGCCAATATCACCGTGCGTCCCGGTACAAAAATTCGTTGGGTCATGAATAAAGCCGGTCCCCATAACGTCGTCTTCGTCGCCGACGGCTCCCCGGACCCCGCCTCCGCCCAAACGATGGACCAAAAGAAACTCCTGAGTAAGGCGGGGGATTTTTATGTCACCACCGTCCCCACCGCCCAACCCGGCAAGTACAGTTTCTACTGCACGCCCCACCGCTCTGCTGGGATGGTCGGCACGTTAACTATGGTCGGAACCGCCACTACCGCTCCACAACAGTAAGGCCCTACCCCCCACATCTTGTGGGGCGGGTGGTACAATGCGGCTGTGAACACCCAGCCCTATCGCTCGCTAGAGCGCAACCACTGGTTTAAGTTAATCCTGGGGGCAAGCTTTCAGCATCTGCCAGCCGTCGAGTCACTTGCATTAATTTGGAGTCTAGCCGGGGTAGATTGCGTAGATACCTGCGCGGACCCGGCAGTCGTCCAAGCCGTAGAGCGGGGATTTTCCCAAGCTCAGCAGCTAGCGATGGATTGGGGCCGGGAATGGCACAGGCCCTGGGTGATGGTTTCCCTCAATGACGGGGAGGACCCGCATTTTCGTAAAGCTTATTTCCCATCAGCACTCTGTCCTCCGACTTGTCCCCGGCCTTGTATCCCGGTCTGCCCGGTCCAGGCCATTGACCGAGCGGGTGTATCCGCCGCCCGCTGTTACGGTTGTGGTCGTTGTCAACCTGTCTGTCCTTTGGGTCTCATTGAATTTGCTACAACCCAGGCCGACCCAGTGCAGTTGAGTGAATTGCTTGCACCCTGCGGGGTTGACGCGCTGGAGATCCACACCCATGTCGGGAATGGTGCAGGATTCACTCGATTATGGACGGGACTTGGAGACTGGTTGACTGGTCTCAAACTAATCTCGATCAGTTTTCCCGATGAACCCGGTCTCTGGGAGCATTTGCAAGCAATTAGCCAACTTATTCAGCAAAGTACCTTGCCAGTTAGGGCCAAAACCCATATTATTTGGCAAACTGATGGTATACCCATGAGTGGGGACCAGGGGGCCAGCCGTGCAAAAGCTTCTATCTACCTCGCCAAAAAAGTTCTGTCCTGGGATTTACCGGGCTTTGTCCAGTTAGCGGGCGGGACTAACCAACACAGTGCAACCCTAGCGCGGGCTGAACACCTTGCGATTGCGGGGATTGCCTACGGGTCCTATGCCCGTAAACTAAGCCAGGAATTTTTCACAGATTTGGATGCGGGGATGACCCCATCACAGTTAGCTCAAGCTGTACAAACAGCCGGGGCCTTGGTCGCACACACCAAAGAGGAGCAGCACAATGGGCAATGTAGCCATGTTGGCGGATGAGGCACTGTTGGCGAACCGGACACGGGTAACCGATGACCTGAGCCAATTGTTGGAGATGCTCCCCGAACGGGTCCGCGTCGCCCTCAAAGACCATCCCCAACTCGATGACCTAGTGGAAGTCGTCCTCGATCTAGGCCGCCAACCCGAGGGCCGCTTCCCCCACGGAGCCGAGTATTTGGGTGAAGAAGTCGTCACTGCCGAAGAGATTGAGTACGCCGTGGGCCGCGTTGGAGAGTTCTCCGGGGATAACCGGGCCGGGATTGAACGCACCCTGCACCGCATCAGCGCGATCCGTAACCGTCACAACCGGATTATCGGGCTTACCTGCCGGGTCGGACGGGCGATTTTTGGGACGATCACGATGATCCAAGACCTCGTGGAGTCGGGGCAATCCATCTTGATGTTGGGCCGTCCGGGGGTGGGTAAGACCACGGCTCTGAGGGAAATTGCGCGGGTCTTAGCCGATGACTTGGGTAAGCGGGTGGTGGTGATTGATACTTCCAACGAGATTGCCGGGGACGGCGACATCCCCCACCCTGCCATTGGTCGCGCCCGCCGGATGCAGGTGGCCCGCCCAGAACTCCAACACCAGGTCATGATCGAGGCGGTCGAGAACCACATGCCCGAAGTGATCATTATTGATGAGATCGGCACGGAACTAGAGGCAATTGCGGCGCGGACCATTGCCGAGCGCGGGGTCATGCTCGTCGGGACCGCCCACGGCAATCAATTAGTAAACCTGATCAAGAACCCGACCCTCTCGGACCTAATCGGCGGCATTCAGTCCGTCACCTTGGGCGATGATGAGGCCCGTCGCCGGGGTAGTCAGAAGTCGATTCTGGAACGCAAGGCCCCGCCTACGTTCCAAGTCGCGATTGAGATGCAGGACCGTTACCGTTGGGTCGTCCATGAGGATGTGGCGGCGGGGGTGGACCTGATCCTGCGCGACCGTCAGCCCATGCCCCAGGTACGGACGGTGAGCGAATCCGGCAAGGTAGTCATCACCCGTGAACTGCCCGATGCGGACTGGAAACCGACGGTAGTTGCCCGTCGCGCTGTCCCGGTCCAGGCCGTGCCGAGCTTGACCGTGGGCAGCCGTTGGCAGGACAAGAGCTTCATGGAAGCCGCTGTTGCCGCCCCCATCTCCGCCATGGATTTGGCCTTGAGTGGAGACAGTACGACCCTGAACATCTATCCCTACGGCGTCTCGCGCAACGATCTAGAGCAGGTCATCCGCCACTACAGTTTCCCGGTCCATCTGACCAAGGACATTGATGATGCGGATGTAGTCTTAGCCCTGCGGACTCATCTACGGGACAAAGCCAAAATTTCCGCCGTGGCCCAAAACCGCCAAATCCCGATCCACACGGTCAAGGCTAATACTTTCCCCTACCTGACCCGTGCCCTACGCCGCATGCTCCAGATTGATGAGCCCTCCGGCGGCGAAAACCTCGACCTCAATATGCTGTTGAGTGGCGACTCTGAGGATGAACTTGAAGCCCTCGAAGAAGCCCGTCTCGCCGTGGAACAAATCGTCATCGGTAAAGGCCAAACCGCCGAACTCCTGCCGCGCTCTCCGAGTATCCGCCGGATGCAACACGAACTCATCGAGCACTATCAACTGCGCTCCAAGAGTTTCGGCGATGAACCCAACCGGCGGCTCAGGATTTACCCCGAGCGGGCTTAAACAAACCCATACCGTAAGTTCACCTCCATGGGTTGCTGCTCAAGGGTCAAGACCGCGACTCGCTCGTACTTAGTCGCGGTCAGATGGACAATCCCAATCGGGGTATGGGGTAAGTAGGGCTCCACCAAGCATGCCCGGTCCGGGTCCCAGCGCGGGAAGCCCCAATGACAGGTCCAGTTGCACCAAGCTGGCAACATCTCAGTCTGTTTGAATAGACCGTGTTTATAGACCGCCCAATTGAGGGCTAATTGCTCCGAGAGATGGGAGGCGTTGCGCTGTAAGCCCATCTGGAGACAGTCCGCCCAGACTTGCCAATGGGGGGCATCCCGGTGCAGGGCGATGGCCCCGGTGTTGAGCATCGGGTAACTCCACAGTTGTTGAGCCACCTGCTCACCGAAGTCAGCTTGGTACCAGTCGTAGGTGATCTGCCATTCATAAAACATCCCGCCATACTGCAACGTACTCCCCCGGTCAATCTGGGGCACGATCGCGAGGCCGCGCAGCTTTGCGCCTTGCGCCAATAACGCCACCGCTGACCAGTCCTGTACCCAAGCATCTGCATCAATCCACAGATAGGTCTGGTAGCCAGGGAAATACTCTGGCAAGTGGGGCCGGGCATAGGACCCCTTGAGATAGCTAGGGATTTGGTCCTGTTGTGGGAAGGGGAACCGCCATTCGGGTTGCACGATGACATCTACCCAGTCGGCTAACCAAGCCAACTGGTCTGGGGTACAGCCGAGGTCCAAGAAGCCCAGGGCGACGCCCCGGCCCTGGGGTTTATCGCGGATCGAACGGATGGTCCCCTGGACTAATCCAAAGAAGGGAGCATCGGCCCCCGTTACGATCATCACGACTCGCGAAAGCGTAGGCTCTGGGTCACGGGCTGGCCCTCAATCGTCAAGAGTTCCACCTGGTCATATTTCTCGGTGGTTAGATGGACGACACCCAGGGGAGTGTGGGGTAGGTAGGGTTCCACCAGACACATCCGGTTGGGGTCCCAGCGCGGGAAGCCCCAATGACAGGTCCAGTTACACCAGCCCGGCAACATCTCGGTTTGGTCAAACAAGGAACTATAGACGGCCCGGTTGAGCGCCAGTTGCTCCGTCATCACCGAGGCTTGGGCTACATCTGTTAGCTGCTGGAGGGCTTCAGCCAAGCTATCGGCCCACAGCCCCCAATGGGGAGTATTGGCCCTCAGCGCGAAAACCCCGGTATTGAGCATGGGATGGGTCCACAGTTTTTGGGCGACTTGCTCCCCGTAGGCTGCTTTATACCACCGGAAGGCCAAATTCCAGTAACCAAACAGGCCCCCATACTGGATCTCACTCCCCCGGTCCACCTCCGGCATAATGGCAAGGCCCCGCAGGGCCGCTCCCGCTAAAAACAACTCAATCCCCCGCCAGTCCTGGACCCAAGCATCCGCGTCAATCCAGAGATAGGTCTCATAACCAGGGAAAAACCGGGGTAAAAACGGTTTCCCCCAAATGCCCTTGAGGTAGGCCGGGACCTGTTCACGGAGAGCGAAGGTCAACTGCCAAGTGGGTCGGCGGATGATATCGACTTGTTCTTGTAACCACGCCAACTGCGTCGGGGTACAGCCTAAATCTAAAAAACCTAGCGTTGCTTTCGCCCCCTCTGGTTTACTCCGTAGGGAACGGACTGTACCTTGGACGAGGGAAAAATAACTAGCATCGGCACCAGTGATAATAATTGTAGACATGGGCAGAAGCACCGGGCGCAATCCACAGTTTACCAGACGCGGTGTAAAGCTCTGTCTTTAGGCGTATTCACGCGCTCTGGGGGTAGGATGCGCTATCAAGAACTTCGGCCTGGACCTGTTGTTCAAGACAGTTGACTTCTCCAGCAAAATTCGCAACCGGGGCATCCTGAGCATCCCGGCCTAGGGCGAGGAGCACCGTAGTGTCAGGCTGGGATAACCCGGTGGGGTCGAGGCGGACCCATTCTCCTTCGACAAATAGTTCACAGCAGGCATGGAAGTCCGGCGGCTGCAAGGCCGGGGCATAGAGTGAGACATAGCGAGCCGGCATGTCAAGGGCACGGGCTAGGGCAATAGTGGTGTGGGCGAAATCCCGGCAGACGCCTGCTTTCTGAAGCAAGGTATCAGTGGCGGTGGTCTCCCAGGTGCTACTGCCCGGTGTGTAGGTCAGGTACTGGCAGACCCATTCGTTCAGCCGATAGGCAAGGTCTAAATTCACAGGTCGTCCGCCAAAAAGTTCTTGCGCCAGAGAACGGACCTGGAGCGGACAACAGTAACGGCTGGGCTCTAGGTAGGCCGTAGGGAAGGCCATGGGTCCTAGGCCTGTGCTCGGCGGTTGGAGTTGAACGGTAGCTTTGTAATTGACTTCTACAATACCAGGGGGCAGATGTAGGTAGAGATAGCGATTGCCCCAGGGGTCTTGGCCCTCGCGCTGATTCACGGATTGAGACAGGTGCAGAGCTTCCTGGAGGACGCGCTGATGGGCGTTGTGGGCGGGTAGGATAAACAACCAAACGGGGGTCAGGTCTTTTGCCTCGTAGACCAGACGGCAGGAAGCCTGGATATGCATGGGTGGTAGGAAGCTCTGTTTTCATTATCCCTAACCCAGCTAGATTCAGCATCATCCCAGAAGCTTCAGACCCTACTTAGGGACTAGCAAATATAGGTGTGAATCGCAAACATAGTAGTCACGAATTTATCAGGTGCGGCTGGCTTCCTGGGTGCGTTGGTAGTGGGCACTGGCTTCGGGAGCATAGGTGGCGATGAGTTCTTCCACCCGCTGCATCGTTAGAGTTTCGGGCGGGACGGGCAGGTTCTTTAGGTGTTGGCAGCCCTGCTCCAGGCGGTCCGGGGTCCCCGTGAGACCGATGAAGTCCACCAGACGGGTCAACCACGGCTCCGGGTCCTGGAGCAGGTTCTCGTAGGTGAGATGAAAAACTGTCGCCGTCGGACTAAAGACTTCTTGATGGAGCGATTTGGTCAACAGCCCATAATAAGAGGCCATTACCCGTTCGCTCAGGGGCCGTTTGGCGATAAAGGGCACTTCTTGAATATCTTGCGCGGCCTGGATAAAAGCAGGCAAGACTTGCTGGGGTGCACGGGCAATATGGATAAACCGGGTAGTGGGGAATAAATAGCTGAAAAGCCGGGGGGTCAAAGAAGCCGCCGGGATCTTCCCCAGGAACGTATTGACCGGACGGCCCCGCCGCTGCCAAGTGAAGACCGACTTCTGGACCGCTTCTTGGAACTTGTGGACGTGGTAACTATTAAGGAACGCGGCGGGCTGCTGTTCACGAATCCGCCCGTTGAGTTGCTGGATGTAGGAGGAGAGTTCGGTGTGGTGCCCCAAGGAAACCGCCTCCGGGCCGCTCAAGATATCCATCGCTGCTACGAGCCCATGTTTACCTTGAATCAGCGGGTGATTACACATCGCCAGGAATTCATGGACCCCCTCATCGGGTGCATCCACCCCCAAGTTGAGGCCGCCCAAAGTCTCGCTCAAGTATTCACTAACGAAATAGTGGTCCACCACGCTCAGTTGCCCGACGCTGAAATAGGCAATCTCTGGATATTGGCACAACCACTCGTAGAGCAGGGTCGTCCCACTCTGGGGCACGCCCAGGATATAGACGGGTTGGAAGTTAGTGGGCGGACGGTAAGACCAAGCTTTTTCTAGATCGCGCTCGCGGTCATCCAGCCAGCCGCCGGGGATGGGGTTTTGTTGTAAACCATAGCTCAGCACCGCCGAGATCATCGTCGCCGCCACTGTCGCCATCTGCCCTCTCCCGCGCTGTATTTAGGTTATAGCCTACAGGCTCACAGTCCCCACCGCCTCTGGGCCTGGGCAAGGGAACCGTCTAGCTGCCATTGGGTCAACCGTTCATTGACCCACACGCGGAGGTCCTGATGAGCAATCCCCTTGGGCAGTCCGATGGCGAGGACATAGCCGTTGAGCGGGGCCGGGAGCAGACGCAGACTAGGGTTTTCCCTTTGCCAGCCCACAAGCACCGTGTTATCTGCTGAGACCGCCTGTACTATGCCTTGTTCTAAAAGTTCACGGGCACGGGCATAACTGGACACCGTGACGACCACAGCCTTGGGCAACCATCGCTTGAGTCCCACCACCGAACTCGATCCCGCTAAGACTGCCACCCGCGCCGTTACCAAATCACCCAGCGTCTGGGCTGGATCATTCCGTTGAACTAACAAGGCTTGATAAGGACGGTAATAACCGACGGAGAAATCAACGACTCGCGCCCGTTGTGCCGTCACACTCAGGTTCCCAATCACAAAATCCACTGCACCGGTAGCAACTGCCGTCAGCCGCTCACTGGTCCGCAATTCCTGCAATACAACCGGTCTTGGTCCCAATTCAGTGCCAAACCGTCGCGCTAACTCCACCTCAAGACCCTGAAGCCGACCCGTTTCATCCCGAAAAGCCAGGGGGTACCCACTCAAGTAAACCCCTACGACCAGCCCCCGCTCCTGCACTTCAGTCAGCGGACGTGCCCCCACCGGGAGCAGCAAGCTCAACAGAAAAACCCGCCGTAATATCATTCCCCCACGTCCTACCGACTGGGGGAATGAGACAGAGGACATACCCTAGGGATTTTTAGCGACAGTGACCACAGCGGCGAAAACCGAGGGGTCCACCAGAGCCAATTGCGCCAACATCTTGCGGTTGAGCAGGACATTAGCTTTGTTCAAGCCATCAATGAGACGGCTGTAGGACAGTCCTTCCTGACGCGCCGCTGCGTTGAGGCGGGTAATCCAGAGGGAACGAAAATCACGCTTACGTTCGCGGCGGTGGCGATAGCTATAGCGCAAAGCCTTCATTACCTGCTGGTTCGCCGGACGGAAAAGTCGGGAATGGGACCCGACGAAGCCCTTGGCGAGTTTCAGGATTTTATTGCGTCGTTTGCGGGCGACGTTACCCCGTTTTACGCGGACCATGGCTAACTTCCTTTAAGGTTTGTGCCGGAGTGCCTTGGGATAGGGGCACTGGCGCAGGGCTTTGTACAGATCTGAGTCATTGACTTCCACTGTCTTAGCTAGGGAACGCAGGCGACTGCCGCCCTTGTGCTCCAACAGGTGGTTCTTGCCCGCCCGCTTACGCCGGAGCTTCCCAGAACCCGTCAGGTCGTAACGCTTCGCCGCTGAGCGGTTGGTCTTCATCTTGGGCATGGGTTTAACAAATTACCACAGTCTCCCATAATACCGGAAAGATGCTAATTCTGGGTAGGGCAACCCTTGACCGCTAACTTTAACCAAGGAATGCTATATTTTTAGATTGTGGAAACATAAGGAAAGGCCATGGCCCGCAAGATCACCGCTAAAGTCAAGCTCGCCCTCAATGCGGGCAAGGCCAACCCCGCCCCGCCCGTCGGTCCAGCCTTGGGTCAACACGGGGTCAACATCATGATGTTCTGTAAGGAATACAACGCCAAGACCGCTGACCAAGTGGGCATGGTCATCCCGGTGGAGATCACCATCTTCGATGACCGCAGCTTCTCAATTGTCCTCAAAACCCCCCCGGCCTCGGTCTTGCTCTGTAAAGCAGCGGGTGTTGAGCGCGGTTCGGCTAAACCTAAAACTGAGCGAGTGGGCACGATTACCCGTGAGCAGTTGCGCGAGATTACGGTCACTAAGATGCCCGACTTGAACGCCGTGGACATTGAGGCCGGGATGAATATTATCGCCGGGACCGCCCGGAACATGGGCATTGCCATCACGGACTAAGCCGTTCCTCAGTTCAGTTGTGCCCCTAGTCTTGGCTGGGGGTGTTTTTATGATTATTTTTGAGTTGCTTGCGTAGATGTAACCCGATAGCTTAAGGGTCGCTCAAATCTGCCATAGCCGAATTTTGCCATCACTGTGCGTGGTGGCAAGGACGGGCTCTAGCGGATGTAGGACAAAGGTGCGGATGGCACTGGGGGGAATAGTGGTAGGCGTTTGGAGCTGGAAGCTATCCCCCGCTTTGACCCAAAACTGCCAAAAGGGTTCTAGCCCAAAGGTCAATATTAAGAGCGGTTGTTGGGTCGAAAAACGGAGCCCCGTCACCACTGGACCCGCCCCACTGAGGAGATGTTCTTTACTGCCTTGCCAGTTCCAGAGCGTCAGGGCACCCTGGACATCGGTACAGGCAAGGGCACCCTGCGGGCTAAAAGTAAGGTTTTTGATGGCTTGTTGGTAGTTGTTGCGGATACCCAGGACCTCTCCGGTGCGGGTATGGGCAACTTTGACTTTGCCATCGCGCCGGACGATCGCCAAGTATTCCCCCTGTAGACTCAAGGCGAGGGTCTGGGTCCCGCTTTTGGCCGGCTCGAAACGCTGACCTGGTTTACCCGTTGTACTATCCCAGACTTGGACATCCTGATTGGAGTTGAGGCTGACCCAGGTCTGACCATCACCACTGAGGGCACCTTGGTAGCTCCCAGTTTCGTCCGGGTTTGCCGCACAGATGGGGGCAGTCTGTCCGGTATTCATTTGCCAGAGGTTGAGTCCGCCTTGGCTCGTCCCCATCCAGAGTCCTTGACCATCGGGGGTGAAACTAAGGACATTGACCTGTTTCTCAGACAGGGTAAAAAGCTTACGGGCATTAGCGGGTTCCCAGAAACGGACGTGCTCCTGGGAACAGGAGACCAATAAGCGTCCATCGGGGCTAAAGGCTAGAGCTTGGATCGGGGTGCGGTGGCCCTCGAGGGTCTCCAGCAGTTGAATAGGGCGTTTCGTTAACTGGGGCGGGGCGGTGGCAGCGATGGTAGGCCCAGGCTCACGCTGGAGACCCCGGACAAAGACGACCGCCGAGGCGGGGCGTTGACCCGACGGGAGAGCCAAACCCTGAAAAACAGCCCGCTCCAGAGTCGAGGACACCAACTTATTAAAAGTACGGGTGGACTCAAGGGGATGGCCCTTGAGTCGCTCGGGAGCCGGAGTGGGGATTTGGGCGGTGAGGAGGTTGTAGGCCACGGCGGCGAGGCCGTAGATATCCACGGTCGGGCCATAGTTGGCTTGGTAGGCGTAGAGTTCTGGGGGAGAGAAGCCGTGGCTGACGACGGAGAATTCGTCGCTCATCTCCTCCTGGGTTGGTTGCATGGAGCCAAAATCAATCAAGACCGCCCGTTTTTCATCGACTAGGATGTTCTCAGATTTGACATCCCGGTGGACTAGGCCGTGGCGGTGGAGCATTTCTAGGGCCAAGCCCACCTGCGCCAAAAAACGTAACGCTTCTGGGGGAGCTAAGGGACCCCGCGCCTTGAGGTAGGCACTCAAGGTCCGGCCCCGCACCAGTTCCATCACCATGTAGGCGGTTTCATTCTCCTCGAAACAGTCGTAGACCTTGACGATGTTGGGATGGTCCAGCGGTAAGAGTAGCCGCACCTCCGCCAAAAATTGTTCACGGATACGCTCGAACCAGGCTTTGCGTCCGGCGGGCCAAATCGGGGTGTTGTCAGTTTGGCGAGCAGAACCCCGGGGAAAGAGTTCTTTAATCGCCAAGGGTTGACCATCTTGACGGAAAGCTTGATAGGTGATGCCAAACCCGCCCTCCCCTAGGACCCGCTCTAGCCGGTAATAGCCCTGTTGCAGGAGGGTACCGGGCGGGAGGCTATACAACAACTGCTGAAGCGGCGTATGGCACTCACTGCAATGGGTCAAATTATCCGGGTTAGCACTGCCGCAAGTCGCACAGTTTAGGGGCATTGTCCACGCTTGGCTCTTAGTGAAGAGTACCCCTCCCGACCGCCCCGCCGCCCCATCCGTGGGGAACCAAGGCACAAGAGATCCCCCTAAATCCCTCTTTTCAAGGGGGGCTAGGGGGGATCGCCTTGGGCAACGCCGACCGCGACGGGGTAGAGTAAAACTAACTTTTGCACCCAGCCATGGAACTCCAGGAACAACGTCGGATCAGTGGGAGTGGCCCGAAGAGCTTAATACTGGCGGTCATCGTCTTGTTCCTGTTGGGTGGGCTGATTGCCCGTCTGTCCTATCTGCAACTCTGGGAAGGTCCCGTCTACCGCGAACGGGCTGAGAAGAACCGGATTCGTCCCTGGTACCGCGCCCCGGTGCGGGGTGAACTCCAGGACCGTAAGGGACGGGTCCTCGCCAGTCGCCGTCAGGTCTATGCTCTCTACCTCGAACCCGCCGACAATGCTAAGGCCGATTGGCCCCGAGTCCTCACTACTCTCTCGCCCCATGTTGGACTGTCGGTTGCCGAGATGCAAAAACTCCTAGACCGCGCTGGCTACCGCTCGGCCTTCCCGGTCCGTATCCGCCAGGACCTCGACCCCAAACTCATTACCTTTATTAAAGAGAACCAAGCCCAGTTCCCCGGCGTGGAAGTCGTGGTAGATACCGTCCGCCACTACCCCTACGGACCCATCGCCGCTCATATCATCGGCTACACGGGCGAAATCTCCGAAAAAGAACTGGCTCGCCGCAAAGAGGCCGGTCAGAACTACCGTCCCGGCGACCTCGTGGGCAAAAATGGTGTGGAGCGGCTCTTTGAGGAAGAACTCCACGGTGAGGGCGGCGGCGAGTTGCGGGAGGTCAATGCGGCGGGTCAGAAGATCCGCGACCTCGGTAAGATCGAGCCCAAACCCGGCAAGACTATCACCCTGACCCTGGATATCGAACTCCAAAAAGTTGCCGAGAATGCCTTGGGCACTCGCCGGGGAGCCGTGGTCGTCGTGGATGTCCGCACTGGCGAAATCCTCGTCATGGCAAGCCACCCCGGTTTTGACCCCAACTTATTCTCACGGCCTATCACCCGGACGGAGTGGCAGGCCATCCAGGGGCTAGATCACCCTTTCTTAAATCGGGCCGTGCGTCCCTACGCCCCCGCCAGTACCTTCAAAATTGTCGTGACTGCCGCCGCCCTCGAATCGGGCCTTTACCGCGCCGATACCCGCCTGGGCACCTACGGGTCCTACCGGGTCGGTAGTCGGTCTTTTGGGGAACACAACCACCGGGGCTGGGGGGTAATTGGCTTTGAGCGGGCCTTGACCGTCAGTGCCGATACTTTCTTTTATCAGGTGGGCTTGAAGCTGGGTCCTGAACGGATTGCCGAGATGAGCCGCCGTTTCGGGTTTGGAACCCGTACTGCTTTGGAATTGCCCTCCGAATCACCGGGCTTGGCCCCTGATGAAGCCTGGAAAAAACGGGTCTACCGCGACCGTTGGCGGGCTGGGGATACGGCAAATTACGCGATTGGACAGGGCTATTCTCTAGTCACCCCCCTCCAAAACGCGCTGATGATGGCGGCGATTGCCAATGGCGGCGACCTCGTGGCCCCCCGGCTTAAAAAAGGCGAACCCGTAGCGCGTCGTCCCCTCGGTCTGAGTCCCCAGACGCTCGCGGTCATCCGCCGGGGCAGCCGGGGCGTCACTCTCCCTGGCGGGACTGCTTACCGTGCCCTCGGCGGCGCAAGCCAAGTGCCAAATGCGGGCAAGACCGGGACGGCTGAGGATGCCAACAGTAGCCGTACCAACGCTGTCTTTGTCGGTTACGCCCCCTTCGACAAACCAGAGATTGCTGTATCGGTGTTGGTGGAGCAGGGAGGGCATGGCGGGAGTGACGCCGCCCCCATCGCCGCCCAGATCTACGGTCTATATTTCGCGAAGAAACCATAAAATCTTTTACCCTATTGTGCCGTAGGCTAAAAAGTGTAGAATATGTCATTGAAACGCTTGACTCAAGAGGGTTTCAGCCATCTTGATGCCAAGTTTTACAAGTTTCGTCCACCCGATGTATGAGGAGAGCCCGGTGAACAAAGGTGAGTTGGTAGATGCGGTAGCTAAAAAGACAGAAAAGACCAAAAAAGACGTCGACCAGATCATTTCGGCAGCTTTAGAGACCATCATGGAGACGGTTTCTGAGAACCAGAAAGTAACCCTGGTTGGTTTTGGTTCCTTCGAGCCGCGTGAACGGCAGGAGCGCGAAGGCCGCAATCCCCAAACTGGGGAGAAAATGACTATTAAGGCCTCTAAGGTACCCGCCTTCTCCGCTGGTAAGTCCTTCAAGGAGTTGGTGGAGTCCACGATATCCTCCTAAAATGGTTGGGACAGTCGCCGGGAAGACCATGGACGTTCAAGTGATGCGCGAGAATTTCACCCAGGTTCGTGCTAAGCGTCAATTACTGGTGGATCTACTAGCCCGCCCAGACCTGTCGGAGTCCCTATTGACGGATGTGCGTCAGGCTCTAGAGGAACTGGACGAACTAGGAATGGAGTTTGATAAGACTTTTGTTGACCGCTAGGCTAGAAGGAATTGGGTCTGTCAATAATTAACTCGGGGCCTCTGGCAAGGCCCTTTTTTAGTTGGGAGTAATGTACAACTCAATCCTGCCTTCAAGTTTCACATTAGTTAGGCATTGCTCCAGCAGAAGTCTAGGTTGAGTCTTTTGATTCAACCTCTGGGCCAGTAGAGGAGCACCGCCACGCCGACGAGAGCCAACCCAGCACCAAGGATGTCAAAGCGGTCAGGGATAACTTGATCCACCTGCCAACCCCACCACAAGCTCAGCACCACAAACACGCCCCCATAGGCAGCATAAACACGACCAAAATTCAGGCCCGCTGGTTGCAATGTGGGTAACACCCCATACAAAACCAGTAAGAGTGCGCCCAAGAGTCCCCACCAGAGACTTTTGCCCTCCCGTAACCACTGCCACACCAAGTAACCGCCACCAATCTCAGCCAGTCCTGCCAGCAAGAAGTACAGGAGCGATTGGACCACTTGCCACGGTTGCATCCTCGCTACCCCGCTCACTTCTTCATAAGAGTAACGAAGACGACCAGCTCCCGCTGCCATTTTCTTAGTCTGTCTAATCATCACGTGTTATTTTCACGGCAACTAGGCGGTGCCGTTCTCGGTGCGCTGAGCTTGAGCAGAGATTTTCTCGGGGGCCTAACCTTGACATCAGTTTTCAGACCTGTAAAGTAAGGGGGGTTGAGAAACCCGCAAAGACACCCGTTACCTACTGGCCTTCGGTGCTACCGTCACTTGACGAGAAAAGAAAGTCAGTACATCACCTAATTCGCGGAGCCGACCATGTGTTCATCCGGTAATTTGTTAAAGACACTCTACCCAGCAGATAAACAAAGGTTCTCCGCTCCTGTCATTTTCCAGTTTTTTGCGCTCCTACTTTTGGTGTTGAGTCCGCTAAATCTGAATGCTGCTAAGGCACAGACCCTGACTAATCTGGTGAACTTCGAGAGTCCCCCTGGAGTTTTTCCCAATGCTAGCCTGATACAGGGCAGTGACGGCAATTTCTACGGCACTACCTACTATGGTGGTAGTTCTGGCGGAGGCACGGTATTTCGGATGACCCCCGCTGGCACCCTTACCACCTTGGTTGACTTTAATGAAACTAATGGAGCTAATCCCTCCGCCGAATTAATCCAGGGCAATGACGGCAATTTCTACGGCACAACTCAGTACGGTGGCAGTTCAACCGGCAGTTCAACCGCTTGCTATTTTGGCTGTGGCACGATATTTCGGATGACCTCCGCTGGCACCCTTACCACCTTGGTTGACTTTAATGAAACCAATGGAGCTAATCCCTCCGCCGAATTAATCCAAGGCAGTGACGGCAACTTCTATGGAACGACTACTTATGGTGGTAGTTCTAATGGTGGCACAGTGTTTCGGATGACCCCCACGGGCACTCTCACCACCCTGGTTAACTTTGACTACACCAATGGAGCCTATCCTGATGCTGGCTTAATACAGGGCAGTGACGGGAATTTCTACGGCACCACTTACTTCGGGGGTAGTTTTGACTATGGCACGGTGTTTCGCATGACCCCGAGCGGTACTCTTACAACCCTGATTAATTTTGACGGTGCGAATGGAAGCGAACCCTCCGCTGGGCTGGTCCAAGGCAGCGACGGTAGCTTCTATGGCACAACCACCATAGGGGGCACTTTGGGCGGGGGCACGGTGTTTCGTCTCGATGGCGTGGTTACGCCCACCATCACCAACTTCACCTCCACTCGCGCCAACTTCGGAGCCACCGTTGTCCTCACAGGCACCAACTTCACCGGAGCCACCGCCCTCACCTTTAATGGTGTAGCTGCTAGCTTTACCGTCAATTCCGCAACCCAGATTACGGCTACTGTCCCACCAGGAGCGACTTCAGGACCCATCCAAGTCACCACATCAGCAGGGGTGGCAACCACCGGCACGTTCTTGGTCAATCCCGTCGCTGTTCGCACCCCCGGCTGGCAACAGGCAGGCACCGGAGACCTCAATAATGATGGTCAGCTCGATGTGCTCTGGCGCAACTACACCACCGGGGCCAACCGCGTCTGGTTCATGAATGGCACCACCTACACCGGGCAAGCGGACCTACTCACTGTCACCGACCCCACTTGGCAGTTAGTGGGTGCAGCGGACTTCACCAACGATGGTCAACCGGACCTGCTCTGGCGCAACTCCAGCACCGGACAAAACGCCATCTGGCAGATGAACGGCACGGCCTACGTTGCCTCCTTCGACATCGGTGTTGTTGGCGATACGAATTGGCAACTAGCAGGTATTGGGGACATGACCAAGGATGGACAGGCCGACTTGGTGTGGCGCAATTACAGCACCGGGGAGGTGTACCTGTGGCAGATGAACGGCTACACCTACCAGCAAGCGTTGTTCATCGGTAATGTGGCGGACCCCTACTGGCAGATGGTGGGTACGGGGGACCTCACCAACGATGGACGGCCCGACCTGCTCTGGCGGTACTGGGGCGCGGGGTTAGGTGCGGGGGAGGCATACCTGTGGCAAATGGACGGCTACACCTACCAGCAAGCGTTCTTCGTCGGGCTGGTGGCAGACCTGACCTACCAGTTGACGGGGGTGGGCGAGTTCACCAGGGATGGTCAAGCAGACCTGTTGTGGAGTAACCATCAGAGCGGTGAGAACTACTTCTGGCAGATGAACGGGTACACCTACGAGAACGCGCTACTCCTGGGAGCCACGCCCAGCGACTAGTTAACGCTTGGGGGGACCGTCCTGGTCCCCCCCAACATCAGGGCTAGAACACTCTACTTGAGGACCATACTGTGTGTGCTGATGACCCTTTTGTACTAGTGGAAATGGTACGAAGTTGATAACTTGTATTGCCTCTTAGTGTGTCGTTAAACTTCGCGTGTTACCTTCACGGCAACCTTGGGGGCAAACGATGGTACTTTCACGGCGCGGGTTTTTTACACGGGCGGGACTTTTGGGGGCGGCGGCGGTCGCGCCACTCCAGGCCTTTCATCAGCGGTCAGCTTTGGGACTTCCGGTGCTGGGAGTGGGCTATGGGGCCTTGGTCCCGGACCCAGCGGGACGCTTGGACCTGCCCTTGGGCTTTCAATATACGGTGTTTTCACAGACCGGGCAGCGCATGAGTGATGGTAACTCGGTTCCGGCGGCCCACGATGGCATGGCGGCTTTTGTCGGGCCACGGGGGACGACGATTTTAATTCGCAACCATGAACTATCCGCGCCCTTACCGGGTGTGATTGTGCCCCCAGATAAATTTTATGACCCGCGCTCTAAGGGGGGAACGACCACCTTGGTCGTGAACCGTAATCGGCAACTAGTGGCGCACTTTGCTTCTCTTGGCGGGACTAATCGTAACTGTGCCGGCGGGGCGACCCCCTGGGGTTCCTGGATCAGTTGTGAAGAAGATACGTCTAACCCTGGTCTTTTTGCCGATCAGCGGCACGGCTACAACTTTGAGGTCTCCGCCATGGCCCGTGGCCCGGTAGACCCGGTGCCCCTCATCGCCATGGGCCGCTTCAACCATGAGGGGGTGGCGGTGGATAGTCAGACGGGAATTGTCTATCAGACCGAGGACCAAGGGGATAGTCTGTTTTATCGTTTCCGCCCGACCCAGGCGGGGAATCTGGCGGCGGGGGGCATCCTGGAATGCCTGCGTATCCCGACGATGCCCCAAGTTAATACCCGGACGGGCTTCCCGGTAGGCGTGCCGATGGCGGTGGACTGGGTGCGGATTGAGGAGCCTAACCCGGCCCAGGATACCGTGCGGGCGGAGGGTTTCGCCAAAGGTGCAGCCCAATTTAGCCGGGGTGAGGGTATTGCCTACGCCAAGGGTGAGGTCTATTTTTGTTGTACCAGTGGGGGCAGTGCGGGTTTAGGTCAGGTCTGGCGTTACTTGCCGGGTGCGGACGCGAGCCAGGGGGGGACGATTGAGCTATTTATTGAACCCAATAACCCCAGCCTCCTCGATAGCCCCGACAACCTGACGATTGCGCCCTTTGGCGATTTGTTCGTGTGTGAAGACGGCAGTGGCACCCAGTACGTAGTCGGGATAACCCCGGAAGGTGAACTTTACCAATTCGCCCGTAATGCTCTCAACAACTTCGAGTTTGCCGGGGCGACCTTCTCCCCTGACGGTCAAACGCTTTTCCTCAATATCCAGACTCCCGGTCTGACCTTTGCTATCTGGGGTCCCTGGTAACTGGATTTAATGCGCTCACCAGAGCCTCGACTAGATGCACGGCTTCTCGCCCGGTGCCGTGGGCAATCTGCTGACGACAGGAAACGCCGTCTGCTACGAGAAGACTCTCTGTTCCGGCCCGCTCGATGGCTGGGAAAAGACGCTGGTTAGCAATTTTTAGCGAGAGTTGATAGTGTTCCTGTTCATAGCCGAAGGACCCTGCCATCCCGCAACAACCTGAATTTATCTCTTGGGCGGGATAGGCTAAGCGCAACAACTCCAGGGTGGGTTTGGTGCCGACGAGAGCTTTTTGGTGACAATGACCGTGCATCCAGACGGCTTGAGTTTGGGGGATGAAGGGCAAGTCCAGCTCCCCGGCCTGATGTAACTGGTAGAGGAATTCATCAATAGTAAAACTCTGCTGGGCGAGATCTTTAGCCTGGGGTACGAGGTCCGGGTATTCATCACGCAGGGTCAGGATGCAACTAGGTTCACAGCCGAGGATGGGGATACCTCGGGCCGCGTAGGGCGTGAGTCGGGCCACGTTTGCGCGGGCGAGGGCTTGGGCTTCCTTGAGTAAGCCTTTGGAGATGAAGGGCCGTCCGCAACACTGGTGTTTCGCTAGGACCACTTCATACCCCAATCGCTCCAGGAGTTCTGTCGCGGCCCGTCCAATCGCGGGCTGGTTGTACTCCATGTAGGTGTCCTGGAAGAGGACGACTTTACCCCGCGTCATGGGACCCCGCCGCCGATGCCCCCGAAACCAGGTACTAAATCGCTCACGGGTGAATTCTGGTAAATCCCGCTCCGGCGCAAACCCCAAGAGCCGCTTCCCCCAATTGCCAAAAACGCCCCGCATCAACCAGTTAGAAACCGGAGCCGTGGCTGAGCCGAGCCGATTAACTAGGGCAATATTCCCCACCACCCGGTCCCGCAGGGGCGTCCCATGGGCCGCGTGATAATGGCTCAAAAACTCCGACTTCAACTTCGCCATATTCACCCCGGACGGGCACTCGGTCTGACAGGATTTACAGGACAGACAGAGATCCAAGGCATCGTAAAGTTCAGGACTGGTGAAGGTAAGTTCAGTCTGTCCTGCCAACACTGCCCGCAAGGCGTTCGCCCGTCCCCGGGTCGAGTGTTTTTCCTCCAGGGTCGCCTGAAAAGAGGGACACATCGTCCCGTCTTGTTTACGACAGTTCCCATTGCCGTTACACATTTCCACGGCTCGGGCCAGCCCCAGTTCCCGCCGAAAATCAAAGGTGGTCTCCATGGTCTGGGTTTGGTAGTCTGGGCCGTAGCGTAAACTCTGGTCCGGGGGCGGGCAGTCCACCACCTTGCCGGGATTCATCCGATTCTCAAAATCAAAGGCTTGCTTAATTTCCTGGAATGCACCGTACAACGCATCGCCAAACATCTTTTGGTTAAGCCAACCGCGCACCAAACCGTCCCCATGCTCCCCGCTCATTGCCCCCCCGAAACTCAGGGTCAGGTCACTGATGGCCTCTAGCATGGAGCGCATCCGTTGGATGTCGCCGCCGTCTTTCATATTTAGGGCAGGGCGGATATGGAGACAGCCCACGGAGGCATGACCGTAATAACCCGCCGTCGTGCCGTGGTCCGCAATAATCCGCTGAAACTCCCGCACAAACTCCGGCAACCGCGCCACAGGTACCGCCGGGTCCTCCACAAAAGCGACGGGTTTGCGTTCGTCGCGGACACTCATCAACATCCCTAACCCGGCCTTGCGGACACTCCAGACATCGGCTTGACCCGCCGCGTCCAGGACCGGGGTACAGACTCGCCCCCGGGTCAAATCCCGCAACCGCGCCTCTGCCCCGGCTCCTTGGAACTCCACCACTAAAACTGCGGCGGGGTCTCCCTGCAAAAAACCGACCCGGTCTTTGAAGGCTTGGCTACGCGCCGCCGGAGCTAAAATATCGTGCCCGACCAACTCTACCGCGCTGGGTTGGAGTTCAAGGATTTCATTGACGGCATCAATGGCTTGGTTTAACTCGGCAAAATGGACTACCCCCAGCACGGTCTTTTCCGGTACCGGGATCAAGCGGACTTTGAGGGCGGTAATAATTCCCAAACTGCCCTCAGACCCAACCAAGAGCTTTGTCAGATTAAACCGTTGGTCTGTTAATGGTAAAGGCGATAGTTCCGGGAACTCGGGCAATAGGGCATCAAGATTGTAACCGCTGACTCGGCGGAGGATCTGGGGATAACGCTCCAGAATGGCGGTGCGCTGTTGGGCAATTAAGTGGGGGATTTTACGGTAAAGTTGGCTCTCTAAACTGCTCCCCTTAGCCCGTTGCTGGATCATTTCCGGTGAGACTGGCTCAAAGTGGGCGACGGAACCATCGCTGAGGACGACCCGGCATTCAAGGATATGGTCAATCGTCTTACCGTGAATAATCGAGCGGGGTCCGGCTGAATTATTGGCTGCCATCCCGCCTAGGGTTGCCCGACTAGAAGTCGCGGTCTCCGGTGCGAAAAATAAACCCTGGGGCCTGAGTTGCTGTTTGAATACGTCCTGGATTACGCCCGGCTCTACCCAGGCCCAGCCTTGTTCGGCATTGACTTCGAGGACCCGGTGCATATATTTGGCAAAATCGAGGACTACGGCCTCACCTACCGCTTGCCCTGAAACACTGGTTCCGCCGCCACGGGCGAGGACGGGGAGTTTGGCTTGACGGGTCAGCTTGACGGTTGTTACCACATCGGCTTCATCTTGGGGGATGACCACACCGAGGGGCATAATTTGGTAGAAGCTGGCATCGGTACTATACAGAACCCGGTCCAGCTCAGCAAAACGGACCTCCCCGCGCACCTGACCCGCCAAGTCCTGTACAAATGTTTTCACGGTATAACCGAGTGAGACCTGATCTATGCTAACCGCTTAGGTCATCATCCGAGGCCTGGAGGTTTTGGGAGGAGGAGCTAGTGGTTCGCACTGCACTCAACAGCCCGTGAGGGTAGGAACCCGCCCGTACCACCCTCACACTCCCGCCGACCCTTGGGGGGCCGCGCACGGCCCCCCACATCCCCCCGTGCAACTAAAGCTCTTCATGAAGACGGGTAAGCAACTTATCCGGTTTAACTGCTAAGCTGACACGCATCTAACTTGCATTTATAGAATTACCTTTATTTTTAATCCTGCGACCCCAATCAATCTTGAGTTCTCCGCGATTAAGTAATCTATTAATCAGATCTTTCAACTCCTCTTT
>Ga0163154_10002857_pt1 | contig 24742 bp, 26 predicted proteins | sample OliLakLV19MP9P1_FD_148649 | JGI IMG/M metagenome (GOLD analysis project Ga0163154, IMG submission 148649) | Freshwater microbial mat bacterial communities from Lake Vanda, McMurdo Dry Valleys, Antarctica - Oligotrophic Lake LV.19.MP9.P1 | ecosystem: Environmental > Aquatic > Freshwater > Lake >... | reverse complement strand
CGTACCCGACTCAAAAACAGCCGTCCTACGGACGAAATTCTCTTGCCTTGAGAGTGCGAAGCACGGCACGGCGGAACGCCCCCAGCAGAGAAATTCATTTCGCTGTACTCTTGCAAGAGGTCTATTGTCTTTGCTGAATTGTTTTCGTGTTCTTTCGTGGATCAGATTGGGATTGGTTTTTCTGTGTTCTGTTCCCTGTTCCCTCTCTTACGGTTCCAATTTACGGAGCAGAGCCGTGAGACGGTCGGGCGAGTCGCGGAGGAGGAGGGCGAGCTGCTTGCCGATGCGGACGAGATAGCCGAAATCGTTCTGCCGATGGGCGCACGCATGGCGCAGACACGCGGCGATCAGTTCGTCCGATTGGGAAGGCATGGGAGCAGAAAGAAGCGTTCGGAGAAAATCCGGTGTGTCGGTGATGGCGCAAACTTCGTCCTGAGTACAGTCCGTAACGAATCCATGCAGATGCGGCGGACACGGCGGCAAATGAGGACGGAATCGCCCGCCCGACGCATATCCGAGATGGATGGCGTGGAAGGTAGTAGCGATTAAGTCGAAGATTTGGGGTTGCTGCTGGCGCAGGGCGGCTTCTGGCAGTCCATAGGCAGCGGCGCGGCGTCCGGGTTCGATGCTCCCTGTTTCCGCATGAACGACGACAGCATAGAGCGTTTCGTCGGGAACCGATCCGAGCAGTGCGGCTTGAGGGCGCGGCGTTGGATCACGAAAAGGATCGTTCTCTTCCTCTTCGGCAGTGGCTTGCGGCGTGGCTTGCGTTTGCCCCGTCGTCACTTTCACGAATGTTCCGAAGGCGGGCGGCTGATGCAGTAGTTCTTTGGGGCATTGCGCGACAAAGCCCGTTGTACTCGCCTCGATAATCTCTCCGATAGTTGCCATGATCATTATTTGGTGGGGCGGATACGGTTGGGGCTGCGTGTGTAATCGAAAGTGACTCGAAGGAGATTGGGATCGTGGGCGTCGGCATTGACTTGCCCGATCTTCACCGGAGCCGCTCCCGCGAATGTCTCATACAGTTCGATGGGATGCGCTTGGTGGAATATATCGCGAGTCTCACGATAGGCGGCGAGCGCAATCTTATCCATATACCACGGTTCAAGGCGCGACGGCAGCAAGAGCCGTATCGTCCCGTCGGGGCAAAATTTCAATCTGACTGCTAACTGAATGGCGTGATCGCGGTAACGCTGCTGAAACGACAGCGCGAACATCTGTTGGGCTTCGACATTATCGGCAGTGATATTTTTGCCGTAGCGCGTATGGAGACTGGAACGAATCGCGGCGGCGTCCGGTTGCCAGCGTGCCATTTCGTCGAGGCTTGCGACGTGCGGCGGCGAGTTCATCAGATAGAGATAGTATGTCGGCAGACAGAGAACCGTTGCGGTACAAGCGAGTATTCCACGTTTCATGCAAACCTCATTCTCCAATACATCTCGATTATCCTGCTTGACTTCCTCCCCTTTTACGAATGTCAACGCGCAAAGGTGTGCCTTTGTTTTCAAGACTGTCGATTCCGATATAGGAAGGAACGGCACAACTGCGTATGGCTTCGAGACGATGCTCCAACGACGGATAGTTCTGGAGAACTTCGTCGCTCAGTTTTAATCGGTGCAACGAGGTATTGAGAGTATGAATGCGCGTCAGGCTGCGGATGACGAGTTCCGGGTCGCCTGTCCACTGCCACCGCCAAACTGCTCGCTTCGCGCTCATCGTGCCGGGAGTTTTCAATGCCCGCACAAGAGGCAAATTCGCAGCAACGAGATTGGGACAGCAACAATTCATTTCGCTGGACTCTTGCAAGAGGTCTACTTTATCCGAAACTCGAAATTGCATCTGTGATCTCGGCAGCGTGTTCGACGGGAATGCACAGCAAATTGATGATCCCATAGCCGGACACAGGAGGCGGGAAACTTTCGGGTTTGCCGTCATGATGAAGCGCAGCGAACGAGTAAGAGGACGCACCGGCGATTTCGATGAACCAATGTGCCACATCTTCCGCTTTCCAGCCCATTTTCGGGGCGATCCGATAGTTGTATTCGAGCATGATAAACGGGCGGTCACGGAGAATAAGATTTCTTGCTCCGTGCAGCACGCTCAATTCATGCCCCTCAACGTCTATTTTGATGATGCCAACTTTGGGTAAAACGCCACTGTCTCGCAAAGTATCGAGTGTAATACAGGGCGTTTTGGTCTCTGTCCAGCCAATGCCGATATGCGTGTCGGTAGGGTTTGCCGAAGCATAATCGGAGTGTCCGGGTGCGTGGTAGAAGGTCAAAATTTCGTCGCGTTCACCGACAGCAACGGGAAGCAGACGCACCGTGCCGAAATGGTTGAGGGCGAAGGTCGCCGCCGCACGTTTTGCCGTCTCCTGTACCGGCTCGAACGCAAACACTGCCCGGTTTTCGTCACGCCGCGCTATCGCCCCACTAACAAGCCCCATATTTGCCCCGATATCGAGAAAGGCTCCGGGCAGAATGCCGACAATTTTCTGAAGCAGTTCGATCTGAAAGTCACGTTCATCAGGCAGGGCGATATGATCCACGGAGTAGCGATCCCGATGATCACCCAGAAAACTCACGCCATTACCAAGCATTCCGATAAAATAGGGCTTATCCACGTGAAAGAAACGACGCAGAAGCGGATAGAGTTTGCGAGGCGGAAAGCCGGTCTGTTTTGCCCGAATTTGCAGTAATTTCCAGAGCAGGGCGTAGCTGCCAATCTGCGGGCGAAACGCTGCGAGGTGTGCCGCAAATTCTGCCGCGCCCCAAACTTCGACGCTGCTGTTTGGAATAGTGTGAGATGTGGTCATTGCGAGTCCGGTGGCGGGGCAAGATAGCGCATGGTGGCGCAGTCTATGGGAGATTTCCAACCCTGCCGCACTCCCCGTAGAAACGAAATGACCCGCTGCCAGTTGGTTGGACGCTGAAACGTCACGGTGGCAACGATGCTGGGGAAAAACGCATAGCAGAAAAATTCGTAGAGCAGGAGCGGAATCACTTCGCGCCGCCCACACTTGAGCGGCTTGATATAGGCGGCTCCGATGCCGATGAATGCCCGATGCGTCAGGCGGCGGCTCTGTTCCCATGTGCGGAATCCATAATGCAGTACGGTGCTGTGCGGAGTCTCGTAGAGATGCCAGCCGTTGAGCAGACAGCGAACGGTCATATCGCCGTCCACACAGGCGAAAAACTTGCCGCCGGGTCCGAGTTCGGGGTCGAAGCCGCCTATCTGCTGAATGGTTTCGCGCCGCACCGCCATATTCGCCCCAATCCCTCGCGCCCGCAGTTTTTGCTTCAATGTTGTGCAGAGAGTCTCTTGAGGCACTTTGTACGCCGGAATATAGCCTTTTTCGGGGTCATAGTCCACGGCGATTACGTTGCCATAGGTCACGGCGACTTGAGGATATTTCTCAAAAACGGCAAGGTGGGCATTGAGCCAGTCGGGTTCCGCTTTGCAGTCATCATCGGTGATAGCAACAACGTCGCCGCGTGCCTCCTGCATTCCGAGATTGAGCGCGACGCCTTTGCCTTTGGTGGTCGAGCGCAGATAACGCAGACGTGAGTCGTGTCGGAAAGGAGCCAGAGCCTCCTCGGTACGGTTGTCGTCGCTTTGGTCAATGACGATCAGTTCGCACGCGGGGCTTTCGTCACTGAGAATGCTTTGGACAGTTTCGACAACGGAATCGCCGCGCCCGCTCGTGCAGACAAGAACAGAGACCGCCAACGACGACGCGAGAGCGTCCGAGGGCGTCCTTTGGAGAGCATGATCTGCAATTGCGTCAGTCGCGGGTGGCTGCATGAAAAAATCTATCCGGTTCTGCATCGAAACCGAATCCTCAGTTCTATTATGCGGTGTTTTTCGGGATTTTTTCAGGGCAAACACCGCAAACCGTGTAAAATCTCTCAAGACGCTCTATAAAATGTTGTTTTTTCCTGTTCGGCGGTACTGTGCCGTGACTTCTCTCTTGAGAAACGTCGGTAGATCATTCTCTCCCAAATACGGTGTTCGACACAATAGGCAGAATTCCCTGCTCAGTGCGAAAGGAATTCTGTGGTTGTCGCAGGGATTCGTGCGCGGCGTGTCGAATGAGTGCGGTGGTAAGAGATTTCGATAGGGGAGAAACCATGAAACTGATACGATTCGCGCAAGGTGAGAGGGTCGCTTTGGGCGCAATGATTGATGAGAACACAGTCGCCGATTTGTCCGACGTGATGGGCAGTTCGATGGCGGCATTTTTGGGACGTGGCGCAGAGGGCTTGACGGCGGCGCAAGCGGCACTCGCCACTGCAAGCCCGATTGGACTGTCCAGTATAAAATTATTGGCTCCGATTGCCGATCCGCCGAAAATCTTGTGTATCGGGCAGAACTACAAAGATCACTGCGAGGAGCAGAATCAGCCCTTGCCGGAACGCGCCATTCTGTTCGCCAAATTCATCACGTCGCTCAACGATCCCGGCGGCGCGATTCGCATTCCGCGTGTCGTCCATCAAGCCGATTATGAGGCGGAGTTGGCGGTTGTTATCGGTGGCACAGGCGGTGGCGGGTTCGAGATACCGGAAGAGGAAGCGATGCAGCACGTCGCGGGCTATTTCTGCGCCAACGACGTTTCGGGGCGTGATATTCAGCAGCACCCCGCTGAAAAACAGTGGATCAAGGGCAAAGCAATTGACAGTTTCTTCCCGATTGGTCCCGCACTGGTGACGGCGGACGAAGTGGACGATCCGCACAATCTCGATATTTCGCTTGTTCTGAACGGCGAAACGCGCCAATCGTCGAACACGTCCAATCTCATTTTTAAGATTCCGTATCTGATCGCGCACCTTTCGCGCACAATAACACTTCAACCCGGCGATATTATTTCGACAGGAACGCCCGGCGGCGTGGGTATCTACTCGAACCCGCCGGTTCTCCTAAAATCCGGCGACATGGTTTCCGTCACGATCTCGAAACTCGGCACTCTGACCAATACGGTGGCATAACTGCTACTGCTATCGCGCAACAGAATGAGCGTATTGCTTCTCCTGTTGCGCGAGCAAATAATCGCAGATTTCGTCCTGCAATTCCTGAATCCGGTGGTGATATGTCTCTGAAACAGTAGGAACAAGAGATGGCGCGGTCTTTTCGAGATGCATAGTGATACCCTCCAGCATTCCCTTGAATTCTGCGAGTTGATGCAACGCAACTTCTAATTGCCGACTATCTGTAATCATATTCTTACCTCTTTTGTAGTCAACCCTTTGATTTTTGCCGAACGTATCTGATATAGATATTAATATGCCCGATAACACCCTAATACTACAGTTGTACTTCAGATGTCTACTATGGAATATAGTGTTGGGGATGCTCTGAGGACGCTGTATCTGGAGGCAGAGACAACCCTTTATTCCACATTCTTGGCGAAAATCCCACATCTACAACTGTAGTACTAACCGAAGAAGAGAAAAAACAGGTTGAGCGTATTGTCAAGCGTTGGATCAACTACAGTGCAAAGTGGGCTTTGCTTATTATGGTTATTATGCCCGTCATTGTTTTTTTGATTTTGCAGACGGGAACTCCTCTTGATCAAGGCACGGACATTCTTCTGCTTTTGATTCACATTAGTGCCATGACCTTGATCTCTTTATGGGCATTAAAAAAATTCGGACAACGGTTATCGCTAAGCGAGCGAGAATTATTAGCGCGTGTTCCAATCGCTTCTCTGAGTGAGACAGAGAAACAAACAGTCGCGAATCTGCTAAAAGCGTGTGCGATCAACCCACAAAAAGAACTGCTCCGCGCCTCCGCAAAAACAGACGACGAGACGCTCCTTCGTGCCGCCACGCATACCGACAATACGCCGCAAGACCAACTCCTGCGCCCTTCCCAAGACACAAAATAACGGCTAACTATTTTCGGGGCGTCCGACCTGCCAGCCTTGATTGTGGACAGGCGCGAGGATGGCAGCGACTTCTGCCAGCAGTTCCCTGTCCATCGGTTTGCTGACGGCGGCGAGATTGTGCGCCACTTGCGCCGTGTCGCCCATACCGATTAAAGTCGTGGCAATGTCGGGATTGGCGACCGCAAACTGAACCGCCAGCGTCGCCAGATCGGTTCCGCGTGACTTGCAATGTTCTGCCGCACGTTCGCACGCCGCTTTGAGTTCAGCAGACGCAGGATGCCAATCGGGAGGCGGGTTGCCCGACAAGATGCCCATCGCCAACGGAGCCGCATTGACCACGCCGACGTTTTTTGCCTTCAAATCAGGGATCAATCCCGTCAGCGTATCGTCATTGAGCGTGTAATGGCAATACGACAAAATTGCGTCCAACTCGGTTCGCGCCAGCACTTCCCGATAAATTTTGAGCGGCAGTCCACTGATTCCAATCGCCCGCACTTTACCCCGCTCCTGCACCTTTCGCAACGCCGGAATCGCTTCCTCGACAATCTGCTTCAAGTCCACAAACTCGACATCGTGACATAAAATCAAGTCAATATGCTCGATATTCAACCGCGCCAAACTCTCATCAACGCTCCGAGTCACGCGCTCTGCCGAAAAATCGAACTCTTCATGCCCGTATCGCCCGACCTTCGTACTGAGAACAAACCGTTCGCGCTCCACCTGCGCCAACGCCTTCCCTAAAACCGTTTCGGCTGTGGTGATCCCATAGTACGGCGATACGTCCACGAAATTGATGCCCGCATCGAACGCCTGATGCACTGCCCGAATCGCTTCCGGCTCGTCAATCGTCCCAAAGACTCCGCCAAGCGGCGATGCCCCAAACCCCAAAACCGACACCTCAAAGCCTGTCTTGCCCAAAACACGATATTCCATGATTTCCTCCATAATGAACCACAGGGAACACAGGGGACACAGGGGAATACAAGAACAAATTTCTGAGATTTGCTTGTGCCTCGTTTTTGTATCCCTTGCGTGTTCTTCCTAAGATCGTTGCATTTGCATTCCCCTGTGTCCCCCGTGTCCCCTGTGGTTCTTAAATTTGACGCAGGAGAGCCGGTTTCCTGTGTCGAATTTGCCGCTATGAGCAAGAAAGTTTTTGTGGGGACAATGGGATAAGCTATCGTGATAGTAAGAGGTTTGTGTGGAAGCGAGGAGCAGGGAACGCTTTACGCGGTTTTTCAGAGGTCTTTGAGGTAGTCGGGTGGCTTGCTGTTGCGTCCAACCTGTCAGCACGGGAAGTTCGGTGTCCTTGCGCAAAGCGGTATTGCAGCGTTCCACATCCTGTATTTTGGATAGAAGCAATGCCCAAATTGGGCGAAAAACAAAATAACAGGATAGGTAGACTGTATTCTAAGGGTTTACATTCTTATTAGTTTTGACTATAATGTCGTTGTACTTCTACGATTTTCTGCCTATTTTTGGTCTCTTCTTTTCGTATCCGAACTTAATAGAGCAAAGATGCATTCTGTTTGTGAATTCGGTCACAGGGAGTTCACATGGTACGTATTATGCAGTGTACAGACTATCTCTGAATGTGCCGATAATCGGCAAGTCTACCCAAGTTTTTGATGTATCATGCAAATTCCGGAATCACCAAGAGCAATCTTCCGAAACAGTCCTCTGATAGAAGTCGTCTGTCAGATACGTTTCCCAACAATTCTAAAAATTGCTCTACCACCCATAGAATTCCAAGAGCGCATTCGCTCAGCTTATCCTGGCTATAACGAAAAGAAGGATTATGGACAGACCTTTCCGAATATTGTAGGGCAAGTTCAAGTGTTTAATGCCCCAGCAGTTCATGAATTTGTTTCTTCGGATGGGCATGAAATCATTAGTTTGACTCGCGAGTTCCTTGCCTTAACGTGTCGTCGTTATGGGAGATGGGAAGATTTTTCATCAAAGTGGCAGATGGCTCAGGATGCTCTCGTCGAATGTTATCAGCCTAACTATATTGAACGAGTAGGACTAAGGTATCAGGACGTACTTAGTCGCAAACGCTTAGGCATTGAGTCGGTCGCTTGGAAAGAGCTCCTACGCCCGGAGATTGCAGGGTTATTCGGTGTGTGGGAAGAAAAAGCGATTAAAGAATCGTTTTCTCAGAGTCTATTAAGTCTTGAAGATAATAACAATCAGGTACGCGTGGTTCATGGTCTTTTCCCGTTAGAAGATGGTGAAGTTGCTTACTTAATTGATACAGATTTTTTCCATGAAGGGAGATTGAAAATTGAAGACATTAGAGCAAAACTTCATGGGTTTAACAGATCCGCGGGGAACCTCTTCCGGTGGTGCATTAGTTCCACACTTCATGATGCTCTCGCCCCAGAGACCGCTACATAATCCAGTCTTTATCAGCCGTGAACAAGATCGATTGCTTCAAGCGATGTTTTATCTAAGATCATGGCTTCAAGTGCAGAACAGCAAATCAATGACATCCTCTGTACCTGATGAGGTGCATACCGCTTGGTTGTGTGCTTATCAGATGGAGATAGAACCTCGCACGACCTTGCGTTCAGCACCTACTAATGTTGCCGATTGTCCCTATATGAGGAGCTTTCATAATGAATATGTTCTCACCCCAGCAGAAACAAACGAGCAGATTGCCGCTCGATTTGACCACCACATGGCAGAAACGTTGGCTAATCCTGTGGAATATGTCGACGCTGATATTCCACTTAGCCTCGCAGGAGCTGCATGGTAATGTATGGGTATGCCCTTGAGAAAGAATTAAGCCCAGGCGACATTATACGCGCAGTGAGGCTTGTTGAGAGAATCACAGGAGAGGAGGCTGAAATGGTCAGCACCTCTCCTGTCAATGTTATTGTGCTTACTCAAGGTTGTGAAATTGACAAAGTCGCTCGTCATGATAGACCTGGCGGACTTTGCGTTGCGGGTGTTTTTCAGTTGGATCGGCTTGATAAGGGGCAACAGGGAAACGTTCGGCAAAACAAGATTAACAGTTTGTTTTATCTTCCATCATATGAAGAACGAATGCCGGAATGTTATATCGATTGGAGAACACTTCAACACGTTGAATTGATGCCTATTTGGTCAGGGCGCAACTCTGAAAGATATGTTTGCCACGTTATTCAAGATTCCGAGTTGTGGAAATCTCTTGCCCATCGTTGTTGGGAATTCTTTTTTCGCCCTTTGCCTCGCGAGGTTGCCTCTCTTATTGCTATTTGATATTGAATGTTTCGAATATCCCACAAAACGCCCTCCTCACTTGGGAGGGCTAATACTACAGTTGTACTTCAAACGTCTACTATGGGATATAGTGATGAGGCTTCTCTGACAATGCTACATCTGGGCGCAGAGACAACTCTTTATTCCATAATCTTGGCGAAAATCCCACATCTCCAACTGTAGTACTAATCAATTTTCGATTATCGGTTATTGTGGCAGACCAAATGCAATTCGCGTTGGAGCTTGCTTGTGATTGAAGAACACACTGCCTGAGTCAATATGACAACCCTTCTTTGCCAGCACGTCCCTGATTGCACTTAAAGACGCCGCTTTGGTTTCCTCTTCGGCAAAGTTCGAAAGCGTAAGATCATTCTCCCTGAGCAGCCCTGTGAAGGTGATCGATGCCCTGAATGCTTCCTGCCGGTGTCGCTCGGCAGGCACAGCAGTGAGAATACGTCGCACAATCTTTGTCAAGGTCCCATCGTCCGCATTATGGAGATGCTTGGTAGAACGCGTGCGCCATGAGGTAGAAGCGTAAGTACGGTATCGCGGTAGTCAATGCAGATTTCAACACTGCTTGCAATCTGCCGATAGTCCCGTAGCCGCTTGAGTGCTTTGGTCATGAGCCGCATGACAATCTCAATGGCTCCCTCTCTGTCCCGAAAGTTTGTCTTGTTTTGTGCGAAATACTTTTCACTCGCGAAACAGCCTCACGGACGGAAAAACAATCGCATAGATCACGCGCTTATAGCGTGCCTCGAAACTCAAAACACAATCAGGCGCAGACGTTCGATAGGGCGATCATGGAGGCAGACTTTGTACCCATGCGCTGCCCCATCGTTGTTCGTATTCCCCTCGATTGTCCTAGGCAAAGCCCTTTTGTGCTTTTGGAATGGCAGACAGTTGCCACTCACGCAACTGACCTGCCCAAACAGAGGATTGTATTCGCTCTTGCCTTTGCGTTTTTCTCTGTGTTCCCTGTGGTTCTTAAATTTGACGCAGGAGAGCCGGTTTCCTGTGTCGAATTTGCCGCTATGAGCAAGAAAGTTTTTGTGGGGACAATGGGCTGGGCATATTCGGATTGGAACGGGGTGTTTTATCCCGAAGGCATGGCGGCGAAAGAGGCAATTTCGCAGTATGCAACGGTGTTCGAGACGGTGGAGATCGACTCGACTTTTTACGGAACCCCGCGAGAGAGTACCGTTTTACAGTGGCGCGACGCCGTGCCGGACGGCTTCACGTTTTGCCCGAAAGTGCCGCGCCTGATCACGCATGAGATGGGACTGCGCGATTGTGAGGAGCAACTTCGGGAGTTTGTGGACGTGATTGCAAAATTGGGCGACAAGCGGGGCGTGATGCTGCTGCAAATGCCGCCGTCGTTTACACGGGAAAACCTGCTGGACTTGGAACGGTTTCTACCGACTTTAGAGGCAGTGAGAGATGAGACGGCGAAGTTTGCGATTGAGTTCCGGCACGCTTCTTTGATCGGGGACGATGTGAATGGGCTGCTCACGCGGCACAGCGTCGCTCTGGCTTCGACGGATTACAGTCGGACACAAGCGCGATATGAGGAGACAGCGGAGTTTGTGTATGTCCGTCTGATCGGGCATCACGGGGCATACGAGCAGCACAAAGCATTACAGGGCGATCACAGTGGGCGCATCAAGCGATGGACGGACAAATTGAAGGCGAGTGCGGAGGCAGGGCGTGATGCGTGGGTTTTGTGCAATGATGATTATGAGGGCTACGCGCCCGCCACCGCTAACCGCGTCAAAGCAATGCTCGGACAAGAGACGATAGACAAGCCCAAAACGGAACAACTGAATCTGTTTGAATAGGAGAAAATACAATGCCCGCATGGGACACGTTACGCAATTTGGTCAAAGAAGAGTTCGCGCAAAGTGTGCAGGAGGGGCGCGACCCCAACGCTGTCAATGCGCTTCGCACTGAGTTCGAGGCGGCAGAAACGGACGAGGCAAAACTTCATGCCGTATGGGACAAGATGCTGGCGATGCCGATTCGCACCGATTTCCCATTCAACGAGCCGAGCGATTTGGAAGGAATTCGGGCGTTGCGACCTAACGCCCCACACTCCTACAAACTCGATTTGAGCGATGAAGTTTTATACGACAAAATGTATGGCGCGTGGCTGGGACGCTGCGCGGGATGTGCGCTCGGCAAGCCGGTTGAAGGCTTTATGGGCGAACACAACGGACTGAGCAGCAAAGAACGCATCAAGACCTACTTGACTGCGATCAGTCCTGACGAATATCCAATTCGCGATTATTTCCCGCAACATTCGCCCGCCGAAGAACAAACGGGGCTTGTCGGGTGTTATCCGTCCACACGGGAAGACATCGCTTTTATGGAAAGCGACGACGATATTCGATATACCGTGCTTGGGCAGATTGTGATGCGGGAAAAAGGACGTGATTTCACGACGCGAGATGTTGCGGGGGCGTGGATTGGACGCTTGCCGTATGGAATGGTCTGCACGGCGGAGACACAGGCATATCGAAATTTAGTGAACCGCTATCATTTTCATATCGGGGGAGATAAAGATGACGCGATAGATTGGCACTGGGTTGCGACTTATCAGAATCCCTACCGTGAATGGATCGGGGCGCAGATTCGTGCCGATTCGTGGGGCTATGCCGCGCCCGGCAACGCGGAACTTGCGGCGGAATTTGCCTATCGCGATGCGCGGTTGTCCCATGTCAAAAACGGGATTTATGGCGAAATGTTTGTGGCGGCGATGATCAGCGCGGCATACGTCATGGATGATCCACGTGCAATTGTGGTGGCGGGTTTGGCGGAGATTCCGCAAACGTCTCGACTGTACAGCGAGATGCAGCAGACGCTGGAGATTTGCACGAAATACAACGATGATCCGACAGAGTTCGAGGCGGTTCTGGAGGAGATTTACGCTCTTTTGGGACATTATCACCCGGTTCATACCAACAACAATGCGGCGTTGGTTGTGGCGGCATTGGTACTCGGCGGGCATGATCTCGACAAGGTGCTTACGATTGCGGTCATGGGCGGTTGGGATACCGACTGCAACGGCGCGACGGCGGGCAGTATCGCGGGGGCAATGCTCGGAGCCACAGCCTTGCCCGACAAATGGATCGGACGCCTCAACGATACACTGAACTCGCAGATCATCGGCTACCATCCCATTGCTATCACCGAGTGCGCCCGCCGCAGTGTCGAAATTGCCCGCAAAACGCTCGGCGGTGAGTAGCATGATAAAAATCTATTTCGATACTTGCAGTCTCAACCGTCCGTTTGATGATCAAACGTATGTACGTATCTTTCTAGAGGCGGAGGCGGTTTCGGCGATACTCCAAATGTGCGAAGAAGGTAATGTTGCACTCGTTTCATCTCAAATTCTTGTCTCAGAGACTGGGCGAAATCCATTTATCGAAAGACGTAAGTCTATTGAGGCGATATTGAATTTCGCCGAGAATGAAGTATCTTTATCAGAGACTATTCTGCACCGTGCCAGAGAGTTGCAAGGCTATGGCATCAAACCCGCCGATACATTGCATTTGGCATCAGCGGAATGGGCTGAAGTAGATTATTTTTGCACCTGCGATGATCGTTTTCTGAAAAAAGCGAAAGAGCGGGCGAGCATCAAGGTTGTTTCGCCATTGGAGTTGGCACAGGAGATAGAATAATGCGAAAGGTTCCCATAGCACAGATCAATCAATCTGCAATACAAGTCTTGTATAAAGAGATTGGTGTTGTAAATACGATGCGCTTTCTCAACCAATTCTCGAATGGACAGGGCAATTATACTGAAGAGCGAGATCAGATTTGGGGCGGTATGAGCGTAGATGAAATCGCCGCCGAAATCGGCAAAGAATGCCAAGATGAGCAGAACGCGAATTCTCAGGAATAATTAGCGTACAAATTCTCACGATTGAACGCTTCAGGAGGAAAGACGGGTAGACCGCGATTCATCTCAGCCAAAGCATCGAGCGCATCGCGACGGGCTTCCGGCGAAGAGAGAGCCGAGTCTACGGGATTCGTGTCCTCCTGTGGAATGATCAGAAGCAGATCAGTGCGGTTTTTCAGTTCGGGTCTGCGAAGGAATTGCTCCAACGCGCCTTGATAAATTTGTGGCAGTGCCATCACTTGTCCTCATTATTTCTGGATAGGTTCATGTGACTATTATATCACACGTTGGACGAATCTCAAAACCGCCACACGCCTTCTAAAAGGTATCGCTGTACATTGCGCTCGTTGACCTCATACGACACTTGATAGCGTTCTTGGAAGCGAGCGGAGAGGCGCAGAATATATTGCTCCTGCGCTCCCGAAAGCGTACGGTTGTAACTGGCATAAAACGGACCAAAAAGGCGGCGCGATACCAGCAGATTTAGACGCTGAATTGGATCGTAGTTGACGACAAATTCCTCGAAACCCGATGACTGCGCGAAGTTGTCGAACAAGCCCGGAAGAACAGAGCTGGTAAAAATATTCGTCAATTGCGCGGCAAATGCTTGCCCCGGATTGCGGCTGAACAGTTCGATATTTTCGGCTCCGCCCAGAACACCCGCGAGTTTTCGGAACATCTGCTCTTGGTTGCCCGCAAGGTCGGGCGGATCGGACTGGAAGTTGAGATTGAGGCGCGAGCGTCCTGTCACGGGATCAACCGCCCCGCCTGTCAACGCTCCGATGGCTGTTACCGTCACCTTATAACGCCGTTGGACATTGGAGATGGAACGCGCCGAAAGGTTGGTCTGTGCTTTGAGATTGACGTTCAAGCCAAGCGTCGGCTCCAACTGCCCTTCCGCGCCCGCGATATACGTCGGATAAGTGGCAGTGACTTCTCCCGTCGGGATAATGGTGAAGCGTGCCGTCGGAAGCGTAAGTCTGCCTTCGCGCAGGAATACGCGCCCGCGCAGTTGGTAATCGGGAATAGTTCCGAACAGGCGAACCTCTCCGTCGGTGAGGGCGTTGAGCTGAGCGTTCGTAAGGCGGACTTTTTCGGCGAGGCGCACCGTGAGATCGAGCGTAGGTGCAATCGGCAGGGCGACTCCCGCGCCGGACAGCCCGACAAACTCACTGGGAAGCGAAAACTGTGCGTTCGTAACGATAATATCACCGCCGAGAGTGGGCGCGACGGCAGAACCCGTAATCCGCAATTTGACGTTTGCTTCTCCCCGTGCCGCGCCATTGGGAGCGGCTTCGATGCCCGATTCCTCGAAGACAAATTTGGGCGTCTCCAAGCGGATTTCACCCGTTTCGCCCTCGTTGCCGATGCCGAGCGGCAGACTTCCCGTCAGCGTAATCGGCTCGCCTGTTTTGCCTTTCTCCTGACTGGGCAGACCGTCTTTCCGATAGATTTGAGAACGGGCTTGGAAGTTGTTGGCAACGACGATCTGATCCTGCACGAGATTGATCTGCCCTTTGACATCACGCAATCCTGTCGAGATACCCCCAAATTGCAGTTGCGGCGCGTCAATGGTCACAAACCCAAAGAGATTGGGAGCCGATTTCGTGCCTGAAACCAGTGCCGTCAGCGAGAACGTCCCATTGCTGGCGTTGGGAATGCGCGGGTTCGGTGCGACAAGGGCGCGAATATCCTCATTGAGCAAATCCGCCTTGAAATCGAGCGCGGCGTCATCGGCAATAAACGGTGGCGAGAACGAAAACGCAATGGAACCACTCGCGTTCGCCTGATATTTGATATTGCGTTCGCGATCCGTTTTGGAGACACGGATCGTATCCGCCTGAATTTTGCCTTCCGTTACCAGCGCATTGAGAATTTCCACGCGATCCACGCTGAAGTTTCTAAAGGCGATATTTTGGAGGTTGAGATAAGAGAGTTCCAGCTGCGGTTTATTCGTCGTGCCGCTGGCTTGAATAAAAAGGTCACCTTTGCCAGTGAGTTCGCGTACAATCGCATTGTCCGGCAGCCAAGTTTTGATGATAGCAAGGTCAACATTGTTCGCCCGCACATCGCCGGTGATCGTGCCGCCATAGGTGACAGAGACATTTTCGCCCTCGATAATGCCTTCGGGAAATTCGAGACGCAGGATACGCTCCGGCAGACTTGGTGCGGGAATGACGAGTTTTTCCTTGTTGGCTTTGGCACTGCCGGAGAACGAAGTAAAGGCATAGCGTCCGGCTTTGACCTCGCGGGCGTCCCAATTGAGAGTCGCCTCCGGCGTGTCAACCGTTCCGCCGACAACGAGCGAACCCGACAGTGTGCCTTCAACGGGATCAGTGAATTGATTAAAAATGTCCAAGCCGCGCTGACCTGTTTTGGTTTCGGCAAAGCGAGTATTAGCGTAGAACTCCCGTATTCGTTCGATGGAGAACTCTTTCCACCGTATCGCGCCGTCTATTGCTTTTGTATCCGTGTTATACAGGGCGTCCGTAATCGTCAGTTCGCCGCGCTTGCCATCGCTGCCAACAGGGCTTATCAGGGTCAATGATGGGACACGAGCAGTTTTGTCCTCATAAGTGGCTTTGGCTTCGAGGGTTCCGAGGGCATAAGTGTTATAGATCAGTCCTGATCCGGTCAGCGTGACATCGGCTTTGGGGTCTTTGATTGTTCCGCCGACATTGGCTTGAAAATCCAGTGTTCCCTGCACTTTTTTGATGTCGGCAATCGTCAGGGGCAAGGCGAACGTCAAATCTTCCAAGCCAAGCGTTTCGCCTTCCACCCGCAAGTTAAGTGCGCCCTCTTTGGTGACACTGCCGGATGCCGTGACGCGCCCGCCCGCGACGTTGATATTGGCACTGGCAACGGTCACCGTTTTGCCGTCATACGTGGCTTCAATTCTCGCATCGCGCAAGGCAAGCCCATTGACCGAAGCCTCATCGAACCGCAACACAATCGGACGCCGTACCCGCAACGCCCCCGTTTTGCCCTCGATCTGCACATCTTCTTCCGTAGAAAGCGAACCATTGATCAAAATCGCGTCGGGATTAAGCCCCGCCAAACGCGCCAAGTCGGTGAGGTCGAGATTGTCAAGGGTGGCATTGAGCGAAATCTCAGGGTCAGGCTGGAACGGATCGGCGACAAGCCCTGAGAAGCGGATCGTGCCGGGATAGCGGTTGGCAGTGCCTTGCGCGATAATCAGAGCATCTTTGGTCACATCGAGTGTGGCACTGACGCGATCCAAACTGTACTCGCCTGATTGCACATTGAAAAGATTGAGCTGAGTGCGGAGGTGCGGATGGGTCAGTTCACCCGTGATTTTGCCGCGCAGATAGCCCGCTCCCTTAAGAGGAATGTCATCGGGCGAGGCGGGGCGTTGAACGGTTGGGTTGTTGGGTTGTTGGGTCGTCGGGTCATTGGACAATGAATCGTTCTGTTCCCTGTTCCCTGTCGGGTTGTTGGGTACGAGCGTTTTGACTGCCGCTAACGCTCTGGGATTGGCAGCTTGAAGAGCGTCTTTGAGGCGATCCAAATCGAGTTCGTTCGCGCCAACATTGATATTGAGTTGGCGCGTTTTGAGATCGACGGTTCCACTGGCGAGCGCGAAGCCTTTGGGGTCGTCTATACGGACAGTTCGGAGTGTCAATTGAGAGCCAACGGTATCGGCAATCGCATAGAGCGAGCGCAGGGTTTGTCCGCGATAACGCAGATTATCGAACGCCGCCTGTGCCTGAATCTTCGGAGTTTGCCCCCGTTCGCCGGACGCCGCAATGTCGAGTTTGCCTGTCCCCGCCAATTTCTGTCTGCCCGCGATTTGGAGCGCGGCAAGGTCGAGATCGCGCCCGCGCCCCGCAATACGAAACGCCTGTTTGCCTGTTGTATCGGCGTGTCCGCGCAGTGCCAGCGTTCCCTTGCCGAATTGAGCGCGAAGATCGGCGTTGACCTTGTTGTCGGCATAGTCGGCGGTGAGAGCGATGTTTTTGACGCCATATCCTGCGGCTGTCAGGCTTGCCATATTGAGGGCGGCGTCGGCAGTAAGATTTGGCGGCGTTCCGGCGACATGAAACCGAATATCGCCCTGCCCCTCGGCACGCAAAATCTCACGGCGGATATTGGGGGCGAGTGCGGCGAGCTGCTTCTGAAATCGCTTGGCAATTTGCAGGTCGGTGCGAAGCCGTTTGAGATTGGCGTTCTGAACGGTGGTTTCCGCCGCGAAATGGGCAACGGTGAGTTTCGGCGTCCATTGCAGGGCAGCGACGCCATCGAGAGCGATATTTGCCCCTGCGGTCAGTGTGCTGATTTTGGCGCGAAGCAGATTGCGGTTGAAAGTCGCGTCGAGGGTGGTATTGCGAAAGGGCGTACCGATTTCCGGCGCGAAAACGTCCAGATTTTGCGCGGTTATGGAGCCGCTTGCGTCGAAAACATCCCGGAAGTTCGGGCTTGCTTTGCCGGGCTTTTTCGCTTTGGGAGTATAGAGTATTGTCAAGTCGGCGTTGGCAGTGCCGCGTGCGATTTGCGCCTGTTTGGTGGAAACAAATCGCGCCGCAAGTGCCGGAAGATTGAGGGCGTCTGCCTTGAGGCGTGTGCTGAGCAAAAGCGGATTGAGGCGCAAAGTTCCCGTTGCAAGAATGTTTGCTCCATAGCCGGGCAGCCCTGCGGCGGTGAGGTCGAAGGCGACATTTTGGGGGTCGCGCAACTGAACAATTCCACTGACTTTATCAATGCGAGTTACAAGGCGTCGTTGCGGCACACCGGACGGCGCGGGGAAAAGCGCGTCGTCATACAAAACTGTGGCGTCTGTGACAGTGATTTTGTCGGTGAACGGACGTCCGGGAACCCCTTTGCCGGTAAGAAGTTTGGAGACGTTCCATTCGCCTTTCTTGTCCCGAATGAGAGAAGCGAGCGGACGCAAGAGGCGGACATTATTGACAAGCGGAACCTGCACATTCGACGCGAACAAAATTTGCTGGAGGTTGTAATCCACGCGCACGCTATCGGCACGCGCAAAAATTCCCTTGTCCAGCGTGGTTTCGGCGGCGACAGCGATATTGCGGAGTTCAATACTGTTTTTCGCCGTCAAACTCCACAGATTGCCCGTGATTTTGACGTCGCCGATCCGCACTTCGCGCCCCAAAAGTCGGCTCGCTTCCGCCGACATTGTTCCTGCCAGCCGCGCATCGGTGTTGAGATAACGGAAAACGCCGCGCACATAGCGCGACGCCCCGAAAGCCAGCACAATGAGCGGCAGCACGATCAGGAGACTATGGATTCCAAATCGAACGACACGCTTCAATCCTTAACTCCAAGTTGGGTTGGTGGGTGATTAGGTTCTTGGGCGATTGGGTCATTGGGAAATTGAATTATCGCGTCCGAAGGACGCACGGCAACGCAGTTGCCCCCAGCGGAGGAATTCATTCCGCCGTATCCGGCATTGTCCACCAACCCAATAACCCAACCACCTAACGACCCAAGAACCTAACAACCTACCGCTGCGAGGCGATCCGCAAGCAATTTTTCCGAGAACTTTTCGGCGTTGTACGATGAACGCACAAACGCACCGGACGCCACAAAGACAAATCCCATCTCTTCCCCAATACGCTCATATTCCTTGAATTTATCGGGATGGATATAATCCACGACGGGCAGATGTCTTTCTGTTGTAGGACGCAGATACTGCCCAATCGTGACAGCACTCACGCCGACTTGCCGCAGATCGCGCAGGGTTTGCAAAATTTCGTCATGGGTTTCGCCAAGCCCAAGCATCATGCCGGATTTGGTATGAATCGAGGCGTCCATATTCTTGACGGATTGAAGCAGGTCGAGCGTTCGGGAGTACTTGGCTTGCGGGCGCACAACGGGCGAGAGCCGCTCCACCGTCTCGATATTGTGATTGTAAATGTCGGGGCGTGCCTCGACAACGCGGCGAATGCACCAGCGTTTGCCCTTGAAATCCGGAGTGAGAACTTCCACGATAATACCGGGAACGGCTTCACGCAACGCCAAAATCGTCGCGGCAAAATGCCCTGAGCCTTCATCGGGGAGTTCGTCGCGGGCAACGGAAGTCACGACAACGTGCTTCAAGCCCATCAACTTGACGGACTCGGCGACACGGCGGGGTTCATCAGCATCAACGGTATCGGGGCGTCCGACTTTGATCGCACAAAAGCCGCAGTTGCGCGTACAAATATCACCCAAGATCATAAAGGTTGCGGTCTTTTTCGACCAGCATTCGCCGATATTGGGACAGCGTGCGCTTTCGCAGACAGTATTGAGTTTGGCGTCGCGCACCATGCTTTCGACGAGTTTCACGGTTTCAGGACTGGGGACGCGCTTTTTGAGCCATTCGGGAAGACGAGAATTCACGGCAATTGGTTCCTTGCTTTGCCTCGGTATCAACTTCGGGAGGACAGATTATTACTCTTTACGTGCAAATAGTGTACCGTATCTCGCGCTTTTCGGCAATGGTAACTCTTCAGGCATGAAATTGGGTTGAAAAGGGTTTTCCATCAAGTCGTGAGCGATTGCGATAAGTGCTGTCTATCCGCAGAGGAGAAATCGAGCAATATGTTGGCGAAAAGCAACCGAGCATATTCTTGGATTTTGCTCTGATTGGTTTAATAGACCTCTTGCAAGAGTCGGGTACAAGAACGTACCCGACTGAAAAACAGACGTCCTGCGGACGAAATTCCCCTGCTTTTCGAGTGCGAAGCACGGCACGGCAGAACGCGACCTGCACGAGAAATGAATTGTTGCTGTCCAAATCTCGCTGCTGAGATTTTGCCGGGTGTGCGGGCATTTTAAATACCCGGCACGATGGCGTTCCGCCAAGCGTCCTTCGGACGCGATACGGTTGGAAGGTTGTGCCGTCCGAAGGACGGTTAGCCGCAGGCTATGCAGACGGGGGTTGAAAACCCCCGCTCTTACCGTCAGCAACGAGATTTGGACAGTAACAATGAATTTCGCTGGACTTGATGGAAGAGGTCTAATGGGCGCGGCGTGATCTGTACCAAGCGAACAATGGCGATATGGCAGCCCCGACGGAAAGCACGGGGCTATTTTTGGATTGCCTTTTGGCTTGTTTAGGGTGTCTCCGAGGAAAGTAAAGCAGACGGGCTGGATGCCGTATATGGACGTTTCAGAGCGTGTTCGTAGCCAAGGCGGTAACTGGAGTAGAGCATAGCGAAAAAAGCGGCACATCCGGCGATTCCTGTGGAAAAACGCATCCATCGGGCGCGGGCGTGTCTTCGTTTAGATGAGAATATCGGCTGAGTTTCAGGTACTGGCGGGAGCGCGTCTATAATATTGTCTATGGCGCGGTTTCTCTGTAATGACGACGGGAGCGGCGAGTCATCTCGCCACTCCCGTAATAGTAAGTCGTCCGTCTGAAAAATCGCATTCAGCATTTCCGCACATTTTGGGCAATCAGACAGATGACTCTCGACAAACCGTGCTTGGCTTGGGTTGAGTTCATCGTCTGCATAATCGGACAGTTGCGTTCGTACATACGCGCAGGGATCGCCGCCGTCAACGTCATCCGCTTCGAGAATGGAAACGGAGGACGCTGACGACATCACGGGTGAGACAACGACGGTAAACGTCGCATTATCGGCTGCCTGTGTCGGCAGATTTTCAGTAACCTTATGATGGTTCAGCATTCTATGACCTCTTGCAGTGCCTCTCGAAGTCGCGCCCGTCCTCGGTGCAGCCAAGACCGCACACTGTTGACCGGCACGCCCATCAAGTCGGCGATTTCTTCGTAAGATAATCCGTCCAACAGGCGCAATGCCAAGGCGGCACGCTGTTGTGGCGGCAAAAATTCCAGTTCGGTTTTGATGCGGTTGCGCTCTTCCGCTCGAAGGAGCCGCTCTTCCGGATCATCGGAGTGGGATGCCGGAAGCGTCTCCGCGAGCAATTCGAGTGAGCAACCGCGTGCGCTCGCTTTGGCTTGTGCCGATTGAACGCGGTTGAGGCAGTGATTGACGGTCAGGCGGCGAAGCCATGCGCCAAACGCCCCCCGCCCCGCATACTGACCCAACGCCTGATGCGCCCGCACAAAAACCTCTTGTGTGGCGTCCTCGGCGTCTTCGGCATTTCGCACAATGCTGCGGCACAAACGGTACACGATATTGTAATACCGATCTACCAGCGTGCGGAAGGCGTTCCTGTCGCCCGCCAATGTGCGGGCAACCAGTTTTTCGTCGGTTGGCGTCAAGGACATCATTGTGGTCTCGCCCTCCCCGGCTGGTCTCAAAAGTACGCAAAAGCCCGCCCTTTTTGGAGCATTGGCTTCTTCGCCTGTTTGCCTTGACAGGAGCATAGCAGGAAAAGTTGCACGCTTCCAAAAAAATTCCAGAAAAAAGTTTCGGCTCTCTGGTAAACTCTACCGTATCAACCGATTTGAGGAGAAAAACAATGGATAAGAAGCCAATTTACGCGGGAACACCGGTTTCGGGTGCGCCCTATTCGCCGGGAATTGTGACCGGCAATCTGATTTTTGTTTCGGGACAGGTTCCCATGAACCCCGAAACCAAAGAGGTTATTCGTGACGATTTCGAGGCGGCAACGCGGCAGTGTCTCGCCAATGTCGAAACCATTCTCAAAGGCGCGGGTGCGACGCTGGAAAATTGCGTCAAAGTGGTTGTATTTTTGGCGGATATGAACAATTTCGCCCGTCTCAATGCTGTCTACAATGAGTATTTCGGCGACATCAAGCCCGCTCGCTCCTGCGTTCAAGTGGCGCGTTTACCACTTGATGTGGACGTAGAGATCGAAGCCATCGCCTCGTTGTAGAAGAGGAGAAAAGGAGTAACAAAAAGAACACGGAAAGCAATGCAAAAATCAAACGTATGCTTGTTGAATTGTCCCTGTGTTCCCTGTGGTTCTATCTCTTCTCTTCTTCCCTGTGACATTTTCGCGAACGTCGCCATTGGCACGATTCCTGCATTGATCTTTGTATGAGCGAATGAATCGCTATTGATCTCCTAATCAATGGGCGGCATGATCTGCCTATTCCGCTCCTACTGTAGAAAGGATTTCGCACAATGTCTCATATCGTTGGTCGTATTACGCTTCTCAGTATCTGCATCATGCTGCTGTTTGGCGCGTCTACTGCCTATGCTCAGCTCTCTTCCCAAATGCGAACCTTGGCGTTCGCTCCTGCCTTGCAAACCTTCAGCTATGGATTGGGAATTGGTCTCGGTGTCGGCTGTGTCTTTGTCGGTCTCGGCATTCGCCTCAGTCGTATTTGTGACAACTCCTCTGCGAGAACGCAAGGGGTCTCCTTGCCTTGATTTTATGAACCTGACACCATTCGACCATACGCTCTGCACACGCCTTGTGTTCGGAGCGGGCAGCTTCTCACAACTTGGCACGCTTGCGTCAGAACTCGGAGCGGGGCGCGTGTTGCTCGTCACCGATCCCGGCATCGTTAAAGCGGGCTATGCGGAGCGGGCGCAAACTCTGCTCGAATCGGCGGGGCTTGCGGTCACCGTATTCGATATGGTGCGCGAAAATCCGACAACCGACGATGTTGATCTGTGCCGCGATATGGCATGCGACGCTGAGATTGATTTTCTTGTCGGACTTGGCGGCGGAAGCAGTCTCGATACCGCCAAAGGCGTGAACTTTCTGCTGACCAACGGCGGCACAATGCACGATTATTGGGGATCACACAAAGCCGCCAAGCCGATGCTGCCGATGATTGCCGTGCCAACTACTGCTGGAACCGGAAGCGACGTTCAATCTTACGCGCTGATCTCCGATGCGAAAACCCACGCAAAAATGGCGTGCGGCGACCCAAAAGCCACGCCCAAAATTGCCCTGCTCGATCCCGAATTGACCGTTACCCTGTCTGCTTCTGTCACGGCGATCAGCGGCATAGATGCCATTGTTCACGCTGTCGAAACCGCCGTCACAACAAAACGAAACTCTCTCTCCCTTTTATATTCGCGTGAAGCGTTCCGATTGCTCCTTCCGAATTTTGTCCGCGTTTTGGACTCTCCCAATGACATCGAGGCGCGGGGAGCGATGCTGCTTGGGGCGACTTATGCGGGGCTTGCCATCGAAAACAGTATGCTCGGTGCGGCGCATTCCTGTGCGAATCCACTGACGGCACAATTCAAGACGGTTCACGGAATAGCTGTCGGGATTATGCTGCCCCACGTAATGCAGTTCAATGCCGCACTGCCCGAAGTTCAACAGACTTACTTTGACCTACTACTTGAACGGCGGGAGATCATCTCCATGCTGGAGTTGGAATACGCGGCAGAAGCATTAGGGCAAACAATCACCGACTGTCTCACGTATGCGAAATTACCGACAAAACTTTCTGAGTGCGGTGTCACGGCAGAGGCGATTCCGGCACTTGCCGAGGGTGCGATGAAACAATGGACGGCGCAGTTCAATCCGCGCCCGTTGACGGTCGCAGATTTCCAATCTCTGTATCGGGCGGCGTTGTAGAAGATGCGGGTACTGAAAGTACCCGACATGGCGGCGTTCCGCCAAGCGTTCGTTCGGACGCGCAAACTTTGTTGAAATGAGTATCAGTGTGGTGATCAAATTTCTCTGTGCGGTCTCTGTGTCTCTGTGTCTCTGTGGTGAAGTGTCCGCGCAAACCATGAACCGCGTTACGCGAATAGCAACTGGAACTCTTCCTAATTCCCTCAAACTTGCGTGGCGATTCAAGACGGCGGGACCTGTCGTTTCAGCGGCAGTCGCGGAGAATGGGCGGGTCTATCTCGGTTCCGGCGACAAAACCGTTTACGCCATCAGTCAGAAGACGGGCAAAAAACTCTGGACGCGCAAAACGGGCGGCAAAATCGAAGCGACGCCGTGCCTTGTGTCCGGTTTGGTCGTGATTGGGGCTTCGGACGGCAAACTCTATGCCTTCGACGCTAAAACGGGAACGCCGCGCTGGACATACAAAACCGACGACAAAATCATGGGCGGAGCGGCGGCGGCTCCCGCGTCAAGGGGCGGCGGAAATTGGATCGTCGTCGGGAGTTATGACAATTTTTTGCACTGCGTAGATGCGGCGACGGGCAAACTGGTCTGGAAATATGAGACCGAAAACTATATCAATGGTTCGCCGGTAGTCAGTGGCGGGCGCGTATTCTTCGGCGGCTGTGATGGGCAGCTTCATGTCGTCAACTTCGCGGACGGGAAAAAGATTCGTTCCATTCCAGTGGCAGAGTATATCGCGGGTTCGGCGGCGGTTGAAGGCGCGAACGTCTATCTTGGACATTACGGAAACGAAGTTGTCAATATCAACGCCGACACAGGGCAAACCGTTTGGTCATTCAAGGATCGGCGATTCCCTTATTTCTCTTCTCCCGCATTGACCTCGAACCGCGTCGTTATCGGTGGGCGCGACAAACGGTTGCATTGTCTGGATCGCACCAACGGCAAAGAGATTTGGAATTTTCGCACACGCGGCAAAGTGGACAGTTCGCCACTGGTGTGCGGCGATAAGATATTGGTCGGTTCCGAAGATGGACGCTTTTATATGGTCGGGTTGGGCGATGGACGCGAACGCTGGTCATACCAGATCGGCGCACCCGTAATGAGTTCGCCGACTCTGAGCGGCGGCAATGTATTCATTGGAGCCGACGATGGTTTCCTCTATGCCTTCTCGACAAAATAAGAAATGCGGGCGTATGAAGATTGATAGCCAAATAAATCAGCAGCGTTTTTCAGATGAAAAAGAGATGCAGTCC
>Ga0163154_10002854_pt1 | contig 24749 bp, 22 predicted proteins | sample OliLakLV19MP9P1_FD_148649 | JGI IMG/M metagenome (GOLD analysis project Ga0163154, IMG submission 148649) | Freshwater microbial mat bacterial communities from Lake Vanda, McMurdo Dry Valleys, Antarctica - Oligotrophic Lake LV.19.MP9.P1 | ecosystem: Environmental > Aquatic > Freshwater > Lake >... | reverse complement strand
AAGCTTAGAGAGTGTCTGACAAATGCTTTAGATCTTGCACTTGCCCCCTTTTCATGTATGCCTGAAAGGCTTTAAGGCCCCAATTCTGGGGGACTTCGATCTCAGAACCCCCCAGAATTGGGGGGCAAGGGGGCGGTTCGGGCGACAATTTGGGACTTCTAAGAGGTTTAGAATTCACATTTTTGAGAAATCGAAGATTTCTCAAAAATGTTGGTAATGACAAGACATGGGAGAGGGACTTGGATCTTGCTCCCCTTCTCCCAGGGCGGGAGAAGGGGCTGGGGGATGAGGGGGTTTTGGCGTATCCTCTACAAAACCGAGATGATCCCGCTCGACATCGAGTTAGCAGCCTGAGTAGTTACGAATTCTTTAGTTAAATTTGCGATCGGCCCTCTGCAATTGGGAAGACTCATAAGATTATTCTGAATGAGGCTGACGTGCATGGAAGAGCAGATTTTAACTCGGTTTCTCAAATTGACTCGATCCGACTGTTTATCGATGTGTCGTCTCAGGAGAGAACTATGGCGGCGGGAAACTGCATTAGTGATTGAAGTCTGTAACGCTGGGGCTGCTGCCCAATTATGGGACGATCGCCACAACTTAGCCGCATGTGTCAGCCGCTTAAGCCTAGCCCAGCGCATTCTCATTGTGAGACAAGGAAAATTCCTGTACCCTGCTATTCAGGTCAATTTTAGCTCCCAAAGTTTAGTCTACAAAGAGCTAAAGCCGTGATCCCTCTACAAAACTATCATCTGAACAATGGCAAATTGATCTCCAATCCTTAGCCTAAATTTCAAAAGGAGGTAACTCTCAGGCTCCTAGCCTAATGGCAGGTCTACCCTCATGGGTACATCTCACCTTTGCAGATCTCCGATCCGCCCACCCTTCGGGAAGCAAGCTACATCCCCAACCCTTCTCCCTAGAGAGAAGGGAGCCGGATTGAAGTCCCTCTCCTTAGGGAGAGGGATTTAGGGTGAGGGTGGATCGGGCGATTGCAAAACTGGGATGCACCCTACCCTCATCCCCTAGCCCCTTCTCCCGCTCTGGGAGAGGGATTTAGGGTGAGGGCAAGCTGAGTAGTTACAAAAGGAGTAGCATACACAGCACTCGCTTATGGCAAATCCCTTATATTCTTCATGGGATGAAGAATATAAGGGATTTGGATACATCAGACCTAAAAATGGAGATGGGCGGGATCGAACCGCCGTCCGCAATGGGTATTAGCCTTCCGATCGTTCACAGGTTTAGCCCTTCTGATCCTCAGGGCGGGAACTGTCTCTTGTCCCGGACAATGGGATTCTCTCGTTAAATCTTAGCTAGCAATCAACCAGAGGAACGTTACTAGAGCATCCGTTGGGGTTTTGTCTGTAATCCTTAACGGAGTCGAACTACAGACGCTCGAACCTGTGAAAGGTTAATTAAGCAGCAACGACGGCTGTCTTACGAGCAAAGGGTACGATGTTGTTCGCATGTACGTGTTTTGAGCCTTTGATTTACGAGAGGAGACTCACTCTCGACCTGAATCACGGTGCAGCGTTCGCCACCACGTCGAAACCATTACATCCCCTTGGATTAGACTCTGATTCTAGCTTATGGAGAGGTGGTTGTGTGGGAAGCATTAGATACCTTTAGGGAATCGATCGCCCCCACACCTTTCTCCCCCAGACTGCCCCCAGACTGACTGAGAATCGCGGTAAAATGAGTCCACCTTAAGCGGGGAGATTTACTCCCAACCGATCGCCGTGATTAGCCTGTCTTCTCCTGTTTCTTCCACTGCCACTCCAGCAATCCACTCTGCTCTGCCGCACCAAGGCTGGCCAGGGCTAATCGAAGCCTATCGCGCCTACCTCCCAGTGACAGAACATACGCCTGTGGTCACGTTGCACGAAGGCAACACGCCGCTGATCCCAGTACCGACGATCGCTGCCCACGTTGGTAGGCAGGTGAAGGTATTTGTGAAGTACGACGGGCTAAATCCTACGGGCAGCTTTAAAGACCGAGGGATGACGATGGCTATTTCCAAGGCAAAGGAAGCGGGAGCCAAGGCAGTCATTTGTGCCAGCACGGGCAACACCTCAGCGGCTGCTGCTGCCTACGCTCGGCGGGCGGGGATGAAGGCATTTGTGGTGATCCCCGATGGTTACGTGGCCTTGGGCAAACTGGCTCAAGCGCTGCTGTATGGGGCAGAGGTTCTTTCGATCAAAGGCAATTTCGATCGCGCCCTGGACTTGGTGCGCCAAGCGGCCGATCGCTATCCCATCACACTGGTGAACTCGGTCAATCCCTACCGGTTGGAAGGACAGAAAACGGCAGCCTTCGAGGTGGTGGATGCCTTGGGCGATGCCCCCGATTGGCTATGCATTCCGGTGGGCAATGCCGGAAACATTACGGCCTATTGGATGGGATTTTGTCAATATCACCAGATTGGTCGCTGCGATCGGTTGCCCCGGATGATGGGCTTTCAGGCGGCGGGGGCGGCTCCCCTGGTTACGGGGCATCCTGTGCCCCACCCAGAAACCCTGGCCACGGCCATTCGCATTGGCAATCCAGCCAGTTGGCATCAGGCGATCGCGGTGGAACAGGCCAGCCAAGGACAGTTCTCTGCGGTCACGGATGCAGAAATCCTGAGCGCCTACCGAATGCTGGCGTGTGAGGAAGGCATTTTCTGTGAGCCAGCCAGTGCTGCGTCGGTTGCGGGGCTATTGAAGGTCAGCCACCAAGTTCCTACGGGAGCTACGATCGTCTGTGTCCTTACAGGCAACGGATTGAAAGACCCCGACACGGCGATTCAGTATAGCAACAACCCCTGCAAAACTGGGATTGAGGCCGAGTTGGACTCGATCGCTCAAGCGATGGGCTTCTAGCCCTTAGGAGATTTATGAGAACAATGTTCCCTCTGCACGGGCGAAGCAGTCGGGCAAAAGTTTTCTGACTACTTCAAGGGCTTATTTGCCGACTGCTTCGCCCCTACGTTACCTGGGTATAACTTTTTCTGAAAATCGCCTCACTCAGTCTTCTCTTTTTCCGATCGCTCCTTCGTCAATTGGTCAACTGCATCCCCCAAAGCTGTTGTCAAACTTTTGCGTGTTTGGACATGGCTCTCTTGTTCTGCTTGTAAAACTTGGGCTAGCCGCAAGACTTCACTTCGCAGGCGCATTCGCTCCAGCAATGCCTCCGTGAGCTTTTGCTTCAAATCTTCTAGGGCAACTAGGGACTCAATTTCTCGTTGCACCATTGACTCAGCTTCTGGCTCGTCCCAGTCTAGTTCCGGAAATCCCTGTAACCGCTGCTTTTCTTCCTCTAGATTTTCTTTGATCTGCTGAGCGTAGGTTGCTTCGGTGCGTCGTTGTTGGGCTTCTGTTTCATAGAGCCTGCGCCAGTTTGCCGCACTGGTATAAGCGTCGTCGCGCTCTTGCTGAAGTTCAGTCAACCGTTGCTGCAAAGCTTTGATTTCAGCTAACCACTGAGTTACGTCGTTGCTCATTATTCTGGGGCGTTTTAGGGGGCACTTTTGGGGGCTGTTATCCATGAGGGGTCAGTTCGTGAAAAATAGAAAATACGATCGATCTCTAAGGGTCAAATGCGCCAATCCAATTTAGGATTGGCAACTCGTAACTATTCAGCCTACCCTCACCCTAAATCCCTCTCCCCAAGGAGAGGGACTTCAATCCCCCAGCCCCTTCTCCCAGCGGGAGAAGGGGCTGGGGGATGAGGGCAGGCTCGACACTGAGCTAGCAGCCTGAGTAGTTACGGCAATTCTTAAAATCCGGTCTCCTCAAAGTTTAGAGAGTTTTGAGTCCAGGAAATAGACAGAATAGCTATCCGTCGCCCAGGATGTAGATAGAAACACGTTACACCCAATGGATAGCCCGATGGAAGCCATTGTACAAAGCCTATTGAGCAAAGTGGGCGATTTTTCAAGCCGCGACTGAAGTTCAGTCTACAGATTTAAACTCTGGACGCTACCTCAGTGCTTACACTTCACGAATTAAATAACTATGCCCATGACTTCATCCCAACTTCATTAAGTGGCAACTAACGATTAAGAGTTGGTAAAGATGGAGAGATCGATCAAGACGTTGCTTCTACAATCGGGAGCAACCAAGTAAAATTACTGATAATATTACTGAAACTCTTACGGGTTCTTAAGTAGCAGTTATCTCAGGTTTTAATATGAAGCGAGTGTATCTACGGTATACACAAACTTGTAGTAGCACTTGAGTTAGGGGTTTTGTAGTGCTGCTCAGTCCTCGCTTCAATCCAACATTAAAACTATATCGGTATTTATAATGATTGACTTTACTGTAGCAATTCCGACTTACAACGGCGCGGATCGCTTGCCTTTAGTCCTGGACAGGTTACGATCGCAACTCAACACAGCATCCTTCACTTGGGAAATCATTGTTGTCGATAACAACAGCAGCGATGCAACTGCGACTGTTGTGCGTCACTATCAAACCTCTTGGGCTGGCTCTACTCTCAGATATGTGTGGGAAGCAGAGCAGGGAGCCGCCTTTGCTCGACAACGCGCGATCGACGAAGCCAATGGCAGATGGGTGGGGTTCTTGGATGACGACAACTTACCTGCTGACGATTGGGTCGCCAATGCCTATGAATTTGGTAGGACACATCCAACCGTTGGGGCTTACGGCAGCCAGATTCGGGGAGATTTTGAAGTTGCACCCCCCGCAGACTTCAGGCGCATTGCCTGTTTCCTAGCGATCGTCGATCGGGGAGCCACTGCCCAACGGTATGAGCCACGCCAAAAACTATTGCCACCCGGAGCCGGATTGGTGGTGCGTAAGCAAGCGTGGGAGGCAGCCGTGCCCAAGCGGTTGGTGCTAAACCACACAGGCAAGGCAGCAAAACTGGCAAGCGAGGACTTGGAAGTGGTGCTGCACATCCAGAATGCAGGCTGGGAAATCTGGCATAACCCGATGATGCAGGTTAACCACAAAATTCCCCAATGGCGGTTAGAGCGGGATTACCTGATTTCCCTGGTGCAGTGTGTGGGCTTAAGTCGGCATCACTTGCGGATGATGCGCTTGCAACCCTGGCAACGATCGCTTTCTGTGCCGATCTACCTGGGTAATGATGTACGTAAATTTCTGCTGCATTGGCTGAAGTACCGTAGAGCTACAGAGGAGAATGCGATCGTTGCCTGTGAACGGGAATTTTTGTTCAGCAGTATTCTCAGTCCCTTCCATTTGTGGCAAAAAATCCACCTTAAACGTCAGCAAGCCGCCCCACTCACCCAGTTTGTTGCTAAAGTGCCTCATAAAGCGCTCGTTTCTAACCTGGATTTGGCTAAAACCGCCTACCCATCCTCCGGGGAGGTCTAGCTATGCCTGTAGACTTCACCCTGGCGATCCCCACTTACAATGGAGCCGATCGCTTGCCTCTGGTACTAGACAGGCTACGATCGCAACTCCACACGGAAACCCTCACATGGGAAGTCCTGATCATTGACAACAACAGCACAGATCAAACTGCTCAACTTGTCCAAGATTATCAGGCACAGGCGTTTCCTTTCCCAATTCGTTATTGTCTGGAACGCCAGCAGGGAGCTGCCTTTGCTAGACAACACGCCGTAGAAGTTGCCAACAGTGATCTGATTGGCTTCCTGGATGATGATGTGTTGCCCGCTTTGGATTGGGTCACCAACGCCTATGCTTTTGGGCAAGCGCATCCCTATGCCGGGGCTTACGGGGGGCAGATACACGGCGCATTTGAGGTCAATCCACCCGAAAACTTCCAGCGTATTCAGTCATTCCTAGCCATCCGAGAACGGGGATCAGAGCCAAATCTATACGATCCAGAGAATTTGAGTCTGCCCCCCGCCGCTGCGATCGTGATTCGGCAATCTGCTTGGAGAGCAAGCGTTCCAGCACAGCCTACCTTGGGCGGCAAGGCAAACGGCTCCATGGTGCAGGGAGATGACTACGAGCCGCTGTTATACATGCACAAAGCGGGTTGGGAAATCTGGTATAGCCCCACTTTGGATGTGCATCATCAAATTCCCCATTGGCGGTTAGAAAAAGCCTATTTACTGAAGCTGATTCGTGGTTCTAGCCTCTGCATTTGTCACTTGCGCCTGATCAACGCCCACACCTGGCAAAAGCCGATCGTGATCGCCAAGATTATGTTGGGGAGCTTGCGTCGCGCCACCCTGCACTTGTTGCGCCATCGAGAGCGAGTCAGAACTGACCTGATTGCTGCCTGCGAAATGGAGTTTTTTCTCAGCAGTCTCGCAAGTCCGTTTTATTTCTTTAAAACTTATTTTCTCAAAACTTATTTTCTCAAAACTATAATGACTTCTGAACGCCAGATGCCATGAATTAGCCTGCGATAGCACCGGATCAGTTTTACCTTCCAAGTCTAGAAATAACGCTAAGAACAAACCTATGAAAAACCCCGTGATTGCGATCGGCTTAGATGCTGCTAACTCTGCTCTAATCGAAACCTGGATGAACCAGGGCTACCTCAAGAACCTCAGTCGTTTGCGGGAGCAGGGAGCCTTCACACCCCTGCGGGACAGTGACTACACCAAGGCTAAAACCCCGTACTACCGGGCAGAAACACCTTGGACAAGTTTTTTGACTGGCTGCTCACCTCAAACCACCGGATTTTGGGGACAGATTAAATTTTATGAAGGAACCTATACTGCCTTTGAGGAAGAAGAGTGCAAAGGGGGAGCCTACGACTTTACCGAATATCCGCCCTTTTATGCCCAGAAAGGACGGCGATCGGTCGTTTTCGATGTGCCTCAGAGCAAAATAGTTGATGGTGTTGATGGCTGTCAAATCTTGGCATGGGGTGCCCATGCGCCCATGGCGCGGAGCCAGTCGTCTCCAGAGGCTCTGCTCCAAGACCTGATCGACAAGCACGGCAAACACCCGTTGCTGTATCGAGATCACGCCGAAACCACTAATCTAGAAAGCTTGAAGCGGCTGGCTGAGGGACTCAAGCAAGGCATTACCCGCCGCGTCGCCATCTGCCAGGATCTCCTTCAACGCGAGCAGTGGGATCTTTTCCTGACCGTGTTTGGCGAGATCCATGCGGCTGAACACTTTATGTGGCATGTGAGCCAGCCCGATCATCCGTTTCATTCCTTGACAGATCACTCTGAAGATTATTTACGGGACATTTTCCAAGCGGTGGATCAGGCGATCGGAGCCATCCTAGAAGCTGCTCCCGACCCTGCCCACATCGTCATTTTTGCCGTTCACAGCATGGCGACAAATACGACGGATTTGCCAGCGATGGTCTTTTTACCAGAATGGCTCTATCGCTTTAGTTTTCCAGGCAAAATGGCGTTGGCATCCGGTCGAGCCTCCAGCCAACCGGGTCAGCCGATCGTGCGCTCCCGAAAGCGGGGTTGGACGGGAGAAACCTGGAGCTTAAGGCATGATCCCCAACCTGTCCGAGGCTTTTTGCGGCGGAATCTCCCGATGAGAGTTTATAAGCGCTTGGAGAAAGTGCTAGGCATTCCCCAAGATGGTCTGGCATCTCCCGATGAATTGAAGGCAGAGGGCAACACGTTGTACTGGCAACCCACCAGTTGGTATAGCCGCCTGTGGCCTGAGATGAAAGCCTTTGCCTTGCCGAGCTATTCCGAGGGGTTTATTCGGATTAATTTGGCAGGACGAGAACCCGCAGGCATCGTTTCACCAGAGGATTATGAGTCGGTTTGTGATCAAATTTGTGAAGGTCTTGAGCAACTCAAAGATGCCCGAACCGGTCAGCCAATGGTGAGGGAAATTATTCGGACTCGGCGATCGGCGTTGGATCGAGACCCCAAATTACCCGCCGCCGATTTGATTGTGCTGTGGCAGGACGATCGCCCCACCGATGTAGTGGATAGCCCTGAGTATGGACGCATCGGCCCCGTTCCCCATGGTCGAACGGGTGGCCATCGGGCGGGTGGATTTTTACTGGTGAAGAGTCCCAAGATTCCGGCTGGGTTCCAGTTGCCCGTTGGACAACTCCTAGATATACCGCCCACTATTCTGTCGCTCATGGATGCCCCCGTTCCCCAACATCTAGAAGGAGAGTCGCTGCTCCCCGTTCTGGCTACAGCCGGGATCGAGTCGCGATGCCCGTGATTTCAGTTGTCATCCCAGCGTTCAATGCAGAGCGGACGATCGGGGAAACCCTTGCGTCCGTTCTGAACCAGACCTTCACCGATTTCGAGGTGATTGTGATTGACGATGGCTCTCAAGACTCTACCCTGGCGATCGTGCAATCGATTACAGATTCCCACCTTCAGGTCTTTTCCTATCCCAATGCTGGAGTGGCTGCCAGTCGGAATCGCGGGATTTTTCAAGCTGTCGGTGATTTTGTGGCCTTTCTGGATGCAGATGATCTGTGGACTGCCGATAAGTTAAGCGATCAACTCCAGGCACTGCAAACTCACCCAGAGGCGACGATCGCCTACAGTTGGACAGACTACATCGATGAAACAGGTCAGTTTCTGCGTCCCGGAATGCACGTTACGGCTAACGGCAATGTGCATTCCAGGTTATTGCTGAGCTTCTTTTTAGAAAATGGCTCCAATTTTCTGATCAAACGTGAGGCATTGCTGCGGGTAGGCGGGTTTGATGAATCGCTGATTGGAAGCGAGGACTGGGACCTGGCACTGCGTTTGTCAGTACAGGATGCATTTGTGGCTGTGCCACGTCCTCAAGTGCTATATCGGATCGATGGACATGCCAAAAACTCTATATCTTCTAATCTAGAGCGGCAAAAACTCCAGTGCCTCAAAGTGATTGAAAAAGCCTTTGCCCAGGCTCCTACGTCGTTGCAATCCCTGAAGCCGCAGAGTATTGCCAATATCTATAAATACCTAATGTATAAAGCACTGGCAGGAACACCCAACCGTCAGGATGGTTGGCTAGCGGCCCAGTATTTCTATCAATTACTCATCTATAATCCGGCGATCGTCCAGCAACTCCGCTTGATGATTTCCACCCTGCTCAAAATTGCCACTGCTCTTATCTTTGGCAAGTGGAGAGTGCAGAAAACTTCAGAACATGTTTCTACAAAGGTTATTCCTACTGCTTAATCTGTTGCTGCGATCGATACCAATTTGCCGTGTGATGAATGGCATCTTGGATCGAAACCTGGGGACGATACCCCAACTCCCGTTTGGCTTTGGAAATATCTAACACGCGGTTTGCTAGGAAAAGTTCTATCTCTTTGCGAATGGGAAACTCATAGCCGATCGTTTGATATACGACATCAGTCGCCCAATTAACCAAACGGTAAGGCGCGATCGGTTTCTGTGGTATCACATCCTGCACCCCAAACTCCTGAGCAATCAAGCTCACAAACTCATTGACTTTGATCGGAGTTTCACTCGCTAGCAGGTAAGTCTGTCCCACAATTCCGGGGGTTTCAGCACATAGCATCAATCCATCAACGATATCTGAAACATAGCCAAGATGTTCATAGGTCTCACCCGTGCCAACCATGCGAAAGCGCTGTGCGGCGATGCCTCGAAACAACGGTAACCAATTGGGAGCACCTGCACCTAGGACACCCGGCAATCGCGCAATCACAACCGGGAGTCCATGTTTTTCAACATAGGACTGGGCAACTTGCTCTCCCAACCACTTGGTTTCACGCCGGAGCGAGTTGGGATTGGGCAGGGTCGTTTCATCAACGGGCGATCGGGTGACCAATCCATACACTCCCACCGAACTCACATGCACCAACCGGGCTACCCCAGCCTTGAGTGCTGCTGCCATTACATTCTCTGTGCCTGTGATGTTGGTGGCTCGTACTTGGTGGCGATCGGCATAGCGCCGGGGTCTCAACACTGCTAGATGATAGACTGTGCGGCAATCTCTGACCGCTTGCTCCATGGCAGCACGATCGCTCAGATCCCCATACACCCTTTCCACCCCGATCGATTCCAACGCCGAGACCTGACTGGATGGACGCACCAACGCTCTGACTGTATAGCCATCAGCCACCAGTTTTCTCACCAGATGAGTGCCGATAAACCCCGTTGCTCCCGTCACTAAAACTGTCATTACCGTTGTTCCTCCTCCCGATTGACTCCGATACCGGGTAGTTACCCAAGATTATCTCAGTCCTCACCCCTTTCTCGGAAGGCAAAGGGTCTCAGACCTCAGTACCTTCGGTATTTGCTATCTAGTACCTTTTTATGGACATTAAAACAAGGACTGGAACACTTACAGAGTCAGCCTTTAGGAGATATCAGTAATACCAAGCTCCATAAGATAGAGTTGGGGTAGAAGGGGCAGTATTTGTAAGAAGATGTTTGTAAACACAAATTGCGCCCCGATCCGCCCCCTTTTCATGTATGCCTGAAAGGCTCTAAGGCCCCAATTCTGGGGGACTTTGAACAAAAACGGCTCGAGAGCAAGCCAGAATTGGGGGGTTGGGGGGCGAGTGCAAAACTACACGCTAATTTACAGGCACTTTCTAAGTATTTCAGAAAAAGCGATCGTTACCGCTCTTGGAGAACCTTCCACGTCTTTTGGGGCGCACCCTGGGGAGTAAAGGCGGTTGTTCCCACGGTTCCCTGACTATCAACATTATGGGTATAATTGGTAACCATTTGGTTCCCAATGCGAGTAGCCGTTGCTTCAGAAGGAACACCACTCCAGATTGCCGTTACAGCCCCACCTGGGATGGTATCTGCACTATTCATAGGGAGAGGATTCTGGACTCCAGTAATTGGGTCAACCAAATCTTGGAGAGCCTCGTCTATCCGTGTTGTCCGTAAATAGGTGAGGGCTTCTCCCAGATTCGTTAATTTTGTCAAATTAGGAGCAACATAGCCGCCCCTTCCAGGTAAGGGGACTCTATTATTGTCGAAGTTAGGATCTGCCTGTAACAAATCGCGGTTTAGAGTGCCAGGAGCGCCATAGGTGCTACCACTCTGGGCCGTGCCGTTGTCTAAAACGTTGCCCCACATAGAGTTGCCGGTGCGATCGTCCCCAAACTTTCCTCCTGACATGGCTACATAAAGCTGACGGGGAGTGTAATTCCAAGAAGCCACTCTGGCACTGCTCAAATTATTGGTCATCTCATGAATGATGGCATACCACTGCAAGCGGTGGGTCAACTCCCCATGCACAACCCCTGCACCGTAATCATCCAGGACATCACCCCCAGTCATTAAACCCAAAAACACATCACCTGGCAAAATTCCCAGTGGAACTTTTGCCTTAGCCGAAAATCCAGCAAACTGCTCTACCCGACTGAGTTCTGCTTTTAATGCAGTGAGATTATTGGCTCCACTTCGCGCTAAACCCTTAGATGTGTAGTCTCTTTCCATCCGCCCAGACAGCTTACGCAGCTTGGCTAAAACAGCATTTTTATCGTTCAAGAAAGTTTTAAGCCGATCGAAATCATCCAAATAGTTCTGATCCGCCGCACTAATCACCCCAGTTGTGGGATCGCCATAAATTGCTTCTTCTCGACCTCTATTCACAATAAGTTGTTGAAATGCAGCATTGGCTCGATCGCGTGCTTGAGCTAGAACATTTGTTACTGCGGTTTGGTGAGGTCTGTTACCATAACCGGCTCGTCTACTTGTCAGTTCCTTAGCCAAATTACTCACGTTATCAGCATTATTTGCCCAACCAACCCCATTCATTGTGATCTGAGCATTATTAGCAAAATCCCAGTCACCCCGAATCTGGTTGACCTCTCTGAGCAATTGCAGCTTAACTCTCGATAAGGCAGGTAATACCTGCGCTGGCTGATTCATCAGAACAGCGTGAAGGTTGTCTAGAGCTACTCGTGTATTCGGTACATTGAGGCTTTGGTCAGCTTGTTCGTAGGCGGCCACTGCGGCTCTAATTGCCCGCTTTGCCGCCCAGCTATCATGGTGTTTGACGCGGTTTGCGCCCAAGCCTTGGGTAGCTGTTCTCACTGCATCTGTTCTAGCGGTAGGTTGGGCTGGGGCAAAGGGAGCAGGCAGAGGCTGATCCAACAGTTCTCTTTGGAGGACATTGTTTTGAAGGGTAGGGGCACTAGGTCTGGACGTTGCGTCAGACTTTGCTTGGAGGGCACCACCATTTTGTTGAATGACGTGGGTCAACTCGTGGGCTAGGAGGGTTTGCCCCTGCCGACTGCTGGGGTTGTATTCTCCTTGTTTGAAGAAGATATCTTGCCCTGTGGTGAAAGCACGGGAGGAGAGCGATCGATTCAACTGGTCAGAGGTCGAATCCGTATGAACTTTGACGCGACTAAAATCGGCTCCAAAGGCAGATTCCATCGAGTCACGACTATCCTGGGGCAGCGTCTGTCCTCGACTCCGTTGTGCCTGGATCGAAGCTTCTACCCCCGTCAGTGTTGGGTCTGCCTGTTGCTGTTGAGATCTAGGCTGTCTCTGAAGGATGTTCCAGTCTGGTTGGCGGCTTTGCGGAGGCAGAACAGAGAATTGTCCAGCACCGTTATTGATGCGATCGACTACGGCGGTTGTAACTTGGTCTGCTTGTTGTGCCTGTTGTGCCTGGATCGAAGCTTCTACCCCCGTCAGTGTTGGGTCTGCCTGTTGCTGTTGAGATCTAGGCTGTCTCTGAAGGATGTTCCAGTCTGGTTGACGGCTTTGCGGAGGCAGAACAGAGAATTGTCTAGCACCGTTATTGATGCGATCGACTACGGCTGCTGCAACTTGGTCTGCCTGTTGCTCGTATTTGTCTCCCGCTTTACCCAAGGTTAACTTGGTTTAGACACAGGGCAGCGATCGGTCTTGGGGAGGCAAGATTGAGACGTTGGACAAGTTAAAACCAAACGCCTTGTCAAATGCGAGTTGTGCTTGCAGATCAGGAGGCTCCTGGGAAGAAACAGCTAATGCTTGAGTCTCAATCTGAGGTGAAAAAGCCCGATGAGCGAGCGATCGAGAGGCTTGTTTTTGCAGAGAGGGAGCAGCAGATGTAGAGGAAGACTTTCGTAACAAATGTGTCCGAGTATACATAAGATTCATCTTCTAACGTCTTAAATCTCTTGTCGTGCCTGGGTTGGACACGATCGCTCACCGAAGTTTATCACCTCAAAACAGATTTGACATCATTAGGTATACGTACTCGACTGAAACCAAAAATATTTGGTTAAGCAAGGCTAGAACCCATGTTCTGCCGTTAGCCAATCGAACGGACTGAAGCTTAGAGTCGGTTGGAACTACAGCCCTTAAAACGAATGCGATCGAGCCTGCCTCATCCTTCACGCCGAATGCTCACCCACAGTAGTAGAGTGTAAGTAATCTATACCTATACATAAGCGCGGGGGAGCAGCACTATGCTGACGTATGTTCTGGCATTACTGGTGGGGTTGGGCAGTTTGGCAATCTATGCCGCTTTTTTCATGTCTCCAGGGTTTGGTCGGCGGAGTGACTTGGTGTGGAGCGGTGTTGGACTGTTCTATGCCCTAGTGCTATGGGTCTGCGCCCGCCGAATCACTGGGGGAGTCCTCTTGGGGCAAACCGCGAGTGTGGCTCTTTTGGGTTGGTTGGGATGGCAAGCCTTCCAGTTTCGGTGGGATATCACGCCGCCTGACCAACGGGCAAGCCTCCCCAGCCCCGATGATGTTGCCCAGCGCTTTAAGGGAGTTGGCACCTTTGTTCAGGAAAAATTATCTGGTTTGGCAACGCCTGAAGGCCGATCGCAACTGCAAAATCAGTCTACCCGCGCTTTCAGTACGGTGAAAGATAAGGTACAACAAGTGACGGGTGCGACTAATGCACCTGCCGCGCCTACCAATGTTGCAGGACAAACCGCTCCCCGTGTTCCACCCCTGCCAACTCCGCCCATTGCTCCGCCTCCGATCGCCCCTTTCCCACCGGCGATCCCCACAGATACAGCGATCGAATCTGCCGCTGCTGATCCCGACGGAGTGCCCAACACCGTGCGCCCTGCCTTGGAAACGGCTATCCCTGTCAAGCCCACAGCAAAGCCTGAACTAGTCAAGCCAGCCAACCCTATTTCTACCACCCTGACGCAATTACCCGCCCAGGCTGTGAAGGTGTTCAAAATTTTGGCTGATTTGGTGCAAGACACGTTGAAGGGCGCAACTCAGAAGAAGCCGAGTAAGGAAATGATTACGATCAATCGCCCTGCTCCTGCTCCTAAAGTTGCCCCAGCAGCGGTGACTGCGCCTGTGGCATCTCCAGAACCAACCAGCGAAGCGCTCAGTGAACCGATCGCAGAAGTCGTCACCTTGGAGACTACGGTGCTAACAGACATGACGAGTGCAGATATGATGACGATCGAGGAAGAAATTACCCTGCTAAACAACGAGGTGGAGGCAGATCCAGTCGCAACGGTTCCCGTGGAAACGCTTGTTGAAACCGAAGCTGTAAAATTGGAGACTGAAACGGAGGATATTCCGGAACCCATTCGTCCCCATCCTCCCTCGCTAGAATTAGTAGAAGCTGCCCTCCAGGATGCGGAAGAAAAGGATCTGCCTGCCGATCCCCCCGCACCCTTAGAACCATCGGAGTCCTAGAAAGTCATGGTGTACCTGAAGCCCCGCGATGTCCAAACGCTGCCGATCGCCCGCGATACCTTGGTGCTGCGATCGCGCAGTTGGAACCGCCTCCGCTTTGAAATTGAGTACGCCTTGGAGCGAGGAACCACCGCGAATTCTTTCTTGATTCAGGCGGAACAGACGGCACTAATTGATCCCCCAGGGGAATCTTTTTTGGAGATCTACTTGGCTGCCCTTCAGCAGCGCCTGGATTTGCAGCGGTTGGACTATGTGATTCTGGGACACGTTAACCCCAATCGGGCAGTGACGTTGCGCTCGTTGCTCAACTTGGCTCCCCACATCACCTTTGTCTGCTCTAATCCAGGGGCCATTGCCCTCCGTGCTGCCCTGCCAGACCACGATCTCCGCATTCAAGTAGTGCGGGGGGAAGATAGCCTTGACTTGGGTCAGGGACACCATCTCACTTTCATTCCCACCCCCAATCCCCGGTATCCCGATAGCCTTTGCACCTACGATCGCGCCACCAACGTGCTTTATACCGATAAGCTTTTTGGGGCCCACATCTGCGGGGATCAGGTGTTTGATGAAGGCTGGGAAAGCCTGCTGGAAGATCGGCGCTACTACTACGATTGCCTGATGGCTCCCCATGCTCGGCAGGTGGAAACGGCACTGGATAAGTTGGCGCAATTGTCAGGAGAAATGGGGGAACGGGAAGCAGAACCTCCATCCAGTCCGCTCATCTATGCGCCGGGACACGGGCCCTTGGTGCGCTATGGCTTAACGGAGTTAGTTCACGCCTATCGAGAGTGGAATCAGCAGCAAAAATCCCAGGAGCTTTCAGTCGCAGTGATCTACGCTTCGGCTTATGGGAACACGACGACCCTAGCTCAGGCGATCGCCCGTGGCATCACCAAGGCAGGTGTGGGGGTGGAATCGATTAACTGCGAAATGGCAACCCCGGCTGAAATTCAGGCGGCGGTGGAACGCGCTGCTGGCTTCATCATCGGGTCACCGACGCTGGGAGGTCATGCCCCAACTCCTGTGCAGACTGCGCTAGGCGTGGTGCTGTCTACGGCAATGCCAGGGATATTGGCAGGGGTGTTTGGCTCCTTTGGCTGGAGTGGCGAGGCGATCGACTTGATTGAGGGCAAGCTCCGCGATGCGGGATATAAGTTTGGGTTTGACCCGATTCGGGTGAAATTTAAGCCAACCGAGACAACGCTGCAACTTTGCGAGGAAGCAGGCACCGATTTTGCCCAAGGACTCAAGAAAGCCAAGAAGGTGAGGGAACCCCGGCAACCCGCAACGACGGTGGAACAGGCAGTGGGTCGCTTGGTGGGATCGCTATGTGTGGTCACGGCTCAGCAGGGAGATGTGTCCAGCGCGATGCTGGCCTCCTGGGTGTCTCAAGCGACGTTCAATCCCCCTGGCATTACGGTGGCGGTGGCAAAGGAGCGGGCGATCGAATCCCTCCTGCACTCTGGCAATCACTTTGTCCTCAATCTGCTGCCAGAAGGCAATTATTTGGGCTTAATGAAGCATTTCCTAAAGCCGTTTAATCCTGCCGAAGACCGCTTTGGTGGCGTGACCACACAGCCTGCCACGAACGGGGCTCCAATTCTCACGGATGCCAGCACCTATTTGGAGTGTTGCGTGGAAAATCGTATGGAGTGCGGCGACCATTGGCTCATCTATGCAGTGGTGGAACGGGGCAAAGTTCTCCAACCTGATGCCATGACAGCGGTTCACCATCGCAAGTCGGGAAGCCATTATTGAGGAAATGCGATCGGATTCAGCTTAAGAATCTCCTACATGAGATGATCTACACTCCTAGATCGGCTCTCGCAGCTTCAGCAGCTTTGAACACGGTAGCCGTAGGCATTTCTGCCCAGACCACATCCCCGATTTCAGCATAAAAGGTTTCATCATAGGGACGGGTACGGACAACCACCGGCATGGGAACCGCGTGCCCCAGGACGAGGGCTTGCTGTTTGGAATCAAGTTTAGCCAGCACCGATCGCAACGCCTGTCCCCCCGAAACTCCCGTAAAAATTGCTTCGATATCCTTCTCATCATTCAGCAAGGCCGTAATGCGGGTGCCGATTTGCGACATCACCTCATTGTCGATGCAGGACGGGCGCTGATCAACCACCAGCAGAGTGACAAAGTACTTTCGCATTTCGCGAGCGATCGTGCCAAAGATGGTTTGTCTGGCAGTGGCAGGATCAAGGAAGCGATGGGCTTCTTCGATCGTGATCATCAGATGGCGGGGGCGATCGATCACATTCTTAGTCTGCAAAAACTGCTCCGACTTCCGCACATAGGCTTGGTGAATTCGGCGCGCAATTACATTCGTCGCCAACATATAGGACAACATATTGGATTGAGAGCCAAACTCCACAACCACATGCTTTCCAGCTTCCAACGATTCCAGAATTTGCCCTACATAATTATGGGGACAGGTATTGCGAATATATTTCAGGTCATTCAGGCGGTTGAGCTTCCGTTGCAGCGCCATAATCGAAGACTTGCTGCCCATCTTGGTTTCACAAAACTCCTGAATCTCACCATTGCTCATAATCAACAGGCGCGAAATCCAGGACTTACCAAACTCATTACGCAGGATGATCGCGTTTTCCAAACTGGCTTCTGATAGATTCAATTCGCTGCTGACCAAGGCTAAATCTTCCACATCAATCTGGTCATAACTGATGTAAAGTTCTTGGGCATCCCGCACTCCCCGCCGTTTGGTGGATTCAGGGTCGAGGGTATATACCTGAACCTGTCCGGGAAATAGCTGGCGCAGTCCTTTCACGGTGCTAAATTGCTTGCCTTCACGGGCGGCTTCCCAGCCATATTCCGAGTGCATATCAAAGATGAGATTGACGGCGGCCTGTTTGCGAATAATCCCAGATAGCAGCAGTCGAGTCAGGAAGGATTTTCCGGTGCCAGATTTACCAAATACGCCGTTGCTCCGCTCGACAAAGCGATCGAGGTCTAGGCAAATAGGAACATCCATGTCGATCGGCATCCCGATGGCAAAGTTGCGGCGGCTGGGGTCATCTTCCCACCCAAATACCGCCCGAAAATCCCGCTCCGCCGCATCAAATACCTGGCTGAAGTGACAGGGAATGGTTTTGACGGGCATCAATTCCATCGTGGTGCTGGTCTGGGGTTCTAGGGAGGAGAGGGTGGATAACCGGGTCGCTTTTTTCTTGCTGCCCGGTCTTGGCTCTGTTGCTGCCACCTCTGGGGTAAACATCAACATTGGAGTGAGGTTGATGGTGCCGAAGGTGCCTGTGCCAGCGATGACATCTTGTAAAAAGGTGTTGCTGGGTTCGGGGGGATTGGCGAGGATGCGTTGACTGGCGGTGGCGAGGGCAACGTCGGTCAACATGCAAAAGAAGCGCGATCGGGTTCCCTGCACTACCAGAAATTTCCCCACTCGCATCTCTTCAACCGAAACATCTGGGTGCAGCCGCACTTCCAATCCCTGGCTCAAGGAGCCTTGAATCACAGACCCTAATGGTTTTTCACCAGCTAGTTTTTCTAAGTCCATTGATCATCTAAGTCCGTTGAGCATTAGTACATAAGTTGACCTCTTAGACACTGTATCTCAACTCATCCAAGACGCGCAATTTTTAGCGACAAATTGCTCAACCCATTGAATTTATTGGGTCAAATTCAGTCTAACTATTAAGAAATATCCAATTCTGAAGGGTGAAATTGGTGGGCGATCGAACTAGTACGGCTTAAATTAGTACATAACAACTAGGCGATCGAACTCATCATTTAGATTCACTGTGAGCGTACAAAGAGACAACCTTTATGAATCTCATCTACAAGTCAACCAAAATCTTTGTAAATTCAATTTCAGCGACAGTCAAATCACACTGACATTTCGTGTGTCTAGTGATACATATAGATTCAACCGTATTTATCACTCATAACTGTGTAGGAGCGATCGTCGGTATTGTTGAGAGGGCGATCACTAATGTTTCATGACCCTCCAAGCTAAAATGAAAGGAATAGGTCGCAAGGAGATCAAACCTATGGCAGTTCGCCAACGACGTTACAGCAAAGAAGAGTTAGCTCGACGTGGGCAAGAACTCTATGAGTCTGGCATTCGGCAGCAAGTCGAAGCGGGAAACGAAGGCAAAATTGTGGCGATCGACATCGAAACCGGAGAGTTTGAGGTCGGTGAGACCGTTATGGTTGCCACCGATCGGCTATTTGAACGCCAGGCTGATGCTCAGCCTTGGACGATTCGTATCGGACACCGTGCTGTCTATCATTTTGGTTCGCGGAGTCTGAAGCAGAATTAATGATTTACGGAGTTGTGAATTTGCGCCGTGAAGCAACACTCTCCCTTGTGGTTGGTAACTCAATCGGGCAACGAGAAGTCATCGATACCGTTATTGACACTGGATTTGATGGCTTCCTATCTTTACCATCTGAAACCATTATTCGTCTTGGGTTACCTTGGAGAACTTCTAATACAGCAACCTTAGGTGATGGGAGCGAAACACTGTTTGATTTTTACACCGTAACAGTAATCTGGGATGGACAATATCGCGAGATTGATATTGCAGCAGCAGAGACAGAACCGCTGCTGGGAATGGCGATGCTCTACGGTTATCGATTACAGGTTGATGATGTTGAAGGCGGCATCGTTAAAATTGAAGCCTTGTGATCCTTATTAAAAGCGATCGGTGAGGCGCAGGACAACAAACAATTTGAGTGGATCTGCTGAAAATTTCCGCAGATCCACCCGATTCAGGATGATAGGCAGAACTCGTCTGCCTATCTACCCAATTTAGGGTTATATGCAGAAATTTTTCGTATAACAACAAGTTGTGTCGTCGCACGCGGCTTGGTTGCGTGTAATACAACAGAACACATTACTCAGATCAACTGGAGAACAACATGAGCAAGAAACTAATCAATCCACCTGAACTTTACGATGGTGCTGCATCTGGTATGTCTCAGTCCACTGTCGAGACAGAATTAGGACTAGTTTTCGTATCTGGTCAGATCGATTGGAGTCATCAATATGAGACCACACAGAACTCGATAGAAGGACAAGCGATAAAGGCACTTGAAAACCTTAAAATTGTCCTGACAGCCGCTGGTTCATCAGTCGGACAGTTATTGCAAGTTCGCGTCTACATCCGAGGTGAGCTTGGAGAACACATGGAAACTCTCGGACCTATTCTTTCTGAATTTTTAGGCGACTCTCGTCCAGCCGTAACGGGTATCGGCGTAGCTTCCCTCGCATCACCATCAATACTTGTTGGAGTTGAGGCGGTAGCCAGCGTTAGATAGGCGCGTAATGAATGGGTATAAATCGTTCATAGATGAGAAAGTTGTGGACGAGAGACTTATATCTCGTGAAAAAGTCAAAGCAAAACGGTGCCGCAACAACCGGCGCAGCAGTCCCGACACTCAAACAACGGCACAACAAGGCGCTGCACCCGTCTGTCTACAGTTTCGCTCGTTCCTCGCTGCGCTTCTGGCGGCAGGTGAGCTTAGTCGTTGGGCTGCTCAGTTCCTTAGTAAGAGTATTGGAGCCATCCTGTTTAGTTGGTTTCAGATCCAGTACGATCGTTGATCTTGTAGGTTGGATTGACGAAGGAACTCCAACAACTTCTCACTTGAATGATTTCGTTATTCTAGCGATCGACAGCCTCATTTCAATGTTATCTACCGCTGCACACCTTCACCGCTTCATGGAACTGGTATCAAGCGCTATGGCTTGGGAACACTAAAACTGCCAGTTCCGTAAAACACGATCGTTGGAGCCGACACATTAGAGATCATGTTGAGACCAAGGATGAGGCTAGCTACCCATCAACAGGTATTGTTAGAGGCGATCGAGTCCAGCGGGTATTAAGGATTAGCGCGATCGTTGTGCCCCCTTAAACGATCTGTGAGGGCGTAGCCGAGAGACAATCTGTCAGTATCCAAAGTTGTTCTATTCAGGGGATCGACGAAATAGTGCTTTAAGGCTAGTAGGAGATATAAGACCTGCTGCCTAGTAAAAGGTTCTAAAACATAGGCAGAGAGAGCCTTCACTCTCCTTATTCACATGATGCCATGTCCAAACACTAGCTCTATAATCCTGCTATTGCTTAGAGTATCGTGGGTGATCTACGACTTTCCTATCTATTTTAGAAAGACTAAAGCCATGCATCTCACAGATAATCCTATAGAACTCTATTCCTTCTAGAGGCAATCCATTCAGGTAACCTTCTTGGTAAGTGAGTGACTTTACTTGCCAAATGCTAGGTATAAAGCACACGCTACAGGAACATTCTACAGGGATTTAGCCAGTGGAATAGAGCATTGGAGTCGTGTCACAGCAGATGGCGACTCTGGGGAGGGAACCGAGAGCAGATCTAGACGACCTCCCATTAAATCCACAAGCGTGTAGCTCATTAACAACTTGACTCCCGGCGATAGGGGAGAGCCGATCGCTGGCAGTGGGCATTGCAACAGATCAGGAGCTTTGAGCAAATTCACAGGTTCACTCCAAGCACTGAGGGGTCGATCGTCCTCAATGATAATCCGGATCAATCCTGCATCAGGAACAACCTGAGTAGATATAGCGATCGTGCCCTCGGTCATCAGCGCGATCGGGGTATCTACCAAACTCAGCAAAACTTGCAGGAAACGCTGGGGATCGGCAAGCACATAAACCTGCGGCTCAGGCAATTGCACCTGAAGCCGCAGGTTGCGATTTTTGGCTGGCAACTGGGTCAGGTTCTGGATATCGGTGAGGACTTGGCAAAGTTGCACTGGCTGTATTTTCATTCCAGCGCTGCCATAGTCCACCTTAGACACATCAATGAGGCGATCGAGTAAGTCCACTAATCTCAGCGTCGCTTCATGGGCCTGCGCCACACAGTCCCGCTCCTCCGCTGGGTCGTCGCATAAATCCGCCAAAATGAGTTGATGCAATCCCATCAAATTGCTGAGGGGCGATCGTAGCTCGTGGGAGACCCGCGCCAAGAATCCGGCTTTGAACTGGCTCATTTCTTGCGCCATCAGACAGTTCAACTTCGCCTGCTGAAGCTGCGATCGGAGCGATCGAATTTCCTCATCAGCATCGTGTGTCATGGGTTTGAGCGCTTGGGATTGTGGATTTAATAATTTGGAGATTTAGTAGGGCGGAATGTTGGGTGTTATTTGATCTGCGGTTCTAACATCACGGCTCCTTGACGCAGAATTTGCCACCGATCGCCTACCCACTGCGCTACGGTCGAAGGCACTCCAGTGGGTTTTGTTTCAACAGAATCATCGAGTTCTGTGAGCAGCAGGGTTAGCACTTGGGGAAACTGGGCCTCAATTTCAGAGATCGTTTCCAAGGGCGGATCACCAGAGCGATTGACACTGGTGGTCGCCAGGGGCCCAGTTTGGGCCAGAACCTCCAAGGCAAGGGGATGGTTGGGGATTCTCAGCCCGATCGTGGTGGGATTGAGTGGGTTCACGGCTGGGGGAAGGCGATCGTTAGCAGGAAGCACCAGAGTTAATGCTCCGGGCCAGTGTTGCTCAGCTACCCGCTGCCACACCCGACGCTCTGCCTCAGTTCCCGTTGTAAACGCCCACAGTTCAACCGCAGTTGCCGCCATCAAAATCAAGGGTTTGTCTGGGGGACGCTGTTTTGCGGCATAGATGAGAGCGGCGCAGTCGGGGCGGCTTGCCAAGGCAGGAACGGTGTCTGTGGGAAAAGCAATTAGGCTTTCCCCAGAAATAGCTCCCGCAACCAGTGTTGTCATTGTCACTGCCATGACGTTAGAAAAATCGAATCATAGGTGATGGGCAACTTAAAGTCTGCCCTCATCCCCCAACCCCTTCTCCCCATGGGAGAAGGGGATCTGATCTGGGTCTTAGCCCCTCTCCCAGCAGGGGAGAGGGGTTGGGGTGAGGGTGGGTCGGAAAAGTTGTACATCGCTTAACTATACAAATCCAAATTACCCAAGTTTCTTAGACTTATACGGCTCCACCGGCTGCTTGAAACCTAGTCCGGGCGCGCTTGAGGGCTTGGGTTGCCTGAATCTGCTCTTGACGATCGCTAGTCGTACTCTTGCTCACCCTGGCTTCCGCTTCAGCATAGGCTTTGCGTGCTTGTTCTCGATCGATTTTGTCGCCCCGTTCAGCGCCATTGACCAGAATCGTCACCTCGTCATTTTCCACTTCGGCGAATCCCCCCATGAGGGCGATCGTCACCCATTCTTTGCCGGGGCGGACTCGCATGACTCCCGTATCCAAAGCAGTCAGCAGGGGCGCATGACCACTCAGAATCCCCATTTGTCCGGTAGTGCTGGGCAAAATTACTTCGTCAGCGGTAGAGTCCCAAACGGTTTTGTCTGGCGCAATGACGCGAACAGTTAAAGTCATAGGTTTTAGGAAGAAATTTTACGAAATAATCTGAAATAAAAGGAAAAAAAGCGAGAGGCAAGAGAGAAACTCCCCTTGCCTGGCTCATTTGACATAGCTTACTTAATGTCGGCTTTGATCTTTTCGGCTTTAGCCATGGCTTCTTCAATGTTGCCAACCAAGTAGAAAGCTTGCTCTGGCAGGGCATCCAATTCGCCCGACAGAATCATTTTGAAGCCTTTGATTGTTTCTTCCAGCTTCACGTACTTACCCGGAGAACCGGTGAAGACTTCAGCCACGAAGAAGGGTTGGGATAGGAAGCGCTCAACCTTACGGGCGCGGGAAACGATCAGGCGATCGTCTTCCGACAATTCATCTAGTCCCAGAATGGCGATGATGTCTTGGAGTTCTTTGTAGCGCTGAAGGGTAGATTGCACAGCGCGGGCAGTGTTGTAATGCTCTTCACCCACAATGCTGGGTTGGAGCATCGTCGAGGCCGAGTCGAGGGGGTCTACAGCCGGATAGATGCCTTTCGCTGCCAGTCCACGGGACAGCACCGTTGTTCCATCCAAGTGAGCAAAGGTGGTAGCAGGAGCGGGGTCAGTAAAGTCATCCGCAGGAACGTAAACGGCTTGAATGGAGGTAATCGAGCCTTCCGTGGTAGACGTAATCCGTTCTTGTAAGGCTCCCATATCGGTTGCCAAGGTGGGCTGATATCCCACGGCCGAGGGCATCCGTCCCAACAGGGCGGACACTTCAGAACCAGCTTGCACAAAGCGGAAAATGTTGTCAATGAACAACAACACGTCCTGTTTGCTGACATCCCGGAAATACTCTGCCATAGTCAAAGCGCTCAAACCCACGCGCATTCTGGCTCCGGGGGGTTCGTTCATTTGACCGTAAACCAACGCAATCTTAGATTCGCTGAGATTTTCTTTGTTGATGACTCCAGACTCGATCATCTCGTTATACAGGTCATTGCCCTCACGGGTGCGCTCGCCCACACCACCAAAGACCGAGACTCCACCGTGATTTGTGGCGATGTTGTTGATCAATTCCATCATGATCACGGTTTTGCCCACGCCAGCACCGCCAAACAGCCCAATTTTGCCGCCGCGTCGGTAGGGAGTTAGCAGGTCAATCACCTTGATGCCCGTCTCAAAGACAGAGGGCTTGGTTTCCAATTCTGTAAACAAGGGAGCGGGACGATGAATCGGAAAGGTTTCATCAGTGTTGACTGGACCGCGCTCGTCAACGGGTTCGCCGATCACGTTGAAAATTCGTCCTAGAGTCGGAGTGCCAACAGGAACCGAGATCGGAGCGCCCGTGTCCACCACTTCCATGCCCCGCGCCAAACCGTCTGTGGTACTCATGGCAACGGCCCGAATCTGGTTGTCTCCCAGAAGTTGCTGCACTTCGCAGGTCACGGAAACGTCTTGCCCTATTTCATTTTTGCCGCGAATGGTTAAAGCATTGTAGATTTTGGGCATTTTGCCAGCGGGATACCTCACATCCAGCACGGGGCCAATGATTTGGGTGATGTGACCAATATTTGTCTTTTCTGTGGTGGTGACCATGCTTCTATGTTGTGATCTAAGGTTTGCGATCGAACTTCAGTGAAAACTAACTTTAATTAATAGTCTGACTAGGTTGGCACAATCAAGATTGTAGATATGAAATTTGCCACTTTTCAGCTTATCACTATGGGCGTGACATACTCCCAACACTCACGCTATCGCGTAGAGTGCAGGCTTCTCAGTGACCCCTGGTAACCCATCGGGCGTAACCTGAGCTTTAAGGACGGAATGCCCTACCGCCCTATTTCTGATATTGATGACTGCGTTATGGTCACGGTCTAGTTCGCAGCCGCAACTGGTGCAGAAGTGCCATCGGTCGGATAGCTC
>Ga0163154_10002848_pt1 | contig 24782 bp, 22 predicted proteins | sample OliLakLV19MP9P1_FD_148649 | JGI IMG/M metagenome (GOLD analysis project Ga0163154, IMG submission 148649) | Freshwater microbial mat bacterial communities from Lake Vanda, McMurdo Dry Valleys, Antarctica - Oligotrophic Lake LV.19.MP9.P1 | ecosystem: Environmental > Aquatic > Freshwater > Lake >... | reverse complement strand
GCATGGCCGGCGAGGAACTGGCCGAACAGATTACCAAGACCCATGCCAGCGCCGGCCATGCCGAGGCAAGCGATGCCAGCGCCGATATACTTGGCGGCGATGGCGGTTTGCTTTGCGACTTCGATTTCAGTGGCGGCCATGGGTCGTCTCCTTGAGTGGTAAGTTGGGCGGAAGGCGAAAAGCGAAACTTTGGGCGACGATCAGCGTCTCATCTTTCCGATGTGAGCCATGCGCCGGTCGAAGCCGTCCATCAGTGTGAACCGTGGACCGCGTCGGCAAGATAGATGCAGGTCAGAACGGCGAAGACGTAGGCCTGCAAAACCGCAACCAGCACCTCGAGCGCCGTCAGTGCAACGGTTAGCGCCAGCGGCAACGGCGCCAGAAGTGCGGCCAATCCGCCTGCAGCCAGCAGCGTCCCGACGAAGCCAGCGAAAATCTTGAGCGCGATGTGCCCGGCCAGCATGTTTGCAAACAACCGGACCGAGAGGCTGATCGGCCGCGAGATGAAGGAAATCACCTCGATCGGAACCAGGATCGGCATCAGCCAAGCGGGTACGCCCGAGGGAGCGAAGATCTTAAAAAATCCAAGCCCATGCTCGTAGAGGCCGTACCCGATGACGATGGTGATGACGAGGATCGCAAGCGCAGCCGTCACCGCAATATGGCTAGTGACGGTGAACGTCAGTCCCGGAATCGGGATCATGCCGAGCAGGTTCAACACCAGTACGAAGATGAACAGCGAGAACACCAGCGGGAAAAACTTCATCCCCTCGTCGCCGATGTTCTCCCGAACCGTGTCAGCGACAAACGTGTACAACACCTCGGCCATCGACTGCATCCGGCCAGGGATCAGGGATCCGCGACCCATCGCGAGCGTCAAAAACGATGTGATGATCGTCAAAGCGACGACCATGTAGAGCGACGAGTTCGTGAACGACACGTCGATCCCGAATAACTGCATCGGGATCAGCGTGTTGATCTCGAATTGCTCAATTGGGCTATGTGCCTCGCCAGCCGCTGCCACGATCAGTTCCCTCGAAGGGTTACGTAGTGTGTTCGACCGGCGTTGGTCCCGACCCGTTTGGTCGGATCCTTGGCCGGCATGAGTCGCGTCGTCGAACGATGTCGGCCCGTCTGTCGTCTCGGCCCACCTATACACTCGGCCCGTCTGTCGTCGCTCAGGCGCCCGAGTCGTCATCGTTGCTTGCTGTTGGAGCCGACTTGCCAGCCGCAACACCCGGTTTTGGAGCGCTTCCCCGCACGACGTTGACCATCCCTGCGGCCGCGCCGAGAAGGAAAAACACGATGAAGAAGAGCGGAATGGTACCCAACCAGAGGTCGAGCAGATAGCCCAGTCCTGCTCCGACGAGAATACCCCCGATCAGTTCCGTCGACACCCGCATGGCTTTACCCATCGCAGAGCCGTCGACTTTACCTCGTCCGCTGGGTCGCGCTGGCAACGACTTGCTCGTCCCCTTCGCGTCCTCGACCCGCTTCCCAAGTTCGTCGGAGCGGCGCTGAAATGCGGCACGCTCTTCCGATGTCAGTTCTTTTTTGGGATCCAGCGGCCCGCCAGAGCCTGATGGTTGACCGCCTGATGGTTGACCGCCTGGTGGTTGACCTGCAGTCGGCATGGCTGCGCGTTCCCAAAGTCCGGCCGATTGTGGCCCGTCGCATTTTCACTGCCTCTCTAGTCAGCGGCCGAACCGGGTGTCAAGGAAACCACTCCCCACGTTTCAGCTGTTCGGGTATGGCGAAACCGCGCAGGGTGCTATTGCCCGCGACCGCGTCTTTCGATAGCCGCTGGCCGATGGCGAGAAACGTAAAACCAAAGTCGTTGGGCGCGTCCGCCCCGTCGGTCGACGTCGCGCGCGTGGATGCCCCGATACCGGGCCTCGAACGCCGTCCCCGTAGAGGCGGCGATTTGGCGTTGCCTAAAACGTCAGCGGGCGTTCCAGCTTGGAGGCCAGCGGCGACCGAGGAAGCCGCACAAGCCGTGTCCGGCGACGTTTCGATGAGCCGGGCGTTAACTCAGGGGCAACCGCCCCCTGTTCGCGTAGCCGGTGGCCCAGCCGAGGCCACGCCGTCGATGGCGCAGTACCTCGACATCAAGACCGCCAATCCCGACAGCATCCTCTGGTACCGGATGGGCGATTTCTACGAGTTGTTTTTTGAAGATGCCGTGGTGGCAAGCCAAGCGCTCGGCATCGTCTTGACCAAGCGCGGCAAACATCTCGGCCACGACATCCCGATGTGCGGCGTGCCGATCCATCGGGCCGACGATTACTTAGAGAAGTTGATCCGCCTCGGTTTCCGCGTCGCCGTGTGTGAGCAACTCGAAGACCCCGCCGAGGCCAGCAAGCGCGGCTCGAAAGCGGTCGTACGCCGCGATGTGGTCCGCCTCGTCACGCCGGGAACGCTGACCGAGGACACACTTCTCGACGCCAAGGCCCGCAACTATTTGACCGCGCTGTACGTGGCCCCCCTCAGTGGCGGAAAATATGCCGATGCGACCTCACACAATGAACTGCTGACACCGCACATCCCGCCGCACGCCACCGTTGCGCTGGCCTCGTTGGAAATCTCGACCGGGGAATTCGAGGTCGGCGAGGTCGCAGGCGCCGATCTTCCCGGTGAACTCTTGCGGCTGGCCCCGAGCGAAGTGCTGGTGCCCGATACGCTGACCGCAGCGAAAGACCTGACCTCGTGGCTCAAGTTTGCCGGCGCCGCGTCATCGCCCCAACCAGCCGCCGCCTATGACAGCCTTTCGGGCGAGCATCTGCTGAAATCCCGGCTCGGCGTATCCGATCTCGATGGGTTAGGGCAGTTTACGCGGCCCCAACTCGCCGCCATCGCCGCACTGTTGAAATACGTCGACTTGACCCAGATCGGCCGTGCCGGCGTGTTGCGGCGGCCGCGCATGACGGGCGGCGGGGCCGTGCTCGTGATCGACGCAGCGACGCGCGCCAGCCTCGAACTCGTCCGCACAGCATCCGGCGAGCGCGCGACAAGCCTGCTCGGCGCGATTGACCGAACGGTGACGGCAGCAGGCGCCCGTGAGTTATCGGCACGTCTATCGTCGCCACTGGCCGATGCGCGCGCGATCAACGCCCGCCTCGACGCGGTACAATACCTCGCCGGCGACGACACCTTGCGCGATCGTCTGCGCGAAGCGTTGCGTGGCGCCCCCGACATCTCCCGCGCGGTCGGCCGCCTCGCCTTTGGCCGGGGCGGTCCGCGCGATCTGGCCGCCGTCCGCGATGGGATTGCAGCGGCCCAAGCCTGTGCCGCCCGTCTGCAATCCAGCTCCGAGCCGATTGGGCTTCCCGGCGACGTCGCCGCGCTGACGGCCGCCCTGGCAGGTGTCCCCGACAGCCTCCATGCGCTACTTGCCGCTTCGTTGGTCGAGGACCCGCCCCATCTGCGCCGCGACGGTGGTTTTGTGCGGGCAGGCGCACGCAGCGACCTCGATGAGGCCCGCCGCCTGCGTGACGACAGCCGCCATGTCATGGCCGCAATGGAAGTTCGCTACGTCGAACAGACCGGCATCAAGTCGCTGAAAATTAAGCACAACAATATCCTCGGCTACTTCATCGAGGTGACACAAGGCAACGCGGGTCCGCTGCATAAGCCCCCGCATGATGCAACCTTCCGCCATCGCCAGACGATGGCCAACGCCATGCGGTTCTCGACCGCAGAATTGCTGAAGACCGAAGGCGAAATCGCGGCCGCATCCGAGCGCGCTCTTGGGCTGGAGCAGGAGGTATTTGCCGAGTTGTCGACGGCAATTGCAGCTGGGGAGCGGGCACTTGGAGACGCTGCCCGCGCGCTCGCCGAACTCGATTGTCTAGCCGGGCTGGCCGAAATTTCCCGCGAACAGGGCTACGTGCGGCCTGTGGTCGACACGTCGAACGCGTTCGACATTCGCGGCGGCCGCCACCCGGTCGTCGAGCAGGCGCTGGAACAATCCCGCTCTGGCGCGTTCATCGAGAACGACTGCGTCCTCGGCCGCGCCGCGCCTGCCGCAGCAGTCGCCGATCCCGCGTTCCAGGCCGACCACGGCGGCCCCGACCTTCGCGGCCCCGGCTTCGACGAAGCAAACGACGCCCGGATCTGGCTCGTCACCGGGCCAAACATGGCCGGCAAGTCGACGTTCCTGCGCCAGAACGCGCTGATTGCCTTGCTCGCCCAGATCGGCAGCTTCGTACCCGCTCGCACGGCCCACATTGGCGTCGTCGACCGGCTGTTCTCCCGCGTCGGGGCGTCCGACGATCTTGCCCGCGGCCGCTCGACGTTCATGGTCGAAATGGTCGAGACGGCAGCGATCCTCAATCAATCGACGGACCGTTCCCTCGTCATCCTCGATGAAATCGGCCGCGGCACGGCGACGTTCGATGGATTGTCGATCGCCTGGGCGACCGTCGAATACCTGCACGACGCCGCCCGCTGCCGGGCGCTGTTCGCCACCCATTACCATGAGCTGACCGCGCTTGCCGGCCGCCTGAACGGCGTGGCCAACGTCACCATGGACGTCAAAGACTGGCAGGACGAGATCGTGTTCCTGCACAAGGTCAAGCCGGGTGCTGCCGACCGCAGCTACGGCATCCAGGTCGCCAAACTCGCAGGCCTGCCAGCCCCGGTAATCGCTCGCGCCCGCGAGGTGCTGACCCTGCTCGAAAAGTCCGACCGCAAGCGCGGTGGCCCAGCCCCGCTTGAAGATCTGCCGTTGTTTGCCGCCGCCCGTCCGCAGAGCTTCGTGCCCGCGCAGGCAACAGCGCCGCCAGCACGCGACCCGACACCGTCTCCAATTGATGCCGCCGTTGCCGCGCTGAACCCCGACGAACTGACGCCGAAAGCCGCCCTTGATGCGCTCTACGCCTTAAAGCAGCTCTCGCGCGGGCAAACCCCCGCCCGCGATCCGGGTCAGGCCGACATGGCCCGCAGCCCGGCCAAGTCCCGTAAACCCGATTGACAATCAGCGGCCGCGCCAGTACCGACGCGGCTCTGTTGCCCAGATGGCGGAATTGGTAGACGCACTACTTTCAGGTAGTAGCGCCGCAAGGCGTGGAGGTTCGAGTCCTCTTCTGGGCACCACATACTTTCTAGCCGCCAGTCACGCGTCCTCTGGTTGGCTCGATTCTGGCGCGTGGCAGCGCTCTACCAACTGCCTCATGAGCTGTGGCTCAGCTTCAATTAGCCGAAGTAGTAACGAATTGCCGTGATCAGGAAACCGTCTACCAGTTTCCCAAGATTTTAGACTGTCGAGATCGAAACCATAAATTTCAGCGAACTCCTGCTGGGACATCCCTAATTTCGACCTTGATTGCCGAATGCGTTCAGCCGAAAGTGAAGTTGGTCGCGCTGCGCCCCCATTATAAAGGCGCGCGTGCTCCAAAGCCTCAGTACCCGCTCGAAGAAATCTTTGAGCGTTTGATTTTTTTACAGTCGCCATGACGTTTGCCCATCCTACCTATCTCATTAATGCTCCGTGTTTGTTTTGAGTTGGTCACCGGTAAGTAAGAAAAAAACACTTCTGGAACCCAGTGCGAGGGACTTCCGATTGGCATACTTTGCTAAAGACTAACGGGCTTTCGGACGAAAGCTTGTCCATGCGCTTAAAGGCGACGAACCAAGGAGGCAGGTCGTACAGGCCCAATTTTATCAACATACGCCGCTCCGCTAGCTTTCAAGGGGAACGGTTGCGTGCCATGCTTCGATAATCGGCAAGGCAAGGACAATCAACAGCCGTTTTTGAGCTTCATTGTTCCAAGGCGTCGCATACTCGGGCAGTTCGACCACGTCGAACATATAAACAGGCCGGTCCTTACCAATATGTAAGTGGAGCGTCGTCACTTCCAACATTGCGCCGCCCAGTTTCCCGTTTGGCCTCGGAAATTTCCAGGACCGGCCGATGAAAGCCGACATAGGAGGGGCGTTAGGTATATCAACATACGCGTGACCCATGAATGGGCCATTTAAAATACTGCGCTCAATGTGCTTCAGGTGTTCTGGCTTCAAACCAATCGCAACGGCAGTCTCAAGAAACGTCTCAGGCTGCACGACGGTCGGGCGACGCATGCGTTCCTCCGGATTTACAGGCTGGTGTACGTGGTACACTTTTGCATGACCGTCGTCAATATGCAAAGTAGTATCGCCGAGTTACGCGGTTTGAAAACGTGTTTGTGTTTGGATTCGCGATGTCCCCGACGATCAAGCTGCACACAGGCGACCTGCCGGCTGGCCTTGCGTTTCATAACGGCGTTGCCGTCGACAGCGAGACGATGGGGCTCAACCCGCATCGCGACCGCCTGTGCGTGGTGCAACTGTCCGACGGCGACGGTACGGCACACCTCGTTCAGTTCGAGCAAGGCTCATATGCTGCCCCGCGCCTGAAGGCGTTACTGACCGACCCGTCCGTGTTGAAAATCTTCCACTTCGCCCGCTTCGACGTTGCAGTGATGAAGAAGTTTCTCGGCGTCGAAACGGCGCCAGTTTATTGCACCAAAATCGCCTCCAAGCTCGCCCGTACCTACACCGACCGCCACGGCCTCAAGGATTTGGTCGCAGAACTTGCTGGCGTCGAATTGGATAAGCAGCAGCAATCCTCCGACTGGGGCCGCGCCGACCTGACCGACCGGCAAAAACACTACGCTGCGAGCGATGTCCTTCACCTCCACGCGGTCAAGGCCAAGCTCGACATGATGCTCGACCGTGAGGGACGCCGCGACCATGCCGAGGCGGCGTTCAAGTTCCTTGCAACGCGCACAGCACTTGATCTCGCCGGGTTTATCGACGACGACATCTTCGCCCATTGAGATCGAAGCCGCCTTGAGTTCGCCGCGCGCTTTTGCGAGACACTCGATTGCCTCGAACCCGGGCGCCGACCGAGGCGGGTTCAGATTGGATTAGCGTCGACACGGCGCGTCCGTATCGCGCGTCGGTAAACCAGGAATCACGCGGCACGCATGGCGAGTGGCAGTGCAACGGCAGGAAACGCGGCGCCGGACCATGCACCTGGGCTACCCGCTGACCAGGTCAAGCCCGGCCGCATCCTGTTCATGGACCGGACCCGTGCGTTCGCGCGCGCCCGCTGGCACAGCGCCGCGGTCAGAGCACTGCGCATCGTGATACCGCTCGCAGCCGTCGGGGTCGTCGCAATCTACATGACGCAGCTGGTTACGGTCTCGCGGATCGGCGCGGCGATCGATCGCGAACGCCCCGGTGCCACGATCAACCGCGAGTTGACGATGGATCGGCCACGCTACGAGGGTATGTCGAAGGACGGCGGCAAGTTCTTGATCACCGCCGTGACGGCTCTGCCGGATCTATCGAATACCAACCGGCTGAAGCTCAACCAGATAACGGGCGAGCTGACAGACGTTCGTCGCCAGCGCACCGACATTACGGCAGGTCGCGGGCTCTACGACACCAAGACCAACCTGCTCGAACTATCCGAAGGGATTACAGTTGCGACCCCGGCCGGGATGAAGGCCGACCTCGAAACTGCGACGATCCATACCAAGAACGGGACATTGAAGTCTGATCGGCCGGCCCGCGTCAGCGGCCCGCAAGGCACGATCCGCTCGGATAAACTCGAACTCGACCAGAAGGCCAAGCGAGTCGGGTTCGTCGGTGGGGTCGAGGCCAACTTGACGCCGCCGCAGCGGTCCAGCAACGAGGCCGCTGCCCTTGCCGCGCTTCCCAAATCCACCGGACCGCTGTCTGTGATCGGCGCAGCCGGTGCGCCGGTCAATGTGACAGCCAACCGGCTCGACATCGACGATACCGGAAAGACGGCGGTGTTCACCGGAACCGTCCGGGCGTCGCAATCGCCAGCCGCTTCCCTAGCCGCAGTTCAGCCCGGCCTCGCTGCGATAGCCGAAGCATCGACGATCGAAGCCGAGCGCCTCGAAATCGCCTACGCCGGACAGCCCGCCGCAACGCAACCCAATTCCGCTCAGTTCGATCCCGGAACGCCTGAAACACCAAAACCGCCAGCCCCGGCCGGGCCAGCAAAGATAGAACGCATCATCGTCCCTGTTCCACTGGTGATGACCCAGCCCGGCGGAACCCGCTTGACCGGCAATTCAGCCGAGTTTGACGCCATCGGGGAAGTCGCGGTGATCGCGGGCGCGGTTCAGGTAATGTCGGGGCCAGACCGCCGCGCAACGGGTGAACGCGTCGAGTTCAATCAGCGCGCTGACACGATCCTGATGACCGGGAACGTCATCGTCACACAGGCAGCTAACGAAATCCGTGGCCGTCGGCTGTTCCTCGATCGTAAAGCTGGCCGCACAGAGGTTTCATCGCCAGCCGAAGCGGGTCTGGCGAAAGGCCGGATGTTTGCCCGCCTGTCGCAGGCGACCGCTGGCCAGCCGAGCGCGGCTCAATCGGCCAAGAATGCCGCGGCACCGGTGGCTCAAGCGCTTGGCAATGCTGCCGACGAAGCCGGCTTCGGCTTGACCACATTCCGCACCGATCCAAACGCGCCAGTGGAAATCGAGGCGGACCGCCTCGTCGTCGAGGACGCGAAGAAAGAGGCCGTGTTCACGGGCGAAGTGCGCGCCGTGCAGGGCGATTTCCAAATCCGCTCGGCCGACATGAAGGCCACCTACACGGGCGATACCGGGTTGGTGGCCGATCCTTCGGCGGCAGCGCGCCCCCCCGGTAAGGCCCCGGCGCAAACGCAACTCAACAAGCTCGAAGCGCGCGGCAAAGTTGTCGTATCGTCGAAGGCCAACCAGCAAGTAACTGGAGACTGGGCAATCTTCGATATGAAGTCGAATACGGCGACGGTTGGCGGCAACGAGGTCGTGATCACCCAAGGGCCCAACATCGTGAAGGGCAACAAACTGCTTATCGATATGACCACGGGTCAGAGCGTGATGACCCGCGAGGCGCCGCGCGTCGCGACGTCGGGCACGACCGCTACAGGGCTACAGATTGTCCCGTCGCGGCCCGGCCGCTCGTCGTTGACACTCTACCCGTCGACACTTGAAAAAAAGCCGACCGAGCCCGGCAAAGTTGGCGACCCCGGTAAGTCGAGTGAGCCCGGTAAGTCGAGCGACCCCGGTAAGTCGGGTGAAGCCGGTAAGTCGGGTGAAGCCGGCAAGTCGAGCGATCCCAGCAAGCCAAACGACCCCAACAAGGCTGGCGACCCCGGCGCAAAGCCTGTCCAGGTGAAACCGCCCGCATCGGCCAAACCGTCGAGCAGCAGCTGGGGTGCGACGGCAGAACCTGCTATCCCCCGGTGACGCCGCAGTCCCGCATCTTGAATGATCGACCCGTCCGCAAGTCCCTGGCCATGTAAGATGGCCCGTTTTCAATAGCCTGTCGCGTCTTCAGGAGTAGATGTCTCGTGAAAGTGTTTGCGATGCCCACCGGATCTGGCAACCAATCGTTGAACGCTGCGGCTGCCCAATCCAACCAGCCGCCCCCCTTGGATGGCTGGTCCGGCACGAACGGTTATGACGCCGGACAAAACGGTTACGGCACGGGGCAAGATTATACCGCGTCCGGAGAGAGCTACCTCGATGAAAGCGTCGGTGGTGAAGGCTGGCTGACTGCCTATCAGGTGCAGAAGGCCTATAAGAAGCGCAAGGTCGTGAAAGGCGTCAGCCTCTCGGTTGGCCGCGGTGAGAGCGTTGGGTTGCTAGGCCCCAACGGCGCTGGCAAGACGACGACGTTCTACATGATCACGGGTCTCGTCCAGGCCGATGCCGGTAAGATCACGATCGACGGTCGCGACGTCACCCGCCTGCCGATGTACCGGCGTGCCCGTCTCGGCATTGGCTATCTCCCGCAAGAGCAGTCGATCTTTCGCGGGCTGACCGTCGAACAGAACATCATGGCCGTGCTCGAACTCGTCGAGCCCAAGCGCAAGGCGCGGCAAGAACAGCTCGACAGCCTGCTCGAAGAATTCTCGATTACCCGGCTGCGCAAATCCCCGTCGATCGCGCTATCGGGCGGAGAACGGCGCCGCTGCGAAATCGCCCGCGCACTGGCCTCCAGGCCATCGTTCATCCTGCTCGACGAGCCGTTCGCCGGCATCGACCCGATCGCGGTCGGCGACATCCAAACACTGGTTCGACACCTGACTGATCGCGGGATCGGCGTGTTGATCACCGACCACAACGTCCGCGAGACGCTGAGCCTGATCGACCGGGCCTATATCATCTACGATGGTCAAGTGCTGACACAGGGTAACCCTTCGGAGATCATTAATAACGAGGACGTGCGGCGGGTGTATCTCGGGGATATGTTCGTAAACGGCCGTTGAGTATGCTGTCATCCGACGTGCGCATCGGGGACAGCGCAAGGGACTGATAAGAATGGCGCTTTCGACGAGATTGGAGCTACGGCAAGGCCAGCAGCTGGTGATGACACCCCAGTTGCAGCAGGCCATCCGCTTGCTTCAGCTGTCAAACATGGAATTGTCGACCTTCGTCGACGAGGAACTCGAGCGTAACCCGCTGCTCGAACGCAAAGATCAAGACGCCGAGCCCAACCAGCGCACCATCGACACCCCCGACCCGGCCGAAACGGCGTCGAGCGGCAGTGAATGGGCCGACCAGGGCGAAGCCCTCGACCTGTCAAAACCGGCCACCGATCCCGTGGCCGCGCTGGACACCGAGATCGAAAACGTGTGTCCTGACGCCGCCCGCACCGAACTCGTCAACGAGGGCGGCGGCGATGGCCCGATGCTTGGCGGCCAATATGGCGAGGCGCGCTCGAACGCATCGAGCTTTTCCGACGACGATGCTAATCTCGAAGCTTACCTGGCATCCGCCGTAACCCTGACGGATCATCTCGACAGTCAGCTGGCGCTTGCGGCCCGTTCCGCGCGAGAACTTCTGATCGGCCGGCGCCTGATCGACCATATCGACGACGCGGGATATTTCACCGGCGGTATCGCGCTTCTCGCCGAACAACTCGGCACCCGCGAAAGCGAAATCGAGAGCGCGCTGGCCATCATCCAGACGTTTGATCCCCCTGGCATCGGCGCGCGCACGCTGGCTGAATGCCTAGCGCTCCAGCTCAAGGATCAAAACCGCTACGATCCGCAGATTGCAGCCGTGCTTGAGCGGCTCGACCTCGTCGCCGCCCGCAATATGCAAGCGCTCGCCAAGCACGCACAATGCGATCTCGACGACGTGTCCGACATGATCGGCGAAATCCGCCGGCTGGATCCCAAGCCCGGGTTGCGCTTTGGATTTGCACCACTTGCTCCCGTCGTTCCCGATGTCTTTGTCCGGCAAGGCGGTGACGGCGCTTGGCTGATCGAATTGAACCAGGAAACGCTGCCGCGCGTGCTGATCAACCGCAGCTATTTCGCGCGCGTCTCGACATCAGCGACGGCTGGCGAAGACAAGTCCTATCTGCTGGAATGCCTGCAGACCGCCAATTGGCTGGTCAAAAGCCTCGACCAACGCGCGCGCACAATCCTCAAGGTCGCGGAGGAAATCGTCCGCCAGCAGGACGGCTTCCTGATGCACGGCGTCGAGCACCTGCGGCCGCTGAACTTGCGCACGGTCGCCGACGCCATCCAGATGCACGAATCGACCGTGTCCCGCGTGACGTCGAACAAGTACATGGCGACGCCGCGCGGCATCTTCGAACTGAAGTACTTCTTTACGTCCTCGATCGCCTCGGCGTCGGGCGAGGAAGCGCATTCCTCGGAAGCCGTCCGCCACCGCATCAAGTTGCTGATCGAGGCCGAGACCGCGCGCGCCGTCCTGTCCGACGACAAGATTGTCGAAAAACTCAAGACCGACGGCATCGACATCGCACGCCGCACGGTGGCGAAATATCGGGAATCTCTGCGAATTCCATCGTCCGTCCAGCGCCGCCGCGAAAAGCAGATGAACGAGCGCCTCGTCCGGACGCCGTGATCGTTGGTTAGGATTGTTGGGCCCAAACGGTAGCCGTTGGCATCGCGCTTCGGCTTGACTCGAATGCGGTCCTGTCATTTTGCCGCCAACCTGCGTGTTTAACACAGTTTAGTAGGCGGAAAGGCGTAGGACGCCGCCGCTCCCCTTCGTCGCTTTTTTGCATCATCACCGGAGAAACAGATGCTGGTTATAGTAGGGTTGTTGGGTTTGTACTTTGCACACGTCGGCCTCGCAGTACCTGCCTCGGCAGGTCCGCCGGAACCGGGCGTTGAGATCACCGTCGAAGCCGACGGAAAGCGCAAGATCAATCTCAGCGGCCGCCAGCGGATGCTGTCTCAGTACATGGCGAAGGCGATGTGTTTTGCCCGGCTCGGCGTCGACGTGAAAACACAAACCGACGAGCTATTTCTTGCACATCACCTATTCGACTCAACACTGAAAGACTTGCGCAGCGGCAGCACCATCCAAGAGATGCTGCCCGAGTCTGACCGCAACATCCTTGAAGCGCTCGATGCGGTCGATCAGATTTGGCGCGGATATAGCCCCGCAGTCGTGGCAAACAACCTAGAACAGGTCGTTGCGGCGAACCTTGATGTATTGAAAGCGGCCAACGACGCCGTCAACTTATTCCAGAAAAAGTATGGTGCAGCAGGTGTAGCGCCTGAAATCGCAGCGGCAATCAACATCGCCGGCCGCCAGCGCATGTTGACGCAAAAGTCGAGCAAGGAGTTCTGCCTCATTGCCTCGGGGCGAGAAGTCGAGGCCAATCGGAAGAACCTTGTGGCATCCGTTAATCTTCTAGACAAATCGATGAACGGCTTACGCAGCGGCGATGAAAGCATGGGGCTGAAGCCAGCTCCAGCTTCCGAGTTGGTAGATGTCATGGATTATGCGAACAAGTCGTGGGCCCCGATGCGCACGATTTTCCTGCGCGTTTCCGGTGGCGCCACCCCGACGGCTGAAGACATAACATCCGTCGCCCGCCTCAACGTCGGTGTGATGAAGTCGATGAACAATCTTGTCGACTTGTTCGAAGTTATTGGCAACTGATGGCGCGAGCTGACTCAGTCATACATACGGTCGCCGCGTCGTTTGTATGATTGTCTCGCCAAGACTGTCGCATCGCCTCGCAACTCATCCTGACCGCCGGGTTAGCGCCACGGTCAGGATTCGTGCAACGGGTTGTTTGCAATAATAAACGCCGCCCTCGATCTCACAGAGTTCGACTAATCTCCGTCGCGCGACACGGCGTCGCCGATGCCAACTCGTCGGCACCCGTCGGCGCGGTGTTCAGGGGCAACCCGTCGTTCAGGGGCAACCCGTCGCAAGCGCCTGGAGGCCGGCCGTGATGCCGGCCAGCGGGAACGTGTCCGTCACGGAAGTTCCGCGCTCCGAGGTCGACTGAACGACGAGGCGCGAGCCCTTTCTCATCGCCTCGATCAGTTTCAGTTCCTGGGTCGCGTCGGCCACGAATGCGCGGTCGTCTTTCACAAACATGCGAAATGCTGTCGGCGGGGCGCTGCCGGGGCCGGTCACGCTCACGACGGGTTCGCTGGCTTTGCGGGCCGGAAACCCGAGCTTGAATGACACTTCTGTGCGGACACCTTCTTTAGGCCAAGCTGAAATATAAAGCAGCGCAGGGTCGCGCTTGATACCGGCGGGGGCTGTTTCTGCGGGGGAGGCTGCCAAGAAGCAGATTTGCTGCTGGGCGGTTTCCGAATACAGCGTCCAACCATTGAACGTCCGAATGGCGATTGCGGCTTGAGCCGATGGCCCGCAAAAGCAGTTCAAGACGACCAGTGCAATCACTGTTGCGAATGTCGTCAGCGATGCGCGTTGCGCGGTTTGCGCTGGGTGGCCGACATCAGTGTTCATCGCCCTAGTCCTTTCGCCGCAGGTCGGCAAAGCGCCGGATGTCGTCTGCCGATGGCCCGCCCTCGCCGACCGGCCGGTCAGCGAATCTCGTCAGTGTCCGCAAACGGTCATACATCACGATCGCGCCCGCCATTGCGACATTGATGCAGAACATCGTCGGTATCTTCACGACGTGATCGCACTTCGCCAACAACTCGGGTGATAACGACCCTTTCTCGGGCCCGAGCACGTAGGCGGCGCGCAAGGGGTGGCGAAAGCTCGGCAAATCGTGTGCGCCCTCGATCAACTCGACGCCGACAAGGCGGCAGCCGCCCGGCAATGCCATGTCATCGAGGCTCGGCCAATTATAGTGCGGCAGATGCAGCTGGCTCTTCGACGTGTCGGCATAGGACTCGTCGTCGATGTAGCGCGAGCCGACCGTAAATGTGAAACTCGCGCCGAACCCGTGGGCCGACCGCATCAGGTTTCCAAGATTGCGCGATTTCGATATGCGTTCCGCACCGATGGCAAAATAGCCACGCGGCTGAGGCGGCCAACGGTCTTTGACGTGGTTGTCGGTGACATGTGTCTCGGTCATGGTCGCCTGTTGGTACCGGCTGGCGCGTCGTTGGCAAGGCTTGCGGCGTGAAAATTCGGCCGCTATTTGTGACAGCCGACCGATCAAAGTAAACTGGCGGTCCAATCCATGAAAGCAGCGCTGTGCACCTCGCTTGACGGCATCTCCGCCGTTCACGTGACAGATGTCCCGGAACCGGACTGGGCTGGCGGTGACATCGTCGTGCGTGTTCGTTGCGTTGGTCTCAATCATTCCGACGTGTTGCGATCCCAAGGCCGGTACCAAGACAAAGCCGATCTTCCGTTTTCGCCCGGCGGCGAGATCGCCGGTATCGTCGAGCGAGCGTCGGCGCTGTCGGGTTTTCACGTTGGGCAGCGGGTGATGGCCTACGTCGGCCATGGCGGCGCGCGGGAACGGATCGCGGTGCCGCCTGAGCGGCTTGTCGCGATACCGGATGCCGTAGCCGACGAGGTGGCCGCCGGTGTGCCGATCACATATGGTACGGCGCTACATGCGTTTCGCGATCGCACGGTGATAGAGCCCGGCGAAACCATCGCCATCTTGGGCGCTGGCGGCGGGGCCGGCCTTGCGGCGATCGAGGTCGGCAAACTGCTCGGCGCACATGTGCTGGCGGTTGCCTCTCGGGACAAACACGTGGCGTGTCTCGATCTCGGCGCTGATGCCGCCATCGATCGGGATACGCCCGATCTCAAGCAGGTTTTGCGCGATCTGACCAAAGGCCATGGCGGCCGTTCGGGAGAGGGGCCTGCGGTGATCTATGATTGCGTCGGCGGCGCACTCGCCGAACCGGCATTTCGCGCGCTGAGGAACGGCGGCCACTATCTCGTCGTCGGTTTCGCCAGCCGGACCGTGCCGGTGTTGCCTCTCAACATTGCACTGGTCAAAGCGCTGACGATTGTTGGCATCAATTGGCCGTCAGCGGTGGTCGACCGCCCAGATGGGCATCGCGCCGACATGGCGCTCGCGCTCGCGGCGATCGCTGCAGGGCAATTGCATCCCCGCGTGCATGGCGTTTGGCCGCTCGACCGGATTTGCGAGGCTCTCGGCGTACTCGACCGCGGAGAAGCGGCCGGAAAGGTCGTGGTGTCGGTCGAATGACGCAAACGGCCTGAGACGGGGAGCGCGCGGTTGCCTCTGACGCTGCGCTAAAAGCGGTCCGTGGCGGAACTATTGCGACGGTGGCGCGATTGCCAATGGTGGTCCCGGTTCGACGGTGATAATACTCTGCTTCCAGACATTTGATCGCAAAACGCGCATCAACGGTGGTCGTTGCAGTCCCAGCTGGCATGCCGCCGTGCGGCAATTACGAGTAACGTGGTTCAGCAAGATGCGCCTACGGATTACGCACAATCGTTCTATGATGCAGCGTTCCAGGGTCCAGGTTTACGTTGGATGCTGCGTGGTGTCGTTGGCGGTCACCGCGCTGGCGGGCTTTGCATTCGTCACGAGCCAGGCACGCACGCGTGACATCGAGCGCCAAGCTGCAGTGCTGCAGACGTCGAAGCCGATGGCAGCATCCGCTAAGTCGGCGCCCGCGCAGCCCGCCCGTAACGCCACAATCATTGCCCGGGTCGGCTCTGCCGCTCAGGGGGTGCCTCAGGCTGCTTCCGCTATGGCGTCAGGCTGGAATAGCGCGTCGTTCGATGAGGCGGGCGGGTCTCGTATCGACTCAGATCGCGATCCAGACGCCACCTCGCAACCTTGGATTCCGCCGCGCGGCACCTGGCGGACGGTGTGCGTCCGGTTGTGCGATGGCGCCATAACGCCAATGAGCTTTGCTACGACGCGCGACCGGTTCAACGCCGATGCCCGCCGCTGTGAGCGAGGTTGCAGCAGCCCGGCGCGATTGTTCGTGATGCGGCCGGATGCCGAGCACGAAACTTTGGTGGATATCAAAGGCCAAAAGTATAGCGACTTGCCGACGGCTTTTCTGTTCCGCACGTCGTTCGATCCGGGTTGCACCTGCCGGGGTCCGACTAACGGGGGGCCGACCAACCGTAACCGCGAGACGGTCGCAGCCCTTGGTACGGAGCCGCCGATGCCGGGGTCGCTCGTGTCAGCGCAAGCGATGGTGTCTCGCGAGGGCGAAACGCAATCGGCTTTAAAGACCGTCGTGCAAGCAGCGTTGGCGATTGCGGCTTCGTCGCCTTACCCGGGCGATGGACGAGACCCATTACGGGCAGGGCGTAATTCCGCTGGTGATGATGCGAGCGGAGTCGGCAGCGGACCGGTTCAAGGGCAGGGGTCGCTCACGCAGGCCGAAGTGGGACAAAACGGGTCGACAGCGACGGATGCAATCGCGCTCAAGTCAAAGTCGGCCAACTCAGCTAAGTCTGCGAGACCAGCCCAGGCGGCAATCGCCCGGAAGCGTGCGCGCGTTGGTTTTGCAACTCGGGGTGTTTCTAGCCAGCGAACGGTCGCGACGGCCAGAGCGGGCGCGCAACGTTCGTTCTCGTCGCCCGACTATTGGCGCGTTTCGTATTGGCAGCCTTTTTGATCCGACCGGGAATGGACCCTAAAAAAACGGAACCGTCTGATGCGAGTGGCGGTCATCGCTACCGTTAACCTCAACATTTTGTTGTGAAATCCCTGGCACGGTGTGAGCACAAGCGTGCCTCGCGGGTGCGCGCATTCAGCGTGGGTGTGTTTTGCGTAAGTCAGGGATCATCGTCGCCGCGGCGGCCTTCATATTGACGTTGCCAGCGCCCGTTTACGGCCAATCGTTCTTCGAGCAACTGTTCGGCGGTCTGGTGCCAAAGCCGGTTGCTCAACCGCCGCAGCGACCGGCTCTCCGGCTTGGTGTGCCGGAGCCGATCGGTCGAGGGGGCACCATCACGCAGACCGAGACAGACGACACCCGCGATTCCCGCAAATCGAACGGTGGTGAGCTGGACGAGAAGACTGCCAACGGTGGCGGCCAGAGGCAATCGATCTGCGTGCGAACCTGTGATGGCTATTATTGGCCGATCCGGTATCCAGCCAGCCGCCGTGACCTTGCCAGTGATGAAGCCGCGTGCCGGGCGAGTTGCGGTACGAACGCGAAGCTTTACACGCGCGCCAATCCTGGCGTTCCCGCCGAAGACATGCGCGATGACAACGGCCGTGCCTATGCCGACAGTCCGACTGCGTTCGTATATCGCAAGCGGTTGGTCGATGGCTGTGCGTGCCGGCCGATGCCGTGGAGCGACAGCGAGGTCGCCCGGCACGAACGTTATGCGCTGATCGAGGACGAGCGGCGGATCCGTGTCGCGGAAGCCGAACGGCAGGCCAAGGACGCTGTCGGAAACGCGGCTGCATCACCGGGCGCTTCGCCGGTCACAGATCTAGCTGATGTGACGGCGGGGGCTGCGGCGGAGGGTGGTGCGTTGGGCGGTTCGATTGCGACCAATTTGCCGATGCCGACCAACACTGGTCAGGCGGGCGATCTGACTGCCAGTGTTACCACGGAGGAAGCGAAATCGGCCGCTGCGGAGCTCGCCGAGCTCACGGTCGCCGAGAGCGCACGCACCGCCAAATCTGGATCAAAATCGGCCGCGCGACGCGACGGTGCTCCGGGCGAAAGGCGACGGGCGCGCCTTGCGGATGAGACCAAGGCTGCGCAACGGGACACCCAACGGGACACCCAACGGGCGGGACGACCCGCCTCGCGCGGAGGCGCTAAGCCGGGCATTTACGCCGTGGCAACGGGATTGCCCATGGGGCAGCCGAAGTTCCGTTATCCTGGCGACTGATCAGGGTCGATATCGGCCAATTTGGCGCCGAGGCCTTCGGGATCGGCGCCGTCGTGACCATTCTCGTCGCCTTCGATGATCTCCGGCGGGACGACGGTTACGCGGCGAGCGGCCATGTCGACGTCTGGGACGCAGGCGCGGGTGAACGGAATATACTCCGTTGGGCCGCCAGCTTTTGGCTTGATCTCCAAAAGGTCGCCCGCACCAAAATTGGCGACAGTCACGATGGTGCCCAATGGTGCGCCAACGGACGTCACGGCCGATAACCCGATCAGGTCGGCGTGGTAATAGTCATCGGGGTCTGGTGGCGGCAAGCGGTCGCGATCGACCCACAGCTCGGTGCCGCGCAAGGTCTCGGCCGTGGTCCGGTCGGAGACGCCGTCAAAACGGCAAATGACGCCTCTTTGAGTGACGCGCACAACCCGCAGGACTGGCAGTTCGCGTCGATCAGCGGCGTTCAGCCGCCCGTAGGCGGCGATATCGGCGGGGTCGGCCGTAAAGCTACGGACGACGAACTCGCCGCGGATGCCGTGGGCAGCACCAATTTCGCCAAGCAAGACGCGGGATTTGTTCGGCATTGAAGTACTCTGGATCGCTTCGGCCAGTTTCGGCCATTTGCAGTGCACTTGCGGGGGTGCGGAGCGGCAACCAAATCGAAACCTTTTGGAATACGGGCACGTTCTTCCAATCGCTCCCGTCGTGTTCGGCGGGTTTGCCACGACAACCGAGGTTCCTCCATGAAGTTGAAATCCGCGACGTCCGCAATTGCATTTGGTGTCCTATCACTTGTCGGCGTGACATTGCCTCCCGCTTCGGCGGTCGCGAAAGAGGTGATCGTAGGCGGCGCACCAATGTTCGCATCGAAGAACATCATAGAAAACGCCGTCAATTCCAAGGACCATACGACGCTCGTCGCCGCAGTGAAGGCTGCCGGGCTCGTTGAGACGCTATCTGGTGCGGGGCCGTTCACCGTTTTCGCGCCAACCAACGCCGCATTCGACAAACTGCCGAAGGGCACCGTCGCTACCCTGGTGAAGCCTGAGAACAAGGCGAAACTTACCAAAATTCTGACGGCGCATGTCGTTTCAGGCAAAGTTTCCGCCGCCGATCTCGTCACGAAGATCAAGGCAGGCGATGGCAAAGCAACCTTGAAGACGGTCTCCGGCGACGCGTTAGTTGCGCGGATCAAAGGTGACAAAGTGGTTTTGACTGACGAGAGCGGCGGAACGTCCACCGTGACGATCGCCGATGTCAACCAATCGAATGGTGTCATCCACGTCGTAAACTCGGTGCTACTGCCAAAGTGATCACGGCCGACGTTTGTTGAAAGTCCCGTCGCGCTTTAAAAGCGGTCAGCGCGGCGGGAGTTGTCCGAGTTTTTTAAGCGAGTTTCTAAGAATACGAGCCAATATCATTTCTTGCGCGGGTTTCTCGCGCAGCATTGGCCGTTGTCGACCCCGACCATGCAGTCATCGTACGGCTCCGAGGTCAACCTGCGGTCAATCCGCCGATTGGCGGCAGTGTCCGTGCTCAGTTCGGAGAGCCCAGCTGCTTGCGAACCTGGGCCATGATCATGTCGCGGGTGGCGTTCGAAGTCTTGGTGTCTCCGACCATGCAGCTGTCATAGGCCGACGTGGTCATGCGGAGGGCTGAGACTTTTTGCTCAGGCGACATGGTGAGGTGGCCAGATATCGCCTTGCTTAATTCATCGACCACTTTGCCACACTCGGGGGCTGCCGTCGCAGGGGCGGCGGCGAAGATCATGGCGGCGGCGACGATTGCGGACTTGTGCATAGTTTGGTCCTTTCAAGACGCGCGCGGACGGCACAATGCTGCAGTCTGGGCACACAGCTGAGTAGTTGAGCGTTGTTTTTTGAGGAAATGCCGTTGTGGCATCGAAGCGATGCCGCCTAGTCGGCGATTTTGAACGCAAGCCGCTCGAGACGTCGAGGTTTGGCAGGACTGGGGATAGTGCGTTGCCGCAGCAGTTTCGACCAGCTAAGCATGGAGCAATCACTGCTGGCGCTGGTCGATTGCCTCAGGTTCTCCATGGCCTGAGCTGCACCCGATGTATTTTCAGCGCGTTTGGCGTTGATTGTACCGCTGCGAACGAGGAAGCTTAGACCTTGGCCAACGACGACAGCAAGACACCCGGCGGTCCAGGCGACCCGGGTAAGGATCCTGGTAAAACGCCAGGCGACATCCGTCCTGTACTGATCTCCGACGAGATGAGCCGCAGCTATCTCGAATACGCGATGAGCGTCATCGTCAGCCGGGCGCTGCCCGACGTGCGCGACGGCTTGAAACCGGTGCATCGGCGTATCCTCTTCGCGATGCAGGAACTGGGGCTCGACTGGAACAAGAAGTACATGAAATGCGCCCGCGTCGTCGGCGAGGCGATGGGCAAATATCACCCGCACGGCAACCTCGCGATCTACGACGCGCTGGTGCGCATGGCGCAGGATTTCTCGATGAGCCTGCCGCTGGTCGACGGCCAGGGCAACTTCGGCTCGGTCGATGGCGATCCCCCGGCAGCCGACCGCTACACGGAATCGCGCCTCGCGAAGGTGGCGCAGTTCCTGCTCGACGACCTCGATAAGGAGACCGTCGACTTCAAGGACAATTACGACGGCAGCTTACGCGAGCCGATCGTCCTGCCGGCAAAATTTCCAAACCTTCTGGTCAATGGCGCGGGCGGCATCGCCGTCGGCATGGCCACCAACATCCCGCCGCACAATCTGGGTGAGGTTATCGATGCCTCCATGGCGCTGCTCGATAATCCGGAACTCGGGATCGATGACCTTACGCAGTATATCCAGGGTCCGGATTTTCCGACTGGCGCGACGATTCTTGGCCGAGGCGGTATTCTGAACGCCTACCACAAGGGCCGTGGGTCGATCATCGTGCGCGCGCGCGTCGAGATCGAGGAGATCCGCAAGGACCGCACGGCGGTCATCGTCACCGCGATCCCGTATCAGGTGAACAAGAAGACGATGATCGAGAAGATGGCCGATCTCGTCCGGGAGAAGAAGCTCGAGGGCGTTGCCGATATCTGGGACGAGACCAACCGCGAAGGCATGCGCGTCGTCATTGAGTTGAAGCGCGACGCGGTGCCCGATGTCGTCATCAACCAGCTGTGGCGGTTTACTGACCTGCAAGTGACGTTCGGCGCCAACATGGTCGCGCTCACCGGTGGGCGCCCCGAGCAGCTCAACCTCAAGGACTTCCTGCAGGCGTTCAACGCGTTCCGCGAAGAGGTCGTCACCCGGCGGACAAAGTACCTGCTGTCCAAAGCGCGCGCGCGGGCGCATGTTCTCGTTGGCCTCGCCATCTCGGTCGCCAATATCGACGAGGTCGTTACCACCATTCGCACGTCGGATGGCACGCCAGAAGCCAAAGAGCGGCTGATGGCGCGCGATTGGCCAGCCCGCGATATGGCGCCACTGATCGAGCTGATTGCCGACCCACGCCACAAGCTGAATGCCGACGGCACGTATCGACTGTCCGAGGAGCAGGCTAAGGCGATCCTCGACCTCCGGCTGTCGCGCCTGACCAAGCTCGGCCGGGTGGAGATCGAGGAAGAGCTCAACAAGATCGCCGTCGAGATCAAGGATTTCCTCGACATCCTTTCGTCGCGCGGGCGCATCATCGACATCATCAAGAGCGAGTTGCTGGCCGTTCGCGAAGAGTTCTCCGTGCCGAGGCGGACCGAAATCCTCGATATCGAAGGCGACCTCGAGGACGAAGACCTGATCCAGCGCGAGGAGTGCGTCGTCACGGTCTCGCATCGCGGGTATATCAAGCGCGTGCCGCTTTCGACCTACCGGGCGCAGCGGCGGGGCGGCAAGGGCCGCAGCGGCGTGACGATGCGCGACGAGGACTTCGTCACGCAGCTGTTCAGCGCGTCGACGCATACGCCGGTGCTGTTCTTCTCCTCGCGTGGCATGTGTTACCGGATGAAAGTCTGGCGGCTGCCAGCGGGTGGGCCACAGAGCCAGGGTAAGGCGCTGGTCAATCTGCTGCCGTTGCAGCCTGAAGAGCGGATCACGTCGATCCTGGCGTTGCCGGAGGACCCGGCAGAATTCGCCGGGCTTGAACTGTTGTTTGCTACGCGGTCGGGCAACGTGCGCCGAAATGCGTTGAGTGACTTCGAGAGCATCAACCGCAACGGCAAAATCGCGATGAAGCTGGACGATGGCGATGCCATCGTTCAGGTCGCGCTGGGGCGGCCGGGGGATGATCTGCTGTTCACGACGGCGCAGGGTCGCTGCGTACGCTTCGAGATCGCTGAGGAGGTGCGCTTGTTCAAGGGCCGTGACAGTGATGGCGTCCGCGCGATCCGGCTGGAGGACGGCGACACCGTCATCTCGATGGCGGTGTTGACCCACGTTGCGGCGAGTGCGGCCGAACGCGCGGCGTATCTTAAGTATGCCATCGCGCAGCGCCGGGCGGCGGGCGCCGATGGAACCGCAGGGCCGGATGGGGCGGCTGACGAAGCGGTGGTGACGGACGACGGTGACGAATCCGTGCCGGCCGTCGAGCTATCAGCCGAGCGGATTGCCGAATTGGCGGCGTCCGAGCAGTACGTGCTGACCGTGTCGGAGCGGGGCTTTGGCAAGCGCTCGTCGTCGTTCGAGTACCGGACCAGCGGGCGCGGCGGTAAGGGCATCGTGGCGATGGTCGTCAATGATCGCAACGGACCGCTGATGGCCTCGTTCCCCGTCCAGCCGACCGACCAGATCATGCTCGTGACCGACGCCGGGCAGTTGATCCGCTGCCCGGTCAACGACATCCGCATCGCTGGCCGCAACACACAAGGCGTGCGCGTGTTCAAGACCGACAGTACGGAAAAGGTCGTCAGCGTCGAGCGCATCTCAGATGTCGGCGGCGACGATAGCAATGGAAATGGCACCGATAACGGTGACGCGGTCATGGATGGCTGACGACATGAGACTGAGGACCGTGCTGAGGCGTGCGTGAGATGCCCGTGGTGGCAGCGATGTCGGTGCTCGCTGCCGCTGGCGCGGGTGCAAGCCTCGTCGAGATCTTGGCTGCGATCGGCCAAGTTACCGGGGTTGCGCGGTCCGCGGTAATCTATGCGGCTGTATCGGCGGGCCACGTGCTCGGGATCGCGCTGCTGCTCGGCCCGATCATTCTGGCCGATTTGGCGATCGTCGGCGTGATCCGTACCCTCGACGGACCTGGGGTTGCGACGCTGCGATGGACGGCGCGCTTTGGCGTGGTAGTGGCGATTGCGACGGGCATTCTACTGGCGTCGTCTAAGCCGGCCGAGTATTTTGCCAACTGGGCTTTCTGGGCGAAAATGATCGTGCTGTTGCTCGCCTTATCGAATGCGATCGTGTTCGAGTGCCGGGTGATTGGCGAAGGCGACAGTTTCTCCCGCATTCAAGCGGGCGTTTCCATCGTGCTATGGCTGACCGTCCTCGCGCTCGGGCGTTGGATCGCGTTTGTTTAATGCGCGCGGCTGGTATCTCCCATGCCTGGGTGGCCCGCCTGCGCGGGCCATGACGGTGGGATGACGGGCACGGTGGCGTGTCGCAGATCATCGGTTGGTTGGTCTTGGCAAAGCTACCGGAGTTCGACGCGTTTCTTGCCGGCCGGCTCGATCCATTCCGCGCGATAGACCGCCGGATTGCCGACGTTTTGATAGCCGTAGATGCGAACGGCTTTGCCCGGCGCAATGTCGCCTTCGGCGAGGCCACGGGCTTCCATGCGGGACACGGGCGCCAGTTCTACGGTAATCTCAGCGCCGTCGCGCAGCATGATGACCGTGCCATGGGGATTGGCGTAGGCTGAGCGAACGACGTTGGCGGTGTGGTCGAGCACTTTAGCTTTGTCGAACCCGCCCCACCCATGATGGGCAAGTGCGAGACCTGGAACCGCGATGGCGGCGGCGGCAGCGAGCAGCAAGGTTCTGCGACGGTCCATGGTAGTGTCTCCTGGTGGTTTCACTGATGGTGCGAATGTGGGGCGCATCGTGGTCGCCGCAAGATGGAGTTTTCAAATGACTACGTCTGGCAATGACCGACCCAATGCCATCCATTGGCCGCCGCTGATTTATGTGGTGGCGGGTGTGGCAGCGTTCGTCCTCGATCGAACCGTGGCGGCGTGGCCGTTGCCGCAACTGCCGTCGCTGCAGTTTGCGGGATGGGGCTTGGCCGGGCTCGGTTTGCTAATGGCGATGGCGGGCATCGTGACGTTCAAGCAGATCGGGACCGTTGTCGATCCGACGGGGCAAGCGGTGCGGCTGGCAACGACTGGCGTCTACCGGTTCACGCGCAACCCGATGTACCTCGGCGTGGTGCTGATTTTCGTCGGCCTGGGTTTCGCTACGCGTTCGGCCGGCCTGTTGCTGGTCACGCCACTTGTCGTGATTGCACTGCAACGATTGGCGATCGTGCGTGAGGAGGCGTATCTTCAACGCCGGTTCGGGTCGGAGTACGACATGTATCGTCAGCGCGTTCGGCGTTGGGTATGACGGTGGTATGCACCACATGCGTTAGCACCGGCTTGCGATAGCTCCCGCTACTTCGCGTCAGACAGAGGTCCGCCATGGCTGCCCCCGCCAACACGCTCCGCACCGGATTTTATTCGGGCTCGTTCGACCCGGTTACGCTTGGGCACTCCGATGTGATCGCGCGGTCGGCGCGGCTTGTCGACCGGCTGATCATCGGCATCGGAGTCAAT
>Ga0163154_10002845_pt1 | contig 24788 bp, 21 predicted proteins | sample OliLakLV19MP9P1_FD_148649 | JGI IMG/M metagenome (GOLD analysis project Ga0163154, IMG submission 148649) | Freshwater microbial mat bacterial communities from Lake Vanda, McMurdo Dry Valleys, Antarctica - Oligotrophic Lake LV.19.MP9.P1 | ecosystem: Environmental > Aquatic > Freshwater > Lake >... | reverse complement strand
GCCCCCTGCCCCCGCTCTCACATCTCCCGATACTCGTACATCGGCCCGAGCGTCTGCAGCAGGGTGACGAGCATGAGCGAGACGGCGATGAAGAGCGAGAGAGTGGCGAGGGCGAGAAAGAGGAGCCGCCCGCGCTTCATCAGGATCGCCGCCAGCGCCAAGGCGCCGGCAAGGAGCCCGGGGAGCGCTGCGATCCAGGGTTGGGCCAGCACAAGAGCTGCCGGGAACCCGATCGCCCCAAGGTCGAGATCGTGCTGCTTGGCAATCGAACGACCGAGAGTGCTGGCGCCGAACACGCAGAGCCCGCCGGCGACGGGGCCGAGGATGAGGAGCGCGAACGCCTTGACGCGGATGAGGACGTCGAAGGGGCGTGCTGGAGCAGCGGGACGGGGGGCGACGGGAATGAGAGGCTCCGCGAGATGCGACTCTGTCGGTGGGGGCGCGACTATTTCTCGGGATCCGCACCGAGACCCTGGGCAGCCTTCTTCATCTGCTCTTCGATCATGGCCGGATCGAGACCGGCACCACCCATCATCTTCATCATGACCGCCTGCATCAGAGCAGCCTGGGCGGCCTCGGGAGAGGTGATGGCGCCGGAGCGGACCTGGGCGGCGATCTCGGTCGAGGCGCTCCTCAGCACTGGGCGGATCTGCTCCATCATCGGCATCATCATGGCGATCTGGGTGGCGGCCTCGGGCGCGAAGCTCTTCATCGCGTGGTCGGCATCGATCCACCACTGACCGGCGGCGCGCACCAGCACGATCGCGGGGTTCGCACTCGACGCCGAGTCGTTGACGTTGGCACGACTCTCGGTGACTTCGCCGAGCGAAAGGCGCTCGCCGTGCATGAAGGAGTCGCCGAAGGGCGTCGAACCCGACAGTCCCTCAGCGCCGAACTTCTCGTGCACGGCGGCGACGAGCTCGGCGCTGTCTTCGAGGGTGGTCTTGAAGTACGAGAGGAGCTGCTTCGATGTGGGAGACGAAGCCCGCATGGCATTCAGGACAGCGCCGAAGCCGGCGGGCCCGCTGGCTGCGGGACTCTTGAGGAAGTCGACAACGGCCTGCGGAGACGCGAAGGACGTTGCCGCGGCCGCGGTGGTGCCGCCCGCGGCAGCGGCACTGCTCTGCGCGACCAGGTCCTTGCTGGAAAGCTGATCGATCAGGGCGGTCAGATTGGCCTTGAGCTGGGTGGTCTCAGGCCGCTCGCTGGAGAGCGAGCCGATGTGCTCCAGGGCGGAAGTCGCGGCCGACGTGGCCCTCTCGACCGACGCGGTGCGCGCGGCCTCGATCGAAGCGCTCAGCGCCGCGAGGGCGGTTCCATCGCCGAGGACGGCGCCCGCATCGCGGAGCCGATTGACGAACAGGCCGTGATCGCGGAGCGAAAGGGCGTGATTCCAGTGCAGCTTCGCAAGCGACTGCTGGGCGGTCGCCGCGGTGAGCCGGGCGCTGCCATCGCCGCCGCCGCGGGCTGCGAGCTGGGCGGCCTTGTTGAAGTCCTCGTCGGCCTGCGAGAGCAGGGAGACCACCGAGCTCTTCCGCTGGCTCTCGATTGCCTCGAGTCCCTTGGTCAGTTCGGACCGAACCTCCTCGAGCCGCTCACGGCATTGCACTGCAATTGTGCGGGCCTCCTGGACCGACCGTCCAAGATCCGTCTCGGCGGCCTTCATCGCTTCGATCATCGCCTGTTGCTGGGCGACGTCGACGGTGGCCAGTTCCTTCTCCGGGGCAAGCTCCGAGAGCTGGAGGTCGTTGCGGGCGATCTTGACCTTGAGTGCGTCGAGGGCATCGCGCTTTTCCGCGGCCTGCTCGACGTACTTGAAGCCCGCGGAGTGACCTGCGCTTCGAGCCTGCTGGCGCAGGGCCTGCTCGTCACGCTCGAGCTGCTGCGCGGCGGCGCGGCTGGCGTCGCTGTCGGCGGTGATCTGGGCCATGGGCTGCTCGAGTTCATTGATCCGTCCGCGCAGGGTCTCGATTCGCCGCGCGGCCTCGGCCCGGAGCGATTCGAGAGTGCGCTGATCGGTGGTCGGATCGAACTTCTCTCCAGCGGTGGCAAGCACGTCGAGCACCAGGCCCGCGTCGATCAGGCCAGAGAGCGAGTCGCGATCCCGGCGGAGTTCACCCTCGACCTGCTGGAGCCGATCGGCTGCGAGTCGGCCCATGTCGAGCCTGACGTGGGCGGCGAGCAATGCAGCGGCCGCAGTCTGACCGGGAGTGCCGCTGGTGAGCTGCTCGAGTCGACTGGCGTGGCTCGCCAGATCGGTGTGGAGCTTGGCGCCAGTGTCGGCGTCCGGAGCGTTGTTCACGGCCGCGCGGGTCCTGGCGACGTCGTTGGCAACCGCCTCGATCTCGTCCTGCACGCGCTGCTCGGCGCGGGCCCCGCCGTGCTCGCATCCGAGCAGCAGCGTGGCGGTGAGCCCCATGCCCAGCGCCGCCCCGAAACCTCGGAGCGCGGAGAGGCGTCGCCACCGCGGAGAGTCGGAGGTGCTCCGCACGCAATCCACTGGTGAAAGGGCTCGAATCGAGCGGAGCGAAGTGCTGGACGTCGACGAACGGAAGACGGTCGGCATGGCGGTGGTTCTCGAGGCGGAATCGGAGGTCGAGTGTAACAGAACAGTCCCAATCGACCTCGGGCGCTCGACCTGCGCCGAGAGACCCGGAGCGCCGGCCGATCAGCGGTCCTGCTGGAAATCGCGCCCGCCGCCGACGTCGCGCCGGTCGAGGGCGTCGAGCTTCGGGGGCTCGTAGTCGATGGGGTAGATCGGGCGCGGGCGGAACATGGCGCGAATCCAGGAGAGTGTGTCCTCGAGGAGTTTTGGACTCTCGGTCGAGAGCACCGGGCGCCACCCGCGGACATCGGGGTGCGGGGTGCGGGCCTGGGTGCGGGGCAGGGCGTACTGCACCAAGAGCGACATGGTGGGATCGTCGTAGTCGATCATCCGCCGTCCGTCGATCTCGAGCTGGTCGAGGATCGCGAGATTGGTGTAGCGGACCCGGTCGTCCTTGTAGTTGCGCGAGTGGAGGAAGAAGCGACCGGCGTCGAGCCCGCCGTGGCAGCGGCTGGTGGCGCAGTTGGGGATGAGCCACGCGTTGTGGACCCGCTGCCTGAAGGTGTTGAGGTGGGGGGGCTCGCTCAGCACCTCGATCTCCGGATAGAGCTCGCGGGCCTTGAGGCGGAACATCAAGGAGATCACGTCCGCCGATTCCGCGCGGAACAGCGCGGTGCGCTGCTCGCTCCGCGCCGGGATGAGGTCGCTCGAGGCATAGTTCTCGAGCAGCTTTCGGATCGTGTCGGGTGACACCGACGTCCGCGGCGGATTGCGCAGATCCATCTCGTAGACGCGGATCAGGTTGACGTCGCTGGTGGTGAGGAGTCGCTCTGGCAGCAGATCGCGCTGATCGACGGGGCCGCTGGGTCGGGCTGCGGCCCGCGAGGGTCGACCATCGGCGTCGAACTCGTCCGGCGACTCGGTCGGACGAGCGCCGAGGGAAAGCTGGGCGGTGACGATCGTGAAGAGGCGCTTGGCCTCGACGCTGTCGCTGACAGCGAGCACCGCTTCGAGTTCCTGTCGCGCGAGCTCGTAGCGCCGCTCCTGGATCAGCCAGCGGGCGAGCTCGACCCGGGCGGGCCAGTCGTCCGCCGCCATCGCCATTCGAAAGCGGTCGAGCTTCTCCTCGAAGGTCGGCTCGAGCTCGACCGAATAGACCAGCGAGCGCGGGATCGGGGTGCGGATCCCTTCGATCTGCATGACAACCTGCTCGAAGCCATCCTCGAGGATCACGCCGCGTCGCCGCTGGCCGTCGCGCATGTACACGCTCCCGATCTGTTCCGGTCGCGGTTCGACGAGGCGGACGATCTTGAGAATCCGGGCCTTCGAGTAGCTCTTGACCTGATCTCTCCAGCGCAGGACCAACTCGTCATTGTCCTCGCTCTCGACGTATCCCATCGCCTCGGTGCGGCGATCGACGAAGAGATAGACCCGAGGTTTCGACCCGGGAACCTCGACGCTCGGATAGCTCTCCGGTCCGCTGGTCGGAGGAGCGACGGAACCCGCGTCCTCGCCCGCCGTCGGTGGCGGGAGATCGACGGGCGGAGGGCCGTCGTCGAAAGCGCGCTCGAGGGAGGGAGCGACCGCGGATGCGACGCGCGGGCCGATGCCGAGAACGGCGACCACCGCAGCCAACACCATGATGAAGAGCCTGAACCACTGCATCGGGGCATTCTCCGCGGGTGGACGCATCGGAGCAAACCGGTCGGTCGCGGGGCGGAGGCGGGGGCGCGTCCGAATCGCGGAACCTTTATCCTCCGCCTCTTGATCAAGGCCCATCGCAGGCCGATGCCCGCCGCTTGAGCCGCACCCCTTTGGAGTCACGCTGATGAAGCTCGGTGTCATGTCCGCCCTGTTCGCCGGTCTTTCGCTCGAGGAGATGCTCGGGCGGTGCGTCGAAGCTGATCTGGACGCGGTCGAGTTGCCGGTCGGGGCCTACCCCGGCAAGCCCTTCTTCGAGCCGGCCGCCCTGCTGGCATCGGCCTCGAAGCTCGACGGCGTCCGCGGCATGATCCGCGACTGCGGGCTGGAGATTTCGGCTCTCGCAGTCCACGGCAACCCCGTCCATCCCAATCCCAGGATCGCCCGTGATCACCACGGCGCGTTCGTGACCGCGGTCAGGCTGGCCAAGGCCCTCGAGGTCGAGACCGTGGTGACCTTCTCGGGATGCCCTGGCGGCTCGGCCCGCGATCGCACCCCCAACTGGGTGACCTGTCCATGGCCGAACGACTTTGGCTCAATCCTCACGTATCAGTGGGACGAGGTGCTCGTGCCGTACTGGGCCACGCAGGCGAAGTTCGCACGCGACCACGGGGTGCGCATCGCATGGGAAGCCCATCCCGGCTTCACCGTCTACAACCCCGACACGCTGCTTCGACTCAGCGGGCTGGCCCACAAGGCCGCGGGCCTCAAGGGCAAGCCGGTGCTCGGCGCGAATCTTGATCCCTCGCACTTCTTCTGGCAGGGCATCGACCCGGTGGTCGCGGCGCGACATCTGGGTGAGGCGGGCCTCCTCTTCTACTGCCACGCCAAGGACACCGAACTGGTGCGCGATCAGGGTGCGATCAACGGCTACAACGACGCCCGCCCGTACACCGACGTCATCAATCGCTCGTGGATCTTCCGCACCTGCGGCTTCGGTCACGGCGAGGAGTTCTGGAAGCCCTTCATCTCGATGCTGCGCCGCTACGGCTACGACGGCGCCATCTCCATCGAGCACGAGGACTCGTTGATGTCGGTCGATGAAGGTCTTCAGAAGGCGGTCGCGTTCCTCAAGCCAATCGTGATCGTGGAGCCGCCGGCGAAGGCGTGGTGGGTGTAACGGGCGTCAGCTGCGCTGCCGCTTGAGGAGGGCGGCTCTGCCGCCTGGGTCGTCGGCTGGGCCGACTCCCGAGGTGTGCCGCGTGCGCGGCCCCTGTTTGAGCTCGGCACGAATGACGGCTCTGGCTTCGCCTGCGCCGTTGCTGGAGCCGAGCAAGTCAGGGGGGCCGTCCGCGGCGATGGGTGCCATGGCTGGCTTGCCAGCCGTGCGTTCGTCCACACGCGGCGCATCACGCCCTTTGGACCGCCGAGCACCAGCTCGGCCAACCGCGGATGGCGCACTCGTTTCCAGGATCGCGCATCGAGGATTGCGTCCCACGCCGAACATGCGTGTCCCTGATAGCGCAGGATCGCGCAGGATCGCACGTTCAGGATCGCGCGTTGGACCACCGAGCACCAGCTCGGCCAACCGCAGATGGCGCGGATCGCGCAGAGGCTTCGCACAGGCGATGGGTGGTGCCGTCGTGCTAATGAACCTCCATCACCTCGGTGATCTCGAAGTTCTCGTGATCGACGTACCACGGTTCGGAGTTCTCGTCGTTCGTGAGGGTGAAGCAGAGCGTGAAGGCGCCAGGCCGATCATCGCTCGAAAGAAGCACGGAGCTTGGTTCGATCGCGCCGGACGTTGCCGCCGCCCTTTCATCCAGTTCCTCGACGACGGCCTTGCGAGCGCGGGAGACGAATTCGTTCCAGCGGGTGCGGATGGTGGCGAAGGTTTCGAGCTGCCCAGGCGTCGGTTCCGGCTGGTCGCCCGAGACCTCGATCGGTCCAGAGCCTCCATCGAACCTGAAGGAGGCTTCCCAACTGTCGAGCCGATGACGCACCTCACCGAGCAGTTTGTGCCGGCTTGTTGAACGAATTCGGGCGACCGAGTCGATGCGGCGGCTCATCGACCGCCAGAGGACGAAGAAGCCCAGCCCCATCGTGGCTGCGGCGGCCACGATCGGCCACGGCTGCGGCAGGCCGAGGGCGAAGGCGATCAGATAGGGCACGAGAAAGACCGCGATGATTGCGGCAAGAACTGCAAGCTGCACGAGAAGCGAGAGCATCGAGAGGTCGGGATCGGGAGCAGGTGGGAGGTCGGAGAGGAGCGGCGTCGGGCATGATGACATGACGGAGGCGGCTGGCCTCCCGAAAGACGCTGGACGCGAGCGGGGTTATTCGACCGCGCGAATGCGGAGCAGCCCGGGGGCACTGGACATACCCGTCTGGCCCGCCGTCAAGCTCCCATCCATCCGGCTCCCAGGAGGGGAGGGACTGGGGGAGGGGCTGGACACGCATACGGGAGGACTGGATAGGGGAGGACTGGATAGGGGAGGACTGGACACGCATAGGGGAGGACTGGACACGCATGTCCGGCCACCGGGATCAAGCAAGAGTGGTCGCCTCGGAGGCTGACCCCGAGAGGTAGATCGGTCCCGCCAAACATGCGTGTCCAGGATCGCGCCCCCTGTCCAGGATCGCGCCCCCCCAGCCAATCGTGTCCGTTCACCAACATGACTCGCTCGCGTGCTTCTCCGTGTCCTCCGTGACCTCCGTGTTCCATACCTCCTGCACGCGAGGTGACGAAAGTCTGGCGAGCATGGTCGACGTGCACGGATGTCGCGAGCACCAGCGTCTCGCCGAGCCCGAGCTCGGCGTACGGCGGCGCGAGTCACCGTGAAGAACGGCGATTCGCCCACTTGAGCGAAGGCCGAAGTGACACGGATCTCCATGGACGCGGTCCTTCGCGTCGTGCGCAGGAAGGATGGAGCACGGAGGTCACGGGATAGGGGAGGACTGGACACGCATGTCCGGCCACCGGGATCAAGCAAGAGTGGTCGCCTCGGAGGCTGACCCCGAGAGGTAGATCGGTCCCGCCAAACATGCGTGTCCAGGATCGCGCCCTGCGTGTCCAGGATCGCGCCCAGGATCGCGCCCCCGTGAAGAACGGCGATTCGCCCACTTGAGCGAAGGCCGAAGTGACACGGATCTCCATGGACGGCGTCCTTCGCGTCGTGCGCAGGAAGGATGGAGCACGGAGGTCACGGAGGACACGGAGGAAGAGGCAAGGGTGCGAACGGCACCGCAGGCCTCGTGATGCCGGCATCACAGGCAATTGTGTCCGTTCACCAATAACACTCGCTCGCGTGCTTCTCCATGACCTCCATGTCCTCCATGACCTCCATGACCTCCATGTCCTCCTAGTCCTCCATGACCTCCATGACCGCCATGACCTCCATGACCTCCATGTTCCATACCTCCTGCACGCGAGGTGACGAAAGTCTGGCGAGCATGGTGGTCGACGTGCACGGATGTCGCGAGCACCAGCGTCTCGCCGAACCCCAGCTCGGCGAGTTCCAGGCTCGGGGCCGCTGGGGCCGTGATTCGTTCACGGCGTTGGGTGACACGCCTTCGCTCGCGAAGCGAGCACCGCGGAGCGGCGTGTTCCGACACGCACAGCCTGTCCAAACCCCGACCACCCCGCGTGGCCCGGATCGCTTCTGACGCAGCGTCTTCAGTGGCCGCTCGCCTCCGTCGCGAGGTTGCCCACGATGTCGATGGAGCCGTTCCGGGCTGACGGATGGTCCACCACGGGACGATCGTGCGTGTCCAAGAAGGCTCCCCCAAGAAGGCTCCCCAAGCGCACGGAAGCGCGTTCGCATTCGGTCACGTTGTGCGCCGACGAATGGTGACACCGAGGTTCGCATGCTCTGGCTCGCGGGCGAGTCGAAGGGCGCAGTCGCCCGCCAGTGCGTGCGCCGCGATCATCCCCTCTCCCGCCAGCGAAGCGCCGCGGGAGAGGGTGGCACCGTGAGCGAGCGAAGCGAGTCGAACGGTGACGGGTGAGGGTCGTCGGAGTTCGGACGGTGTCGATGTCGCTCGTCGCGCGGCTCGAGCGCGGGGCAGATCGCCCACGCGGCGCACTCGACACCGCCAGTGAGTCGGTTGCGCGCAATAGGTGGCTGTCCAACATTGTTGTCCGGCTTTGTCGACTGTGAGATTCACCCGGTTGACGCTTCCCGTTGGAAGGAGATTAAGGTATGTCCTTCTGATCGCGACCGCATGTGTCGACGCGGCCCAACGGCAACGCCATACGACTTCTGCTTCGACAACCGCCTACACTGGGCGGGATGCGAGAAGCAATGAGTACAGCCCAACCCAAAGTTCGCGTTGCTGTCATGGCATGCCTGCTATCAGCGATGCACGGGTGCAACAACTGGCAGACATTGGAATTCAACGGAGGTTCAATTGGTGGACATCTTAACAGACCAGAGGAACGGTTCACGGCCGTGTCGGTCGACATGGGAACTGATATGGCTGCCAAGACTTCCGTCGAGTTGGGAGATAACGAAGTCATCTCGCTCCGCGATGTGACGCCTGCACTGCTCTTGTCTCGCGGCGAGATATACGCAGCGAGCGTGAACGCCGAGCATGTCGATAGCCATCGCATTCGCGGACTGACTGCATGTGAGCAATCGAAGCGGTACGCGGTGTACATCCGGACAGGCAATGGGCCATGCGGCCCCATCTACAGCTTCGACGTGACGGATGGAACTGTCCGGAGCATGTCCGCAGGTTGGTCTACAACTGCTGCGTGCCCCGGCCAGCATGTCCGTGGTGTGTTTGTCGCTTCCGATGGCTCTCGGCGACCGCTTCCACTGAGTCGGAAGGGCGCCGAGTTACTTTGGGGACCACCTGTTGGAGTAACGGAGGCGCATGTCGGCGGATTGTGAGCGTACGCGTTGTTTCTCGGCCAGCAGGGCGACAAGCAGTGGAGGAATCGGACAGCGCTTCTCGCACTGCGTGGAAGCCCGATGACATCACTGCGGTTCTCGATCGGATTCTGTTGCTTGCTCGAGGGGCGCTGCTCTGGACCTACGCCGCCTCGACCCTTCCCACGCGCCATGCGAACGGGGAATAATCGGGACAGCCACCAAGTATGGCCCGCGTCGCGTGGACTTGCCCCTTGTTGAAACGGGTCGGGATGCTGGCGCGTCATTGGAGTCGTTGAAGTCACTGGAGTCGTACGCATGCCGCAAGTCGCCGGAGTCGTCGTCGCGGGGATGGGCCATCACGTCACCAAAACGGGGGAACAACCGCCAGGACATCATCTTCACCGATGACGACCGGCGATTCTACATCGCCATCCTGCGGGAACAGCTGGCCGAACATCGAGTGTCCCTGCTCGCAGGGTGCCCGTCCAAGTCAGGAAGTACGCCAGTGGCGGGGCCATCCGAGGCCGGAGGATGGTGGTCGAGCTCGCGTCGTGCTCGTCGTCGCGCATCGAAACGCGTCGTCGCGCGAAAGGCCGTCCTGACGAGCCGCGAGCGAAGCGACCGGTGGATGGTCATCGACGTCGGAGCACCCGGCTTCGCGCCTCTGTGCACGCCGCGCCGGTGAACTGCGTCCCTTCGCTGCGCTCGGGCTCGTCCACTCCCCGTCACCTGTCCACTCCCCGTCACCCACTCCCCGTCACCCTTGCAGCCTGAGAAATCGGGACAGCCACAAAGTATGGCCCGGGTCGCGTGGACTCGCCCCTTGTTGCAACGGGTCGGGATGCTGGCGCGTCATTGGAGTCATTGAAGGGAAGAGGACTGGACACGCATATCCGGCCACCGGGATCAAGCAATAGTGGTCGCATCGGAAGCTGACCCCGAGATGTAGATCGGTCGCGTCGAACATGCCTGTCCAGGGTCGCGCGTCGAACATGCGTGTCCAGGATCGCGCGGGATCGCGCAGGATCGCGCAGGATCGCGCAGGATCGCGCAGGATCGCGAGGACCGCGACCTCCGAGGGCACCGAGAAGGAGGGGGGGTTCTCCGGAGCATCTCTTGCCACTCGGCGGCTCGCGCCGCCGAACGTCGAGCTGGTGCTCGGCGGTCCCAGGCTCGACGGTCCCGGCGCGCGATCCCGGCGCGCAATCCCCGCGAGCAATCCCAGTGTGCCGCCCCGCGCAACCCCAACTGAATCGCGGGGAATGACGCCGTTCACGTGCATGAGGCCTTCCTGTGCTGCCTGTCGGCGGCATTTCCCGCCTGAAGAAGGCGCCGCGCACGCGGCACTCCTCGCAAGCGGCGGCGCAGCCGACGCGCCCGGTCGGCGCAGCCGACCCCACCCCACCTCACCCCATCAACGCCCCGCGGGTGCCGCCGCGGGTCAGGAGTTCGGCGATTCGGTCGCGGTGGGCGAGCGGGCTCTTGGACACTTCCTCGACCAGTTGTCGAGTGAAGACGTCCTGTCGCAGGTATTCGAGGGAGACCGCGGCAATCGCCGCCGGGGGCATCGAGGCGAAGAAGTCGACGCCCTCGCGATAGACGATGCGGCTGGCCAGACTCTTCGCGACGAGCCAGCGCAGATAGGCCAGCGGGAGGTCCTTCCAGATTCGCGGGCCGGTCTTCTCGATCAGAATCTGCGGCAGGTGGTCGAGCACCAGTTGGCGAGCCACCATGCGATCCGCCTCGCTCCATGAGGGAATCGCGGCTTCGATGGCCGCCGCGGCGCCGTTGATCGCCCGGCTGAGCTGCATGCTGGTCTCGGCCAGAGGCACGTCGGGATGACGGCGGCGTTCCGACATCAGCAGCACCGCCTCACGACGAGCAAGCTCGCGCAGCTTGTCCAGCACCTGCTCGACGTACACCGTCTTGTTGGCGAGGAACTCCTCTTCGGTCAGCAGCATGCAGGCGATGATCTCGTAGCTCGAGCAGATCACGCCGCACTTGTTCGCGGAGCTGTCCTTGATGATCAGCGCGCCCTGCTCGGTGAGCAGCTTGCGGGCCGGCTGAGTGATGAAGATGTTGGCGCCTTCGACGATGACCGGGCTCGAGAGCGCTCCGGTCGGCGTGAGGTAGTCGCGCCAGTTCTTCTCGTGGATCGTGTTGGGACGACCACCCGCAGGGATGAAGGCGTCGGCGATGACCCGGTTGTGCATCGTGTTGCGAAGATGCACGCCCTCCGGCTCCTCGACGGTGACGACTCGTCCGCGGGAACCCAGCTTGGCGCGGTTGAAGCCGCTGATTGGCAGTCCTTCGTTGAAGAGCCGGACCAGTTCGTCGATGTCGAGGCCATCCGGATCCTCGCCGCTGCCACTGCCGTCGGCGATGCCGACGATTCGGGCGTTGGTGCCGTAGTCGCGCTTCAGGATCTTGATCATGTTGCCGGCGACGTCGCCGTCGGGGCCGCCGGTGATCTTGACCGTGAAGGGCCGCGTGTGCGGATCGATGCCCACGGCCTTCAGGGCCACTTCGAGGAAGACGTTCACGCCTTCGCTGGTGACGCCGTAGACCTTGTGGTTGATGCCCGCGCCGGGCTTGCTGCTCATGAAGGCATTCGGCAGTCCGTAGCCGCGCCGCTTGGCTCGATCGACGATCCACTCGATGTGGGCCGGAGTGATGTTCTCGTCCGGACCGAGATAGATCAGCTCGTCGTGACCGAGTCGATCGACGATCTTCGACTTGGTGTTCGGCTCCGGCGTGATGAGATCGAGGAGGCCGTCCACGAACGCCTTCACGCACCGGGAGATGTCGGCGCTGGGCTCGAGCAGCATCGCCGCCTTGGCGCCGCCCTCGGGGATGTCCTTGTTCTTGAGCTGCTGGGCGAAGGCCAGGCTGTACACCTCGTCATAGAGCCGGTCGGCCTCGCGGGCGTGCTGCTCGAGGGAATTGGGCCGCACCACCCGCAGTCCACCGCGGGCGATCTCCTGAAATCGGCAGTGGAAGCCGTTGAACTCGCGGCCGTGCATGAAGAAGACGCCCCAGGGCAGTTCGGGTCGTTCTTCGCTCACCAGGAACTTCGGGTCGAGGCGCAGGGCCAGGCAGAAGCGGTCGGGGAGGTGGAAGTTGGTGCGGTAGGTCGACCGCACCGCCTGGATCATGGTGTGGAAGGCGGTCCGGGTGTCCTCGTTGCCGACCTTCAGGTCGATCTCGGTGGCGAGTTCGTTCGCGGCCTTCTCGAAGGCGGCATCGGGAGTGGGATTGGTCGGGTCGAAGCGATCGATGAAGAGCTGGGCGAAGGCCAGCGCCTGCGGAACGTAGCGCTCGATCCCGCTCTGAATCCGCTCACGCGAGAAGGCGTAAGGGCTCACCTTGCAGAGCACCTGATGGGTCAGGGCGCAGAAGGCGTTGATGACATCGGCCCGCGGAAGATCGAAGTCGTGGTTGCGGCGATCGATCTCGAAGGTTCGAGAGTCGAGCCACTTCACTCGGCGGAGGTCGCGCTCGGTCTGCTTCCAGAGCTGGCTGGAGGGATCGATTGCCTGCCCCTCGTACGTCTGCACCACGAAGCCGAGGATCGAGACGGTTCCGTGCGGGGCGTCGCCGAGGACGTCGATGTAGGCCCGATTGATGTTGATCTCGGCCCGGCTGAGGCGGATGGCGATGCGCTCCAGCATCGTCCGGGTGCGGGCGTTGCTGACGACGAAGGTGATCCGACTCTGCGTGGGATCGGCCTCGGGCTCGAGGGAGATCACGGCGCCGTCGGTGCCGCTCACCTGTCGAATCAGCTCGTAGTGCTTGCACATCCGAAGCGGCGTGACGGTCATCACGTACTCGCCGGAGCAGCGACCGAAGTAACCGCGGATCTGCTCGGCGGTGTAGGGCAGCTTCTGCCGGCGGGCGTATTCGATGGTCTCGTCGAGCTTCTGCGACTGACGGGTGTCGGTGGGGTCGAAGGGGGCCCGCTCGCCGAACTCGAAGGTGTCGAGGACCAGCGAACCATCGGCGGCGGTGTGGATCTTGGCGGCTCGCAGCGACTTGTCGGTGGGCAGCTTGGCGACCAGCTCCGCCAGCACGCCCGGATAGTTCGCGGGACTCATGGACGTCACCTGCGACCCATCCTCGTTGCGCATCTGCATCTCAATGGGCCGCCCGGACGCTCGGGCGGCGATGATCGCTCGCAGGTGGGTGAGCTGGGTGGCGTGATCGGTGTCCTGGAAGTACATCCGCGGCATCTGCGACAGGAACCACGGCACGACCGACTGAGCTGTCTCGCGGAGGCTCTCCGTCAACTCGTCGACGAGGGCTTTGGATTTCGGGGAGCTGTCGGGATGGACGGGAGCGGGAGCGCGCATCGCGTCTGGATACCGCGCGGGGCGACCTGCGGCAAGGGGAGGCCTGGCTCGCCACGAGAACACGGCAGCCGACCAGGGAGTCGGCTTCCCCGGAACTACGGCGCGACCTGCATCGGCCTTACCCTGCTGCCGTGACCTCCCACTCGGCACTTTCAATTGGCACCTTCGACGGTGTGCACCGGGGTCACGCGGAGTTGCTCGCGACCGCCCGGCGTGCGGTCGGGGCCCGAGGGAGGGTGATCGTCGCCAGCTTCGATCCGAGCCCCATGGCGGTGCTTCGCCCGGAGTCGACACCCCCGCGTCTGTCGACCACCGCCCAGCGGGTCCGTTGGCTCCGCGAGGCCGGGGCGGACGAGGTCGAACTTCTGACGCCCGAACCGTCGCTCCTGGCCCTTCCCCCGGAAGCGTTCATCGAGCGGATCACCGCCCGCTGGCAGCCCTCAGCAGTGATCGAGGGGCCCGACTTTCGCTTCGGTCACCGTCGCGCGGGCTCGGTCGAGACGCTCGCGGCGTTGGGCGAGCGGTTTGGCTTTCGGTCGATCGTCGTTCCTTCGGTCGAGGCGGAACTTGCCGATCAGACCATCGTGCCGGTCCGCAGCACCATGATCCGCTGGCTCATCGAACGAGGTCGGGTCGCCGACGCGGCGCGGCTCCTGGGTCGACCGTTCGAACTCGAGTGCCCGGTGGTCCGCGGCGCTCAGCGAGGCCGCGAACTCGGCATACCCACCGCCAATCTCGATCACGGTCGGATGCTGCTGCCGGCCGACGGCGTCTACGCCGGACTCGCCACGCTGCCCGACGGCTCGACCCGGCCGGCGGCAATCAGCGTCGGCACCAACCCGACCTTCGGCGAGGCCGTCCGCCGCTGCGAGGTCCACGTGGTCGACTGGCGCGGCGACCTCGACGACTACGGCTGGACGCTTCGCGTGCGCTTCCTCGGATGGCTGCGCGATCAGATCAACTATCCGGGGATCGATCCCCTTCTCACGCAGATCGCACGCGACCTCGACGAGACCCGTGCGGCGGCGCGGATGGCAGAGAGTGTGGTCCCCAGTGGGACCTCGAGTGTGCCCGCGCGTGCGGCCACGAGTGCGGGCGCAAGTTTGGGCGAACCCATGAGCGAATGCAGCCGATGACCAATTCCCCGACCGTTTCTCAGACGGACCGCGAGTCCAGCGACTACGCGAGCACCACCTCAGCGGCGGCGCTGGCCCAGGTGATCCGCAAGGCGACTCGGGTGCTCCTGCTCACCCACTCCAAGCCCGATGGTGACGCGGTCGGCTCGGTGGTGGCGCTCCGCCGGGCCCTCGAGCAGTGCGGTGTTCGCGCCGACATTCTGCTCATGGGGCCGATCGATCAGGCCCTGCTGGCAGTGCTCGAAGGCGAACCGGTGCGGCGGCTCGAGCGCGAGGGACCGCCGCCGGAAGAACCCGATCTCATCATGCTGGTCGACACCGGCTCGTGGTCGCAGGTGGAGGCGCTCCGGGCGTGGCTGGTGCCGCGCATGGCCAGGATCGTCGGCGTGGATCACCACCGCCGCGGCGACGCAATCGCCGCCCTCCGTCTGGTCGATTGGAGCTGTGCCTCGACCACGCAGGCGCTGATGCCGCTCCTCAAGGCGCTCGAGGTGCGGATCTCGGCCGAACTGGCGACACCGCTGTTCATGGGCCTCGCCACCGACACCGGCTGGTTTCGCTTCTCGAGTGCGGATGCCGCGGTGCTGCGGCTGGCCTCGGAACTTCTTGGCGCGGGGGCCGCGAAGGACTGGCTCTTCGCCACGCTCGAGCAGAACGCTCGGCCCTCGCGACTCTCGCTCACCGCCCGGGCCCTGGCCTCGATCGAGTTCGTCGATCCCGTCGGGGGCGGCCGGATCGCGGTGATGACGCTGTCGCGCGATGACTTCGCCGAGACGGGTGGCGGCAGCGAGGACACCGGCGGGGTGGTCAATGAGCCGCTGGTCATCCGCGAAGTCCGTGCGTCGATTCTGCTGAGTCAGCACGAAGCCGGCGTGACCCGCGTGAGCTTTCGCAGCAAGCCGGACCTGATCGCCCCCGATGGCCGAATGCTCGAACCGGGGCTCGACGTCAACGAACTCGCCGCCCGCTTCGGCGGCGGAGGACACGTCCAGGCCGCAGGGGCGCGGATCGCCGCGGAGCTGGACGAGGCGAGGAAGACGGTGATGGCGGAGATTCGAGGGAAGAGGGATCGGGAATGAGGCGGTTCGCTTCTCGAGCCGGAAGGAGGCAGGGAGCCGCGGAGGGTTGCACGACTGCATGCGTGCGCGGGGTTGGGGGGCTCTCCGCCCGCAGGCGTGTTGCTCCGAGAGCCTCCGGCGCGGGCGACGTAACGTCGGCCATGAACTCCAGGGCTGCTTCTCACGCTTCTCACGGATCAGGCGTCGCGCTCGCCGCGATCATCTCGCTTCTCGCACTCAGTGGCTGCGCCAAAGAGCCGAGTGAGTCGGACGCGTCGACGGTGAGCGCTGCGAGGCAGAGCGAGCCGATTGCTCCGCAGCCCGTCGAGTTTGCTCTCGAGGGCATGCACTGCGAGGGCTGTGTGGCCGCGATTGCGGCGCGGATCAAGGAGATCGAGGGCGTCGACCCGGAGAGCGTGAAGGTCTCGCTGGAGGAGCACCTCGCCCGCTGCGTGGTCAGTCGTTCCGGCTCGAGTGACGAGATCGTCAGCGCGGTCAAGCGGATGGGCTACGGCGTCGAACGGAAGTGATCGGAGAGACGGCCTGAGTGTCCAGGCGTGCTGGTCCCGCGAAAGCGAGCGTGCGGCCGCAGGCCGCTACGGAGCGCTCAAGACAACGCGGGCCTTCTGGAACCGTCCACCGAGGATCTTCTCGCTCGGCGTCTCCATCCAGTCCTCGAGGATTCCCGCGTAGACGCTGCGGAAGTCGACCGAGTACCTGAGATCACCCTGATCGAGATCGACCAGCGAGGGGTGCTTGGCGAGGATTCCGGGGTTGACCATGTTGCCCATCAGGAACATCGGGGCCGCGGTGCCGTGGTCGGTGCCGCCGGAGGCGTTCTGCTTCACCCGGCGACCGAATTCGCTGAAGACCATGGTGAGCACGCGGCTGTCGTTGCCCTGGGCGGTGACGTCGCGCTGGAATGCCGCAAGGCTGTCGCCGAGCTGCCGCATCAGATTCCCGTGCGAACCGGCCTGGCCGGCGTGGGTGTCGAAGCCGCTCAGCGACACGTAATAGACGCGGGTCTTCATGCCGTCGCGGATCATCGCCCCGACGATCCGAAGCTGACGGGCGAGCGAGCTCTGCGGATAGGGCACCAGCGGCTGCTTGGCCACTGCGCCGCGGATGCGATCGCTCGAAACCTGGGCGTCGAGCGAGGTGCGCATGAGGAAGGCGAGCTGCGAATCGCTCTCGACGTCGGAGAGAGTTCCGGCGCGATTGATGTCGTCGTAGGGCGACTTCAGCGACGGGTGCACGTTCTCGCCGAGCCAGCGGAAGAGTTCGGCCGACTCGAAGCTGACCGGCTTCTGGGTCGAACCGACCATCGCCAACGGGCTGCGCCGACCGATGGCAATCGCCCCCTCGGGGACCGGCGTGCCGTTGCAGGTGCAGTCGAAGTAGCGACCGATCCAGCCGTCGCCCTTGCCCGACATGTCGGCCGTTTCCCAGATGTCGGTCGAGGTGAAGTGGGAGCGGTTGGGATTCGGATAGCCGACGCCCTGGACGATCGTGGCCTTGCCGTCGTCGAGAAGCTCCTTGAAGGAAGCGAGGTTCGGATGGAGTCCGAGACCGTCGATGTCGGTCGCGAGGCAGGCGTTGTTGCCGCTGTTCGGGGCGGTGATGCCAAGCTGCGGACGAGCTCGGTAATAGTTGTCGTCGCCGTAGGGGATGACGGTGTTGAGGCCGTCGTTGCCGCCGGCGAGCTGGACGATCACGAGGATGCGATGGTCATTCACACCGGGACGACTGGAGAGCATCGACCCCAGCGGCGTCATCACGCCGAAGGCCGAGTTCTGGATGAACGCGGGAATCGTGGGCAGAAGCGACGCGAGGGTCAGTCCCTGCTGGAGGAAGATTCGGCGAGAGAAGGCAGGTCGGTCGGTCATGGCAGATTCTCCAAGCGTTCATCGGTCCCAAGGCCACTCAGCCCGCCGGGCTCCGCCCGGCGCGGCGTACGAGAGCGAGTGTCGGCCCGGAGGGCCGAACGGAGCGCTCCAAACAAGGCCACTCCGTCCGGCGCGGCGTACGAGAGCGAGTGTCGGCCCGGAGGGCCGAACGGAGCGCTCCAAACAAGGCCACTCCGTCCGGCGCGGCGTACCAGAGCGAGTGTCGGCCCGGAGGGCCGAACGGAGCGCTCCAACTAGCACAACTGGTATTCAGGCATCGCCGCAATCAGCGCCAACACCGCAATCATTCGATCGTTGTCGATGCTTCCGCCAGTCTCCTCGACGAAGCGGATCAGGCGATCGACGCGTTCAGGCCGCGGCTCGCTTCCGAGCGTGAACCGCAGCAGGTAGGGAATGGCCTCTCCGGCCGGAGGCGGTCCGCCCTCGGCGAGGTGTTCGACCAGATGCAGCGAGTCGTAGGTCGCCCCGTTGGCTTCCCACGGGTACTGCTCCGGACGCCGGCCGGTCAGCAGATAGATGACCACGTTGTGCCGCACGAAGAGAGTCGAGGTGTTGATCCACGCCCGCCCGCCGTCCCAGCCCTTCACGTTCGGGGGGTAGAAGAGGTCCTGGCCCATCAGGTCGCAGGCGCTGTTCAGGGCGTTCAAGCTTCGCACCGGCGTGCGCAACGATCGCACCGTCTGCACGATGAGCTGCACGGGGCTCTTGATCAGGGCCGCGACATTGGCCGAGTCGTAGAAGTGTTCGCTCTTGAAGAGCTGCTTCAGGACCGGCTTCAGGTTGTAATCGCGCTCGCGAAGTTCCTTGGCGAGCTTGAGGATGAAGCCCTGGGTGTCCTTGTCGGGCGTGCCGGGAAGATCGTTCACGAAGAAGCGATAGAGTTTCCAGCAGATGAATTCGCTGGCGACGGGTCGCGCCAGAATGATCCGCAGGAAGTCGTCGCCGTCGAAGTTTCCGGTCTTGCCGAGGATCTTCTTGGGACCGTCGTCGTGCTGATTGGCGCGGAAGACGAAGGCGTCATCCTCGAAGCTGTAGCCGGTGAGGGCGCGGGCGCCTTCCTTGATGTCCGACTCGGTGTAGTCGTGACCTTCGCCGAGCACGAAGAGCTCCATCAGTTCGCGGGCCAGATTCTCATTCGGCGAGCTGCGGCGGTTCTCGTCGTTGTCGAGATACTTGAGCATCGCCGGATCTCGGATCACCGCGAAGCAGAGCTCGGAGAAGCTGCCCGCGGCGTGCTTCCGGTAGAGCTGGTTCTGCTGGAGCATGTGCCAACTGTCTTCGATGGTTCGATAGCCGGTGGCGAAGTGGCCGTGCCAGAAGAGCGTGAGCTTCTCCTCGAGCGGTCGACCGGTCTCGATCATCCGCTTGAGCCACCAGCGCTGGATCGCCCCCATCTGCTCGCGGTCGGCGGCCTGCCGTCGGTTGCGCTCACGCTGGATCCGCTCGAGGGCGGGTTCGTCGTTGGACTGTCGGGCGCGGCGAGCTTCCGCCCGTTCCTCCTCGGTGGGAGGTCGCATGATGTCGCCGGCGAAGGTCGTCTCGTCATCGGGGAGCGGGGCGACCTTGTCGAATTCGACGAGATGGTCGACCGCCTCGTCGAGGCCCATGCGGGCCAGGGCTCGCGCCTGACTCGGCGTGCCACCGAAGCCGGCGCGATTGAGAAGGTGTTGGGCCTTCCAGTAGTCGAAGTCGGTGGGCTTGAGCGGTCGAAGGCTGTTGACTGGCATGTCGACCTCGAGGTTCCTGAATCGCCCGTGCGGGGTGCGCGGGTCTCTCCCGGGGGTGTGCCGTCGGTCGGTCGCGGGGGACATTCGACTGCCCAACCCGATGACCGGTCGCGACGACCCACCTGAGGCTTGGATGCGCCAGCCCGCGTGACGTTCGCGGCTCGCCGACCGGGGTCGACGCAGACTACCCCCGCAGGCGGGGCACCGAGCCGAGTGGGTCCGTTTTGGCCGGCCAGAGCACGACCGCAGCGATGGCCAGCAGCGGAATGACCAGCAGCGGCGTGCGAAACTCGATGAATCCCACCTCCTGGATGGGGAGCGAGAGAAGGACGATCGCGGCCAGAACCAGCCCCCTCCGCCTCGTCCCGCCGCGCGGGGAGCGGACGCTGAAGAGGACGAAGGCCGGGAAGATCAGCCCGTAGAAAGCCAGGAAACGAAGGTAGTTGCTCTCGGATGGGGCCGCGATTCCGACGATTGCCGCGCTTCCCACGACGAGCCAGGTCCGCGGGATCGACCATTCGCCTCGGTCGCGGGACTCGCGCAGTTCGCGCAGATGCACCGCGACCGTGAAGAGGGATTGACTCGCCAGGTGTGCGGCGATCAGCGAAGGCACGCCATCGGCAAGCGCAGGGGCGTACGCCGCGGTGAACACCAGGATCACCGCGAAGGAGAGACCGAAGACCAGAAACGACATCCGGCTCGGACTCTCGCGACGGGCCCGGTGGAAGGAGAGATCGAGCGCCGGACAGAGCAGGAATCCGAAGATGAGAGTCGGGACCAGCCAGGGCAGCTCGGCCAGCGGACGCACTCCTGACCACTCGTGCGCGGCCAGGGCCGACCGGCCGAGCGGGTCGAGGAAGATCGCGAAGGCGAGGAGCGAGGTGCAGTAGACCAGAGCGCCGAGCCAGGGCCAGCTCCGCTGCGGCGCGAGCGCAAGCGCCAGCGCGGCGCCGAGCATCAGCAGAATCAGGAGGATCACCGTGCCGGCGGCCGCCTCGGTTCCGGTGGCGAAGAGTCCGCGAGTGACGAAGCCGAGGAAGAAGACGTGAAAGGCGACAGTCACGGCCGAGAACGCCGCCATGGCGACCCCCGCGCGACTGCGCCACTGCTCGCTGCGCGCTCTGGTGAAGACCCATCCGAAGGCGGCGCACCCCAGCACGTTCGGCAGGGCGAACGCCAGGAAGCCGGCCCAGCCGTACTCCCGCAGCATCACCACCGGGAGGTACATGCCGATGCACCAGGTCCAGCTCGAAGCGAGAAAGAGCCCCCAGGCAATCGTGAGGAGGAGCGGCTTCATGCGCAAGACCAGTGGTCGGGTCAGTTGGAGCCCGGGGTCGAGTTCGGGTTTGGGCTCGGGTTCGACTGCTGATTCGAAGCCAAGGCGGTCAGCCGCTCGCGCTTCCGCAACTCGCGGGCCTTCATCATCGCCTTGGGAGTGCAGTGGAAGGTCAGCGAGCAGCGACCCACGCGCGGCTCGCGTCCCTTGCTGTGAACCTGCTGGGTGATCTCGAGTTCGAGGTCGATGTTGAACTCACCGCCAGCGGCGATCTTCGCGGCCAGGTCGGGGTTGGGAGTGACGTGGTAGACGGCGGGTCCGTAGCAGGGACGCAGAAATCGATACCGCAGGTCCTTGCAGACCACGATGTAGTCGCCGCCGCACTCGCTGAAGAGGAACATGCCGCCGGCCACCTCGGAGTTGCCAAGGAGAGCGGCGCCGGCCATCGCGTTGTACCAGTTGCGATTGAAGCGTCGGAAGGGAAGCACCGCGGCGAAGCGATCCGAACCGAGGTGCTTCTCGAGCCGCTTCATGGTGATGCCCGAGCGGAAGGCATACGGAAGCCAGATGAGCGAACAGACCTTGTGCCAGAAGTTGTTCCGAGTGCTGAGACGACTGATGTACGACTCGATGCGCTCGGTGAACGTGGGTCGTTCCGCGGTGCCTTCAGGGCGCGGCGACATCGGCGTCGGGAGTTCGATCTCCTGACCGGCTTCGAGGGCGTCGTTGGCCTTCGCGGTGGACACGGATCACTCAGTCTGTTGAAGCAGCGCTCCTGCCTTCCCGACGAATGGTCTCGTGGGCGAGGGGCGGGGGAGGGCGGGCCGTATGCTACCGCCCCCATGCCCATCGGCCGCCTCGGTGTCTGCAGTTGGAGTCTCGAACCGGAGACGCCCCGTTCGCTGGTCGAGTCGCTCAAGCGCGTGGGTGTGGATTGCGTGCAGTTGGCGCTCACCCCGCTGGTCGAGCGGCCCGAGGTCTGGGGCGAGGTCCCGAAACGGCTGGCGGATGCGGGGATCACCCTGCTCAGCGGCATGCTGGCCACGGTCGGCGAGGACTACTCCTCGCTGGCGACCATCGCCTCGACCGGAGGCGTTCGACCCGACGCCACGTGGCCGGCGACACTCTCTCGCGCAACCAGGGTGGCCGAATGTGCGAAGCGACTGGGGCTTCCGCTGGTGACGTTCCACGCGGGGTTCATTCCCCATCGGGCGGGCGGGCATGCCCCGAGCAGGTCCGAGCGCGAGGTGCTGATCAGGCGTCTTCGGACGATCGCCGACGTTTTCGATCCTCACGCCATCGAGGTCGCTCTCGAGACCGGGCAGGAGGAGGCCGACACCCTCGCCGACGCACTGGGCGAACTCCGGCGAGAGACCGTCGGCATCAACTTCGACCCGGCCAACATGATCCTCTATGGCATGGGCGAGCCGGTCGCGGCGCTCCGTCACCTCGCCCCGAGGGTCCGGCAGGTGCATGTAAAGGATGCGGTTCGTACCGAGACGCCAGGAACCTGGGGCCGCGAGGTGGTGGCCGGGACCGGCGAGGTCGACTGGGATCGGTTCTTCGACCTTCTGCACGCGATGCCCCACACCGTCGACGTGGTCATCGAGCGCGAGGCAGGGACCACGCGTGAACTGGACATCGTCGCTGCCGCAGAGTTGGTCCGAAACCAGCTCGCCCGGCTCGCGGAAGTTCCCGCGAGGTGACGTACGCTTTCTCGCCGTGCCCACCTATCTCTACGCGATCATCAACCCTGACGACTCCGACGGCGACCAGTTCGAGGTCGTCCAGAAGATGAGTGACGCCACGCTCACCACGCATCCCGAGAGCGGCAAGCCTGTCCGCCGCGTGATCACGGCTCCCAACATCGGCGGAGCCTGGAGCGACAGCTCGAGCAAGAAGAAGCTCGGCGACAAGAATCTCGACCGCCTCGGCTTCACCAAGTACGTCAACGCCGGCGGTGGTCGGTTCGACAAGACCGCCGGTGGGGGACCGTCTTCGATTTCGGCGGATTGAGTTGAAAGGCGTCGGCTGCGCCGACGGTTTTCAAGGGTGTGCCGCTGGCTCGGCACGCTTTTCAAGGCCGGCCACGCCGCCGCGGCGAGGGGCATGCGGACGAAGCACGCACGCGTGAGCGGCGGCGCGTCCGGCGGGCTCGAAGGGGAGTTGCCAAAGGGGTCACCCCGTCGCCGGGCCAGGGGGACTTGAGAGTCGCCATGAACCGTTCTCCGAGGAGTCGCGATCCATGGACAAGAGGGGGCAGTATCCCGCGACGGATGCTCGGTCTCGGTGCTGCAGGTTCAACGCTTCTTCTCATTGGCTGAATCGTCCCGTACCAGACCCATCGGATCGAGGCTGAAATTGTCGACGGCGACAGCGGTACACCCGCCCCGGACGCGACCATCTCAGTTTCGCATCTCATGATGCTCACGCTCAACACGCCGCGCTCCCTGTTCGTCGAGGTGGATGAGGAGGGGCGAGGAGCCTTTGACCTCGCCTGCACTCCCATTGCGCAGTGGCAGATCAAAGCGCCCGGGTACTGGTCGCGGAATCAGTTCGTGCATGAAGAGGGATTCAAGCTGCTGCCTGGCATCACGCGCACTCGTGAAGACGCGATATGCATTCCACGCCGACGTGCTCGGCTTGGACCAAAGGTTTCAGATAGACGAGACCAAAGGTTTCAGATAGCCGGGACCAAAGGTTTCAGATAGACGGTCCACAAGGTTACACTTGGCCGCATGCCAGCTCCCAGAGTACTTCCTCGCCTTGCCGAGGCCTCGCTCTCTGCCGCCCTCGAGGACACCCCGGTCGTGCTCCTCCAGGGGCCGCGGCAGTGCGGCAAGACCACGCTGGCGAGTGCAATTGGTCGGCGGCTCGGCTACGAGTACCTCAGTCTCGACGAGGACGCTGTGCGAGACGCAGCACTGGCGGATCCCGCGGGCTTTGTCGCGGATCTTCCGGAGCGCGTCATTCTCGATGAGATCCAGCGCGCCCCGGAGCTCTTTCTTCCGATCAAGGTCTCGGTCGACCGTCACCGGATTCCAGGCCGATTCCTCCTCACCGGTTCAACGAACATCCTCCTGCTCCCGAGGCTCGCCGACTCGCTCGCGGGACGCATGGGAACCGTCCGACTCCATCCATTCGCCCAGTGTGAACTTGAGGGGAAGCAGATCACGTTTCTGAACGCCCTGCTCGCGGCGAAGTTCCGCATCAGGCGAGGCCAGCGACTGGGCGAGGCGCTCGCGCCGCGGATCGTCGCCGGCGGCTATCCGGCGGCCATCGCCCGCCACACGGAGGGTCGGCGACGCCAGTGGTACGACGACTACATCGACTCGCTGATCCAGCGAGACGTGCGGGACATGACTCGCATCACATCGTTCCGGGCGCTTCCAAAGCTGCTCAGACTCGCGGCAGCTCAGAGCGCGCGGCTGCTCAACGTCTCTGAACTCGCGGGACCGTTCGAACTGAGTCGTCCGACGATTCGAGACTACGTCAGTCTGCTCGAACGGCTGTTTCTCCTTCAGGAGCTTCCGCCGTGGCACACGAACGCACTGAGCCGACTCATCAAGACGCCGAAGCTGCACGTGACCGACACCGGACTCGCGTGCTCGCTGTTGGGGCTGTCCGCCGAGGCCCTCTGGTCGGACAGAAGTGCGTTCGGGCAGATGCTCGAGTCATTCGTGCATGGCGAAGTTCGCCGCCAGGCATCCGCCCACCAAGGCCCCATCGAGTTCTCGCACTTCCGCGACAAGGACGGCGCAGAAGTCGACCTCGTGCTCGAGTACCAGCGCGGGAACGTCGCGGGCATCGAGGTGAAGGCCTCGTCCTCCGTGAAGGCATCGGACTTTCGCGGACTCCGCCAGCTCCAGGCAGCCAGCGGAAAGCGCTTCACCTGCGGAGTGGTGCTCTACGACGGTGAAACCACGGTCGGGTTCGGCAATTCGCTCTACGCGGTGCCGATCTCGGAATTGTGGTCCGCCTGAAGCACAGAGGGCGCTCACCGCGCGGAGCTCATCTCGCAACCCCGCCCACGCACCCAGTCGTGCAACCCACTGCTGCTCCCTGCTCCCTTGGTTCTTGCTCCCTGCCGGCTCGCGGAGCGAGCCGCCTGCTCCCTCGGCCCCGCCGAGCGGGGCCGCCCTCACTCCCCGCCGACCTGATAGCGCAGGAAGCGGGTGATGGTGACTCCGGCGGGCAGGATCTCCTTCACGGCCTTCTTGTCGTCCTTGACGAACTTCTGGCCGAGGAGGGTGTTGTCCTCGAAGAACTTGC
>Ga0163154_10002839_pt1 | contig 24822 bp, 23 predicted proteins | sample OliLakLV19MP9P1_FD_148649 | JGI IMG/M metagenome (GOLD analysis project Ga0163154, IMG submission 148649) | Freshwater microbial mat bacterial communities from Lake Vanda, McMurdo Dry Valleys, Antarctica - Oligotrophic Lake LV.19.MP9.P1 | ecosystem: Environmental > Aquatic > Freshwater > Lake >... | reverse complement strand
TGGGAGGAAAAACCTGACCAAAGGTAAACCACCATGAGCACTATCCCGGTAAGTTTAACGCAAGAACAGTTCGAACAGTACATCCGTCCATACTTGAGCGTTGCTAAACGAGGCTACGAATGCCGCATCCCGCTTTACAAGATCTTCAACTACATCCTGTACCGACTGCATACCGGCTGTCAGTGGGAACGCTTGCCCATCGACAACATCCCCCAACAATCCCCCAAAAAGGAAATCAGCTACCATGCAATCTACCATCACTTCCGCAAGTGGAGCCGCGATGGCAGCCTAGAGCGAGTGTTTGAGCACAGCATCCTGACGATCCGTGACCAGATCGACACCCACCGCCTCAACCTTGATGGCAGCCATGCACCCGCCAAGAAAGGTGGCGAAGCGGTCGCTTATCAAGGCCGCAAGAAAGCCAAAACCAGCCATGTTCTGCCCATCAGCGCTGCCAATGGGTTCATCCTCGCAACCACCCATATTGTTGCAGGCAACCACAACGATGCCTTTGAACTCAAGGATCATTTACGCACTGCCTTCAAATTCATCAAGCGGCTCGGTATTGCCATTGTTGGGAGCTACTTCAATGCAGATTCGGCTTTTGACACCAAAGCTGCCCGCAAAGTTTGCTTCAATCACAAACTCATTCCCAACATCGCGGAAAACAAGCGTTCCCGCAAGAAGACCAAACGCGGACCTAAACGCCTGTTTAGCCCTGAAGTCTACAAGCTGCGCTTTAGCTGTGAACGCACGTTTGCCTGGATCGACAAATTTCGCGCCTTGCTAGTGCGCTTTGACCGCAAAGCAGCTCATTTCATGGGCGCATATTTCATCGTTTACGCCCTCATCAATCTCCGTCACCTACTCGCTGAGGAAAAGTCTCAATGAGTTCTATGAGAAAAATTTAGTAATAAAAAACGACGCATTTTTACGCCGTTTTCATAAAAAGATCATGATGAGATTAGATTTTAGCAAGCAGGCAGTTCCACCCAGAAGATGCTGCCGCCGTCGTGGGGGCAGTCTACGCCCACTTGTCCGTCCATCATCTCGGCAAGTTGTTTAACAATCCACAGCCCCAATCCGGTGCTGGTTTCTTCACCTGTCGGGCGCGGCGTGAGCTTGCCAAATTCGGTAAACAACATAGAACGCTCTTCCTGCGGGATGCCGGGACCTTGATCGGAGATATTCAGCCGCAGCTTATCACCCACTTGCTCCACCCAAAGCGAGACAGTCGTATGGCGCGGCGAATATTTGAGCGCGTTGCTCAATAAATTGCTCACGACTTGATCTAGCCGCGCCTGATCCGCCATGACCGCACCTTTAAGTTCACCCAATTTAAGCGTAATCTCTTTGCGGGTGGCGTTCATGGTGTATTGCAACACTTGGTTATAGATGATCTTGCCCAGTTCAATCGGTTTGAGGTGGAGATCAATCTTGCCGCTTTGGATGATGACGACATCCAGAAAATCTGCAACGACCTGCTCCATTGCATCCAGCGAAAGCTGCATCGTATCTACCAATTGTCCCGCAATAGGATCGGTAGTAAAGCTGTCGCGCAGCATATATTCAACCATACGCAAATTAGCGATGGGATTTTTTAAATCGTGTGCTGCTACGCGGAACAAGCGCTCGCGTGTTTCGCGGTCAGCTTGTAAATCCGCAATTGTGTGGTCATGTTCTTGGAGGAACATAGAATTCTCCGTGTGTATCCATCTTTAATAGGATACACCAAAAAGAATTAAAAATCCATTAATTTTCACCATATAGCCTTAATTTTTTAGAAAGTTTTTACATTTGACATGGTGATTACATGACATTAGGTACTCCCTTAGTATTAAGGTAATGTCGTGTTTTTTACTAGTTGACGTTTCGTACACCTAATCTTTTAGAAAAGCTGGTAGTTTGCTAGCGTAAAGTGACCCGCCAGTTCGTCACACTGACGATAACGCCGCCATCTTGAATAAATAACACGGGCTGTACCGCTTGGTCCGCGCCAATGAAAGGGATTGGCTGCCCGATTTGGGAGTCGTTAAAGAAAACCGTCACCGCGCCATTTGACGGATCACGTTCTAAGCGGATTCGGGCGACCACCGCGCTCACGGAACGCTGCACAATAAAGGTCGATTCATCACCGACGCGCTGATACAAATTTACAGCGGTGGCGTTAGCGACCTGCACATACAGTCCGGCGGTTAAAGTTGGGTCGTCAACACTTTGCAGCATCAAGCCGAAATATACATCATCGCTTTGCAGCAGCACCGGATCATACGTAATCAGCGATAAGGTGGCTTCCGTTGTGCGAAGGCGAGTCGGCGCGGCGCTGCCATAAAACAGATCAAGCACATCTGGGGGAAAAGTGACATAAAGCTGTTCTTCGGGTGATTGTGTGCCTGTGCCGAAACGCCAAAATGTCCCTGTCGTATCAAGAGCGAAATCTTCTGCCGGCCAAGGCAAAGTCACTAATCGTGCCGGGAGCGCCAATAAATCCTGCTGCCCCCGCAAGCCTTCCGGCGGCACCGTCGGCGTGAGGGTGAGCGTTAGTGTTGGCGTATTGGTCGGCGTGGACGTAATCGTCGGAGTCGGGGTTTCTGTCGGCGGCGCGGCGGTTGGTGTGGCGGATTCAGTTGGGATGATCGGCGGCGGTGCGCCCGTCTCGGTTGGGATGATCGTCCGCGTGAGGAGCGTGGGCGTAACCAAATCAGTTGGATTCAACGTGCCACGCGCCGTTTGTTCGGCAGTTGGGAGCAGGCCTACCCCTTCCGCACTTGTCGCTTCTTGTGTTGTCAACAATGCGGCTGAATCAATAGTCGTATTCAGTCCAGCGCCAGCGGTAGTGGACGGCAGCCCGCTGCTGTCATCACCCGCGCCTGTGACGATGAATACGATTAAGACGATCACCGCCAGCAGCACGGCAATCGCCGCGAAAAGCGCCAGTAGCGGCAGTTTGCGTCCGGCGGGGGCAACCGACTCTTCCCGCTCAACATAACGTGACCCCACGAAACCGGGATAGGTTTCTTCCACGACTTCACTTTCCGTCATGCGCGGCGTGGGGTCGGCAGTGGGCGGCGCGGGGAACTCTGGCGAACTTTCCGTCAGATCATACCAATGGCGATAAAGGGCGTAAGCCGGATGACGGTCAATGAACATCGCCCGAAATAACTCGTTAAAACGGGCTAATCTACCGCTGCGGCGCACGGTTGTGTCGGTGTAGACCGCAAGAAACGATTCGTATGTCTCGTGCCATTGGCGGAGCTGTCCGGCGTATTGATCGCCCAGAAGCTGCGTCGTCGTCTGCGCTTGTCTGCGATGCGCGTCCCGCACCATGTCTGGAGGCTCGGATGGGCGGCGCTCGATGACCTGCTTCATCTGGCGACTGAGGTTATGCAGTTCGGCAGCGTTGGCTTGGAGTTCGACCAGCCACGCCCGATATTGCGTCAGCGTTATATCGGCGGCTTGCTCGGTTTCGCCAATCAGGGTCAAGATGGTGTCGATCTTCATCCCGGCGGCACGAAATTCACCTTCAGACCAATCGCGCAGCATCGATTCAAATTCGCGCAGACTGTGGGCGGCGGCGGAAAGTAACCGCGCTTGTGTATTCTCTTCAATCTGGCGGCGGGTGGAATCCAACGTCGCTATGGCGTGAATGCCGTTGACCTGATTCAGAAGCGCGGCGGCGCGGTTGATCTCACGGCGGCGATCCACAAATTCATCAAGGATGCGTGTGGCGGGATGGCGCGGCCCCGCTTCGCCCAAAATACGCACCGAGACTTCGCGCCAGAACAACGCATCGTCCAGATTTGCGTCGTGCGCTTCTAAAACGCCGAGCAGAATATCGGTAAAAAATACCAGTCGCAGTGCGGGGGTGCTGCTGCGAGAATACAGTTCAATCAAACCTTTGCCCATCGCTTTTAAGTAAGTTTCGCGGCTGGGCATTTGCGCGGCAAAATGATCGCGCAGGGTGATTTCTTCGGGCGTATATAACCCTTCGACGATTTTAAAAACGGTTTGAGTACGTGCGGCATTAATTGCGCCGCTGCGTTCAATCCAATCTCGCGTTGTGCCGGAAAGCGTAAAGAGGCGCTTGGCGGCGAAGCGCTCGGCCTCATTTTTGGCAATATCCATCGCCTGCTGACCGAGCCGTTCCGCATCCGGCAGCCGTCCCCGATCAAACGCCTCCCAACCATCCGCTAATGCCCGGCCTAAGCCGCCGTGAATGGCGTTGCGTTCCACATAACTCGCGCCATCCACTACCGTGCGTAATTGATTCAACCAACCGGAAAGCGTTGGGCTGACCGTGCCAACGGCTTCGGTGGCATTAGCTAAAGCCGTAATCGCGCCGATTCGGTTGCCCTGAACAATCGCGGCGGCATATTCCGTCCATGCGCTTCCGGCGATTTTGAGGCCATCGACCATGCCGACCAAAATTTCATCAAATAAGCGCTCGATAAAAGGCGTTAAATCGGCTCTCGCGCCAGCCAGCCAACCTTCGACATCCGTCCCATCAGCGGTGGGGATATACACTTGGTACGATTGCAGCAGTTCATACAGGCCGTCCAACATACGGGCGATGACATCCCACAGCGGATTGTTGACCGGATCAATTGCACGGCTGGAATCCAGCGCTCCTAACGCATCACGCGGACTGCTGGCGGCCTGCTTGCCGATGACGTGCATGTTATCAGCCAGCGCCATCGCCGCGTTTAACGCCCGATCCAACGATGACAACGGCAACTTGCGATTCGGCAAATTATAACGGGTCGAAATCGGCATGAGCAGCTTATTGAGTGCCGTTAGACGGTCAACAATGGCGCGATACGCATCGCGCAACTGCGACAGATTGGGCGTTTGCATCCCAGCAAGATCGTCAATCATCGTGTTGATTTCGTTCAGCAGCGTCCGTGATTGCCCCAATGCAGTGCCTTCGGCGGCGAGGGCATTCAACGCCAGATCAAGCCGGTACAAATTCGGACGCAGCAGCAGCACTTCGGGGATACGCGACGAAATGCGCTCCGCGACCAACCATTGTAAGCTGCGCGTTTTGCCGTCAGGTGTATCTTCCGTCAGCAAAATATCAGCGGCGGCGGCGGTTTGGCCTTCAAACAGCAGGCTAATCGCATCCGTGATGGCAGGCGGCGCAGGCTGCACGTTGGATTCTAGTAGCAAGACGGTACAGTCGAGCATCAGCCCGACTAATCCAGAAGTTTGCGGGCCGGCTTTATCGCGCAGTTCGTTTAATAAATCGGCGGCGCGTGTCCAGTTGGCGCTTTCCATATAAATTCGCACCGCGTCCAGATCAGCAGAAACATCCAAATCACGTAGGCGGTTGATGACCTCTTCTTTGGCCTGCTGTGCGCCGGGATGACCAGGATCCCCGGCGAGGATGGGTTCCAGCGTATCCAGCAGCGCCCGTAAATCATTTTTGCTCAGACTGCGGCGCATCCGTTCAATCACGCGGTTGACGACAGAATCGCGCTCGCGTTCCAGTGGCAAACGGAAGTCGTTTAATTCACGGCGGAGTTCGGTAATCGTCCGATAACGTACCTTCAAATTGGGATGCGCGGCTTTGCTGATGATGGCTTGTAAACGGGGCGAAGTACGCTCTGCATCTGCGCCGAAATTGAGGATGAAGTCATCGGCGGCATCACGGGGAATCTCCATGCGGCTGCCGCCTGTGAGGATAAAATAGAGCAGTTCGCCGACCTGATAAATATCGCTCTGGCGGCTGACTCCCTGCGGCGTGATGTCGTCGCCTTCCAGAAAAATCGCGTTGCCCCAGTCGATCACTTTCAGGCCGTAATGTTCTCGATCCCAAAACAGGTGCTTGGCATCCACGTCGTTATACACGATGTCTTTGGCGTGGGCGGTTTGCAAAAGATCAAGCAGCGCATCAACGATGACGAGCATCTCTAATTGCGGCAGGCGTTCCCCGCGTGTGGCGAGTTCCAGCACGACCTCCGCGACAATTTTGCCCTGCGCCCGTTCCATGACGATATATTGATGCGGCATTCCGCCGACGAAAAATTGACCATCGCCTAAGAATTCGGTGAGAACGGCATGTCCGGCTAACCGTGTGAGCGCTTTCCGCTCATTGAGGATGCTGACCTCTTGCCCGGCGCGGATGGGCGGCGCGTCATTCGGCGCGGGACGTTTGATGACAACCGGACGGTTGCTCGCCCCGGTATCAAGAGCGCGTAATGTTTCTCCACTGCGCCCGCGTGGATAGATATAATCGTAACGATAACGGTTATCGAATAGGCCATCCGCCATGAAAAAAACTCCTTGATCCGACCCGCCTTAAGATCGGCATCGCGGCGTAGATGACATAATATAGCACGTCCCTACAATAAACAGACTCTTTAATTGTACGCGCCTGTGATGAGGCTGCAAAGGTATCTACACGAACTTGAGATATTTGACGCTGACTGCTAAAGCGCGTAATATCCAAGAGAGTGCAAGAAGTGAGGCATTTTTTGATGAGCGAACAGCCTAAAATAATTTATCTCTATCTGGATGGCGTAGAGGAACGTCAGCAGCTTATAACCGAAATCGGCAAAGTGCGGCAGGCAGTTCTGCAAATTGTGACGCATGTTCCCGAAGTTGATTATTATGAAGCCCGTTATCATGGATGGTCACTAGCGACGATGCTGGCGCATTTGAATATGATGGATACCGCCTCGCTGTGGTTGATTAAAGGCTCATTGGTGAGGCTGCGTCCAGCTTTATCCTTGGCGATGCTGAATCGCTTCAATGATACAATGGCGCGGATTTATCAAAAAAGAGTAGTCTCGGCATCGCTAAAAAGTATGACACGCAACGAACAACGCATCGCGGAATTTATTACCCATTTGCCAGAAAGCCAATTTTCTAAATCTGTTTTTCATCCTAATAAACAGGAGTACATGACGGTAGAACGCGCTATTCAGGATTTATTCCTCTATCATTGGTACGAGCATCTGCGGACGATGCAAGCTGTGGAAGGCATTCAGCCCAAATCCGCGATGAGTGATGAGTGATGAGCAATGGGTGATGAGTGATGAGTGATGGGTGATGAGTGATGAGCAATGAGTGATGAGCAATGAGTGATGAGTTGAAAGTAAAAAGTTGAAAACCAAAAGATCAGATTGCTGCATATCCCTTAACGATTGACCACTCACATTATGCGGATTATCTTACAGCGAGTCACTAAAGGCAGCGTGACTGTCGATCATCAAATTGTCGGCGCGGTAGAGCAGGGTTTTGTCGCGCTCGTCGGTATAACGCACGGCGATACGGCAGCCGATTGTGCATTTTTGGCGAAGAAAACCGCCAATTTGCGCGTATTTGAGGATTCTGCGGGTAAAATGAATTTATCGCTGTTGGAAGTGGGCGGCGGAATGCTGGTCATTTCGCAGTTTACGCTCTACGCCGACACGCGCAAAGGTCGCCGTCCAAGTTTTATCAATGCGGCACAGCCGGAGATCGCCGCGCCGCTGGTCGAAGCCTATATCGACAGTTTGCGGGCGGAAGGCGTTGCTCATGTGGAAAAAGGGATTTTCGGCGCGATGATGTTGGTGGAAATTCATAATGATGGCCCCGTGACGATCATTTTAGAGTCTGATGAAGACAAGTGATTTTTAGTGTAAAGCGAGTTATTATCCATGCAGAAGGACGAATTCAAGGTCATCGAAATGCCTACTTGGTTGGTATTTGAAGACGAGCCACAAATCCATCAGATGGTACTAACCATATACGAGACATTGGGCGTAAATGGGATTGCTATTGCGACGGGTGAAGAAGCCCTGCGCTGGATCGACCAGGTAGATAGTGGGCGTTACAACGGTGAACTCCCGCAGTTAGCCTTGCTTGACGTGCATCTGCCCGGCAGGGTTACGGGGGAAATGGTCGGGCAGCGCATCCGCAAAAGCCCCATTCTGCAAAATATGGTGCTTGTTTTGATGACGGCCTACGAACTTTCTCCGCAAGAAGAACAAGACATTATTGCACGCTCCGGTTCAGATACGATCCTCTATAAACCCCTACCGACACTGCGTGAACTACACGATATTTTCTTTGGCCTGCTATCCGGGCGATGATCCCATTACGCGCTGTCCGCGTTAAGGCCACTTCTGCCGCCAAAAAACTCTCTTCAATCGCCAATGTTTAAAGACGGCTGAAGCTATTGTCGCAATCTAAGAAGTGCCGTTAAAATAGCAGGCTTACGACAAGACGCGCTGCCTTCTAAAGTAAGCAAGATGGTTCACGACAGATGATCAATTCTTGGTAATCTTGGTGGCTTACTGGTTCAAATTATTCAAATGACTTTCGATAGGCTGTTTTTAGAAAGCGGCTTTTGGTACGGTTGAGGAGAGATTCATGAGTGAAGATCGCGCCGCGAAATTAGCGGAGATTGCGGCAGAAGTCCGCGTTTGTACGGCTTGCCGTTTGCATCAAGGCACGAAAAATGCTGTGCCGGGTTATGGGGATGTGAATGCCGAAATTCTGTTTATCGGAGAAGGCCCTGGCTTTAATGAAGATGAACAAGGGCTGCCGTTTGTAGGGCGATCTGGCAAATATCTGGATTATCTGCTCAATCTGATCGACCTTAAGCGCGAACAAGTCTTTATTACCAACGTCGTCAAGCATCGTCCGCCCGAAAACCGTGATCCGATGCCGGATGAAATCTTGGCGTGCAAGCATTTTCTGGATCGTCAGATTGCGCTCATTCAACCGCTGGTGATCGCCACTTTGGGACGTTTTAGCATGGAGTCGTATTTCCCCGGCGGCAAAATCACCAAGATTCACGGTCAGCCCAAGTACGCCGATGATCGGGCGTATTTTCCGATGTTTCATCCGGCCTATGTGCTGCGGAACGACACGATGCGCCAGCCGATGGAAGAGGATGTGAAGCGTCTGCCGGAGCTTATCGCCGAGGTCAAGCGCCGCCGCGTCGGAGGCAAGCCAACATCGTCCACGCCGCCTGAACCAGAAGCACCTCCTACGCCTTCCAAGCCACAAGACCCCCCGCAGCAGTTAAAGCTGTTTTAATTACAGATTGATAAATTAACCTGAGTTTCGGATAGCGTTTTTATTCTATCCCCTCCCCACTTTGTAGAAAGGACAATTGAAGAACCATTGCGACACTTGGTGGACTTTGCATCTTTGCGTTGAATCCTAAAAAACCGCTTGACTCTCACGTAACGTTATCCTTTAAGATGCGTTTGAGTGAGGAGCATGAGCCATGTATACCGTAAAACAGCTTTCCAGTTTAGCGCAGATCAGTGTGCGTACCCTACACTATTATGACGAAATTGGCCTATTCGTCCCGTCAAAAGTGGGCGCGAATGGCTACCGCTATTATGACGATTCCGCCCTGCTGCGGCTGCAACAGATTCTCTTTTACCGGGAAATCGGCCTAGAGCTGATGCAGATTAAAGCGATTCTCGACAGCCCGGATTTTGATGTTTTGGAGGCGCTGAACTCGCACCGCGCCGTCATCCAGAAGAATATGGAACGTATGCACCATCTGATCGGGACGATTGACAGCACGATTACGCACTTAAAGGGGGAGACCACGATGAGCAAGAAACGTCTTTTTGAGGGATTCAGCGAAGAAAACCAGAAAGAATATGAACGTGAAGCCCGTTTGCAATACGGCCCGGAGAATGTTAACGAATCTATCAAGCGCTGGAACAGCTACAGCAAAACGCAGCAGGCCGCCATTATGGAAGAGGGGGACGAAATTTATCAGGATTTAGTCGAGGCGATGAAAGCGGGAAAATCAGGCCATGATGCCGAAGTTCAGGCCATCTTGCAGCGCTGGCAAAACAATATCCGCCATTTTTATGAACCGACGCTGGACATCCTGCGGGGCTTAGGGGAACTCTATAACACCAGCCCAGAGTTCACAGCGACCTTCCATAAATTCCATCCCGATTTACCCGCTTATTTGCAGCAGGTCATCACCCAATATGTGGATGATCTGGAAGATGCCGAAATCGAGCGGATGCTGGCGGAAGACCAAATGCTGCGGCTCAGTGCTTCATCCTGATTTGCCGCGCAGTTCATTGAGTCGCGCTTCCCACCGTTCCGCCAGACGATGATAGGTCGCCTCGCTGATTTCGCCCTTCGTCAGCCGCACATCCAACTGATCGAGGATGACCTGCACTTGTTCGGCGCTCATCGTGCTAGGATCGGAGGTCGCGGAAGGCGCAGGCGGTGCTATCGGCATCACAGGCGCGGCGGGGAGCGGCTGTGTTTTAGGCCGCAGCGAAGGGGTTTCCGGCGCTTGTTCGCGCATCAGGCGCAGTGTATCGGAAGGCGGTGGCGGAGCGATGCCGCGTTTGATCTGCGGCGGCACGAACACAGCCGGCGGAAGCTGTTCCAGCGCCCATTTTGCGCGACCTTTCACCCATTCGCTTTTATCCTGTTTGGCGACGTAATTCAGCCCTTCTCGTGCGCGTTCATCTTTAAGCCGCCCCAATAATTCCGCCGCCGCGCCGCGAATCGTGCTGTTGGGGTCTTGCAGTGCATCAACCAGCGACTTCAGCGCATTTGCGCCTTGCGCTGCGATGGCTTCGGCAGCGGTCTTGCGTACCGAGTCTTCAGGATCGCCAAGCAGCGGGATAAAAGCGCTGGCTTGGGCGGAATCAATTGCACTCAGCGCGAGGATGGCCGTTTGCCGGACATCGGCATTTTTGTCTTTAAGGGCGATGAGCAAGGCAGGAAGCGCCGCTGCATCCCCAATCTTGCCGAGCGATTCCGCCGCGCTGGTCTTGACCATCGAGTTTTCGTCTTCGAGCGCGAAGGTCAACGATTGCACAGCGGACGAATCTCCGACAACACCCAGTGCTTGTGCCGCGAACTGCCGCAAGCGATAAGCACGAGCGCTTTCGGCGTTATCGAGTGCAGCTTTTGCCAATGCTTGAATCACTGCTGCGTCGCCTTTGTAAGCAGGATCGCCCAAAGCGCGAATCGCATCCTCGCGGGTTTGCTGGTCATCACTTTGAAGGTTTGCCAATAGCGAGTCGCGTTGATCGTCAGACATGATTACATTTCCTTCTCGGCATACTTTGCGAAACTTAGTGCTATTTGCGTCAAATCTGGGCGTGTCCAAAAAAGTGGGTAGTCTACCGGGAGTGACCTATGTGTCACTCCCTACACGCCCTCAAATCTTTTGCATTGACTCATTGCTCGTCACTCATTGCTTCCTATTCGTCCCGTGCCATCGTTTCGATCAATTTCAGCGTCATGAGCGCATCACCCGCGCCGCTGTGGGCATCCGCGACGGTGATTTTTTGTTGGGCGCAGGCATTCGTCAATTTTTGATACGAGAAACCGCCGAACTTAGGACTATACGCACCCCAGAATCCCGCATAGGTTTTCATGGCACATTCCCATTTCGCCAGACGAGGCAGCGACAGCTTATGTCGGCGGCAGACGGCCTGTAAAATGCCTTTCTCGAAATCGGCGTTATAGGCGACGAGGGTCTGCCCCGCGAGGAGAACGCTCAACTGGACATAAATCGACGGAAAGCCAGGCGCATCTTTGACCCTCTCATTGGTGATTCCATGCACTCGAATGACTTCTTGCGGGATGCGCTGAGTCGGTTTAATGAGCAAATCCATGACGACACTGCCAGATTTATCCACCGCGCCGATCTGGACGATTTCGGCATCGCCTATGCCTGTCGTCTCAAAATCGAGGATGACGGGATTCCCTGCGAGGATGGTCTTCGCCCAAGTGATGGCTTTTTTCTTTTCAAGATTGTGGCGCTGGTTTTCCATTTTACTTGATCTTTTATTTCATCACCCATGCCGGGATACGGAAGATTACTTCTAGCGTCAGCATCAGATTGGGGAAGATTGCCTCGGTGTCGATTTGCTGAGATAGTTCGGTGTAAATCAGTGATTTTGCTGGTTCGCCGCTAAAAAATTGGTGGACGGTTTTGGAGGTCGGATACACCACCCACACCTGCTCTGTGCCTTTTGCCAGATACGTCCGTACTTTCTTTTCCAGCTCATCCGCGTCATCACCGGGCGAAACGACTTCAATGGCTAAGTTCGGTATGCCCGGATGAGGACGACTGATGTCCCAATCTTGCGGAAAGTTCTCTTTGCGAATAAAGGATAGATCAGGCACAAACGAGTCCTTGAGGTGCTTTAAGTCAGAAGCCATCAGATAGGTGAGGCCATCTGGGAACACCGCGCCGATGTCGTGCTGGCGTACATAGCCTTGTAACGAAAACTCAATATTACTGATTAAAAAGTGATGTAACAGGCCTGCTGCGCTCATCGTGCTTAGTTCTCCATCTATGATTTCCACCCGCGCATCGCTGCCCATCGCCATCAGATCATCGAGCGAAAGTACAACTTTTTCGCGGACAGCGGTTTCAACAGGTGTGATTTTCTCCGAAACGACCATAGTTAATCCCCTTAAAACACTCCAACGGCTGTTATCTATTTAATCAGGCTTAAGCCGTAGCTGGCGTACATTTTCTTCATCCCGACTTTTTTATCATCAAAGACGACGGTCACTTCCTCATCATCGTCGCGCTTGACGCTGCCGAGGACGACTCCCTCCCCGAATTTAGCATGTTTTACGCGATCTCCGGTCTTAAATTTGAGGTTGGGTTTGGGGACTTCTCGCGGCTTATCCCGCCCCGGAAATTGGATGACTCTGCCGGGGATTGAGGTGGAAGCAGCGGGAGCGGGACGAGGTACATCCCAGCGGGTTTGATCGCGGAAGCTCTGTTGATTGCCAGCCGCCGAAACACGGGCGGAGATGCCTTCGGTAATTTCCGGGGGAATATCAGCTAAAAAGCGCGACGGGACATTGGCATTCGTGCTGCCGTAGACGGTGCGCTTAAAGGCATACGTCAAAAACAGACGATCTTCAGCGCGAGTCACGCCGACATACATCAGGCGGCGTTCTTCCGCCATGCCTTCGGGATCATCAAACGAGCGCATATGCGGCATAAGACCCTCTTCTACGCCCGCGATAAAGACGACAGGATATTCCAGCCCTTTCGCCGCGTGGAGCGTGAGCAGCGTTACGGCTTCGCTGCCTTCGGCTAAGGCATCAACATCGGCGACGAGCGATTGATCCGCCAAAAATTCCGAGAGCGAAATCAACTCCGTATCAGCCTGCGCCACCAATGCCCGCAAACGATCCACGTTATCCTCACGGTCAATCGCTTCTTCTTCCGTGTCGCTGATCTCGCGCAGATGCAAATGATAGCCAAGATCAGCGATTAAGCGGTCAAACATCTGAATCAACTGTCCGGTTTGTGCCAATTCACGCCAAACTTGCAACCGCAGCGCGAAATCCGCGAATAACCGCGCCGTCCGTCCGTTGAGGGGAGTCGGCTCGTCGCGCATCAATTTTTCCAGCGCGTCATCGTTACTGGCGCATTCCGTCGCCCATCGCTGGAATTCCGCCAGCGATTTTTCGCCAATGCCGCGCCGGGGGATGTTGATAATGCGAGCGAAGCCGATTTTATCGTTGCCGTTGTTGATGACGCGCAGATAGGCCAGCAAATCTTTGATTTCGCGCCGTTTATAGAAGCCCACGCCGCCGATCAACGTGTAAGGGATGCCTTCACGGACACAGGTGGCTTCCAACGCTTGTGATTGGGCATTGGTGCGGTACATGACGGCGAAATCGCTGTAATTGATCTTGAGTTTGCGGCACAGCTCGTCGATCTTATCTACGATATACCGCGCTTCAAATTCTTCATTGTAGGCTTCGTAAACGGTGATCTTTTCGCCGCCTTCACGGTCTGTAAACAGCGCTTTGGGCGTGCGGTTGGGATTCTTGTCGATGATGGCGCGGGCGGCATCCAGAACCATCTGGGTCGAGCGATAATTTTGTTCCAGCAAAATGACTTGTGATGCTGGATAATCCTTGCGGAAGCGCTGGACGTTGCGATAATCCGCGCCACGAAAGGCATAAATCCCTTGATCTTCATCACCGACGACGAACACATTATCCTGCGGGGTGCTGAGAATCCGCACGAGTTCGTACTGTGCGGTGTTGGTATCTTGAAACTCATCCACCAGCACAAACTCGAAAATGCGTTGATACTTCTCTTTAATCACGTCATTTTCGCGCAGCGTCATGACCATCTGCATCAGCAGATCATCAAAATCCATCGCGTTATTGTCGAGCAAAATCGCCTGATAGCGTTTATACGCCCGCTGGACGATCTCGCCAAAATAATCGAGGCCACGAAATTCCTCCGGCGTAATCAGTTCATTTTTAGCGGTACTGATCGCGCCCAAGACACGGCGCGGCGTATATTTTTTCGGGTCGATGTTCAGTTCACTGAGCGCTTGCGATACGGCTGTAACCTGATCATCGGTATCGTAAATGACATAATCGCTGCCGTAAGGGGTGTTATCGCCTTCGCGCCGCAGCAGACGGGCGCAGATCGAATGGAAGGTGCCGATTTGCAGGCCGCGCAGTTTGCCGCCCATGATATTTTCCACGCGGTTACGCATTTCTCCGGCGGCTTTGTTGGTGAACGTCACGGCGACAATCGCGCTCGGCGGCACTTTCATCTCGCCGATGAGATAAGCGATGCGATGCGTCAGGACGCGAGTCTTACCACTGCCCGGCCCCGCCAGCACCAGCACTGGCCCCGTTCCAGCGCTGACGGCGGCACGCTGCTGCGGATTTAAGCCATCTAAAAGGGTGTTCGTCATAAGGTTTACCTGTGGTCGAAAATTGTAACTCTATTCTAGCGCGGAATCGTGAGGAATTCAGGGCAGCAGTTCAAAATAATCAACATGCTTGGGGCGGATAATGTAAAAATCGCGCTTATCAACTGTCAAAATCTGCTTCACATTTAGACGTTCTGCAACAGCGGCAATACTCGCGTCAACGAAATCTACCCGTGTGTCAGCGTATATTCGCAGAAGTTCGGCAGTACGAATAAAATCCTCATCCGTTAATGCGACGACTTCATATTTAGATGCAGCCAAATGCTCTAAAAAATAAGCTGCGCCCATATTCCCGCTTAACTTTTGTAGATAATAACCTACTTCTGCCAGTGTACTTTGAGGCAAATAAATCTTGTCGTGTTGCTCAAAAATTTCCGTACATGCTTTATGGTATTGATCGGTAGCAACTGCTGCACCCACAACAAAACCCGCATCCGCGATGACCATTAATTTACCCTTCATTCGGCTCATCACCGTAAAGCAACTCTTCAATCCGACTGGCAGCATCGGTAGGTCCGGTCAAAAAACCGACTAAAGGGTCTTTATTAGGATTTTGATGCGGCGCTAACACAGCTTTCGGAAACTCGCGCTCACGTCTTTTTTTCTGTAGATCATCAGCGCGTTGCACCAGGTCGGCGATGTCTTGCTCGGAGAGTTCATCCAGTTTCGCAATCAGTAACTCACGCATATTCATAAGGTTTACCTGTGGTCGAAAATTGTAACTCTATTCTAGCGCGAAATCGTGAGGAATTCAGGGCTGCAGTTCAAAATACTCAACATGCTTGGGGCGGATAATGCTGAAATCACGTTTATCGAGCGTCAAAATCTTCGATATGCCGAGGCGCTCCGCGATGGCGGCAACACTCACATCGACGAAATCCACCCGCGTATCTGCATACTTTTCCAATAATTCCAAAGTGCGTCTAAAGTCTGCTCCCTCCAAAGCGATGAAGCGAAATTTTAAATTGGGTATCTGGTGTAAGAAATTGATGACCAACTTGCTACCGCCATTGCGATTAAGCATATAAGTGATTTCTGCCAACGCAGATTGTGGAACAATAATATAGCCATGTTGAGCTTTATAGATATCTAGGCAGCTTTGATGGTCATCATCATTTTGATTAAGGATAGCGACCACAAATCCGGTATCGCCCATCGCTTCATCAGCCACTTATATCCTGCCTTTTTTTAAGCCAAGTTCGGATTCTAAAATATCCTCTGATTGCCTACCCAGATCAAATGGGCCTGAAAATGATAATTCGCCTGTCAAGATCGGGTCTTTGGTGGGGTCATAATCGGCTGCTAATGACTTATCTGATAAATAATGATATTCGGATGAATTGGCTTCGTGTGGGTCTGCCACTAAAAGGGCGACCATCTGCCGCACCGCTTCGGCCTGCCGTTCTGTAAGTTGATCAACTAGAAGTTTTAATTTGTCGTGTACCGGACTCATGCGCTATCCTTTTATATCTCGTCCTGCGGCGGCTGACCGAATTCGTTCCACAGAATTTCCTCATCGCGTACTGAAAAGTCAGTTGGGTCTTTCTTGGAGTCATAATCGTCCGGCAGTTTTTTCTTGGATAATACTTGTTCCAAGTTTCAGGTTAAATCAATTCTGATGGCGTGATGCACCCCTCACTGACTAGTTCAGAGGGATCGGGATAATCGGTAGGGATACCAGGAGCAGTAGTCGGTTCGCCATTTTCGATGTGTGCTGCTACAACACTATTGAGTGTGAGAATCTGCGCCAGTATATCCCCTTGTTCATCAAAGCCATAGGCTGCCATCACTGCTTTATCTAACGTTTCGTGTAGGTCTTTGAGTGGATTTTTACCCGGTTTTTCTAGCGAACGATACAAGTCGCGCATTGTTAACCGTTCACTTTTTCGCATAACTTCACGGCGATACTCATGCAGCATCCGAGCGGCTTGTGCTATGATCCTCACCTGTTGGGGTGTGGGTTGTTGAGGCCAAGGAAAAGTATTAAATACTTCTTCGCCGTATGTGGGGCGCACTTCCAATGTGGTGCCTTTCATAAGTACCCATTCCCAATGGAGTGATGATTGTAAGATGCCATAACTGTAATCATCATCAAAGAGAAAAGCCTGCAATTTAGCACTAATCTTGATGTCTGTTGAAACGAAATCAAAGATCGGGCGCTTTGTGACGAGGGAGCAGCAAATAAAACGTGTTTTGCCTTTCAGTTGAGCAAATAGCTCTGCGCGTCCCCATGCATGCTTCCACCATTGTTTAAGAAAATTTTCATGATGATGATTGAGCGATGCGTTGGGATTATCTTTACGTAAGCGCTCATTTTGCGCTTGTTCGATTTTTGCTTTCTCCTCACGTACAGGGAGAATATTTGTTTCGACGTATTTATAAACCTCTCGGAATTGCCGAATCTCGAGGGAATCATAATCATTTAGATCAATAATCAATCGACTTGGCTTCCCAGCAGGCATACTTGTCAAATCGCGCCCTGTCATATAAGGAAAGATCACTTTACGGCTAAATAAGTCCCGATGGATCAAGTCACGCCCTTGCTCAAAGGTGATGACAAAGGCTTCATGACCCGGAGTGATTCCTTGATAGAGGCGTTTAGGGCTTATATTTATCGATAAGATTTTTGCGTGTGTAACATCAATTTTAGGGGATAGGCTTGTGTTGATTTCATCAACCTCAAGAACATCTTGAGCATTGTTGATCCAGAGTCTTGCAGGTCTGTAAGGCGGTTCCCCTTTTGACCAACAGACAATAGAAATACTAACTCCGGCCTCACCCGACCATGGTATTAAGGCGATGGCCTCAAAAATCTTGCCCTCATGAGCCACTATATAATCTAAGCTACCAGTTCGTGAATAACTTTGGCTAATTGTTTTAGTCCCTACTAATCCACATCTTGCACCCTTTTTCATTACGTCATGCGCTTTTCGAAACCAGTACACGCAATAATCGGCTTTGCCAGAGACATTAGAAAACTTCGCACGTACTTTATTTACATACTCAGCGCCATATTCGGGCTTAATTTTATTCCAGCCTAGATAAGGCGGATTGCCGATACAGGCATCGAAGTCCGGCCAATCGGTTAAGAGCGCGTCCGCCACTTGAATATTGTCATTAAGATTATCCAGCGGCAGAGCGTTTTCATTCAAATCCAATTCATCCACAGCGACAAGTTTTTTTGCGATCATCAGTGTGACCTTCGCCAGTTCGACGGCAAAGGGCTTAATGTCAAAACCGTAGAACTGCCGAATGGAGACAGTTTGTGTCAGCAAGATTGCGTCTGCGGTTAGCTCGCGCCATTTTATCAAAAGCTGGCGTTCTAGCCGTTTCATCTCTCGATAAGCCACATAGAGGAAATTACCGCTCCCACAAGCGGGGTCAAACACGCGATAACGACACAATTCGTCGTGTAAAACCCGCAGGGTTTCAGGTGATTTAGCAGCAGTAATACGATCATTCCAAGGGCGCACGATAACCGGCTCTACAACCCGTAGAATATCAATCTCACTCGTAAAATGTGCGCCAGCATTGTGACGCTCTGTGGCACTCATACTGCTCTCGAAGATTGTGCCGAATATGGCGGGGCGGATTTTTGCCCAGTTGTAATTGGCAACTTCGCGCAATAGGCGTAGTTCTTCGGGCTTGAGCAATACCGGATAAATCTGTTGGAACAAACCACCGTTAAAATAATCGACATCGTAGAAGCGTCCGGTTGGCTTTTTGCCGGGAATATTCATGAGGAAAAATAGAAGCGCAATTAACTCATAAGATTTAGTACTGTCCTCAAGGCAATCATCGATGATGCGTGTAAATGTATAACGGGGGAGGAGGCCAATATCCTCCGAGAATAAGGCCAACATTGATTGGAGGATAAAGCGCTGGGCTTGTTCTGCGGAAAGTATATCCCCATTACTTCTAGGACGGAGTAGCAGCGTAAAAATCTCCCCTAATTTTTTGGCAGCATCTTTGGTTAGTTCGACCAGATCAAATTCTTTCGTAAAGATCGGGTTTTCAGGTTTAGGTAATAAAAACAGAAGTGCGCCATAAGACTGTGGTAGATTAATGAGCGGGAGCTTTGCAAGAGGATAATCAACCTGACGCTCCATATCATAGACCCAGAACTCGTCAAAATTGCATAAAATGATATAGCGCGGGTGAGGTGTGAGGTATTTCCAATAATCTAGTGCTTGAAGCTGATGTTTGCCGGGGTCTTCACCCCGTTTTTTCATCTCAATGAGTACACGCCCCTCGATAACGAGATCGGCAAAGCGTGTGGGTGACTTTTCGTCTAAAGTGAATTTAATGCGGCGTTCCGCAGTGGCTTCCGCGCCTTTAATGCCATCTGGATAGCCAAAAGCAACAAATAAACGGTCAAGGAAAATTTGCGCCTCGCCTTTTTCATCGCCTTTAATGTGCTGCTGGCTATAGGTAACAAAATTTGCAAGCTGTTGTTCGAGGGTCATTGGCTCTATCCGTTTATGAAGTAGAGGTGTGGCGATTCAGACCTCTACAGAACACTTGTAGTAAAATTGTACCATAAAATGAATTTACCGCCTCGTCATGTCCATCATATAGGGACAGTTTGTAGCACACGCCCCATCCATGTTTCCCCAAGGAAATGTCCGCGCATGAAATCTCCACTTATGCCATACTTATTGTAAACAGTGTAAGGGATAACGCGATGGTTGTGCAGGCAAAAAACAAAATCACAGCGGAGGAATTCTTCCAACTGCCGGAAACGAATCTGCCGACAGAATTGATTGATGGGGAGATTATTGAAATGACCGCGCTGGACTTGATCGCGGAGGTGTTATCGCCGCATCGCCGAAAGTCCTCCCCGACGACTGCTCAAACGGCTTGACCGCGACCAGCACGCCGTCCTTCACTTTATCCACAACTTCATCGTTCCCTTCGACAATAATCTGGCGGAACGTGACCTGCGTATGATGAAGGTGAAACAAAAAGTGTCTGGTTGCTTCCGCACCTTCCATGTGGCGTTGGTATTCTGCGCCGTCCGCAGCTATCTTTCAACGGCTCGCAAACACGGCTATTCCATGTTCTCCGCTTTGGCCGATGCTTTTTCCGACTCGCCCTTCACCTCAACCCTGCTTCACCCCTGAGTAGTTACTATGTGATAATGAAATTACAATTTGCAGCAAAGGCTAACTTTATAAACAACTTCAGAAGAATTGAGAAACATACATGTTACGACTCTTAAAAATTTCTGAGGACTTTCAGGCTTAACACAGAAAGAAGGGCGTTATTTTGCCACTATTGGGGGTCGGGTTTGCTAAGTGCGCGGCGCACCGCAGTAATGATCTGATTGATGTTGAAGGGCTTATTAATCACATCCACCACTTGCGGATAATCGCGCTGGATTTCGTCGCTGCGCTGGGCGATATAAGCCGAGACAAAAATAACCGGGATATTCATGGTCGTAGGATGAGACGCTAAATCACGCATGAGTTGGATGCCACTCATTTTGGGCAGCATATTATCCAGCAGTACAAGCTGCGGACTGTCCTGCGTAATTTGTAACCACGCTTGCTCGGCGCTGCGGGCTTCCAAAACGTTATAGCCCCGTGCAACCAAATTGGCGCGGAGCAACGTGCGAATCGCGCTTTCATCTTCGACGATCAAAATATAATCCACAAATCGTTCCCTCTTAATAAGCAACCGGAGAGAAACCGCATTCAAGGAGCGCCGGAAGCATATTCTTTCACAATCATATCGTCATTTTACCCCCAAAACCAACTTTTTGTCCAAATTTAGACTTAATTTAGACGCGCAAAAGTAAATAGTCGTCCGTTATAACAGACAACTCATTGAGACTTTTCCTCAGCGAGTAGGTGACGGAGATTGATGAGGGCGTAAACGATGAAATGTGCGCCCATGAAATGAGCCGCTTTGCGGTCAAAGCGCACCAGCAAGGCACGAAAATTGTCGATCCAGGCAAACGTGCGTTCACAACTAAAGCGCAGCTTGTAGATTTGAGGGCTAAACAGGCGTTTAGGTCCGCGTTTGGTCTTCTTGCGGGAACGCTTGTTGTCGATGGGCAAGCGTTCCCACTGACAGCCGGTATGCAGTCGGTACAGGATGTAGTTGAAGATCTTGTAAAGCGGGATGCGGCATTCGTAGCCTCGTTTGGCAACGCTCAAGCATGGACGGATGTACTGTTCGAACTGTTCTTGCGTTAAACTTACCGGGATAGTGCTCATGGTGGTTTACCTTTGGTCAGGTTTTTCCTCCCATGATGCACTATCCATCGCTTTTTTCAACAGTCTCAATCAGTTCTTTGATTTCTTCGGCTTGCCTAATGCGATGCGCCCGGTTTGTCCGTTCACCAGCGCGGTACGCACATCGCCATCGGACTCATACAATGTTCCCACCCATACGGGCATCAGCACCAGTTGAAACGTCATATTTTTGACGGACGGAAACAGGTTGACCTGCTTGCCTTTTTCCGCTGCGACGGCGTGACGCTCACGCATCTCGTTCCCGATTTTGCTACGGGCATCGAGCGAGGCTTTGTCGAAGTCGATGTCATAAAGCTGCGCCGGATGACTCGCCAATAATGGCGGTGTATACGGCTGCATCGTGTCTAGGTCATAGCGTCCCAATTTTTCCGTCAGCAGCGGCGCTGGTGATTTAACCGCACACACGCCAACATCGTTAACCGCATCGTAGACGATCTCGGTCTGGTAGCCCATCTGCGCGGCATGACGACGAGTCGACTCGCGACTGTAGCCCATGCCCGGATTTTCTACGACAGTGGTGCGGCGGATTTCGACAGACGCATCGAACATCCAGAAAGGCAGATAGACTCCTTCCAGCGTGGCGCGGCTGATCTTGTTGTTATCGAACAAACTGCTCATACGTGACATCCAGCCGTCGAGTTTGGCCTTAATCAAGTCGGCGGATTGCTGGCGCGTGATCGCAAATGGGATGAGTCCGTCCGGCTGCTGGAAAGTGTTGAGCGCATCTTTCTCGATGACGTGATTACTGCCGCAGTAAGGACAGCGCTCGGAGAGCTTATTAGCGGGGATCGTCCGTTCCGCGCCGCAGCTCTTGCAATGCAGCAGTCGTTCCCCCACCACCCATACCACTGCCTGTGATCGTCGCTTGAGCAAGGCTGTGTTCAACATCCCAATTCCCGCCGCCGCCGTTTTCGGTTTTTCGACATAATTGCACGAGCCGCATACGATCAATCCCGTCAGGTCGTCGGTGGTCATCCCCGGCGACCCACAGCGTTGACAGCGTAAATTTTGTGTTTTCGTGCCGACTGCGCCGCCGACTTCGACCTGCTGTGGATCATAATATGCGTCCGGCAGAGCATCAGCAGAAATTTCACCGCGTAAAATTAGGAGTTCCCGCGTGGCTTCGGGATGGTTGAGGTCATAAGCCAGCACCGTTTCCAGATGCTTGCGCCGTGTTTCGGGATCATCGACGATCTTGGCGATCCACAGATGCGGGTCAAGAAAATCCGCTTGATTGTCGATGGCGCGATAAAAGGCTTTGACGGCTTCGTCAAATTTCCCCTGCCGAATCATATCCTGCCCGGTATCAAAGGCCGCCCGCGCCCAAAGGTCGATTTCGCCACGTGTGGTGATGGCATACGAGGCCACCAAAGGTTTGCGCGGCTGGGTGATTTTGGCGGGTACGGCATCCATGACTTTTTCCGGCTGACCGTCGGCTTTACGCAGCACATAGCCGCAGTTGCGACAGGCGATCTTTTCGGCTGTGACGATAAAACTGTACTCGGCTTTACATTGGGGGCATAGACTCGGCGCAAGGGGTTTGATGGACGACATGCTGCCTCTTTTATTCTTGGGCGCACCATGCTGCGCCCTTACGGAAACATCAAGTTGGGTCAGATAATTTATCATAAACCCCAACTCTGCTGGAAAAACATAAATCTTGCGGCGGTTGCGTTAGAATCTTCGTACTGCCTTCTAACGGCTTCGTACTACGCTAAAGTTCTATTCCAGCCTAGAATTCTATCAATTATCGTGACGCTATAGGGAGGGACTACGCCATGATCGAGATCGACATCACCCGTTATGCAAAGGTCGGGCGTGCGGATGTATTGGCACTCCTCGAAAGCGCACAAATGACCCCCGATGGGCTGATCGCGCATCGTGATCGTAGTTTTACGGCGCAGTATTTGCGTGACCGCAGCACTCACTTTGAATCGGAATACGAATCGAAGATGGAAGCGGCTGACCGTCGCTTTGCGATCTTCAAGCGCCCGAATAAAGGGCTTGACAGGGGACGCTATCTGACGCTTAAATTTGCGATGGCGGAGACGACTAAACTCGGCCTGCCGGAAGTCACCAAACCGAAGCCTAAATCTAAATCTGCCCCCGCGCACAAAGCCAACGGTCACAGCGCAAAGACCGTCACGCCAGTACAAGCTGCCCCCACCTTAGCACAACCCAATGGCAGTAGCGCCGCCAAGCAGATTGATACCCCGATGGTCGTCAAAATGCTCCAGCGTGTTTCAAGTGATATGTACCAATTGGTGCATTACGCGACGGAATTGGCGACCAAGACCAAGACCGACCAACCTGAGAGCGATCATCTTTTGACGGCGTTGGACGAATTAGGCGAACAAACTGCGCTGCTCAATATCGCGCTCAAGCATCTCGATCAAATTCAAAGCAGCTAAAACCAATTAAGGGGCGATGGCTGGCAGCGTAATCCAAAATATCGAGCCACCAGAGGCCGGACATTCTACGCCGACATCGCCCTGTTGCAGCGTCATCAACTGCTTGACGATCCACAATCCTAAGCCCATATTGCTCTCACCATCGGTTCGATGGGTGCTGAGTTTGCCGAAGGGCTGAAAGAGATGCTCCAATTCCTCGTTAGGAATCCCAGCCCCTTGATCGACCACTTCAACCCGTATCTTGCCTTGTTCTTCCGCACTGTGGATGTGTACCGTGCTGCCTTGTGGGCTGTACTTGATGGCATTGCTCACTAAATTACTCAGCACTTGCAGCAAACGTGCTGGATCTGCGAGTACATGCCCCGTGACAGCGCGGGTTTCCAGCCAGATATTCTTCTTCTCGGCAATTAAAAGATGCTGTTTAATCACACGGTCAAGGATGACCTCTAAGGAAACCGGTTCTTGTTTAACGTCCATGGTGTTATCGCGCAGGACTTCCGATTCAAAAAATTGCTGAATAAATTCTCTCATCAGGTTGATGCTGTCGCGGGCAAAATCCAGATAACCGCTCATCTCCGGGTTATCAGCCGCGAAAGAGCGCAGCAGTTGATTTAAAATTTGCAGGTTATTGAGGGGATTGCGAAGATCATGCGAGGCGATCCGCATCAAATGATCTTTCATGTGGTTGGCGGCTTTCAGGCTGGTGATAAGCTGTTTGCGCTCATCACTCAGCCGCTTTACTTCCCCCTGCGTTTTAACCCGCGCCCGAATAATGTCAATATCAAACGGCTTAGTGATGTAATCATTCGCACCCAACCGCAGCCCTTTGGTGATGTCATCCGTCTCTGCGAGGCCAGAAATCAGCAGCACCGGCAACTCGGCATATTCGGGCGTTTCTCGGATGATCTTGAGGACTTCCAAGCCCGTCATCTGCGGCATCATAATATCCAGCAGCACAATATCAATTGGATACACTGTGAGCAGATGCAGCCCTTCTTGTCCGCTGCCAGCGCTGTGGGTGACATAACCTGTGGCGAATATACGCTCTAACAGGGCAATATTCTGTTCGGCATCATCTACAAGTAAGAGATGTTGCGGTTTGTAATTTTGCGGCGTATCCATACTCATACAGAAGTAACCTTCTTTTGTATCTTGCGCTTAGGTTCATGATAACGTCTATAACTACAAATTCACAAAAGACGTGGTATTCTGCGCGAGGTTCAAAACCCAAAAATAGAGAAGTTATGCAGTGCATAGGGATTAGCTTACGCAACCTTATATTTTTGGGAACGACTATGAACTAACGACTTTTACCAAAACCTCGTCAACTGCTTAAGTCATAATAGTAGGACTTTCGCTCACGCATTTACCCCACCCCTAAATCCCCTCCCCATTGCATGGAGAGGGGACTTCAAGATGCGTTTTTCTCCCCCTCTCCAATACTTGGAG
>Ga0163154_10002837_pt1 | contig 24829 bp, 22 predicted proteins | sample OliLakLV19MP9P1_FD_148649 | JGI IMG/M metagenome (GOLD analysis project Ga0163154, IMG submission 148649) | Freshwater microbial mat bacterial communities from Lake Vanda, McMurdo Dry Valleys, Antarctica - Oligotrophic Lake LV.19.MP9.P1 | ecosystem: Environmental > Aquatic > Freshwater > Lake >... | reverse complement strand
CTTTACGCTGACCGGCAACCGGGTCAAGAAACTCGATTTTCGAGGGGGAACTGACGCCGCGCCCGGTCATCACCCGCCCGACCACGCGCCCATAATCGGTGATTCGGAACGGCTTCCAATCGGCATTGGCACGCCGAATCGACAGACTCCCATCCTCTTCAACGCGAAAGGCGGTCACTCGTCCGCGCATATTCAGCAACAATATCCCATACACGCACAACGGAATCAGCGCGGTAATCCCCCAACCCCACATCAGGCGGCTACCGGGGACTTCCTGTAACATGCCCATGATACAGACCATCGTCAGCATCCCGACCAGATACCCGCCGATAGCAGGCCACACCCGCCCGACGCTGAACTCTCCGCGCATCCCTTCCGATGAGGTGATACTCACATAAGACCTACCGGCGGCGCGGGTGGTAATCCGAAAAGTCGCTACAAACGCGACGATGATTAACACAATCATCAGGAGCGCGATGACGGGACTGTCCTCACCGTTTGGGGCGAACGCGACCAGCAAGGCCAGCACGCCCAATACGCCAAGCCAGACCGCTATCATCAACATTTTTTGCCCGATGGACAACCTATTTTGAGTCGTCGTGCCGTTCATATCACCCACCCTAACCCGATGCGGCCACGCGCCGTATCGACGCTCACAATTTCGACCTCAATGATGTCGCCCACGCCGAGCGTTGTCCCGTGTGGGACTTGGCTACGGTGTAATAACCCGTCTTGTTTGACGCCAATATCAACGAACGCGCCGAAATCGACCACGTTCCGCACCGTGCCGCTGAGTCGCATCCCCTGTTGCAGCGCCTCCATCGACAGCACATCGCTCCGCAGAATCGGCGCGGGCAAATCCTCACGCGGGTCACGCCCCGGACGGATGAGTTGCTCGAAAATGTCGGTCAGGGTCGGCACGCCGGTCCCGACTTCCGCCGCCAGTGAGTCTAACGACTGCCCCAGTCGCAGCGATTTCAAGGCCGCTTCGCGCTCTGACGGCGGGGTTTTGAGCGTCACGCCCGCCCGACTCATGACCGCCTCGGCAATCGCGTAGCTTTCTGGGTGGATGGCGCTGGCGTCTAGCGGATTTTTACCGTCGCGCACGCGCAAAAATCCCGCCGCTTGTTCGTAGGCTTTCGGCCCCAAGCCCGCGACTTTTTTCAACCCGTCACGGTTGACGAATACCCCTTTGCCGTCGCGGTGTTCGACGATTCTTTCCGCGAGTTTTGGCCCGATTCCGGCGACGTGTGCCAGCAATGCCGCCGATGCGGTATTCACATCCACGCCGACACGATTGACCACGCTCTCGACCACCCCGTCGAGTTTTTCGGCCAATTGTTTCTGATTCACGTCGTGCTGATATAGGCCGATGCCGATGGCTTTGGGGTCAATTTTGACCAATTCGGCCAGAGGGTCTAGCACGCGCCGCGCAATCGAAACCGCGCCGCGTAGCGTGACATCCAAGCTGGGCAGTTCCGCCCGCGCCAACGGACTCGCGCTGTAGACGCTGGCGCCGGCCTCGTTGACCATCAGATAACGTGCCGCGCCGCCCGCCGTCAATTCCGCGACCAGTTTTTCGGTCTCCCGCGAGGCCGTGCCGTTGCCAATCGCCATCAGGGTGACGTTATATTTGGCGACCAGACGGCGCAGGGTGTCTAGCGCCTCTGACCAGCGGCGTTGCGGCTCGTGCGGGTAGATATTGTCCGTCGCCAAAACTTTGCCCGTCCCGTCAATCACGGCCAATTTACAGCCGGTACGGAAGGCGGGGTCGAGTCCCAATACGACCTGACCAGCCAGCGGCGGCTGATTGAGCAGGCCGCGCAGATTCAGCGCAAATACATTGATAGCGTGGGCTTCGGCGGTTTCGGTCAAGGCGGCGCGGACATCGCGCTCAATCGCGGGCAATAAGAGGCGCTTGGCGGCGTCGGCAATCGCCAGAGTCAAGTGATCTTCCAACGGAGAGCGTCCATCCGGCCTATAGACCTCATGAATCGGGGACAGCCAATCGCGTTCGGTCAGTTCGATTTTGACGCGCAGAATTTTTTCGGTTTCACCGCGATTCATCGCCAGAATCTGATACGGTTGAATCCGGTCAAGCCGCCCGTTATAGGCATAATAGGTCTCATAAACTTGTTTTTCGTCGGCGGCGTCTTTGATTTTATCGCTAGAGAGCGTCCCCCATTTGAGCGCTTTTTCGCGCACCGTGCCGCGTATGTGCGCGTTATCGCTGATAACCTCTGCGGCGATGTCTCGCGCCCCTGCGTAAGCGTCTTGGATGGTTAAGACCTCTGGGGAGAGATACGGCGCGGCAATTTCGTCTAAAGTTTTGCGCGGGCGGGCTTGAATCAAAATCAGGTCGGCCAGACCGTCTAGCCCCTTCTCGCGGGCGACGCTGGCACGGGTGCGGCGCTTGGGTCGATATGGCAGATACAGGTCTTCCAACGCGGTCAGCGTCACAGCGGCGTTGAATTGGGCGCGGAGATCGTCGGTGAGTTTGCCCTGCTCGGCCACGGATTCCAAAATCGTCTCGCGGCGTTCGTCTAAGGCGCGGAGGTGTTCTAGCGACTCCAGCAGGCGGCGCAGTTGCTCATCATCTAGCCCGTCGGTGGCCTCTTTACGGTAGCGTGCGATGAACGGCAGCGTATTGCCCGCGTCAAAGAGGTCGATGGCGGCGCTGACTTGCGCGGGTCGGACTTCTAACAGGCGGGCGATGGCTTCTGCGTGGGTGTGGGCGTCGGTCATGGGAATCCTTTAAGGTGGGCGCGTGCTTATCGCTCTATAGTAGCTTATTTGGGTAATGTGGGGGGAGCGATAGGACAGGCGGACGGGCGGACAGGATTGATCCTGTCCCTACGACGAGGATTTTCACGCGACGTTTAAGTTTATCATGTGATGATTGGTGGGGGTTGATGGTGCGTTTTACGGCAATACCGACAACATCACCGCGTTCCCGTCAGGGTCGAGGGCGGTACAACGCTGATGCTTGGGCGGTGATTTTGGCTGATAGCCGAGCGTCGCCAGCGACTCCAACGTTGCGCCGAGGTCATCCACGGTGAATCCGAGCATCAGATTCTGAGTCGTCCCCGCGTCATTTGGCGGATAGAGTTCAAACACCATCCACCGAATTCACAGGCATAATGAATCGACCCTTTGCCGTGCTGTTCCTCGGTGAACGTCAAACCGAGAGCCTCATAGAATCGGCGCGAGGTGTCTAGGTCGAGGCATCGGAGAACGAGGATGTTTGTCGATGTCATTGGTTTAATCCATTCATCTGATTTCAATCAAAATAAAATACTTGGCTCATGTATTGAACTGGTGAATTTGCCTTGTTTTTAGGTTCAAAATTTGTAACTACTCAGCCATCATTTCTTCCCTCAATTTGATGATGTAGAGCATCAAATTGGCTGAGGCGCAGGGGAATTCTTCCCTCAGATGATTGGGCTGAGTACCTGTCAAAACCTCGTTTTCCCCTCAAATAGGGGCTGAGTAGTCACTTTTGTGTTGCCTTATCATAGCGCATTCCCGGATAGGCGGCGGACAGGATGGATATGACCCGTTTTGGCGGGCGCACACACGGGTGCGCCCCTACGAACCGCCGTCGATGGGTAGGGGCGACAGCGTGCTGCGCCCATTTGTATTTCCCCCAGTCCGCCACGCAAAAACCTGAAATGCACCCTTCTTCGGTACATGAGATTGTCTTATCGCATAACTCGTTTAATGATAGTAGACTATCGTGATAGACTGCGGCAATCTCTGCCGATCCAAACACTGCGAACCCATATCCTTATGACTACCCCGCCCCCTTCGTATGACCAGTTCGACCCCTGCCAATACCTGAACGAGTATTATGCTGAGTTACCGCCCGAAAATCTGGCGATGCTCGGTTTTCTCACCCGTGCCTTCGCTGATGTGCCGTCTACAGCCCACGTATTGGACTTTGGGGCGGGGCCGATGCTATACACGGCGATTACGGGGGCGCACCGCGTCCGTGAGATGCACCTGTGTGAATATTTGCCCGCCAATCGGGATGAATTGACGCGCTGGTTATCTGACCAGTCAGACGCCTTCGATTGGCGCAAAACCATCCGCGAGGTATTGCGGTCAGAGGGGTTTTCCACGTCTGATGAGGCGGTCAGCGCGCACGAATCGCTAATACGGGAGCGCGTGACCCGTGTGATGGCGTGCGACCTACTGCGCGAGTATCCGTTAGAGGACGAATCATTGCGCGGGACGTATGACGTGCTGGTGAGTAATATGTGTGCGGAGGCCGTTTCGCCTGACTTGGTAACGTGGAACGCGCATATCGCAAAATTCGCGGGGTTGCTTAAACCGTCTGGTCAGATAATCTTAACCGTCGCCAAGCAGAGTAGCGCCTATTCTGTAGGAAAGCACAGCTTCACGGTACTTCCTCTCAACGAGGATGCGGTGATAGCGGGGTTGCACGCAGCCGGATTCGCACCCGACAGCATCAACATTGACCATGCCGCTGCGACGCATTCTATCCACCCCTATGAGGGATTAATTTTCGCCACCGCCCGCAAGCCTTAACTGCCAAAAAGAGGTCGTCGATGTCACTTAACACGCTATTTAATGCTGTGATGATTATCGTTTTGACGTTGATTACCGGCTTCGCGGACGCGCAAGGCGCATTATGGGCGGCCAGAATCTGGGACAATGACCGCCTAAATCTCGATGCGCTATTGCGTGCATCGCTCGGTTTTGGGGTGGGTATCCTTGTTTATTTTCTGACCATTCGCTTCTTGCGAAATGTCGGCATCATCTCGCCCGAAATCCAAACGGCGATTTACATGCTGGTGATGATTGTCGCCGTCGCAGTGGTCAGTCGTGCCTTCTTCCGTTGGCAGACCATCGACCAAGTGGTCGCCTTAGTGTTGGTGGCTGGCGTGGTCTGGTTAGCCGTTCGGACGGGCGGGGTGGCGTAAGATAGCCTCAAAGTTACGCTATACTGGGGATATGGGTTAAATTCATGGTATGCGAGGGTTTTCCATGAGCGCACCGCACTCTACTAAAATCATAGATGAACAAGCCAGAGCATTGCTTATATCAGAGGCAACGCCTGATGAATTGCGTGAAAAAATCGCGGGATTTGAGCGTAAGTATCAAATGACCTCGGATGAGTTCAAAATCCGTTGGGAACATGGTGATATGCCTGATACCTTTGAGACCAATCTCTGGGCAACCCTGTTAAAGCACAGGGCAAACGCATCAAAATCTGGATGAGGGAAGATATGCCAGAGAAATTTTCGGACGGCAAGAAGGGCGTCCCTACCATCACAGAGATTCGTAGGGACGGCATTCTTGCCGTCCCTGACATGATTTATCATTTGGTGCGTTCGCCCTATGTTAAAGTACGTCTGATATGCGATTCAATCATCTCAACGAGTATTATCAGCACATTGCTCAATTGGTCGCACGTTACACCTTGATTGCTGAGGTTCGCAAATTCAGCTATAGCCATACGGGGTGGTGCGCTCGTCATCAGACCGAATCAAGATGCCAGAATCGCACATGCGTGCAGGCACGCCCTATGCGAAATCATAGCGAAAGAGCGACTCGGTGAGTCGCCCCTACGGGTGTGCGGTGTTGCGGATAGAGCCTTACGGGATGAGTGCCTCGGCGCTACGCGGCAAGGCTTCCTGTGGGCGGATGTCTAGCCGGACATCATCAATATCAACTTTGGCGCTATTCGTCTCGTGGCGGATGAGGACGCGGATGCGGCTGACGGCGATACTGGGCAACCCTTCCAGCACGATTCCATCGGCATCGACCAGCTCATAATTCGCCAGCGTGTCATCGTGCATCTCTACCCAGTCCTCTGGGTCATATCCCCCCGTCGGCCCAAAACTCTGCCCCGATGATTGACCGAGTATGCCAAAGAACAGGTCTGGCGTGCCGTCGCTAAAAAATACGCGCACCTTGACCGAGATACGGGGCTGTGCCGCCCCCGTGCGGTAATGTAAAGCAACACGGAGCGCGTCGTTGATGCTGTCGATACCTACCCCATAACCGAACGGAATCTGGCTCTGGGGGATGTTCAGGATGAGCCGTGAATCTTCATCGGGCTTGCCTTTGAAGCGGAAGTAGCAAATGCCCTCCGCAGCACCACCGTCACAGCGGCGCTTATCATCATAGTTGGTATTGGTCGGGCTGAACTTCTGCCACGCCCCGAATCCGCTCTCAAACCCGAATCGTGCGACGGGCGGGATAATCGCCCGACCCTCTCCCTGAGCAGTCTGGGCGATGGCCGGTAACGCGGTCAACAAGAGCAGTAAGGCGAACCCTAGGCCGAGTATTGTTAGTTGGAGTTGTCTTTTCATGGCGTGTAATCCTTAATTTTTACGCTTACAAATAGTGTACGCCACTTGTATTAGAATCATGAGTTAAAGGGGTTGAAAGGGGGCATGGCGCGCCATGCCCCCAATAGGGTTACTCCTAATTCCCGCCCCGGAAGCCGTCCGGCACACGCGGCAGCGGCAGAGTCAGCGCCCCATCACGTACCGTAGAATCAGACCTAGACGCGACGGGTGTGGCCGTCAGCCATACATCATCCAACCGGACGCGCCCACTGACCTTCGCAATCTTGAACAAGACTTGAATCTTGCTCACCGGCTTGGTCAGCGACACGCTCCCTGAAATCTCGGTGAAGGCATACGTCCTGTTGGGGATAATCACCGTCGCGTTGGTCTTCGTGTTGTCGGTATAGGTCACTTGCAGCACCATCTTCGCGCCGGTCTTGAACTTGTTTACCTTCCACCATCGCGCTAATGGTCAAGCTACCACCACTCACAGCCCACGATGGGGCGTTGATAATCTGCTTGAGCGTGCGTGCCAACGAGTTTACGTTGCCGCCGCTAAACTGGTAAACGCACAACCCATCCGCCGTGGTCAGCGGTTTGGCGGGCTTATCGCACAGACGCTTATCCGTGGCCTTGGGGTTGGTGACATTCCAATTCAGGGCTTTAGTCGCCAGAGTCCCCGCCGTCTCAAAGCTGGGGTTGTTCAGGCGATTGAGCAAGCTCCCCAACTCATACGCGCCCATATCGACCACGGCGTTAAATACGCGAGCATCGCCGTCTAGGTCAATCGGCAGTGTTTCGGCTGTATTACTGTCCGCGTCGATGTCATAGCTATCAACAGGCAGCGCGGCATTACTGCCGACATCCAGCGCGGGGCTGGTTGTTTGTAGGTGATAATCACCCGCCGTCGTCGGCGCAGAGCTATAGGCGATAGGGGTCACAAACAACGGGTCGCTGCTCAGGTTGCCCGTACCGGTGAATCCGCCTTCTACCGTGCTATAGGTCACAGTAGGCGAACCGCCGATTTGGGTTTCGCTGTTGCCCCACACGATACTGTTGGTCAAATTCACTGCCCCACCAGTATGGTGAATGCCGCCGCTGGTGGCCGCGCTATTGCCCGCAATGGTGCTATTGATAATGGTTGTCGTTGTGCCAGAGATTCGGAGTCCTCCCCCGTTGGCTGTGGCCGTGTTGCCGGTGATAAGGGTATTTATCACTGTTATATCTCTGGTCGCGGCGATTCCGCCACCGTCTATGGCAGCGGTGTTGCCAGAAATAACACTGTTTACCACTCTAAGCGCGCCACCGTCTTGAGCGTAAATGCCACCGCCCCAATTGCTCGTGGTATTGCCAGAAACGGTGGCATTGACCAAGACCAAATTAGCGTCATAGACATTAATCCCTCCGCCAAACCCATTCGTATTGCCGCCAGTCACAGTGATATCACTCAGCCTGAGATTCCCGCCGACAAAAACGGTCAGGAGTCGAAAGTTGGGTGAACCCCCCACACGTTCAAGCGTCGCACCGTTGCCATTGATAATCATAGCTGTCGTGATGCGCGGTAAGGCATTGTCAGAGTTGGTCACATTGCCTGCTGTGAAGCTGTAAACGCAACCGGCCTCAAGATTAATCGTATCCGTTGCAGGTGTACCATTGGCCGTGGTGATGGCCGCGATGAGTTCTGCCGAATCGCAACCAACATCAATGGTGACTTGTGCAGACGCTGGAAAAACAGCCAAAGTCAGCAATAATGCTAAACCCGCTGATAAGAATATCCACTTTCGTGGTTGCATAATACTCATCGTTCCCCCTCATGGCATAACACATTGTGAACCTTCAACTTATTAGCAGGTTGAATCGCTAAAATGTTAACGGTGATTTATGCGCTTGTGTATCAGAAGTCAGAATTTGCCGATTACAACACCTCTTACACCTCTTAGAGACCGTTTGAATATTCCCCTCACCCTGTTCACCTAGCGGTGAACCGTCCCTCTCCCACAAGGGGCGAGGGACAAAAACGCCGAAAAAGTCCCCCTCACCACCCTGTGGGAGAGGGGATAACGATTGAATATTCAAACGGCCTCTTATAGAAAGTCCTCAATTAAAACGCAAAACCAACAAAAAACCACCCCGTCATAGCGCTACGACGGGGTGGTTTTACACTAAGCTAGGTCGTTCAAGCGGCTATTCGACGCAGGACGCGGCCAATTCTAGCCACGGGGCGGAGGCCGCAGTGTCGTCCGCCGTCAAGCCGTAACCGAACGGGAATAACGGCGCTTCGCAGCCTTCCGTCGGGATGGCCGAGAAATCAAACGGGAGTTGGTCAACGCTGCGCGGCCATGTGAACGAGAGTTTGCCGCTGAACGGCGAATCCCCAAACAATACATCGCTCACGCCCGCGCCTTCCGTCCCCGGCAACCACGCCGCCACGAACGCATCAGCGGCCAAAATCTCATCGGTAGAAATCAGCGGGCGGCCAGAAAGCAGCACAATAATCAGCGTCGTACTGCTGGCGCGCATCCGCTCAACCATCGCGACATCCCCGCGTGACAACCGGATAAGGTTGTTATCGCCTTCGTACTCTGCATACGGGTCTTCGCTCAAGACCACGATTCCGACATCCGCCACGCTTGCTGTGCCGTCTGCGTTCTCAAAGCGTCCAGTTGGGCTATAAGAGACGACGGTATCCGGCGAGACAGCGGCCAGAATCCCTTGTAATAGGGTCGTGCCAACCGTGATTTCACCAGACCCGCCCTGCCACTCAATCGACCAGCCGCCCAACTGCCGCCCCAGATTGTCCGCGCCTGTACCGGCCACGAAAATCGTTGCGGCGTCTTTGGCGATGGGCAACGCTTGGTTGTCATTTTTGAGCAGCACAAGCGACTCGCGCACGGCCTGACGCGCCACCGCACGGTGTTGATCTGAACCCACTGACGCCATCAGCGCGTCATCGCCGAACGGATGCTCAAACAGCCCCATCGCAAACTTGGCGCGTAAGATGCGCCGGACGGCATCGTCGATGCGCTCTAACGGAATATCACCCACATTGACGGCATCCCGCGCCATATCGATAAATCCACGGTAGTCATAGGGAACCATATTCATATCGACGCCCGCGTTGATGGCGGTCACGACATCGTTGTAATCATTGTCGCTGATGAGTGTGACGGCCTCCCAGTCAGAGACGATGAAGCCTTGAAAACCCAACTCGCCCTTCAGCACGTCGTTGACCAGATAAGCATGGGCGTGCATCGGCAGGCCGTTCCAACTGGAATACGAGGTCATGACGCTCAATGCCCCCGCATCAACTGCCGCGATATACGGCGGCAAGAGCATTTCGCGCAAAGTCGCATCATCCATTACGGTGTCGCCACGGTCAATATTGCGCGGCCCAAACGGAGATGTCCCCCATGTCGTTGCGCCGTCGCCGATATAGTGCTTGGGCGTCGCCAAAACCGTCCCCGGCGTGCCGAGGTCGCCAAGCTCACCTTGTAAGCCTATCATAAACGGGATGCCGAGTGCCGTCACGAGGTCGGTATTTTCGCCGTAGGCCTCATAAGTGCGCCCCCAACGGATATCTCGTACCGGCGCGAGTACTGGCGCGTAATCCCAATAAATGCCAGTGGCGATCATCTCGCTGGCGGTGATTTGCCCGATTTGGGTCATCAATTCTGGGTTATTGGCCGCGCCGAGTCCGATGTTATGCGGGAACAGGGTCGCGCCGTGCAGGTTATTATGGCCGTGTACCGCGTCCACACCATAAATCATCGGGATGCCGAGGCGAGTCGCTAGGGCGTTATCCTGATAATCACCAACCATTTTTGCCCAGCCTTCGGGGGTGTTATCGCCACGCGGATAACCGCCGCCGCCACTGAGGATTCCGCCGATGAAAAAGTCATGGACATCACGCGGTGGGATGCTGTTCTTCTCAATCAGGGTCATCTGGCCGATTTTCTCGTCCAGAGTCATCCGCGCCAATAAATCTTCGACGCGCTCCTCTATCGGCAGAGTTGAGTCCCAATACGGGGCTTCCGGTTGTGCGTCTTGGGCGCTCAAAGACCCCATTAAAGAAAAAGCAAAAACCGCGCTTAAACCGATTTTTGCCCATGTCGTGAATTTCATTTGATTGTTCTCCTTAAATGTAAAACTACAGGGTGATGGGCGACCCATAGGTCGCCCCTACGAACCCGAAATTACGACAACCCATACCCTAACGGGAACAGCGGCGCTTCTTCGCTGGCCTTCAACGCGGATAACGGCACTTGGTCGATGCTGCGCGGCCACGAGAACGAGGTTTTACCGGTGAACGGCTTATCGCCGAACAAGACATCAGCCACGCCCGCGCCTTCCGTCCCCGGCAACCATGCCGCGACGAACGCATCAGACAGCGCCAGCGAATCCGCGATGAGCAGCGGACGGCCTGACAGCAAGACCACGATGAGCTTGTCGCTGAGGGTACGCATCTTCTCAATCAGCGCGACATCCTCCGCTGAGAGGGTCAGGTCTTTGTTATCGCCAAACCCTTCGGCATACGGCGGCTCGGCAACGACTACGATAGCGGCTTGCGCGCGTTCGCCACCGCCAGCCACACCCTCAAAGTTGCCGTCGGCGCTAAAGACGATTTGCTCTTCTTCTTCAACGTTTTCACGCAGACCTTGTACCAGCGTCGTCCCTATCGTGGTCGCGCCGGATTCACCTTGCCATGTAATCGTCCAACCGCCGCACTGCAAGCCGATGTCATCAGCCGCCTTGCCCGCCACGAAAACTTTGGCGTTGCGCGACAATGGAAGCGTTCCCAGATTATTCTTAAGCAAAGTTAATGATTTTGCGACTGCGTTACGGGCGACCTTACGATGCGCCTCAGAACCAACCTCTGGGATAAGGTCATAATGGGCGGCGGAATTCTTGAACAGTCCCAGCCAGAATTTGACCTTGAGGATACGACGCACCGCATCGTCAATCCGAGACATTGGGATGTCGCCTGCTTCGACGGCGCGAGTGATTTCTGTGATGAAGGTCTTGAAGTCATACGGAACCATAATCATGTCCAAACCGGCGTTAATCGAGTGGACGACGCTGGTATAGAAGTCACGGTCAATTTGTTGGACGGCCATCCAGTCCGAGATGAGGAAGCCCTCGAAGCCCATCTCACCTTTCAGGACATCGGTCAACAGATAGCGGTGGGCGTGCATTTTCAAGCCCTGCCAACTAGAGAACGAGACCATGATGTTCTGTGCGCCCGCTTCGATGGCGGTCTTATACGGGGCAAGATGGACGGCGCGGAGCGTTTCCTCATCAACCTGTGTATCGCCTTGGTCAACTTTGAAGCTGTCGCCGGGGGCTTGCCAGTTGCCGGTCAACCATTCATAGCGCTGAGTCGTCCCCCATGATGTGCCGCCGTCGCCTACGAAATGCTTTACAGAAGCAAGCACACGACGTTTGGCGTCTTGCAGACCATCGACATACGCGGCGCTGAGGTCGATGACGCGCTGGGTGTCTTCACTGAACCCCTCATAGCTGCGACCCCAGCGGATGTCTTGTGGGACAGAGACAGCCGGCGCGAAATTCCAATGGACGCCTGTGGCGAGCAATTCGCGGGCGGTGATATGCCCAATCTCACGCACCAGCGACGGGTCATCCGCCGCGCCGAGTCCGACATTGTGCGGGAAAATCACCGCGCCATGCAGGTTATTATGCCCGTGGACGGCATCGACACCATAAATCAACGGGATACGCAGCCGGGTCGCCAGCGTCGCGTCTTGGAAGGTCTTGACCATCTGCGCCCAGTTTGCCGTGTCATTGACTGCGGGCGTGCCGCCCCCGCCGCTGAGGACAGAGCCGATAAAATAGGTCGTCACGTCTTCGGGCTGGAGGCTATTCTTCTCGACTTGGGTCATTTGGCCGATTTTCTCGGCCAAGGTCATCCGCTGAATCAGAGCATCAACTGTTGCCTGATCATCAGCTACAGGGGTTTGGGCTTGCATGGGAATGTCCTTAACGCTTTTGACGGATGTTACTTATCGACGCCTGTGACCACAATACCCTGAATGAACACGCGCTGCGCTAGGAAGAATATGGTCAACGGTAAGATCATCGAAATCACGGAGGCAGCGAGGATAAGCTGAGGCTCTGTATTATACAGGCCATTAAATTCGGTCAACCCTACGGTAATCGGGCTGGCTTCACGATTCCCCGCGAGGTAAATCAGCGGGCCGAAGAAATCGTTCCACGCAAAGAAAAAGTGGAACATCGCTACGGCGGTCAAGGCTGGGGTAGCCTGTGGCAAAATGACCGAGAAGAAGATACGCAACGGGCCTGCGCCGTCCACAGTGGCGGCCTCTTCCAATTCACGCGGGACGGTCATGAAATACTGTCGCAGGAGGAAGATGTTGTAAGCGTTGCCGAACAAATGTGGCACAATCAACGGAAGCCACGTCCCACCCCACCCCATCGTCTTGACATAGAAGGCGTAGGTTGGCACGAGCGTCGCCTGCGGTGGGAGGATGATGGTCGAAATCAAGATGATGAACAACACATTCTTGAGGGGGAAACGGAAACGCGAGAAGCCATAGGCCGCGAACGACGAGGTAATCAGCGTGCCGGCCATCGTGACGAAAGCGTACATCAGGGTATTGCCCAGCAAGCGCAAGAAGTGGATTGCTTCCCACGCTCTCGGATAATTATCCCACTGAATGTTTAGGATACGGACTTGGCTCAAGGCGCGCCAGTTGCCCGTCCACGGGATGAGTCCGGCGTCAGGGTTCGCAGTGTCGATAAATTCGCTCTCGGAGCGCCCCTTATCAACCAGCGCCCACTGCCCGACTCCGCCTTCATACGGCACTTCATAGACATCATATTCTTCCTCTTGGTAGGTGTATTTGACCGTCTCAGAGGGGTAAATCGGTGCTTTAGAATCCGACGCCTGTGATTGGCTCTTGAGCGATGTGACCAGCCCATAGCCCAATGGCATCAGGAAAATGGTCAAGATGATCAGCGCCAAAAGCGTAATTCCGGCCTGATTGAGCAGACGGCGGCGCTGTTGGGCGATGTGGTGATCGGTAGTGACGGCGGCCATCTTAGCTCTTCTCCCCGGCGTAATAAATCCAATACCGCCCCGTAACGAACAGGAATACCGTAATCCCCAGCGCGATGATGAACATCAGCCACGCCAATGCAGACCCATAACCCATGTTCTGGAACGAAAACGCCTGCTTATAGAAATTAATCATGTAGAAGCGGGTCGCGCCTTCTGGGTAGCCGTTGCCTTGATTCAACACAAATGGCGTGATGAAATACTGGAGCAAGCCGACCACGCTCAAAATCAAGTTGTAGAAGATAACCGGGCTGACCATCGGAACGGTGATTTTAATCAAACGCGACCACCAGCCTGCCCCGTCGATTTCGGACGCCTCGTATAGTTCTGTCGGCACGCCCTGAAGCCCCGCGAGGTTAATCAGCATCGCGTTGCCAATGCCCCACAAACCAATGAAGGTATAGCCAATGTAAACCAGATTGGGGTCATCCAGCCAACGCAGACCGTCGGAGCCGACGGCGTGAATCCCGGTCAGTTCAATCAGGCGATTCACCCATCCGGTGCTAGAATTCAACACCTGCGCCCAAATCAAAATCGTGGCGATGCCGGGGATCAAAGATGGCGCGTAGAACAGGGTGCGAAACAAACCGCGCCCGACCAGATGTTTTGAGTTGAGCATCACGGCCAATAGGAACGCGCTGAACATGCCAATCGGCAGCGAAATAATGGCAAATTTGAAGGTGACGGCGAGGCTCTCCCACGTATTCGGGTCTTCAAACAGCATCCGTCGCCAGTTATCGAGGCCGATAAACTTGGCATCTTCCGGCGCAGACAAGGTGAATTCCATGGTCGAAAAGACCAACGAGGCGATCATCGGCACAAGATATAAGAACAGGAAACCAAGCAACCACGGGCTGATGAATAATAACCCCCAGCGCGCCTCGCGTTGGCGCATTTTCGACATCTTGAACCACTCGAAAAAGCCGATTTTCGGTTCACTTGCGGTACTGCGAATCTCGTTTAGCGCATCCATCTGTCTATCCCTATATTGGCGTGTGTAGTGATGGGCGGGGACATGACCCCGCCCCTACAAAAACGTTTTTTCGTAGGGGCGCACCCGTGTGTGCGCCCACATCATTTACATATCGGAAATTACTTGGCGGCGTCGAAGATGGCCTGAAGGTCGGCTTGCAGCGCATCCAACTCGGCGTCTACGTCGGCATCGGCGTTGTTGTCAACGATTTGGGCGTATTCAACGTAGCGGGCGCTGGCTTCGAGGAAGCTGGGCATGCCTTCTTCGTGGTTGGGGACATCCGGGTAGGCCAGAGCAGCGGTCACAAGCGGCCAGTTGATGTCGAAGTTGCCATCGGGGAAGTCCGTCGAGAGCTTGGCGGCGAACGTCTCAAAGAAGGTCGGTTGGAGGCTCAGACGGGCAGGCATACCGCCGTAAATGCTGGTCAGGGTTTGCGCCTTCTCACCCAGCAGGTAGCTGAGGGCGGTGAAGGCGGCTTCCGGGTGGGCGCTCGATTCCATGATCCCGAAGGTATCAGCGTGCAGTTTGGCGGTGGTCACACCTTCAAAGGCCGGGATCGGGGCGATGTCCCAAGCGGCTTCGAGGTTGGCAGTACCCCAACCCATGTACCATGTGTGGATCGGCATCATTGCGACGTTGCCGCTGCCCAAGTAATTGCCGCCGGCCAGCAAATCGCTACCGTTATATGCGCCGTTCGGGTGGATGTAATTTTCCCACATGGCGGCATGATACCAGTTCTCGGCGGTGCGCCAAGCATCAGGGATGACCGCATTGCCATCAGCATCAGCGAAATTGCCAGCACCGAACAAGGTGTCGCGACCACGGACATCGGTGAAGCCGACGCCGAAACCCCATTGGACGATGTTGTCGGGGTCAAAATCAGGCGAGTTGGCATCATTACCATTGGCGTCTACGGTCAAGACCTTACCCAATTCGAGGATAGTGTCCATGTCCCACGGATGCTCAACACCGTCGGCGTCAACATACGGCTGACCGTACTCGGTGGGGGGCAGGGAAAGACCGGCTTCTTCAAACAGGTCGGCGTTGTAGGACAGGAAATAGGGGAACACCGCGAACGGGATGCCCAACTGACCTTCACCGGCAATATTATAGGACTCGACCACTGCGGGGTCGAAGTCGCTCAAGTCATAGCCGGTAGACTCAATCAACGGGGCGAGGTCGAGCCAAGCGCCGACGAATGAGGCGCGACCACGGACGCCCATTGGGCCAACGATGTCGGGGGCGTTGCCCGCCGCAATCTGGGTGTTGAGGACGTCATAGGCTTGGGCGTTAGCGACGATTTCGAGGGTGAGTTCGATTTCGCTCTGTGAGGCGTTGAACTCATCAACCACGGCTTGTTGCGCGTCGATGAGCGGAGCGTCAGTGCCGCCGCCGAGGCCGACATACCAACGAACTTGGGTGCGCTCTTGCGCGGCGGTGAGGCTGAAAACCAGCATCATTGCTACGGCCAGTAAAGCCGTGCGGATTGCAGTACGTGCGTTCATTGTAAACTCCTAAAAAACGGTTGCTGGACAATTGGTCGGACATTTAGCGCGTGTTGAAAGCGCTCTCAAACTCGGTCATCAAACATCATTGAAAGCGCTCTCAAAGTGAGGTCATGTTGACGCTTCCCGATGGTCTTGCTCCTCTCTCTTACATTCTTTCAGGACGAACCAGACTGAACCGCGCCACAACTGGCGCGAACAATCAACTCAGTGGGGACGATGATATGCTTGGGCGTGCTATCACCGGTTTTGATTATCTCTAACAGGGTTGAGACTGCTAGAGCGCCGTTGCCAATCGACTGGCGGACGGTGGTCAGGGGCGGGTTGGCGATGGCTGCGATAGGCATGTCATCAAAGGAGACAAGCGCTATATCGCGGGGGACGTTGATCCCCGCATTGCTCATAGCGCGTAACGCGCCGAATGCCATCGTGTCTGACACCACAAATACCGCGTCCGGGCGCCGTTGGATCAACTGCTGCATGGCCGCGTAGCCGCTGGGTTCTGTGAAATCACCCTCAGCCATCAACTCTGGCAGGATGGGCAACCCAGCCTCAGTTAGCGCTTGACGGTAGCCCTCGGTACGGTCATCGGCGGCAGTATTCAGCGAGTTGGTGATGATGCTGATACGCCGATGCCCTAAGTCCAGTAGATGTTTGACCGCCATATACGCCCCACCCTGATTATCGGAGTCGATATAGGTGATGCGCTCGCTGAACTGTGAAGGCCGCCCCAACAACACGAACGGCAGCCGCTTCTTGATCAACTGCGGCATGAACTCTCTGTCGAGCCGATCCGCCGTCACAATCAACCCATCGACCATGCTAGAGTGCAAGATACGGCGGAACTGCTTCTGCTCATCTCCTTGCGAGTGAAACAGGAACAGCGCCGGGGTGTAATCATGTGCATTACACGCCCGTGCAATTTCCGGAATCAGCGCGGTCAGGTATGAGTCGGCAAAGATGAACTTGACGACGTTGGGGACGAACAGCCCGATGATATTGGTGGCGTTGAGTGCCAATGACCGAGCGACGGCATTTGGATGAAACGCCGTGTCGTCAATGACTTTCTGCACCCGCTGGCGGATTTCTGGCCGGATGTATGGGTAATTGTTGATGACGCGAGAGACGGTGGCGCGGGATACCCCAGCCAAACGCCCAATCTCGTCTAAAGTCAATTTGCCCATCAGAAACAACCCTATTATGCCCAGAAACATCAGTAAAGCGCACTAAAACAAGTTCTGAGAGCGCTCTCAGACAGAATTTAACGCACACCGAAATATTTGTCAAGGACTTGGTGGATGAATTGCAATATTGGCGGCCAGAAATATTAGTTAATTAAACCATTGTGTTGATTCTGATACCGTTTCCATGAACAACATAGGCGAAAATCTACCTTATGGAGAACTGAAACAAAAACGGCATGATTACAACCAGTGTTTGTGTCATCTCAAATAGCGGGCGGCAAGCCTCGCCCCTACGAAAATCCCCAATGATGTGCATTATGCTAGTTCTATTCAGGTTCTCCATTAGAAGATAAGGCTTAACCATCCCTCAATCATTTTTCCGGTCAAGGTCAGTTATCATGTGCGATAAGTCTTGTAGTAACATTCAAAATTTATTACCTCCGATTGATAGGTCAGCCAAAGGACGCCATCATGATGAAACCACCACACGGCCTCAAGACATTCTGTTCATTGGCGATTTTATTTTTACTTTCCGCGTGTGGCGCATCCCCCGCCCCCATACCACCCACCACTAGCCCTAAACCCCTGATACCGCTCAGCGCCCAACTGTCGTGGGAACACACCATCGAATTCAGTGGTTTTCAAGCCGCCGAAAAAGAGGGTTATTATACCGAAGCGGGTTTAGCGGTAGAACTACGTCCGGCCTTTAATGCTGAGGGGGTGATTGTCGAGGCGATTGGTGCTGTGGTCGCCGGAGAAGCCGATTTCGGGGTCGCCAGTAGCGACTCGTTGATGGTCGCTCGCGCAGCCGGTCAGCCGGTGGTCGCCATCGCCGCCATCTATCAGCGTTCTCCCAATGCCTTGCTCTCTTTGGCGGGGACGGGGGTCACACGCCCATCCGATTTGGTCGGTAAGACGGTCACGGTCAGCGGAGCAAGCAATATTTACTTGAGGGCTGTTTTGAAGAACACGGGTGTAGACGAAACTTCAGTCAACATCGTTGACCGCACCGACTTCAGCACTGGTGAATTGACCTCTGGCGCGGTGGATGCGATTGACGCTTACATCACCAATGAACCTAGCACACTCGAACGTGAGGGCATCGCCTATAACCTGATGGTGTTTGCGGATTTCGGGGTTGATGGTTACGCCAATATCATCTTCGTGACCGAGGACACCCTTACCAACCGCCCCGAATTGGTCGAAGCGTTCCTGCGGGCGACCTTCAAAGGCTATCAGATAGCGGTGGATGACCCTGAAAAAGCGGCTACGCTATCGGTGGAGTACAATCCAGCGTTGATTTATGACAACGAATTAACCAATATGCGAGTGTCCGTCCCGTTGCTTCACCCTAACGGCAGCGAAATCGGCATGATGACGCCGACTCTGTGGGAATTAGCCTATACAATCCTCCGTGACGCCGAGATCGTCCCTGCCGATTTCGATGTGACAGAGGCGTATACGTTGAGCTTCCTCAATATAATTTACAACCGGTAATGAGAGGCTAACCCATGTCCCAACCGGCTTCCGCAACACTAGCTATCGCCAGATCAATCCCATTTTGGCGGCGTTTCCGCTTCAATCTCATCATCTTCTTCGTCGTGCTGGCGGTTGTGCCGTTGGCGCTGATATCGTTTATCAACATTTCGCAGCAGATCGACCAAGCGCAGAATCGGGTCAAGGAGCAGCTTCAATCTATCGCGGAACTCAAGACCAATCAGATTGACTTGTGGTTGAGGCAAGGCACGTTGGCGCTGGATATCATCTTGTCGAACAGTCGTTTTGAGCAACTCCTTGTGACTCGCATCATCGAGCCGGGCATCCTCTCAGCGACCCAGAATACCACCTTAACCCGCGATGTTCGCTCCTTCGTACAGTCCAACCCCTATTTCCGAGAATTCATCGTCTACAACCTAGAGGGCATCATCGTCTTGGCATCTAACCCCGCCGATGAGGGTAAATTTGTCACGCTGCAACCCTACTTCACGCCCAGCCTCAATTCCCGTGAATACCTACAGCCACCGTTCTACGACCTCAGCACCACCGACCTGACGCTGGTCGCTACCAAACAAATCGCCAACACGGGTGGGCAAATCGTCGGCGTACTGGCCGGCAAAATCAACCTCACGGTGTTGGGCGACATCATGACCGAGCGCACCGGCTTGAGCGATAGCGGTGAGACGTATCTGGTCAGCCGCCAGAACAACTATCTGCTCACTCCTAGCCTATTCGCGAATTATCAGAGCCAACGCGCCTACCGGAGCGAGGCCATCAATCGCGCATTACAGGGTGAGTCCGGTGACGGGATTTATTCTAATTACCAAACCCCGGCCCAGCCCGTCATCGGCGTTTACCGCTGGATACCGTCGCTAGAAGCCGCATTGGTCGCAGAGGTCAACCAAGACCAAGTGCTGACCGGCCCGCGTCAGGCGCAACTCAACAACGCTGTCATCGCACTAGCGGTGGGGGTGCTGGCGGCGGTGGGCGGTCTGCTATATGCCAACCGGCTCTCTAGCCCAATCGCCAAACTAACCGATGCGGCCAATCAATTCTCACTTGGCAACCTTAGACAACGCACGCCAGTGACCTCAGGCAATGAGATCGGCCAGTTGGCACAATCATTCAATAGTATGGCGACTCAAGTCGAACTGCGTATCCTCGAAACACAGGCGGCGTTGGAACGCGCAGAACGCGCCGACTATGCCGATAAGGTCAAATCGGCCTTCCTCGCCAGCATGTCCCACGAACTACGAACGCCGCTCAACGCCGTGATTAACTTCACGCACTTTGTAGCCGATGGCGATACTGGGCCGGTCAACGAGGAACAGGTCGAGTTGCTGAGCGAGGTCATCAAAAGCGCCACCCACCTACTGAACTTGATCAACGACGTGCTGGATATGTCCAAAATCGAAGCCGGCGCACTCGTCTTGTTCGTCGAGGAAGATGTCGATGTCACGTCATTGCTCAAGAGTGTGATGAGTACGGCGCGGAGCTTGATTGTGGGCAAGAAAATCACACTGGAAACCGACATCGCGCCAGACCTGCCGCGCATCCGTGCTGACCGTCAACGTGTCCTGCAAGTCCTGACTAATATCGTCTCCAATGCCTGCAAGTTCACCGCTGCGGGCGTCATCAAAATTTCGGCCAAATCCGTCGGTGGCGAGGTCATCATGTCTGTGTCGGATACAGGGTCGGGGATTGATGCCGAGGACCAAAAATTGGTTTTCCTGCCCTTCAGGCAGACCAAAGCGGGGCTACGTCAAGGCGGCGGGACGGGGCTGGGGATGCCGATTGCCAAAAGCCTCGTGGATTCCCATAACGGACGTATCTGGTTGGAAAGCACACTCGGAGAAGGATCAACCTTTCACGTCACCCTGCCAGTCAAAGACCAGAGTCTACAACCTGCTTTAGCTTAAAGATATCGAGGTCGATCCATGTCAAATGAAGCCAAACCCGCCGTACTGTATGTTGAGGACGACCCTCAGAGCCGCAAGCTGATGTCTATGCTGCTGAGCGGGCGGATGCGCCTAAATGAGGTTATGATATTTGAGGACAGTCACGACTTCCAAACCAAAGTCGAACACCTTGACCCCAAACCCAGAATCATCTTCCTCGACATCCATGTTAGTCCGCTGAATGGGTTCGAGATGCTTCAGGTCTTGCGCCAAATTACATCGCTCGACGAGACGCCCATTATCGCCCTGACCGCCAGCGTCATGAACGAAGAAGTTCACCGCCTGCGTAGTGCAGGCTTCAACGGTTGCCTGTCCAAACCCTTAGACCTCAGCACCTTCCCAGAGACCTTTCAACGGATTCTCGATGGTGAGACGGTCTGGCGAATCGTTTAACATCGTTCCATGCACCTACAAAGGAAACAGTGATGCTGCTTTACGGAAGACACATCTTCATCGTCGAGGACAACGTACAAAATCGCGTCGTCTTCCAGATGCTGCTGAGAAAACAAGGCGCGGATGTCGATTTTGAACGCTGGGGACAAGATACTGTTTTTCGGCTGAAAAACGCCGCACAGGTCGACATGATTCTGCTTGACCTGATGTTGGCTGAGGGCATATCAGGATTCGACCTGTATACCGACATCCGCACCCAACTCCCAGAATTGGCTGCCGTCCCCATCGTAGCCGTCTCCGCGATGGAACCTGCCATCGCTATCCCTAAGGCGAAAGCGTTGGGTTTTTCGGGGTTCATCGGCAAGCCGATCAATGGCCTTATTTTCGCAGAACAACTCGCCAATATTCTGAACGGTGAAACCATTTGGTATACTGGCGAGCAGTCATCGGAATAGAAATAGCTTTCGGAATTACAAGCATCTTCCCTACTATGGCAGAGGAATACGCATTATGAGTGACGTACATGCGCTTTTAATTGACGATAATCCGCAAAATCTACGGGTACTTTCACAACTTCTGGCGAAGCAAGGCGTCGCCACCACCGAAGTCAATGACCCCATCGGGATTGAAAACTTGCTTCCCACGCTACAGCCAGACGTGGTGTTCCTTGACCTTGAAATGCCGGGTTCAGACGGTTATGAAGTCAGGGAACTCATCCGCAGTTACTACGTCGATACCCCCATCATCGCTTACACTGTCCATATCTCAGAAATCAACCACGCCCGTGATGTAGGTTTTGATGGCTTCCTCGGCAAACCGCTCGATACCACGCGCTTCCCAGAACAATTGGCGCGCATCCTACGGCATGAGCCAGTCTGGGAACGCAGCTAATTCGTGCGGGGTGTCGCCTTAAGGATGATTTTCAGGTCGCTTAGAATATCTTGATAATCCTTCCCATATAGATATTGGGCTTGTAAACGACCATCGGTGCCGATCAAGAAAATTGAGGCGGTGTGGTCAACTAGATAGGACTGCGGATCATCCCCAAGTGGGCGGCGCTCTGCAATCACGCCGAATTGCCCCATCAAGCTCTGAAGACTATCTCCCTCAGCCCGCAGGCCGATAAATGCTTTATGGAAGGCGGCGATATAGCGTGTGAGCGACTCTAGATCATCGCGCTCCGGGTCAACCGTCACAAACACGACCTTGACCCGTTCAGCAGATTCCCCTAGCTCTTGATAAAGATCCCGCAGTTCAATAGAAGTCGTCGGGCAGAAGTCAGGGCAAGTCCGATAGCCAAAATAGAGCAAAACCAACTCGCCACGGTGTTCGCTCAACGTGAACAGTTGGCCGGTGGTCGAGGTCAAACTAAAATCCGTCAGCGCTCGCGGTGGGTCAAAAATCGCGCCGTGTAAAGTGGGCATGGCTTGGTCGCCGCCACTACAGGCGCTTAAGCCCATCAGACCGACGAGCGTCAATATCATCCAACGATACGTCATGTTCGCGCCTAACCTTCCACAATGATGTTGATGCTGCCGTTATCGCTGATGCTGCACACGCCTTGAAAGACCGCCGGTTCGGTAAATCGCTGTCGGATCGTCTCGCCCGAACGCACAAAAAACGGCCCAACGGTGTGGTCGGCGATGTCATCATTACGAATGACCAAAGTATCCTGTCCGCCGACCTTGAGCAAAATATCTTCGGAGTCTTCGCCGTGTCCTTGCCGGAGGACGGCTTGAGTCCCTTGCGCGATGATAATCCAGTGTTCGCGGTCAGCATTCGCCGTCACGATTTCAGTGTTCTCGCTCACGCTGCGATAGCGCGCAGCCGGATTGTCATAAAATGGCGGGATGGCGTAGACATACACCTCAAATTGCTCCCGAATCACGGTTGTCTCATCGGCCAGCACTGCGATGACATCAATAATCCAATCATCCGCTGATGACCATGTGATTCGCACCGGATAGACCTCATTGACCAGCGTATTCCCGCGTCCGGTCATCGGGAGCATCCCCAAATGCCCTAAGTTCCCTTCAACTGTGATGGTCGCTCCCTCAATCGGCGCACCAGTCCCATCGGTCAATGAGACCAATAAGGTCGAAGTCCCGACGGTCAAAGGAAATGGCGCAGAAGTCAGGCTAATTTTTACAACGGCGTCAGGTTGATTCTGTCCCAACAGAAACAAGACACCCGCCGCGCCGCTAATCATGGCTATCGCTAAAACCGCAATCCAATACCGCATGAAAACCCACTCCGTCCCGATAGTAACCGAGCATAACCCTCACTTATCAGGGTACAATCGGCCATTAGATGCGGACAGTGACATCTATCCTATCTTGTGGGGTCATCCATCAGCGTTCGTAAAAATACGCGGCGCAACCTCAATCGCGTCCGCCGCGTAAATAGAATAAGTCAATGAGGGGAATACTATGGCAAATGTTGGGCAAATCGGGCGGAACATCACGGACTCGCAAAAGAAAACACAGACAGGCTATCCACAGGGCGGGCTGCGTTTTGATTGGATGATGGTTGCGCTATCTACGCTGTTCCTCAGCGGGTTATGGGTGGACGGATGGGCGCACTTCCACAACAAAGTTGACGATAGTTTCTTCACCCCATGGCATTTTATTTTCTATAGCGCTTTCGGGCTGCTTGCGCTATTTCTGGGCTATAACCAAGTCCGCAACGTCAATCAGGGCTACGCCTTCACGAAGGCGCTCCCCAGAGGCTATTGGTTCTCGCTGATTGGCGTTGGGGTTTTCGCGGCCAGCGGCGCAGTAGATATGGTCTGGCATACCCTGTTTGGCATCGAAGGCGGGACAGAGGCGTTGATGAGTCCGTCGCATATCGGGCTGGGCATCGGGATGTCATTCGTTTTCTCTGGCTCGGTGTTGGCAACATGGGCGCGGGCGAAACAACTCTCCGATGTCCGCGGTTGGCTGAATAGTTGGCGCAACTTTGGCCCGATGGTTTTGGGCATGACCCTCCTATTGACGGTGGTCTGGTTCTTCACCAGCTATGCCAACCCTACCGTCACCCCGTATATCGTCATGGGTGACGGGGAAATGCCGTTACAAGATTTCGGCGTCACCACCATCTTATTTTCGGCGGCCATCCTCAGCGGATTCACGTTGCCGATGCTGCGGCGTTGGCGGCTGCCGTTCGGGACATTCACGCTGATGTTCGGCGTCAGCACCGCCCTACTCACCATCCTGAATGATTTCTATTTGTTGATACCGGGCGCTATCGTTGCGGGCTTGGTGGTTGATCTCATGGTGAACCGACTACGCCCCTCACAGGGCGAAGCGTGGCGGCTGTTGACGGTGGCATTTTGTGCGCCCGCCGTCTACTACGCCATGTATTTCCTGACCATCTACCTCATCGACCTACTGGTCTGGAGCATCCACGTCTGGACGGGCGCGATTTTCATCTCTGGGGTGCTGGGCGCATCGCTGGCGCTACTGACGGTCATCTCCGCACGGGAGACATCCCCCGCATCGGATGACAATTAACCCATAACAACTCGTAAATAGGACGGACAATATCCTTGTTGTCCGTCCTATTTATCTTATGGAGAACCGAAATACAAACGGCATGATTACAACCATCGTTTGTGTTATCTCAAATAGCGGGCGGGCAAGCCTCGCCCCTACGAGAATTCCCGATGATGTGCATTATGCCAGTCCCATTCAGGTTCTCCATTAATTCGTAGGGGCGCAGCGTGCTGCACCTTGTTTTTATGTAAATAAACTGGGCTAAAGAATCAAAAAAGACCCGTGTTGGGTCTGTTTGGGTTTGCTGCTCCCCTTCCCTTCTTGTCGCGCTCATGCTCTGGGCGCACACAAAAAGAAAAGGGAAGGTTGGGTTGGCAGCGGCCTACTCTCCCACACCGTTACCAGTGCAGTA
>Ga0163154_10002836_pt1 | contig 24829 bp, 20 predicted proteins | sample OliLakLV19MP9P1_FD_148649 | JGI IMG/M metagenome (GOLD analysis project Ga0163154, IMG submission 148649) | Freshwater microbial mat bacterial communities from Lake Vanda, McMurdo Dry Valleys, Antarctica - Oligotrophic Lake LV.19.MP9.P1 | ecosystem: Environmental > Aquatic > Freshwater > Lake >... | reverse complement strand
CTTGAAGGGAGGGTGAAGGGGCGTCATTTTAAGGAGATATTTATGTATCAGGAAACCTTTATTCGAGAAATTCGCATTCAGTACCACAACACAGGCAAGCCGCTCTTTGGCATCCATTCCCCCAAAGCGGCACAAGACTTCGTTCGGAGTGTGCTGCCCGACAACAGCCGCGAACACTGCATCGCCCTCTATCTGAACGCCGCGCATGAAGTGATCTGCTACTCTCACATTGCCACCGGCACAGCGGACGGGGCAACCGTGTCGCCGCGAGAGATTTTTCAGCGGGCATTAGCAGCGGGAGCGGTGGCACTGATCTTTGCTCACAACCATCCGTCAGGACAGGTCAAGCCCAGTGGAGAGGACATTCGCATCACAAAGCGCATTCAGGAAGCCGGGGCGTTGCTGGGTATCAAGCTGCTGGATCATGTCATCGTGTCCGATGACGCTTGCTACTCGTTTCAAGACGACGGGCAACTTTAAAACAAGAAGAAGGAGCACCTGAGGGTGCTCCTTTCCTGCTATCGCTTTCCCTAGAGCGCGGGGAGGTTGCGACAGTGCAGGGTCATCGAAGAGCATTCCGTGCCTGTCTCTGTGCCAAGAAGTCGGGAATCCTCCTCCACACTTTTCTTCCTCTCTTCTGCGTTAATCTAAGTTCCGGTGCTAAAATAGAATAAAGCAACGGCTTATTCTATTTCTTAGAATTAGGGAGCAGAGACACCAATGAAGCGGGGATTATAAGGGCGAGAACTCAAGCAGAACACTCCGGGTGAGGCATTTCGTGCCTTTGTGCCTCATCCTCTTCCTCCGTCTCCTCCGCTGGTTTGGGACACCGCTCTTGCCGATACCCTGGAGCGTGCCAACCGGGCATTAGGGCGATTAGATGGTCTCTCACTTCTGCTGTCTGATCTCTCCCTGTTTCTGTACTACTATGTCCGCAAAGAAGCGGTGCTGTCTTCGCAAATTGAAGGCATGCAGTCTTCTCTCTCCGACCTGTTTCTCTTCGAAAGTGAGGAGATGCCCGGCGTTCCAATGGGGGATGTGCAGGAAGTGTCCAACTATGTCTCTGCTGCCACCTACGGTCAGGAACGTCTGGCTGCGGGAATGCCTCTCACGCTGCGCCTCATCCGCGAAATCCACGGGGTGTTGCTGTCACAGGGCAGGGCAGAGGACAAACAGCCCGGTGAGTTCCGCCGCTCCCAGAACTGGATAGGCGGGTCACGTTGCGGAAACGCCGCCTTTGTTCCGCCCCCTCCGGCAGAGGTGATGCCGTGTCTGGACGCCCACGCTCATCAAGGCGGGATTGCTTCATGTGCAGTTCGAGACCATCCACCCGTTTCTCGATGGCAATGGACGCATCGGGCGATTGCTCATTCCCCTGCTCTTGGTGGCGGAGAAGGCATTGGAACAGCCGCTGCTCTATCTCAGCCTGTATTTGAAGACGCATCGAACGACCTACTACGATTTGCTTCAAGCGGTGCGTCAGGAAGGCGACTGGGAAGCGTGGCTTGCGTTCTTTCTGGAAGGAGTGGCGGAAACGGCGACGCAGACCGCGCAGGCAATCTTTCGGCAGACCACCGCAGACCGGACACAGATAGAAGGCTTGGGACGGAGTGCGGGTTCTGCCTTGCGTCTACATCACTGGATACAGCGCAAACCGATCTTCACCATCGGGGAGGCGTCTCAGGCGTTGCAGATCACCCCGCAGACTGTCATCAGCAGTCTCCAGCGATTGGAGCCGATGGGACTGATAAAAGAGACCAGCGGACGCCAGCGGGGTCAGGTGTTTGTGTATGAGTCCCTGCTCCGGTTGCTGGGAGAGTAACCGCGCTATTCCTTGAACGAAGGGGTTTTCCAGAAGAATGCGCTCCCAGTCTCAGGGGAACCCGATGATAACTTTTATTGTTTGGGGTCGCGGGTTGGCAGGCGGAATGTCGTGGAGAACTTGACGAGAATTTCCTTGCCCTCAGTCCTGAGAATGCTCCGCCAGAAGCCAGCATTGCGGATATTTGCTCACCGACCTATGGACTTTCTTATCCCCTTCTTGTCACGACGCAACATGGGAATCGGGAGCCGTTCTCTTTGTCCAAATCCGCTGAAATCTCTGAGGAAAAATTGCATTCTCCTCGCAATTAGAGCAGGAATGTTTGCCCCCATTCACGAACTACCTCTCAGAAGTTTGCTTGCCCAAAGAGCCCTCAGAAATACTCACACCTGATGCACCTCTGGTTGCTGTCGTTTTTGTCGTGTCGGAAATTGCTCCGAAAGAGCAGGGGCGCAGGTGAAGCAATAGTGCATCAAAGACATTGAACCTCGTCTGCCGACAAGACGGGAAATCGTCAACCTATGCCCTCTGGATGCTGTCGCTTTTGTCGTGTCGGAATTTCTTAAATACAACCCAGAAATCGAGCCTTGATGAGTGAATCCGAAGCCGCTGCCCTCCTAAATTTGAATGTCCGAACGCTCCAGCGTTACCGCCAAAAAGGAACGCTCGCTTACCGCGAAGTCAAGGGCAAAACACGCTCAACCATTGAGTACGACACAGCCGATCTAGATCGATTGAAGGTCGCACTTGATGCCCAGAGAGCGGCAGGGAAGAAGCCCAAAACACCACCCAAAACGACGGCGCAACGGGTCACGTTTGGACTGCCGAATGAGAACTATGCCGAGCTTGAGAAGGAAGCCAAGCGGTTCGGAATGAGTGTCGGAGAGTATGCCCGACGTCTTGTACGGGAAGGATTGGAGAGCCGCTTTCAGTCCGAGGCAACGGAGTTACGCGCCAAGGTAAAGCAGTTAGAAACAGAATTGAGCCGGACGCGCAAAGACTTTGCCTCCGCGTTTGAAGTGGTGCTGGAATACACCGGACTTGACCCAAACGAAGCCAAGCAGTGGGTGACGGAGAACTTGAGGTGACGCCGTATGCTTTCGATTGGTGCGATGAAAGGCGGGCAGCAGGATTATTATCTCTCTCTTGCTCGCGAAGATTATTACCTGAACGGTGGCGAGCCTCCCGGCGTCTGGCACGGGCAGGGTGCGGCGGATTTGGGGCTGTCCGGTATTGTGGATGGTGAGGCGTTGACGCGGTTATTTGAGGGCTTGCATCCCACCGAGGATCGCTCTCTCATTCAGCAGCAGCGGTACAAAGAGCGGGAGCATCAGCCCGGATGGGACTTGACCTTCTCTGCCCCGAAGTCCGTGTCCGTACTATGGAGTCAGGCAGACGAAACGACACGCCGAAATTTGCAAGGGGCTCATTTTACGGCGGTGAAGGCGGCTCTGGATTATCTGGAAGACGAGATTGCCGTGACGCGCAAGGGCAAAGGCGGAGTGGAGAAAGAGCAGGCACGGCTGATTATTGCAACCTTCGAGCATCATACGTCACGAGCGCAAGACCCCCAATGTCATACCCACGCACTCGTGATGAACGCTTGTACGGATGCGAATGGCAAGACCGGGACAATCGAGAGCAAGGGACTGTATCAGGCAAAGATGGCGGCAGGAGCGATCTACCGGGCAGAACTCGCTTTTCAGTTGGAACAAACTCTCCGATTGACTGCCGAGCGCAAGGGAAGTGTGTTTGAAATCAAAGGGGTGTCCGAACCCTTGATTACGGAGATGAGTAAGCGCAGAGCGGAAATCGAGAAAGCTCTTGCCGAAGGCGGCTACAGCAGTGCGGCAGCCGCAGAGATTGCGGCATTCAGCACCCGTCAAACCAAAGGGCATTTTGCTCAGGAGGAGTTGACGCAGAAATGGCACGAGACAGGCAGGCAGTTCGGTTGGGGACCGGAGCAGGCAAAGCAACTCCTTGAGACCGCACGACAACAGCGGCGCGATCCCGCTTATGAACGGCGGGAGGCATTGGAGAAGACAGCAGAACGGATTACCGACCATCAGAGTTATTTCAATACTCGCGATTTCACGCGCTTTCTTGCCGAAGAGGCACAGGGACGCGGCATCGGGGCAAAGGAACTCAGGGCGGCTCGTGATACCTACCTTGCGGAGAGTGGGGACATCGTCCGATTGGGGCGGCACAACGGAGAAAGGGTGTATACTACCCGCGAAATGATGGAGCAGGAGCGACATCTGCTTTCTGCTGTGGAGCGAAGTAAAGACCATCAACAGCGCGGTGTGTCGCCTCAGACAGTGGACGGGGTGATTGCAACGCGCCGGAACTTAAGTGAGGAGCAAGCCAACGCCCTGCGCCACGTCACTGAGGACGGAAGCAGTATTCGCAACGTGTCGGGGATGGCAGGAACAGGCAAGACCACACTGCTTCATGCAGCACGCCTGGCGTGGGAGCTGGAAGGATACACGGTGCATGGGGCGGCTCTGTCTGGCAAAGCGGCGGAAGGATTGCAGCAGGGAGCAGGAATCAAAAGTGAAACTTTGAAGCGCACACTCTGGGAGATGGAAAACGGACGGCTTGTCTTGAACTCCAAAAGCGTTGTTGTCGTGGATGAGGCGGGCATGGTCGGAACCCGTATGATGCGAGAGTTGGTGGAGCAGACAGAGCGTTCAAGTGCCCGATTAGTCCTCGTGGGAGACGCCAAGCAGTTGCAGCCCATCGAAGCCGGAGGACCGTTTGCCGAAATGCAAAAGAGACTGGGAGCCGCCACTCTCACCGACATCCGCAGGCAGCGTGAGGAGTGGGCAAGAAGCGCGGTCAAGGATTTTGCGGCCGGAGATGCCGAGAAGGGGTTGGAAGCGTTTGCCAAGCGCGGACTTCTTACCGTGGAAGCCGACCGCAGAAAGGCGATGGGCTCGCTTATAACAGCATGGAAAGAGCAGGGGATTGAACGCCCGCAAGACCAGATGATCCTCACCGGAACGCGCAAAGAGGCAGCGATTTTGAACCGCATGGCGCAGGAAGAGCGACAAAAAGCAGGGCGGCTCACAGGTGACGGCATCGCCATTCCCGGAACCAACGAGCGATTATACGAAGGCGACCGATTACTGTTTACGAAAAAATCCCGGCTGCACGGGGTTCAGAATGGGAGTCTGGGGAACGTCATCGAGGCAGATGCTCCCAAAGGGACACTGACCGTCCGGCTTGACAACGATGATCGTGTTCACTTTTCGCTCAATGATTATTGTGATGTTCGACCTGGCTACGCAATGACCACGCATAAGGGACAGGGAGCAACAACGGAGTGGGGATTTATTCTCGCAGGAGGCGCAATACAGGACAGAGAAATCTCCTATGTGCAAGCCTCACGTTCCCGCGCTGAGACGCGCATCTTCATTGATACGGACGAAGCGGGCGAAAACCTGACACGCCTTGTCAAGCAGATGACCACTTCGCGACAGAAAGCCATGGCACATTCTATCGTCCCCCCACAGTCTCCGCCCAACGAACCGGGGCATAAGCAAAACAAAGGACCAGACCTCTGAAGAGAAGTCTGATCCTAAAGCGTACAGCGAAGCATCATTGGGCAGTTTTCATCCAGCCGTTGGACTGAGTGCTCGAAAGCATCTCCATGGGACACAATGTCAGCAATCGTTCAATTTCCGAAGTACGCTCTTCGGGAATCAATACCGCCTTCCAGAGGCGACCCGGCTGATACCACTCGTCAGGATGAACGGAAGCTCCTCCCGTTGTCTTTGTGATGCCATAGCGAAAGGGTGCCATCACACGAATGAAGCCATTACAGCATTTCTCTGCCTCTTCAGTGGTCGGCCAGAAGTGTAACTGCCGCTTGCAAGCATAATTTTCCATCATGTCTCCCTCCTGTGATGATGACTCTATCACGAATTCAAGGCTGAGGCGAATCTTTTACACTTTTTGATTGCTCGCCAAATTCCTGCTGCGAGAGGGTGACGTTGTGGTCATGCTCCTGATCCAGAAGGTCCTGCCCCTGGTTGCTGAGTTCCATTGTTGAAAGAGACGAGTGTGTGTTCACTGCTTGTGTCACCCGCTCTTGCTCATTGACCTCCAGTTTAATCTCCGTGTGGCGACCATTGCCCTGATCCTCGAAGTAACGCACATTTTTCAGTCCTTCCTCTTGTTTGAGGGCATCACTGACATCTCGGCGGTTGTTGATGAGATGAAGATGATCCTCCGAGGTTTGTCCGGCGACAGTAATTATTCCGTCACCCTGACCGTTCGACCAGCATTCATAGCGGAAGCGAACAGTCTTATCGTCTTCTTGAAGGGCAATATTGTGTGTCGTGTGTGGCATCGTTTTATGTCCTTGATGTTCGGAGAGTTTTGGTTTGCGTCTCCACCGTCGGAACGTGGTGTGGTTTGGCGTCGTAGGCGACTGGTGTGCCTACAATTTGATCCAGTCCAAGGCGATACCAGTCCGCCTCATCCCACGGAGTTAGGTACTGCGCTGAAGCGTGCTGGGGACGGAACGCTGTGCGCCAGGAGGTTTGTGGATATTCCGGTACCTGAGGGCGGTATTGTTCCACTTCCGCCCAGGGAATGTGGACGCGCAGTGAGTGCTGTTCCGGATCAATATCGGGAGTCCGGAAATAGCCGTGCAAACCGTTCTGTGGTCCGGGCGGAGGAAGGTAGAGAAAATCAGAAGTGAAGACGTAGGGGCGTTCCTCTTCTCCCGTATCATGAGAGCGACTGATTTTGCCCTCCATGTCATAGTTGCTCCCTCCTCCCTGGGAATGGGCAAGGCGTCGTCCAAACAGGTCACTCGCCCAATCCGCTGTGTTCGCATTGTTGAGCTTGAGAATGCCGATGTTGTTGCATTGTCCAACGATCTCATCTGCGATCTCTTTCCCGTAAACGGCCGCCATGCCATCCCGATCTTGATAGCCCAAAAGCACACAGAGATTTTTGGAACGCCCCTTGGTGAGCAGTCGTCCTAAGCCTTCAAGTTTTCCTGCTTCCCGAACTTCATCCAGACAAATCAGCGTTTGATTCTCACCGTGAGCGCGTTCCTGTGCCGTGGCTTCTCTGCGGGCAAGAACCAATTCACTCGCACGCTTGAAGAGAGCCTGATTGTAGGGATCGAGAGAAGAGCGGGCAGCCTCATCGTTGGCGAGAACAAGAATGTCGCCCTGACCGTCTCTGGACGCCCATTCCGCCAGAGAAAAACAGCGTCCTGCTTCCTGCGCCGCATGACTTAAGGCTGCGATAGGCTCAAAGATGGATAGGCATGTGTTAATGGTCGCTCGGATGTTGGCATAGGTACGAGGGTCACCTTCTTCATTGAAATAGCTCGTACGTAAGCGATGAACGATTGGAAACGGTCGCCCGTCGCGTGTTCGATCCAGTTGCAGCAGAAACCTGGTATAGGGTTCATACAGGAGAGCCAGCAAAACATCCCGAAATCGCCATGCTTGGGGATTGGGAACACACTCGACGAAAATCAGCATGATCCCCGCCAAAATATCTCGCAAGGCATCGCGGAAGAAACTGTCACTGCTGTTGCCTTCCCCCTGCTGCGGCACCAGGATGCTCGCCAGTTCTCGGACGCTGACAGGGCTGTCAAAGTCGCGTGCCAAATCCCATGCAGACAATCGCTGGTCGTAAGGATTGAGAACACGGACACGCGAATGTCCTGAACAGACTGCTTGCTCCGACACTCCCAACAGAGTGTAGAGGAGCGGCAGCATCTCGGATTTGGGATCGTAAATCAAGGCGCGATAAGAGCGATTAGACTGAAGATAACTCGCCAAAAATGCATTGATTAGCGTCGTCTTTCCACTGCCACTTGCGCCGATAACAGCAAAGTGCTCGGTTGCAAAGCGGGGATGGATTTTCATATCGCCAAAGCGTAAAACGCTCATCTTAAATGTCCTTTCTGATCGAAAGAGGGGGCAAAGAAAACGGCAGCGGGAGGCACTTGAAATGTGCCTCCGTTGCGACAACCGCTGCCAGCGTGTTTCCTCTCAGATTCGGTGTGTAGGACGCTGTTTCGGCAGTGGAGCCGTCGTTCTGCTCGGCAGAGACGCAGGAACAGATGCCGGAGCAGACAAGCGGTTGACCGAATAGCGGCGTTGCGCTTCGAGTGCTTCCGCAAAGCACTCTTTGATAAAGCGCTCGAAGTATTCCACATGACGGAAGCCCTCGTTGGAGCAGATATTGCTGAAGCACAGGTCCCAAAGCGACAGGGTCATTTGTGCCGCCGGTTCACCGGAAGAATACTTCGCGGCTTCTCTTTCCGGAGAGAACATGAAATGGGATTTGATCTCAGAAGGAGTACGGAAGAAGCGAACTTCCGCAAAAAACAAATTGAACTCAACCGTATCGCCGCGTTGTTCGATGGTGACCATGCTCCGCAGGGTTGTCCACCATCCGATGTGATAGCCGACAACAAAGGAGGCTGTCTCACTTCCGCGCTTATGCGCCGCGAAAAACATCCGGCGGGGGTCCGCAACATTCAAGACCTTCGCCTCGAAGTGGGTGAGAAGAGAAACGCCTGTGTCATCTGCCAGTTCCGCTTTTGGGATGCGTCCATGAGCGCGGGAAAAGCCGGGAACGAGCGCAATGCGCGGCAGATTCTCCCAAAGTTCGGAGCGGTCGGAGATGTTGGCATTGTTGATGCGCTCAGCGCGTCCGCTGTGCAGACTGCTCACTCCCTGAAGGGCAAACCAGAATTGGCGGCAAAGCCATAAAACGATCCCGAGGAGGATGAGACCTCCGATTACTTTTTCCATTTCCATGAGAAATGCTCCTTGTTGCGGCACTCACAATGATGTTGTGAGTGCCGCCGTATCGTCGCAAATTATTTATCTTGTGTTTTCTGGAGGCGTTTGCGGAAGGTTGTCCAGCGATCACGCAGTCGCGCCCAGAATCCAGGTTTTTTCTGCGATGTGTTTTTCATGACAACCGATTTCGCGTCCACTTTAATAAAGTTGTTCACATCGATATGCGTGGTGCGCTCGAATGCTAAAATGACACTCAGGATAAACGCCTTTGCGTATTCATGGCTCATTACGGCATTGCAGCGGTCGGTTTCCAGACTCTTTCGCGTGAAATCATTCGGTTCCGTTGCAAAAACCAGCTCTTCTTCGCGCAACTTCAACAAGGTCTGGAAGGGGGCAGCAATCCGGTCTGTATCTTCCGAAAGTCGCTTTTTTTCTTCCATCAACGCCTTGGCATATGTCACCTGTGCCTTGAAAGCGTCGGGGGACAGTTTCTGCTCAGGCAGAACAGGTTGTTCCGTTTCAACCGGAGCGACGACCGGAACGGCTGGGGACGCCATCTCTTGTGCAGGGTCGGGCTTGTCGTCTGCTGTTACGGACGTAGGAGCAGGTGTTGTCTGCGGTTTGATACCGTGCATCCAGCCCTTAGTCGATGCAGCGAAAGCACACGGCAGCACAAATACGCATGAACTCAGCCAGTAACCGAAGTCGTTCGGATTCAGGATGGTGGGGTCGGAAAGACGAAAGGCACGGACAATCGAAACATCCACGGCAAAGATAAACGCCGTGATCAGGCTGGCGATTTTCGTTGCTGACCAATCCTTGTCTGCCGCCCGCTCTGCTGCCCATTTCCATAGCCGATAAAAACCCGCTTTCAGTGAAACAATCATGCCGATGCCCAGCACAGCATACAAAATAAGGGAAACAGCATAAGCGAACTCCATCTCTTTGATCTGCTCCGTAGTGAGCACATTCAGCTCGACAGCGGTGAACAGTCCCAGTGCGATGCCTGTTGCGCAGTCGGTGAACCAGACAAACTTGGGGTTGTCATATTCTGGTGCCGTCTCTTGATTTTGGCGTCGCTCATTGTCTTTTTCGCGCCGCTGGTTCTCCTTTTTGCTCGCGTTTTCTTTGCTCTTCAAGGCAGGCAGAACTTTCAGAGCTTCATCGGGCTTCTCGGAATCGAACGCGAAGTTGGCGTCCACGTCCGCTGCTGTCGTCGTCAGCAGAGTTTGAACCCTGAACTGTCTGGCATTGACCTGGTCCAACTGGGCTTGAAGAGAAGCCGTCGCCGCCTTTTCTGCCGCAGAAATCTTCACGACAGTTTGAGGAAAATTGTCTCTTGCGGTCATTGCGTCTTTTTGCTTCTTTTCGAGGTCTTGATGCACTTTATTTGTCTCGCGGTGCAGTGTTAGTGTCGCAGCATCACCGTCTTTCAGAAGGAGAGCTCCCAAACCGACCAGTCCGGGGCTCTGCGCGGCAATTGTCGCCATATCGTTGCGGTATTCCTGAATGCGCTTCCCGGCTTCATCGTCCGCAAAGGGTGCGCCTTCCCAATATCCCTCACGGGGAAGAGAGCATCCCGGTGTAGCACTGGAATAGTCTTTGGTGCTGCTGGAGGGCTGTGTCGCGGCAGGTGCCACATTTTGCTGGGCGTGGTTTGAGCCATTGCGGCTATTGTTTGAAGTGACCATTGGTTAATTCTCCTTTGTGGGTAATGACTGGCGAACCGATTTGACCGCCGAGAAGACCTGACCGGGCTTCAGGGTCGAATAGGGCAGGACGACAAGGCGGTCTTGAATGGAAGCCAACAATTCCGGCAGACCCTCGCGAACTTTTCCACCGGGAAGAACACGAACATCACGCGATATCCCGCACAGAATGAGCGATTTGAGCTGGGAACACGACTTGAGGCGCAAAGCCGCCGCACGAATGCGTTTTGCCGCATCAGCGGCTTCTTCGTCGGAGAGACCGTCGCTGATAAAAATCACGACGACAGGCAGATGACTGCCCTCGACAAGAGGCACGAGAGCTTCAAAATAACCCGCCACATGGGTTTGGCGAACCATGGGGATCGAGCGCAGCAGCTTTGCGGCCATCATGGGGTCTTGCGGAAAGCTGTTGGCAATCAGCGAAGTCCCGTGATCCACTGCATAGAGAGCGAATCGATCTTTGGGTGACTTTTTCAGTCCCGGCAGAATAGCTGCTCCCTGCCGAACGAGTTGGTCCGCATATTTCGGCGTGGGATCGAACGCGACAAGAAAACGGACCGGCGACGATTTGCGGGCTTGCGACTGAATGAACATGACAAGACCGAGCAGTCCAAGGGCGGAAAGCAACCCCAAACACTTTGCAAAAAACCTCATGGCAATACTCCTCGCGCATAGAAGCGCAGATGCTCCAAAGTAGGGACACCCGTAATTCCCTATTTGGAAGTGATGACCAGCTTGCTGCATCCAGTATGAACGAGAGGAGGAATAGTGATTGATGAAATATTTTCGTTAGGAAAATAGGAAGTACACCCTCAAAATTTTCGCGAAAAATTGCATCTTTTGGTCGCTATGACTGAGTTCATAATGAACGGTTGATACATTAATCTGAAATAGCCTTATGGGCTGGCACAGAAGTCGAGGAGAAAGTAATGGACGAAAATCTCTGGGCGGCATGGGACGCACTACTTGAATCCCACGGTGTAAACAAAGATTCGGGGAAATGTGGGATTGGCAAACGGGTACGGTGGGAGATGATTCTGAAATACATAGCGCAGGATCTCGATGAGTTTTTAGACCTAAAGAAAACTGATTCCAGTGTCAAAAAGATGCCAAAACAAAAATTTGTCTGGATTGCCGATGATATTAATGAGTACTTGAGGAACAGATTTAGAATCAAGGATACAACGTATAAATGCGCGGAATACCTAACCATCAAAAGTGACCTCTTTAGAATGGGGGCATGGGTCAGAGCATCTAGGTATTTGAGTAAGATAACCAAAAGCGAGCCGAAGAGAGCTTGGATCATCTGGGCTTTGTATTATTTTGGTGTTGGTGAAACAGCGGAGGCAATTAACACAGTCGTGGAAGAAGGTTGCTCCATCGAGGACTTCGACGCGACGGATCATTTTCCAAAGCTGAAGAGCCAGGTGGTCAAGTCTGAAGAAGCAGATATCTACTATCTCCATCCCGATTACAACGAGTTTTTAGATCACAGTTGCTGTGCCGCCTCCGAACAAGAGCGTATCAAGAAGAACGAAGACGCTTACTTTCGTCGTGAATTTTTGAGAATCCACGTCGAAGGAAATCTTCTGCCTGAGTCAGCAATTCACATCATGGAACCTTCATGCTCGCTTCAGGAAGCGTGCCAAGAGTATCATCGACAGAATGCTGCCAATATTCGCGATTCGTTTAATTATGGATATTGCCACGAACAGGAGGCGTACATTAAAAGGTACGAACGCTACTTTTTACTTCGCGCCTCAAGCCTTACCAATACTACAAACTGCGACAGCTATTTTCTCGAAGTTGTTAGTTACATGTCAGAGGCTTTCTTCTGGTATGACGAATACACCGACCGGGGAGTGTTGACGAAGTTTCTGCAAGCACTCAAAAATACTTCCCACCAGTACCCGATCTTTTTGGATAACTTAACCGACTTCATCACAAACTATCCCCGTAAGGAACTCAAAATCAGGAAAGTGGGCGGTCAGAAAAAGCGTTGGAGTAACACATATCATGCGTTGCTCCAACTGAAAGCCACCCTTGATGCCATCGAGCCGAACAATGATTTTGAGGTCTCCAACAAACTGCTGGCACAAGCGTTTGTGACGAACTATTTTGCCGAAAGTTTGCATTTCCAAACAGGAAGATATACTGGCAATGGCGAAACCATCACAGGGAATATGGCATTAGAATTTTATCAAGAGGCACTTGATATTGTGAATGCTCTTGGTGAGGGTTTCGAGTGGATTGGCAGTTTTTTCTTACTCGAACTTGTTCAGCTGCATCTTTATCATCGCTCGTTTCCGGAGGCATTGAGGCATTCTCTCAATGCCTACAATAGTGTTGAACAATACAACGAAGATGAGCCGGAGATCAGGGCGTGGATATTTGATCTCTTAGGAGATATTTACTACGCCGACAAGAAGTATCCCGAAGCCGCCCGAGCATGGGCAGTGGCACGTTACTATGCCCTGCGTTTTCAGCACGATCAAAAAGCACAGGGCGGTGATGAAGATTGCCCGCTCCCTGATTCCTATACCAAGGCATTTCTACTACGAACTCTTTACAACCACCTCTCTCTCGCTCATACCCACTATAGTTCCAGTAAGACACAGGAGGGGCGCAAACTTGCCCTCAACTGGATAACGGAAATCCGCCGTTTGCTGAGCGACACTCCGGTAGAACCCGAGCGAATCGTTGTCGCCTTGGAACAAGAAAAGACAAAGAGCAACCTGAATAGTTTGCTTCTGCCGGCAGAAGTCCATCAGAGTGATGAGGCACTGATGCACTATGCCGCTGGGCGGTCTGCTGTCATGGAGATCGAAATGACAGCTTTATACCGTGGCTTGATCCAGCGTCTGCAAGACGTAGTTGCTCAATATTTTGAGCTATGAACCCTCCAAGAAAGGTATTGTAATCTTGAACCCTACAATCCAAATGGTGCGCTTACAGCACACCTCCGATCCACTGTACAATGAGTTTTGGCTGCCGCTTTATCGCAGTGCTTTTCCCGACAATGAGCGCATTCCTGAGGAAGAGATAGCAAGCGCGTTTGAGGACGCGAATACCTACATTGTTGTTGGTTGTACTTCCGAAGGAACACCCGTCAGTATGGCTTATTGTGTCGCTTGTAACCAAGATCGCCTTCCTCCTTATTTATATCTCATCTATTTGGCGACTATAAAAGAGGAGCGTGGAAGGGGATGGGGTGGATTGTTCTTCGAACTACTAACCACCTTGGAAAGCGAATCTAATACCCCACCGCAAGCATTGCTTCTAGAAGTTCAAGATATAGCGGAAGCTGCAAAGGTTTCCGATGAGGAGAAAAATGATGCGATTCGCCGACTGCGCTTTTATGAAAAGCACGACTGCTTCCTCCTTCAAGGCTCGCGTTATATTCAGCGTGTCGAAGGATATGAAGGTGTCTTTATGCAGTTGCTTTACCGGCGATTTCAGTCATCTCTTACCGCGGAAAGAGCCTTCAACATAGCCCAAGCAACGTTCGGCGAAGACGATGTCACTCAAGTAGGTCCGCTGTCATGGAGTCAACCTACTGTTCTTGAAGAGTAATCGTTTAACTACCTTTATTTTCATGAGGAATTTTGGAGGCTTCCATATCGTCATACTCTAACGATATGGAAGCCTGTTCCGTTTCTTTATCGCTGCCTTTGAGTAGAGCTTCTTTTTCTCGAAAATTCGAAGATAACCCTGCAAGGTAGGCAATTGCTTTATCAGAAAACCCCCACTGTTCGGCTTGGCGACGTGATGGACGCTCGCCAGCATCTTCACCATTTATTTGAGAAGGAAGATTTTGGGCTAATCGTTCGTAACGGTTCAAAACGGTTTCCTTATCATGGAAAACATCCATCAGGAGTGAGACTGCCAGAGTCTTGCATGCAGGGTCTCCTTTTCGATTCCATTTGAAACCTATATTTTCAAGACCAAGAATATCGCCGTGATTTTCTAGTGGTTTTCGCTCTTCGCCATCCACGCGCTCTACAAGATTTTTTCCTTCTTTAAGCGTTCCTTCATAATGAACCATAAACATAGCCTTCGAAAAATTACTAATAAACAAAAATATCTCGTTCCAATTGCCTAAGCAAATAAATTTTCGGATGCGATGCAATAACGATAAAAACTGGTCGGATCGCATTTTCGACGGTTCATCTCAGAGATTAGCCATGCACGTTCCAATTGCTGTGATAAACATGGTTATCGCAGGAAAGATCTAACTCATGAGACCCAAGGAAGTGAAAATCCAGGGTGCAAACAATTAGGAAAGTCACATTTTTCTGCAAATTGTTTGTACTCTCGCGAATACGTGATAATCCAGTTTATCTTTCCTCTACAATCAAGGGCTCTAATAGGCTCTCGAAAACCTCCCGTTTCGGCAACAATTCCCCAATCTCGACCTGGAGAGCGGCGGCGATAAACATCAGGTTGAGTGCCGCAATGTTGCGTTCTCCTTGCTCCACGCTGCCATAGTAAGAGCGATCCAACCCCGCCTCATCTTGCAGGTAATCCAGTGCCTTCGTACAAGAAATCATCCTCATCGCCAAGCAGCAAAATCGAAGCATTCTTCAAGGAGACGTTGTTCAAACGGACGCAGATGACAATCCGGGGTGACTTTATTTTTTCGGGAAAATTGTACGCTAAGGCAGCCTTCATTCTCCCAGATGGAGGCTGCGGCCTAGAATAGCCATCTGTACTCCCCCGTCAGCAGAATGTGATCCCAGAGCATTGGAGAGAGATGCGGCAGGTACTGCTCTGGGATCGGGGCATTTCTCTCCTTCAGACGCTCAATCGCTTTTTGCAGGTAAACGGTGTTCCAGAGCACGATAGCTGCGACGATCAGGTTAAGAGCACTGGCACGGTGTGTCATCTCCTCGAAGCTGCGCTCCTGAACCATCCCACGACGATAGAAGTAGACTGCCCGCGACAGGTTGTGTTTCTGCTCACCTTTATTGAGTCCCACTGTGACGCGCTGTCTGAGCTCTGGGTCTTCCAGCCAGTTGAGGGTGAAAATCGCCCGTTCAATTTGTCCAAGCTCATGCAGTGCCCAAGCAACATTGTTACGCTTTGGGTAGGCTGCAAGGCGAGCTAAAATCAGCGAGGCCGTTACGCTGCCTTTGCGTACCGAAGCGGCCAAGCGCAAAACGTCCGACCAGTTCTCTCGAATTGCTTTCTCTTGCACCGAGCCACCAATGATAGAAGCCAGGGCAGGAAAGTCTGCGGGATCCCCCGTGATATAAATCTTTTTGCTGGCCAGGTCACGAATGCGGGGAGCAAATCGAAAGCCTTGCAAATGGCACATGGCAAAAACCTGTTCGGTGTAGCCATTGGTGTCTGTGTAGTGCTCCTCTATCTGGATGTCCGACTCATGGTACATCAGACCGTCAAGCACATGGGTTGCTTCTCGGTCGCCGGCACTGATGACCTTGATGTGGTAGGGTGCGTAACGATCTGAGACATGCGTATAGAAGCCGACTTTAGGGCCACTGCCTTTTCGGGCATTGGGTTGAGCGACGTTCTCACGTCTTCCTCCCACCGGGAAATGCTGCCCATCTGAAGAAGAAGTCGTGCCTTGGCCCCAGAGTGTGGTCATCTCCTGCTTATGCTGAGCATTAACGAGTTGGGCAAGAGAATCAGCGAAGGTACTCTCCCGAAAGCAGTTATCAATCACTTGGGCAATACGTCCGTAGGTCATCCCGGGCGTTGCCTCAGCGATTTTGACCTCACCCAAGTTGGTAGCCTCTGCCAGCAGAGCCGCAAAGAGGGCTTCTTTGTCCTTGGTCGGTGTGCCCTGCCGGAGCATGGTGAAGTGGGATGTGAAGTCTGTCCAGCGATTTACCTCCACCAACAGGTCAGTGATTTTGACTACTCGTCCGCCTGCTCCTGCCAAGGAGGGTAGTAAATCATAGGCACGCTGTGTGTGCTCATCTGCCTCTGGAGGCACCCCGGATGTAAGCGGCGAGATGACGATTCTTCCCTTCTCTAAGCGAACACCTTCCAGTTTGCCCTCCTCCAGAAGCCGATTGATCCGAACGAGTTTCTCCTGTAGTATCTCGCGTCGCTGTGCCATATACACGGCCAGATCCTGCTCAAGGGGCATTGCATTCAGAACTTCTGAAACGGCACTTTGAGGGAGCAAATACTCTTCAAAGTCTCGGTACTGTCGGCTACCTTTAACGAAAATGTCACCGGAGCGGAGGGCATCGCGCAGTGCTGTGAGGGTACACAGCTCATAATAGCGCCGCTCTATGAGAGGCACTTTGTTGGTGCTCCCTTCCATAAAAACGTACTCTTTCCAGCTGCCTTTAATGAACTGAGTGGGAGCATCACTGGGTACTTTGCGGATTTCATCTGCCCCCAAACGGCGTAGTACGGGAAGAGCAGCCAACAGCGACTTCATGGATGAGTGCCCCTGGAACTCAAAAACCTCCAGCATTAAGGGAGCATAGCGGTGGATGGCTCGGTAATGAGGGTCAATATGCTCCAGAGGGTTAAAACTCTCGCGTTGGGCAAGCTGCTCTGCTTGAGCGATACTGGCTGCCAGACTCTCCCAGCTTACCACCGATTCGATGGCGGCAAAGGCATCACTCTTTTGCTCTCGTGCCTCAATGAGTACCTTACCAAGCTTTACGAGGAGACGGACTTTATCATTGAGGGCGCGACCATTTCGCGTCACTGTCTCTGCCTGAGCAATTTCGGACCGGCGGAACATGTTCTGAATCATGCGATCGTGCATGGCCAGTACCTGATCGGTGAGACGGGCTATGGTCTCCAGAACGAAGGCGACCAGAAGAGCATAGCGTCTTTCCGGGGGAGCATTGCTCAGATATTGAGGAGTGTAGCGAGCTGCCTCACGCGCCAACAACTGGAGGCGATTCTGATGTATCAGCCGTCCCACCTCATCTGGGATACCGATTGCTTTGAGAAATTGAATCCGCGCAAGGAAGCGCAAAATCGTTACCGGAGTGGTTTTCCCGCTTGCCTGCTTGAGCCAAGTGAGTAGGATTTGTGTCGGGCTGATCTCTTTGTTGAATGTCAGTAGCTTGTCGAGTTGTTGCGGATGATCGGTGGTCAGTGCTTGTGTCAGGCTCTTCGTGACCATGCCTTGTGCCAGAGCCCGTACCTCAAAAGCGAGACTTTCCATGGAGGAGAGCGCAGGCACAATGATCTGCCGGACACGCATTTCTGCCAGCAGTTCTTCAATGAGTTTGATTCCACTATCCGTGGAGAGGGCAACGGGGAGAAGTGCCTCAGACAGCACTTTTTGGGTGGTGGCATCATAAGATTTAAACCCACCCAGCGGTATCAGCTCCAGTAAGTGCTCGCGCCGGGTTGTATCCCGACCGAGGGAGTAGTGGGCCAGTTCGCTGGGATTTACCCCGATTTGCTTTGTGATATGGAGCAAAACGGCATCTGGTGGCTGCTCATTTGGCTCCCAGCGTCGTCCAGGGTAGCGCAGATAGGCCCACTGAACAGCGAAGCCGATGCGGTTGTGATGTCCTCGCTTCACCTTAATGGCCGCTAGTTGCTCCTTGGTAAAGGTGAAATAGCGCTCGATATCCACTTGGGAAATGTCTTCCGGGATGTCGAGCAGACCGCTACGCTGAGTCGGTGTCAGCACCGTGCGTGTTGCCAAAACGTCTCCTTTATCTACCCGCGCAGAAGACGGAGCTTATTCTTGACTTGTTCGCGGCTGACCTGGGTATAGCGAACAGTGGTCTGAATGGCGGGCAATCCTCGTGCGGTGACATGCCCCAAATAGTAGGCGATCTCCTCAAGGCTCCAGCCTGAAGTGCGTGCTCGGTGGGCAAAGTCATGGCGCAGATCATGAAAGGTAATATCTTGTACTAACTCCCATTCGTCCTTGCGAGCCTGTTGCTTGAGAGTGGCAAACCATCGGTGAATACCGTTTTCCGTCAAATGATCTGCTCGTTGGGAAACAAAGACGAAATCACTCTCACGACGCTCATCACTCATGAGATAAGTATGGAGTGGGCGGCGTGCTTCATTGACGAGATCAATGTCGCGCATCTTGCCACCTTTGTGCCCTACATGCATCCACCCGATTTTAGGCCCCACATGCGTATTGTCGCTTTTCAAATGTGCGACATCGCTTACGCGACAGCCTGCCCAATATCCCAAAGCAAAGATTGCCGCACTACGAGGATTTGAATCGCGTTCGACGAGACTGTGGAGTACATATCTCTGATCTGAGGTCAACTCACGTGGCGCGAGCACCTGTTGTGGTGGCAGAGCAACGTCGCGCACAGGATTCCTTGTGAGCAATCCCTTTTCTTCACTTAGCCAGCGAGCAAAGCATCCGGCCACTACCTTTACCCGGATGCGGGAGCTAAGACTCAGCCCTTCTTGCTCCAAGTGCCCTAGGTAGCTGGCAAGCGCAGTGCGAGTCAATCCCTCCGCGGAAAAGGCTTCACTACTGCCTGGACGCTTGGCAATCCAGCCTGCCATTCGATAGAGCGTGCGAGTATAAACCTCGCGTGTTGCTGGGCTTCGTGTTTCGAGTGTCGCGATAAATTCAGTAACGATTTCCGCTCCTGAAAATTCTGTTGCGAGTTTTGCGCGTTCATTTGTCTTGGAGTTGTCGAGGTCCTTGTCGGGCACCTGAGAAGGTGTCTTGTCGGGCATTAGCTGAGTGCTCCTAAACTCGCAACGGAATGTTTATTCTGTTGCGAGTTTTAGGATACCTCAATTCTCATGATTCTATCGTCAATTCCCACACAAGGGGAGGAGAGAAGCACTGCTTAGCGTACAATTTTCCCGAAAAAATAAAGTCACCCCAATCCTGGCTTGCTTATGTGGTACGCAAGGCAAGGATTTCATATTCGGGCTATCAATGAAGGCAACAAAGTCGCTGAAATCACATTACAGGTTGCGAACTGAACCCTCGAGCGAAGTGCCTATCCGTCCATACACTACAAAAAAAATTGTTCGTGTCTCAAAATCCGTGATGAGGTAAACTGGCATATCCCCTGATTTAGGAGTCAGCCATGCCTCATATCCAACTCACCCTCCGCAACGATGACGGAACGACCACAGAACAGATTTTTGATTTGGGAAGTGACTTGACCCATTTGGACGCCATCGATGAAGCGGTGGAGCAGTTTAAGAACTCTGCCCTGCCCGTGGTGGAGCAGCAATTACTCCAAAAAGCCCAAGAGCGTCTCGCCGCTCAGGAGAAAAAAACACTCGTGGAAGGCAAACGGCAGCGACAGCGTCACGGTGCGGACGCGGCATGGAGCGTTTATCTTCCAACGCCGTCGGTTCTTGGATGCAGCGAATGCGCCTCAGACCCTGTTGCCGGAGGGAATGTCCTCGGCATTGCGGCTTCGGATTGTGGACTGGGCGACGCGCTTTCCCTTCTCCGAAGTTGCCCTGCTGCTTGGGGAAGGGTGTGGGACGCGGTTGCTTTCGGAGGACAGCATTTGGCGATTGGTTCAGAAACACGCGCAGCAGCGAGACATCGAACAGGGGCGGACGATTGACGCGGTGGAGAGGCAAAGTGAGGAAGCTCTTCCGTCTCCTGAGTTCGTGGCGGTCGCCGATATTTACGACGGGCAATCCCCCGAGTTTGTGACCTTGACGGATGCCATTTGTGTTCCCTCCCAGAAACCGACCCGGCAAAAAGCGGGGCAAGTGCGGAAAGACAAAGAGGCAAAGCGGCATGACACGGACGTGTTTGTGCTGCCGCGCAAGAATGGCGGGGAGCAGTTTTTCTGCGAGGGACTGAGTGAGCGATGGTCGTGCGTGTCTGCCGTTGCCGCCTTCTTGCGGCAGGAGTGGGCAGGGGAACGTCTCTCGGTGGTGGCGATAACCGATGGAGCCAAGAAAATCCGGGCGGACCTCTCGGCGTTGTTCGGGGCAGGAGTGCGGGTGATACTGGATTGGTATCATCTGGCAAAGCGGGTGCGGGAGAACCTCTCGATGATTGCCTTCTCGACAAGCGAGCGGGAGGGATTGCAAGAGCGGCTTCTGGGTCTGCTGTGGCAGGGACAGGTAGCGGAAGCCGTCGCGTTTGTGGTGGGGATTTCTCCTCGGAACAAGAAAGCCCACGCCGACCTGTTGGGGTATTTGCAGAAACACGCCCACGAGATTATTGACTACGGACGCCGCCAGAATGCAGGGAAACCCATCGGCAGCGGACGGATGGAAAAGGCGGTTGATCAAGTGATTGGGTTACGGCAGAAGAATCGGGGCATGAGTTGGACGAAGGGGGGCAGTCGGGCATTAGCTCTCCTGACCGTTGCCAAACTCAATGCCCGCTGTTCAGCTCATGCTTGAAATCTATCACGAATTCTGCGACACGAACAAATTTTTTGCGGCGATCTACCTGATCTTTTTGTCAACCGCCGGGTACTTATGAAAGGGCAAACATTTCGTCGCTCTTTCATCGAAAAATTTCCATACTGGGCGACGAGCCACTTGCATTTGTGTCTACCGGACACGATGCCAGTGGCTTTTTGTTTGCCCGACAGATTAGGAGACTGAAATGAAGACAGCATTCAGTGACTTTGCAGCGTATGTGCAGTATCTCGCCGAGACCGAACTCGTCGGCTATACCTATCGCATCGTCGAAGACAAAAACGATGCCAAGGACATTGTCCGGGAGGTTGTGGAATTCGCACTGGAACGCGAGGACGAGTTCGATCCAAGCGCAGGAACGGAAGGGCTGCGTGAGTGGCTTCGGACTTTGTGCCGAAAAAGTGCCAAAACCTATGTGCCTTTGGCGTGTGAAGAAGAAAGCCCAGTCTTTGGTGATGAGGCGCGTTACTATGCACATCACGATGATAAACCTGAGCAGCAATGGCAAGCCGAGAGTGCACTTCTCCTGTACCGAATCTATCGTCCGCTTTTGACTCCTTTGCAACTGGAATGTTTCGAGGCGATGCTCGCTGGGGAGAAACAGGTAGAAACTGCACGACGACTGAAGATCGCTCCTCAGGTGGTCAATCAGCATTTGCAAGCCGCGCAACGGAAGATCAACGCGCCGACACAAGCCGATTTTACGCGAGAAGAAAACCGCAAGGCACAAAACACTAAACAATCCGAGCGAGCTTATTGGGGGGCGGTAAGGATTCGTGCAAAAAACCCACACTTTGCCGCTTCAGGTGGGAAGACCCGGTATCAGGAACTCCAGATACTGTGCCAGCGGCTCTGGTAAACGGTTGGGATTGAGCGCGTAGTTGCCGAAACGGTTGTATTGGTCAGTGTGGTAGGGATTGAATGTGGCCAGTGCCGCCAGGTCAATCGTATGCCCGACCTGTTGGATACGCTGGAGCGCCTGGGTCATGTTCACCAGCGTGTGAAACGCCAGCAGGTTCGCCACCAGATGGTTGTACTTTATGAACTTGCGTTGCTCATCCCGCGTGCCCTGCGAGAGCAGACCCGCGCCTCCGAAGCTCACCCAGTCCACATACTTGTTGAACGCTTCGCACTTGTTGGTCGCTGCCTGGATCACATGGCGCATCTCGACGCTGGAGACATACTGGAGCAGGAAGATCGTACGTACCACCCTGCCCAGTTCGCGGAAGGCGAAGTACAGCTTGTTCTTGCGGCTGTAGGTGGCCAAACGACGCAGAATGGTTGAGGGCATAATCTTGCCCGCTCGTATGGAGAGAGCGACGCGCAGCATATCCGGTAGCATTGTTCGGATCAGCTCCCAGTCTACCTGCTCGCGAAAGAGCGTATCAATGTGGGTGTAGCGATCCTGACTGCTGGGGCGATACAGCGTCAGGTCCTTCCAGTGTCGGATCCGGGGCATGAGATGAATGCCCAACAGGTATGACAGCCCGAAGATGGCCGTGCTCTGTCCCTGGGTATCGGCATGGATGGTATCGGGCTGGACATCGGAGGTGTTCTCCTGAATGAAGTCAAGAATATAGTGACCTTCCCACGCTCCGCAAGTCGAGAAGCGGGAATACAGAGCGATGTAGGAGTCGGCGACAAGGTAGTAGCCGATCCCACCATACCCTCCATAGCGGATATGGTGTTCCGCCATCAGGCTCTGAGCGTTCATGTCCCATTTGGTGCCATCGGCCGCCGCCGATTTGCCGGAACCCCACACCTTCTGGAGCGGCCACTGGGCATAGGCGTTGACCACGGCGGTGATGGCCTGATTGAGGTTCTCTTCCGTGATATGGCGCTGGTTGACGAAGGAGACCTGACGACGGTCGAGCCCTTTCACCGAGCGTGCTGTCTGTGTCGGTCCCAGATCGCAACCATAACAGAAGGTCGTGAGCAAGTAACGGGGACGGGGATTCTCCAGCTTGGCATCATGTCCTGAAAGGGGACCGAAGAACTGGGTCCAGTGGAGCCAGTGCTCCGTATCGGAGAGCGCATCCAGGATGCCCGCTTCGTTCATGTACTGAGCGAGAAGTTGTTCCAACTCCTGACGACCCGGCGAATCGGGTTTGCGCTGGAGCCGCTTCAAGAGGGGCTCATCGTTCTCAAGGCGCAGGTATTCGTTTTCGGGGAAGCCCTCATCGGCTTTGTTGGCGGTGGTCTCCAGTTGCTGGCGCAGGTGCGCCACAAATACCTCCCCTTCTACAGGGATCCCGGCCTGCTCGCCATAGAGTGCCACTCCTTGCCGATACTCCTCGTCCGAAACCAACTCCTGGCGGTAATCGCTGAATTGTTCGCTGCCGGGAAGACACAGGTCTCCGGACTTCAACGCCTGCAGCGTTTCAAAAAAGACGCACAGTTCGAAGTAGCGTCGTTTTACCTGGGTGACCACCGTCGTCCGATCCCGGTTTCCGGTGACCAGTTGCCACCACTTCTCAGGAACAAAGGAGAGATCCAGACATCGGGGCGGGGTTTCTGTCTCTTCCGGATTGGATGGCCGGAGAGCAATTTTGAGATGCTCAGCACGGGCTTCCCGATGAGTGCGCAGGAAGATGATTGCCTCCGAAAGTGCCTGGTCCTGGGTCGTGGCGATGAGGGTAACGCCCTCCAGGAACCCGAAGAGCACGCTGCGCCGACCGCTGTAGAACTGTGGCAGAAACAGCAAATGGCTGTTTGCGGCCACCGCATGATGCGCGTTACAGTCGGCAAGGATCTGCTCGGCGTCCTTCTCCAGTAGCGTCTCCACTGCGGTAAGCCGCTGGTCGCGAGTTCCTTGTTGCGTGTAAGCCAGCGTGATATCGCGGAGGTGAGCAATGAGCGCATCAGTGCGATCTGCCTGGGCGGTTCGGTAGAGAGTGAGTGCCTCTTCTGCCCGGTTCTGCATCCGCTTGACCTGCCGCAGGAACATCTCGGTGACATCGTCGAGTGCCGTGGACCTTTGCTGGCGGATCAAGGCGGCGATCAGGGTAAACCGCTTGCGTTCAGGCATGTCGTTGAGCGAGGTCAGATCCAGCGACCGGGCTTCGGCGGCAAACTGGCGGATTTTGACCTCGGGGATGTCGGCGAATGCGCCAGTGGCGACATTAAGTTGTTGCAGCCAGTGCAGGTTCTCCAGTACCTCTTTGAACTGGGGAACAGTGGGTCGGTTGGGTTCACGCTTGAGGCGATCCCAGATGCTTCGCGCCTCCCCCTCCTCGCGCCGAAGCAGTGCCTGGAGCCGTTGCCGGGCTTCGTCATCGAGTGCCTGATAAATCCGTTCTTGATAGGTACGGTTTTGCGAGTAACGGGCGGTGCGGGCAATCCGCAAGAGAGTGCTGAATGCGGGCAGTTCATAGCGTTGTCTGACCAACTCCTCAATCGCGACATTGATAATATCGGGGAGGTCCTCACGCGTGCGGGCTGCCTGAAAACAGGTCTGGATGCTCACCTTGCGGGCTGCTCTACCGTAGGCAATAACCCCGAGATAATCTCGAACCAGTAGCTTATGCCGATCCCGCACCGAACTCAGGTCATACGTGTTCAGCAGTTCCACCACATCAAGGAAACCTGCACAGTTTGCGATATGACGCACAATAGGGTCTGGGATCTGTGTAAAGGTGACGAAGTAGCCGAGGCGCTGAAAGGTCTTAAGCAGGAGGAGCAGACCGACCCGGGGAAGGGGTTGGTTTGTGCGGCTGCGAGCGAAAGCCAGTTCGCTCTCGGTAGGCGTGTAGACCTCAGCAAGTTCTTTCCCTGTCGGTTCGGCTTTGAGGAGAGGATAGGCGGTATCACTGGCACTGGGCATGAATTTTGGTTGTCCTTTAACTCGGTGTGCACCCGTTTGCGGAATATAGTCTATAATACGGGTAATGTGACAGTGCGCAGACCTTTTCGTGGCATCTTTTCTTCTGTCACATAATCGTTCGTTCAGGTGACAGCCATGTTGGTGGGGTATATGCGGGTTTCGAAGGCGGATGGGTCGCAAACTTTGGACTTGCAGCGGGATGCACTGCTGGCTGCCGGAGTGGAAGCGCGACATGTTTATGAGGATAGAGCCTCCGGGAAAACTGAGGCGCGTCCCGGACTGGATGCACTGAAAAAGGCGTTACGTGACGGGGATACGCTGGTGGTGTGGAAATTGGATCGTCTGGGGCGCGACTTGC
>Ga0163154_10002834_pt1 | contig 24842 bp, 20 predicted proteins | sample OliLakLV19MP9P1_FD_148649 | JGI IMG/M metagenome (GOLD analysis project Ga0163154, IMG submission 148649) | Freshwater microbial mat bacterial communities from Lake Vanda, McMurdo Dry Valleys, Antarctica - Oligotrophic Lake LV.19.MP9.P1 | ecosystem: Environmental > Aquatic > Freshwater > Lake >... | reverse complement strand
CGGATTGGGTTGTATGGGTGGGGTGGAGGAGTTGCATTGAGGGTGGGCGGCATCAATCTCGGCGGGATTGATGGCAGGGGTTGATCCAAAGTTGCTACTTGCCAAGCAGCATCGAAGTCGGCTTGGGCCGACTTCGATGGCACGGGCACGGGTTGGGGCTACCTGCTGAGTGTTCTTATTGCTGTTCACTGCCCGCATGGGGTGCAGGGGCCTTCGCTGTAGACAAGGAGGAAACTATCTACATCGCAGGGATCGAAGAGGGAACCATCATTGTTGAAGTCGATGTCGTTGCAAGTGGCAGTAAGGGGGATGCAAGGACCTTCAGAATAGACAGAGAGGAAGGCATCGACATCGGTGGGGTCGAAGAGGGCTCCATCGTTGTTGAAGTCGATTGAGTCGCAGAACGAACCGCCGCAGTTCCGATCAGGTAGAATCAAATCCCAAGTTTGACCATTGCGATACGTTCCATTTGTTACTGAACTGCCACCATGATGGACGATAGCTTTTCGTGACCGATCATACGCTGCTCCACCATAAACGAGTCCAACAGGCTGGAGTTCATCATCAATCAAGATGCGATCCCAATGCGTTCCGTCCCACTCCCATACATCCCGATACGGACGTGATGCGTATAAGCCATTGTCATCTAAACTGCCATTGGTGTTGGTAACACCGCCAAACATGATCGTCGTACGTCGATCTGAGTCGTAAACAAGCTTCGGACGGAGTCGAGCAGGCGGATTGCCATTAACAGGTGTGCGATTCGACCATGCAGTTCCGTTCCATTCCCAAGTCGAGTTGTCATACTGATTTGTAGATCCTACTCGCCCTGCAAAGAGGACAATAACTCCACGGTTCTCATCAAAGGCCATACTCGATCCATTTCGTAATCCAGGATTTGGTCCCGATAGGCCAACTTGATTCCACTGACCAGAAGTTACATCGTAGATCCATGAAGAACCAATTCTATTTCCAGCATCATCGATTCCACCGTGTACTACTAATTGGTTTCGAAGTCTATCAAAGGCTGACGCATGATCGTATCGAGCTCCTGGCAACTGAGGTCCAAAGTCTGTCCAAGTCATAGTATTGAGATTGAGCTGCCAAAGTCGTGATGTTGCTGTGCTGTCACCACTTCCGATCGCCCCACCATATAATAGTGCATATCTGCGAGCAGGATCGTACACAAGAGAGTGAAACGAACGCGTGCCAGGTGATCCAGAACTTGTAGGACTTGACCATATAGTACCGTCAAAAGTTAACGTATTAGCGCCAAACTGTTGAACTATTCCAGGTCGAGTTACAAGCGCTCCACCCTGTGCGACGCAACGCAGACCAATCTCGTCATAGCACATGCCAAACAAGTCACGAGGACCAAATGTAGTTCGAGACCATACTGTTGACCAGGTGTTTTCTGCACCATTAAACGAGAGTAAGTCACGTTGAGGTGTAGCTGAATTTAGTATCCCACCTGATAAGAGTATTCTCTGATTCAAAGAATCATATGCAATTGAGTGCTGATCACGACCTCCCACAGGAATTAGGGCTCTTTGAAGCCATGAAGTTCCATTATATTCCCATGTGCTTCGACTTGCTTCGCCGCCACAAAGAACTATAACGGCCCGGCTCACATCGTAAGTAACTGCTGGGTTCGCGCGAGCATTAGGCACAAGTCCGGAAAAACTACGCAGTGCCCAAGTTCCAGCAACACCATCCCATTCCGCAAGGGAAACTGCAGTTGTACCTTCTCCAATCAGTACCGTACGCTGTCGCGATGCGTCATAAGCCATAGCGTAGCCAATTTGCGGACCGGGATTCACCGCTGAGGAGCGAGCCAGCCAGTTCGGCGAAGTGGCAGACCTTTCAAGAACGTCTACTGCTCCAGCAAGTCCAGAGTTAAGTCCGCCATACAGCACAATTGTATTTCTTGCTGAATCATACGACATGCTGTGCCCCGATCTTGGCTGAGGCAATGGACTACCCTGAGTCCATATATCTGTAGCTACGTCGTACTCCCATACTTCAGCTAATGTTGTGCCTAAGTAGTTTCCTCCAGTCAATACTATTCGCTGCCGAGATATATCGTAAACCATGGCATGGTCGCCCCTTCTAGTCGGAGAAACAGGCGATTGAGTTCTAGTCCAGATTCCACTAGCGAGGCCATACTCCCAAGTGTCAGACTCTCCAGTATTACCACCGAAGAGAACCATAACGTTGCGATCTGTATCGACTGCTATAGCGTGTCTCCAGCGTCCAGAGGGAGCGCTCGAGTCGCGTTCTTCCCAACGACCTTCGCACGATGTACTCACTGGAGTGGAATCGAGAACGACAGTATCGAGATCATTTGTCTCAGAACCATTGACACTCTCAGCACGTATATGCCATTGTTGGACGTCCGTTAGAGTTGTACGAATTTGCTGCTCCGTCGCGAAAGGACCGGTGCAGTTCCCTACTCGCCAATACCCAGGAAGCAATGGAACTCGAGTTTCACCCCATGAATCGCGGCTAGAATTTATCGCATCCGCTATCAGCGTTAGACCTCCACCTTGCAGATAAACATCGTCCAATGCATAAAACAAGTTGTTGTTTGTAGTCGACAACCTCTGTTCGAATCGGATAGATCCTCCGAAGAGTGCCGAAAGATTTCCGCGGAATGCTGCAGGAGCCCGCCAAAATGAAGTATTTGTTAACTCTGGTGTCCGAAGAAAACCGCCGGGCGATCCGCCCGAAGTGTTCCAAGTAACTGTGCCCGAAACTGGATTAAGGAGAGTGCCGCAGATAGTACTAAATCTTACAATACTCCAACCTTCAGTGTCAGTATCAAACGTGCTCTGTGCGATAATTGGTTGACTAAAAGCGCATGACGCAGAAAATCCGATTGCGGCCACTGCGCATGCGATAACTTTGACCCGATCAAGAATTGTCCTATTCACCTTTGCATCTCCCGTCGAAAAGCACCACCTATACGGAGGTGCGCCTATGCACGTATGCCCCACACGGAACACCTAATGCTTGCCTGAATATACCAGAGTTCCTATGTTCACGCAAGCGATTCCACTCGATAGTTTTTTTATTTTTTTTAGCCTATACAAATCCTGCACTTGCATGAAGATGATCCTCGGGCGACCGGACAACCCATCAATTGTGAATGGCTCATTCTGAGCAATTGGGTAACAACGATCGATTCTCTACATAAAAAAGCCCCGCGGCAGCCGCAGGGCTCTGTTCATGGAATCATGACATCTACCAGTTTCTGAGTAAAACGTGCACGTGGCCTGCAAGTTACTCACAGATTCTTGCCGGAAGCCTGCTCATCCCTTAAACCCACTCTTGAAGGTCTTGATCCCTGCTTCGAGTTTCTTTTCGAGGTCTCCGTCGATTGCCTTCTTCTGGTCGAGTTCGTCGTACGTCGCCTTGCCCTGGCCTTTGAAGTAGTTCAGCAGGCCATCTTCGAACGCGCGGACGCTGGCGACGGGGATGTCATCCATGAATCCCTTGGTGCCGGCGAAGATTGACAGGACTTGATCCGTCACCACGAAGGGTGTGTACTGGCCCTGCTTGAGCAACTCCACAAAGCGGCGGCCGCGGTCGAGTTGGCGCTGGGTTGCCTTGTCGAGTTCGGTGCCAAGTTGTGCGAAGGCTTCGAGTTCGCGGGCTGCTGCAAGGTCAAGCCGCAGTGAGCCGGCGATCTTCTTCATGGCCTTTACCTGGGCGTTGCCACCCACGCGGCTGACCGAAATACCGACGTTGACAGCGGGGCGCACGCCGCTGAAGAAGAGTTCGGGTTCGAGGTAGATCTGGCCATCGGTGATGGAGATCACGTTGGTGGGGATATAGGCGCTGACGTCGCCTTCCTGGGTTTCGATGATGGGCAGCGACGTGATGGAGCCGGCGCCGTTCTCATCGCTGAGTTTGGTGGCGCGTTCGAGCAGGCGGCTGTGGAGATAGAAGACGTCGCCCGGATAGGCCTCGCGGCCCGGCGGGCGGCGGAGCAGCAGCGACATCTGGCGATATGCGACGGCCTGCTTGCTCAAGTCGTCGTAGATGCAGAGGGCGTGCTTGGGCATGGGCTTGCCAGTGCTGAGCATCTGGCCCGGCTGCTTGCCGGTCCACATGAAGTATTCAGCCATGGCTGTGCCCGAGTATGGAGCGATGTACTGCATGGGGGCGGGGGCGCTGCTGCTGGCATTGACGATGATGGTGTAGTCCATCGCGCCGTTCTTGCGAAGGGTCTCGACGACGCCCGCGACGGTGGATTCCTTCTGGCCCACTGCGACGTAGATGCAGACCATCGCGTCCTTGGTGCCCCAGAACTGCTTCTGGTTGATGATGGCGTCGATGGCGATGGCCGTCTTGCCGGTCTTGCGGTCGCCGATGATCAGCTCGCGCTGGCCCCGGCCGATGGGAATCATGCTGTCCACGCTCTTGATGCCGGTCTGCATGGGCTCGTGTACTGGCTGACGCTCGGCGATGCCGGGGGCGATGATGTCAACCTTGCGGAACTCGGTGGCATTGACAGGCCCGACGTTGTCGATGGGAGCGCCCAGCGGATCGACGACGCGCCCCAGCAGGGCTTCGCCGACGGGCACCTGGAGGAGACGGCCCGTGGCCTTGACGGTGTCGCCTTCCTTGATCTTGAGGTAATCGCCATAGACCACTGCGCCGACGGTGTCGACTTCGAGGTTGAAGACCTGGCCCATCACTTCGCCATCGCTGGTCTGGAAGGCGAGCAGTTCGCCGGCCATGGCCTTGGAAAGACCATAGATGCGGGCGATGCCGTCACCGACCTCCACCACACGACCAACCTCGGAGACTTCGAGGGCGGACCCGAAGTTGGCGATTTCCTGCTGAATGACGGACGCGATTTCGTCGGTGCGGATTTTCACGGTTTCGATTCCTCTGAGTAGCCAACGGACCCCAGACGCGAGCGTGTGCGAACGCCAAACAACGCCCGATCAGACCAAGTTGGTGACCAGCGGCGTGGGGCGGCAAGGGTAGACGGGCAACAGAAGATTTTCCGCCCGCCAGGGGTAAAGGCCAATCCGAACAGGAACCCGTCGATGAGTTCAATGGACGCCGACTTGCAACTGATCAACTAGCCAAATCTACAGCCCGCACGTATCTCCCGCTCCTACAGCCCTTCTGCCAATTGGAAATTTGCGTCTGTGCATCATGCGACCATCTTGAGGTCCGTCCACTTCGCGTCGGTATTGGCAACTCTCGCCGCCGCTGCCAACGCCGCCACCGCTGCCGCCCGCGCTGACTTTGATCTACTGAATGCTCTGGCAGACAAACTCCGGTGGACCGACGACTCAGCAGTCGATGTCGCCTTGCTCGGTCCGCTCTGGCCACCGGGTGAAGAGCTCGAGTGGGCCAATCAATCGCCCAAGGACACTGATATCGCCGGGCTTGAAGTCACATATACCGTTCCTGATGACATGAGCGATGAGGAAGCTATCACGCTCATGGCCAAAGCTCCTATCTTCACATAAATATGCGCTGGTTTCCACTCGCCACACAGAACAGCCCGTGGTACGATTTAATTACAGGCATCGGCCCGGAGTAGGTGCCAATGAAGAACCCCGCGAAAAACCCGTTACTTTCTTTGTTTCAGGCCATGACTTGGGCAAGCGAACCTATGACCTAGAAGACAATTCCCATGACCTAGGCGAGCCAAGGCATGAGAACGTTGCGCGAGGTCATGGGGTGGAAGACGATTGACACGACTTCCAGGAGAGTTTCCATGAACACGAAAGCCCAATCCATGACCACAACACCGAAGCCCATGCCCTTCGCAACCATCTTCTCGGCCGCAAAGGCCCCACGCTGGCTTGCCGCATTGGGCATCGTCTTGGCAACGGCCTGGCCCGCGCTGGCCCAGTGCCCGACGAACTTCGCCCTGGCTGCGAACTTCGCGGCGGGCACCAATCCGGAATCCGTGGCCGTGGGCGACTTCAACGGCGACGGCAGGCCTGACCTCGCAGTGGCCAACGTCAACAACGGTGCCGCGGGCTCCGTGTCCATCCTGCTGGGCACGGGCACGGGCGCCTTCGGCGCGGCGACGAACTTCCTGGTGGGCACCAACCCGTTGTCCGTGGCCGCAGCGGACTTCAACGGCGACGGCAGGCCCGACCTCGCCGTGGCGAACTCCAGCAGCTTCAACGTCTCCATCCTGCTGGGCACGGGCACGGGCACCTTCGGTGCGGCGACGAACTTCGCGGCGGGCACCGAGCCGCGCTCCGTGGCTGTGGGTGACTTCAACGGCGACGGCAGGCCCGACCTGGCCGTGGCGAACTTCATCAGCAACAACGTCTCCATCCTGCTGGGCACGGGCACGGGCACCTTCGGTGCGACAACGAACTTCCCGGTGGGCACCTTCCCGTCCTCCGTGGCCGCAGCGGACTTCAACGGCGATGGCAGTCCCGACCTCGCCGTGGCGAGCGCCAACAGCAACAACGTCTCCATCCTGCTGGGCACGGGCACGGGCACCTTCGGCGCGACGACGAACTTCGCGGTGGGCAGCTTCCCATACTCCGTGGTCGCAGCGGACTTCAACGGCGACGGCAGGCCCGACCTGGCCGTGGCGAACTTCATCAGCAACAACGTCTCCATCCTGCTGGGCACGGGCACGGGCACCTTCGGCGCAGCGACCAACCTCGCGGTGGGCACCGCCCCGGTCTCCGTGGCCGTGCGGGATTTCAACGGCGACGGCCGTCCCGACCTCTCCGTGGCGAACAACGACAGCAACAACGTCTCCATCCTGCTGGGCACGGGCACGGGCTCCTTCGGCGCGGCGACCAACTTCGCGGTGGGCAACACCCCGATCTTCGTGGCCGTTGGGGACTTCAACGGCGATGGCAAGCCCGACCTCTCAGTGGCGAACGAGGGCAGCAACAACGTCTCGGTCCTTCTGAACACAACGCCGAACGCGGTGGTGTCTGAGCAGCCCGCGCCGGTCTCAGTATGCCCCTCCGGCACCGCCAACTTCTCCATCACGGCCTCGGGCACCACGCCGGCTTACCAGTGGCAATGGCAACCCGCAGGCCCCGACACCGACTGGGCTGCTCTCATTGACGGCATCAACGCCGACACCCAAGGCACACCCGCGTTCGATGTCTCGGGGGCCACCACGCCCAACGTCGGCGTCCGCTCCATCCGGGGCCTGGGCGGCAACTTCCGCTGCATCGTCACCAACGCCTGCGGCAGCGTGACCAGTAACGCGGCCACGCTGACAATCGAAGTTTGTTGCGACTCCATTGACTTCAACAACGACACGAGTTTTTTTGACCCCACGGATATCGAAGCGTTCCTGAGCGTTTTCAGCGAAGGTCCGTGTGTTCCCGAGATAGCGACCTGCAACGACATCGACTTCAACAACGATGGCGGACTCTTCGATCCCTGCGATGTGGGCAGTTTCCTGCGCGTCTACAGCGAAGGACCATGCACGCCTTGCGGACAGTGAGTCGCTTGTGGATGCAGGGCTGGTATTGGCCAGGTGGCATGAAGTTTGGGCATGAAGTTGGACATGACCTTGGCATCGGTTGATAAGCACAATCAGGTGCGCAGTCTGATACTTCGTGCGTTTTTTTGGCTTAAAGATTGACCGCTCCGGCGTGATTTCTCGCTCTTTGGAGTATGAACCATCTGCTCCAACGCCTAGCGATCGTCACAAAAATCGTCACCATTCTCGCCGCATCGCACATGGCGGGTATCGCAATGGGACAGGCGACCATGGTGGGCCCAACGCCTTACCTGTGCTTCTCGGATAGTCCGTTCTCCGCAGGGAGTTACACGTATTCCTACCTCGAAACCTTCGAGGATCACCTGTTCAATGTGCCTGGCGTCACTGTCAATCAAGGGGGGCCCACGAGCGTGGTCTTTGGACCATCGATCCACGACTCGGTCGACTGTGATGATGGAGTCATCGACGGTTCGGGGTTGCTTGGCGATTCATTCTTTGGCAGTGGTCCAGCGGGCGTGAGGTTTACATTCGATGCGGCAATACTGGGATCGCTGCCCACTCGTGCCGGAATCGTCTGGACCGATGGCGGCGCGGGGTCGTTGGTGACGTTTCAAGTTTTCGACGCGAATGGCGCGCTGATCGGCACAATCTCAGCAACCATTGGCGACAATTCCAACAACGGCACCACCGAGGAGGACCGCTTCCATGGCGCGATTTACTCCCAGGGGATCGGCGCAATCAGCATCAGCAATTCGAGCGGCGGCATCGAAGTCGATCACTTGCAGTATGCCGGCAACGTGGTCGATAGTTGCGACTCCATTGACTTCAACAACGACACGAGTTTTTTTGACCCCACGGATATCGAAGCGTTCCTGAGCGTTTTCAGCGAAGGTCCGTGTGTTCCCGAGATAGCGACCTGCAACGACATCGACTTCAACAACGATGGCGGACTCTTCGATCCCTGCGATGTGGGCAGTTTCCTGCGCGTCTACAGCGAAGGGCCATGCACGCCCTGCGGGCAATAGCAGCCGCGCAGGATCAGATGGCTGGTGGTACGGTCGCTCTCTTGGATTACCGTCGGGTTTGGCTGCCAATGGCACACTTGTGGTTCCGGGCTATCAGGTCGACCTGATGCGATGTTGGGCGTTGCCGCTAACGAGAGTGCGGGTCGCGCGAAGACTGGACATCATGGGAATTGAGATGAACGAGCAAGAGGGCGTGGAAGTTGGGTCCGGCAGTGGGCAGAGCAGTGGGCCCAGTGCTGGGCTGAGCTCGGCATCGGGCACAGGTCCTGTGGGCGAGGGCGAACGGATCGGCTCGATGGATTCGGCCCGGGGCTTTGCGCTGCTGGGCATCCTGCTTGTCAACATGGACTTCTTCAGCGAGCCCTTGTGGCGCGCGATCGAGCTTGGGCCCAAGCAGGGAGCGACGGGGCTGGATTGGATTGCCGGGTTCATGGTCGGCTCGTTCTGCGAAGGAAAGTTTTTCACGCTCTTTTCCCTGCTCTTTGGCATGGGGCTGACGATTCAGTTCCTCCGCGCCACGCAGCGGGGCGAGCGATTTGGAGCCCGCGGGGTTCGGCGGTTGCTCTTCCTGCTGGGTCTGGGTCTGATGCATGCGCTGCTGCTCTGGTATGGCGACATTCTGTTCTTCTACGCGATCTGCGGGCTGGTGCTGCTCGCGTGCATCAAGTGGAAGGCTCGCTCTCTGGGAATTTTGGCCGGCGTGTTGCTGAGTATCAGCATGGTCTTCTCGGGCGGGTTTGGTGCCTTCTCGGCCATGGGGGCCAAGGCGAGGGCAGAGACAGCAGCCAAGGCGGTCCAGGACACTTCGGCGATGGCGGCTTTGCCCGAGTCCGGCGCAGCAGAGCCAATCTCGCTTAAGCCATGGGACGACACAACCAAGGCACCGTTCGAGCGATTGATGGCGGCGTGGAAGGAGAACAAGCACACCGACCCTGCCCAATCGACGCTGTGGCGCGATATGGAAATACAGGCGTATCGAGAAGGACCCGCGAGCAGCGCGTTCGCGTTTCGGGCGATGACATGGGCAATTTTTCAGATCATCGCGACCGTCGCGGGATTTTCGATCATGATCCTGGGGATGTTCGCGCTGGGTGCTTCGTTGCTCAAGGCTGGCTTGTTTGAGAAGCGACGCGAAACATGGTGGCCTCGGATGGCGGCATTTGGCCTTGGACTGGGGCTGCCCTTGGGCGCTGTGGCGGTCTGGATGACATCGCACAAGACCGATCCTCTGCTGGCAGGGCTGGGCACGACGCTGAATGTGATCGCGGGCATACTGGTGTCGATCGGCACGATCGGCCTCGTGACCCTGATTGTTCACAAGGGGCTCTTCAAACCCCTGACCAACGCGCTCGCCAATGCAGGGCGGATGGCCATGACCAACTATCTCACGCAGTCGCTGGTCGCGACGTTTATTTTTTACTGGTGGGGCCTGGGCAAGTTTGGTACATTTGGCGATGCGCACAAGGCCGCGTTTGCGGTTGGACTTTGGACGTGCCAACTGGTGCTGAGCACGCTGTGGCTCTCCAAGTTTCGCATGGGGCCGATGGAGTGGCTGTGGCGCTGTGCAACGTATCTGAAGGCGCAGCCGTTCCTGCGGTAAAATGCAACGCAGCAGCGCTAGTTTCGGTGTACTTCGACCCAGCACGTGTCCATATGGCGGACGATCTTGCCCGTGGTCAGGTAAATTACCTGCTCGGCAATATTCGTACAGTGGTCGGCGATGACCTCGCACATGTGGGCAACCTCGTGCAGGTGGAAGGCAAAGTCGACGGTGATCTGGCCCTTGGCCACCTTCAACTCGGCTTCCTTGACCAGCGCGCCCTTGAAGGCCCAAACAGCGTGCTGGCTCTGGAGCACGATGTTGGCAAGTTGTGGATCGCTGCGTTCGAGTGATTGATGCGTATCGCGGACAATGCCCACAATGCTGTTGGCGAGCACGCGGAACGTATCGGGGAAAGGGGTTTGGATTTTCTCGAGCGCGGGCACGAGTTCGGCAATATCCACACCTACATCCGCGATCCGTTCAAGTTCGTTGTTGGCCTTGACAATCGTCAGAATCTCGCGCAGGTCGCGCTCGTCAAGCTCGGCTCCGGCTCGCGTCGCTTCGGTGAGCAGCGCGACCGCCGCCTGTTCTATCGCGACATCCGCGGCGTCGATGGGATCATCGCTGGCGATGGCCTGCTTCGCGATTTCGCCACGCCGATCAAAGAGCGAAGCCAGTGAAGCCTCAACTTGAGCCTGGACGCGCTTGCCTTGAGCGACTAAATCGCCATGGAGGGCCGCGCTGCGCTGCGAAAAAGTTTCCTTTGACGTTGGCATGCCGGAGGAAGCCTACGCATGCTCCCAGCGTGTCATCGTGATCCCATGATGATCCAATCGTCGATCATCAGTCGTGACGCAGGGCGACGATGGGGTCCTGGGCCGCGGCCTTGCGGGCGGGATAGATACCGAAGACCAAGCCCGTCAGCACGGCAACGGTAAAACTCAGGAGGATCGACCACAGCGTGACGTGCGTGGGCAGGTTGGTGCCCTGACTGACCATGCCGCCCAGGAAGGGGAGGTTTGGAAGTTTGGCCACCAGCCAGCCCACCAGCAGCGAAAGCCCGACGCCGATGCCCACGCCGATTATGCCGCCCGCGGTGCTGAGCACGCCGGTCTCGACCAGGAACTGGCTGAGAATGTTCTTCTTGGTAGCGCCCAGTGCGCGACGGATGCCGATCTCTCTGGTGCGCTCGGTCACGCTGGCGAGCATGATGTTCATGATGCCGATGCCGCCAACCAGCAGGGCAATACCGGCAATCGAGCCGAAGACCATCTGATACGTGATGGCCTGCTTGCGAGCGTTCTCCAGCAGTTCATAGGGAACAAACAAGCCCACATCGGTCAAGGCCGAGCGGCGCACTTCGAGTATGCGGCGCAAACGATCGGCATCTCCCAGCACCGTGTCGCGGGATGTGCTGGTCAGAATCACCTCATTGATCTGCACTTCCTCGGCCTGGAACGAGCCGGCCTGGCGGCGGAAGACGGCATCGCCAAAGGTCTCCCGCGCTGTGGTCAGCGGAATGTGGATGTCCATGTTGAGGTCGCGACCCACCAGCGAAGCGCCCGCACCGCCCGCAAAGCCCACGCGGCGCAGCACGCCCACGACCTTGAAGATGCGTTGGTCGATCCGCAGGGTTTCGCCGATGGGGTCTTCAAGCGGAAACATCTGCTCTGCTACCGCATCGCCAATCACGCACACCAACTCGCGCCCATCCATGTCCGCTTCGGTCAGGTATCGCCCGCGGGCGGTGCCCAGGTTGATGGCGTTGATGAGTTCTGGGGTTGTGCCCCATGCCTGGCTGGTGATTCGCTTCTCGTTGCGAAGAATCTGTCCACCCACCGACTTGAGCGGGACGATGCGTTCGACTTCTGGAAAATTTGCACGAACATTTTCGAGGTCCTGACGGGTGAGGCCAAATCGACTGACGAACGAGCGTTGATTGCCGCCCTGCTGTACCGCAGTCTCTGGAGGCTTCTGAGATCGCACGATGATGTTGCGTGCGCCGAGTTGCTCGATCTGATCCATCGCCGCACGCTTGGCGCCCTCGCCCAGGCTGCTCATGACAATTACGCTGGCGACGCCCAGGATGATGCCCAGCGCAGTGAGGATGCTGCGAAGCATGTGGAGGCGAAGGCTGGTGAGGCCGAGTTTGATGGTTTCAAGGAGGAAAGTCATGTGGGGAGTAAGCGTAGTGGAAAGCTGGCGTAGTGGATTGCGAGCGTAATGGAAAACAAGGGCGAGCAACACGAACGGAACCTGTTCGTGTGTACGTGCTCATCAGTACACAGTTAGCCCCAATGCCAGCCAGGGTTCGTGGAATCCTGTGTGAATAATCTCTCTCAATGGCTACGCCGATACCACCGCCAATCGATCCGAACCGAGGCCCCAATGCTGATGCTCCCAGCGATACTGAGATACTCGATCTTGTCGCTCAGTTGCTCGACCTGCTGCCTGACTTTTTTTATGTCCATGATGAGGACATGGTCTTTCGCTATGCCAATACCCGGGCAGTCGAATACTTCAAGCGTGCTTCTCGCGAGGACCTGATCGGTCAAAGGCTCGTCGATGTCGATCCGGATAAGGCCCAGGCAGCGTTGTACTCCAGGATTTGTCAGGAGATCATGCGCGAGGGCAAGCCACGCCTCACCGAAAACTTGTCCTACACCCGGAAGGACGGCACGCCCGGCTGGCTCCGCCAGTATGACATCCCCTTTGTCAATACCAGGAACGGCAAGACGATGCTCATGGGCATCTCACGCGACGTGACGTCCGAACGCGAACTCCAGGACCAGCGCGTCCACGCCGCTCGACTCGAAGAAGAACTCAACATCGCCCGCATGATCCAAAAGTCGCTCACCCCACCTCAGGGAGAGGTGATGCGGGGGTTGGATGTTGCGGGCTACAGCGAGCCGGCGCAGTATGCCGGAGGAGACTTTTATGACTGGGGCAGCGGGCGCAATGGAGAGTTTGTCTGCGGGATAGGCGACGCGACCGGGCACGGCGTGGGTCCGGCGTTGCTCGCTGCTTCATGCCGTGCCTATGCGAGGGTGCTGCTCAACGCTTTCAGTCTGCCCGAAGCCATGGCCAAACTCAATCGCCTGATGTGCCGGGATACCACCGAGGGTCGGTTCATCACCTTCGCCGCCGCGACGGTGGAGCCAGAAACCTATAAAGTGCAGTTGCTGTCCGCGGGTCATGGCCCGGTCTACATCCTTCGCCGCACTGGATTGATCGAAGAACTCGCGGTCGCGCTGCCGCCACTTGGAATCATCGCCGATGGAGACAAAGCCCTGGTGGATCATGCCACGCTTGCAAAGGGCGATGCGCTGATTCTTGTGAGCGATGGGGTCTATGAAGCGCACGACCCGGACGGGCACCTCATGGGCACCAAGCGTTTGCGCGAAGTGTTGTCGCGCAAGGCGGGTGCGACTGCGAGTGAGATTGTCGATCAAGTGCGACAGGCGGTTGCGGAGCATGCGAGGATGGAGCCATCAAAGGACGACACGACCGTGCTGGTGGTCGCCCGTGCGTAAGCCGGCGGACTTCACGATCCAGCCGATCTCACGATGTTGATACGTTCGTCACCATCCCTTGCTTGCAAGTGACCGACAGGGTTGTGCGCTGTGACTTCTCCGACTTGTTGGCAAAGATCAGGAAGACCGCACCAGCCTTTCGTTCGGTCCTAGTCGCCACCCAGGAATGCATCACGCCGTCGGACAACTGCGTGGTTGTCGTCGCTGGCCCAAGCAGTTGCAGCACGGATTCTTCTGTGGTTTCACCCGGCTTGATCGAGGCGATCTCGGCGGGGCTGACCTCTCGTCCCACAATGTCGGTCTTGCTTCCGCCCGTGATCAGACAGCCTGAAAAAACGCTTGATACTGCTAAAAGTCCCACTATTCCAACGCTCGTGATCCATCGCATGAAAGTCCTCCTCGCCGAAGCTAGCGTTTACTACGTTGATCTCGGTCACGTCGTTACGCATGACGCGCGAACAGCCGATGAACTCTTTGACCTCTCAAGTATTCGGCAATGCTTGCGCGTCGATATAATGCCGCCGCACCATGTCAAGCACGCACCAATTCGCCGCGATCGTCTCGGTTGGAGACGAACTCGTGTTGGGCCAGACGCTGGACACCAACGCGCGTTGGCTTGCGCAGCGTCTGACCGATGCCGGGCTCGTGACGCTCGAACATGTGACCGTGCCCGATGATCTGGATGCGCAGGTCCAGGCGTTTGCTCGTCTTGCTGCAAGTGCGGACGTCATCGTCTGCTCGGGCGGGCTGGGGCCCACTTCGGATGACTTGACCCGCCAAGTCCTCGCTCGTGCCATGGGCGATGCGCTGGTCGAAGATCCTATTGCGCTGGCTCAGGTCGAGGCTTTCTACACCGCGAGGGGTAGGACTATTTCCGCCATGAATCGCGTGCAGGCGATGAGGCCCGCAAGCGGTTCGACCATACCAAACCACAACGGGACTGCTCCGGGCCTGCAAGGACTGATCAGAACTCCCGCGGGTGTCGCTGGGCCCGAGCGAAGGTGCGATGTTTTCTGCCTGCCGGGACCACCCCGTGAAATGTTCCCGATGTTCGAGCAGCATGTGCTGCCCCGCTTTCGACTGACAGCCGGGCGCACGGTGCGCACCAGAGTGCTGCACACCTTCGGTCTTGCGGAGAGTGACCTGGCCCAGCGTTTGGGCACGCTGATGGACCGCGATGCGCTCTTGAAGGGGCAACCGATGGTCGGCACGACCGCCTCGGGAGGCGTCGTGAGTGTGCGCCTGCGCTACGAAGGCTCCGCGACGCCCGAGCATGCGTCCAGCCTGCTCGACGACTGCGAACGACAGGTTCGCGATGGTGCGGGGGTGTATCTCTTTGGCACGGGCAACGACACGCTCGCGTCGGTCGTGCTCTCGCTGCTGCGTCAGGCTTCTCAGAATCTGGGCACTGTTGAGAGTTGCACGGGCGGATTGCTCAGTGCCTCACTCACCGATATCCCGGGCTCTTCCGCATGCTTCGGTGGCGGCTTGATCACGTATTCCAATGCTCTGAAGACGCAACTGGTCGGTGTGCCCGAGCAGCAGTTGGGGCCAGGCGGCCCGGGAGCCGTCAGTAGCGAAACCGCGCGGGCCATGGCGGTTGGAGGGCTGCGCACGCTGGGCACCGATCATGCCATCGCCATCACTGGCATCGCGGGCCCAGATGGCGCGATGCCCAACAAGCCGGTTGGACTTGTGTGGATTGCCCGCGCCAGTACGACCAGTCGCAGTAACACCGGTAATCCCGATGTCGACTGCCGACCTTTTATGATGACAGGCGATCGCGCAAGCGTCCGCGAATGGGCCGCCAAGACCGCGCTCGCCATGCTGTGGCAGCACCTTGCCGGTGTGCCTGCAATGAAACTGCTGCGCCAGGTCTGAGCGTGTGCCACGTTCTGTGACAAGCCACGCACGAATTCACGCAAAATCGCCGCTAACCTTGGGCATGAAACTTCTCATCGGTCTGATTGTGGCGTTCGTCATTGGCGGTGCGTGCCGATGGTTTAATATCCCCGCTCCTGCTCCGCCCGCCCTGCAGGGAGCACTCCTGGTGGTTGCGATGACGAGCGGCTACATGATCGCTGACAATTACAAGAAAGTCTCGCAGGCGACTCCTACGCCAGTGCTTTCAGTGCCAGAAAAAAACGCGCCCTCAGACACATCGCCCGTTCCCATCACGGGCACAGGGCCCGACAATGGCGAATGAAAGAGTCAGATTGGAAAGCAAAATCGAGCCAGGTTGTCCAAGCCAACTCGACCCATCTGCTTTCAATCTGCCCGCCAGAACAGACCAGTACGCTGCCCGTAATCTTGCCCCTGATCTTGCCGATCAAGAAGTGCCCGACGAATTTCAACGATTCCGGTCTAAGAAATGAGCAGAGGACGGCATGAGTCAGGCGCTCAGGGCAGCGAAAACCGCTTGGTGATATCCCCATACGCATCAATCCGACGATCACGCAGGAAGGGCCAGTGAGTGCGCGCGAACTCAACCTTTGCCAGGTCGCAGTCCACGATGCACACCTCTTGCTCCTTGATGCTCGCGCGATGTACGACTTGTCCGTTGGGCTGGGCCACAAAGCTCTGCCCCCAGAACTCCAGGCCATCCTTGCTCACGGGCTTGCCATCTGGCCCTGCAACCAACTCATGCCCGACGCGGTTGGGCGCGCAGACATAGCAACCGTTCGCCACCGCGTGCGCTCGCATTGACAACTCCCAACTGTCATGCTGCGCGATGCCATACTCGTCCTTTTCGCCTGGGTGCCAGCCGATCGCCGTCGGAAAAAACAGAATCTCGGCCCCCTGCATCGCCGTCAGGCGTGCGCCTTCGGGGAACCATTGGTCCCAGCAAATTAGTACGCCGATGGTCGCGTGCCGGGTCTTCCAGGCGCGAAAGCCAAGGTCCCCAGGAGTGAAGTAAAACTTCTCGTAGAAGAGCGGATCATCAGGAATATGCATCTTGCGATACATGCCCATGAACGATCCATCCGCGTCGATGATCGCCGCTGTGTTGTGGTACAGCCCGCTGGCCCGCTTCTCAAAGAGCGACGCGACGATTGCCATATTGTACTTTTTCGCCACCTTTGCGAGTGCATCCGTGCTGGGCCCGGGAATGCTCTCGGCATAGGCGAAGAAGCGATGGTCCTCTGCCTGGCAGAAGTACTTGCTGGTGAAGAGTTCCTGCGTGCAGAAGACCTTGGTCCCCTGCTTGCCAGCCGCTTCCGCAAGTTGCACTTGCTTGGCCCGATTGACCCTGGGATCATCCTCGCAGGCAAACTGCGAGAAGCCGATGGGGATGATCGAAGACGATGCCTTGGTCGCAGAACGCTTGGCCACGCGGAACTCCTTGAAACTCCTTGGTGCTTCTGATGCTTCTTGACCGTGCTCGATGCTGGTCAATGCTGCTTAATCACCGCCGGACTTGTCAGGATACCCCCGCGATGAGCGAAACAAAGTCACAACAAGGCAGAGTCACAACAACGCAAAGTCAAAGTAACGCAGCGTCACAACGACCCCGCCTCAGAACGTCGCAGCATCGCATGAAACGCCCCGTCGCGGTACGCCGTCCCGGCCTCGCCCGGCAGGCCACCAGGCAATATCTTGTCCTGCGTTAGCAGCGTCAATCCCAGTTCCTGCACCGCTCGAACCGCGATGTCCTCATCCTCCGCCCGCTCGATGCTGCATGTGGAATAGAGCAATATGCCGCCCGCCCGCACCAGTTTCGCGCCTCGCTGCACGATCTCCCACTGCAGGGCCGTCAGACGCTTCATCTGCTCTGTCATCAGGCGATATACCGCTTCGGGCCTTCGCGCCAGCACGCCCGCGTTGGAGCAAGGCACATCCAGCAGCACGATATCGGCCTTGCCCGCCAGCCCGTCGCAGGATGCGATGTCCCAGACCTCGACATTGCCCATCCCCCGCGTTGGTTCGGCGATCATGCCACGCAGGACATTGAGCCTGTCGGTGTCCACATCCGTCGCCACCACCTTCGCGTTGGGAAATGTCCGGGCGAGTTGGCGCGTTTTCGTGCCCTGCCCCGCGCACAAGTCGACGATCAGCCCTGGTCCGGCTTCCCCAAACAACTCGCCCGCCCGGGCCGCAATCGCACGCACCGCCCGCGTGCTGCTCGCGTCCTGGACGAAGGCACCGGGCAACTGTCCCAGCACTCCAGCCAATTCCACGCCGCTTACTCCCAGCACATGACAGCCCGCCTCCTCATGCTGGACCAGCATCGCGTGCGCCGTGACTTCGAACGACGTGTTGAGCACGATGGGCGGCTCGACCAGTTTGTGCAGCGCAAGGTTTCGCGCCGCCTCCATTCCAAACTCCGTGACCCATCCTTCGAGCAACGGCTTGGGCACGCTGGTTGCAATTGCAAGTCGTGATAGACTCTCTTCGGGCAGCACCTCACGCACGAAACGCACCGCGCTCCCATCCGAGAGCGGCACCGCATCGCGACGATCATCCCACGCTGGTATTCGCTGGAGCCCCGTGGTTGCATCCAGCCCTGCCAGCCTTGCCAAGCCCCGCAGCCCAGCGTTGACCAATCCAGTCGCCCGTGCCATCGTCCCTGACTTGACGATCTCGACGGTTTCATCGATCGCCGCATAGACCGGCACCCGATCCAGAAACAGCAACTGGGCCCCGCCCAGCAGCAGCGCCGCCCGAGGTGATTCGTCAAGTTCTCGCCACGGGCGCGCAAGAATCGTCTCGAATAGATAGGCCAATGTTCCCCAGCGCCGGATCGCGGCTTCGTACATCGCGAGCGCAAGCGCACCATCGCGGGCATCCAGTCCGACCAGTTCTGGCCGCAAGGGGGATAAGTCCGGATAGTCGCGCACCTGCTTCACGAGCGCTCCAAACGCCGCCCGTCGCGCACTCACTTTTCTTGTTTCCTGCCTTCGATCGTTTTGCATCGCTTCGAGCATAGTGGCCAAACCATTAACCGAAGCAGTGACCAAGGCAGTCACCAAATTCAGACACCCCAACCAACACACCCAAAACTCACGTCGCCCATGTCCTTCGTGCAGTCGACTCCCAACAATCCTCAACATGCCCCAAGGCGGATCCCAACTCGTACCCGTCGCTGAGACCACCAAACGCCGAAGCCTTCCGGCCCTCGCTCCCTTCTTTGATGCCCGTCGCATCCGCGCCATCGATGTTCGTCGCACCACGCCCGGCTGGCTGGCGACCATGCGCATCCGTAAAAAACTCATCGTCCTGCATTCGGTCTTCACCATCATCCTCGCTATCGCGCTGCTGCTCACACTGCGGCCCGCCGTCACTGCGGTCGTGCGCGAAGCCGAGAGCGAGAAGGCCGTGCTGCTGCTGGACATACTTGGCGAAGAGGCGATTAGCACAAGCACAACCCTGCGTGCCGACGACGCCAACGTGCGCATCCAGACCGGCGACCAGCGATCCCTCGCCCTGCGCAGTGAGGATGCGCTTCGCGCCATTTCACGAGCCACCGCCAGCACGCGAGTAACCAATCCAAACAGTGGCCAGATTACAGGCTCCGCGATCCCCATCCGCGACAGCATCAGCGGGCACGGCGCGATTCGCTATCTGGCCCCGACAGCCGCAAGTCTTGTGCCTCTGTCGGTGAATGCGCAGCCTCGCTTTGCCCTCCTCACTGCCCAAGTTGCCGACGCACGCAAAGCCGTTTCCCGCTTGTACATCTTTGTCGTTGTTGCCCTGATCGCCATGTACCTCCTGGTAGCCATCGCCCTCGAACTGTTTGTCCTGCCCCAGAATGTCTATGGCCCCATCCAGCGCATGCTCGATGCCGACGCCGCGCTGCGCCGGGGCAGAAAGGACTCAGAACTCATCCCCGAGGCCCTCATGCCCAACGACGAAATGGGCGAAATTATGCGTAGCCGAAACCGATCCATCACCGAACTTCGCCGCAACGAGGCCGCGCTGGGCGATGCCCTCAACCGCCTCGAAGAAGTTGCAAACGACCTCAAGCGAAAAAACCACCTGCTCGAGGCCGCCAAACGCAACCTGCAAGACGCCGATCGTCTCGCGAGCCTGGGCATGATGTCCGCTGGCGTTGCTCACGAACTCAACACGCCCCTCGCCGTGGTCAAGGGCCTGACCGATCGTCTCATGAACCATCCCGATAAGCGGCTTGACCCTTCGGACGCTTCCCTCATGCTCCGCGTTGTCCACCGCCTCGAACGTCTGGGCGACAGCCTCCTCGACTACGCGCGCGTCCGCACGCCTCGTTCAAGCCACGTCCACTGTCACGCCATCGCAACCGAGGCCATCACCCTCGTGCGGCTTGACCGTGATATCAGCGCCATCACCATCGAGAACTCGATTCCCCAAAGCCTCACCGCCTGGTGCGATTCTGATCGCATGGTCCAGGTCTTTGTCAATCTCATTCGAAACGCCGCCGATGCCTTGCGTGAGCATCCACCCGCCGATCAGTCCACAGAACCCCAGACCATCCAAGTCCTGGGCGAGCCCATCACGCGCGAAGGCCGCGCCTGGATCGCCCTCAGCATTCGTGACAATGGTCCGGGCATCGATCCCACCATCCTCCCGCGGCTCTTTGAGCCTTTCGCCAGCACACGCCTCGACAGCAAGGGCACTGGGCTTGGCCTCGCAGTGGCGGAAGGCATCATCCGCGAGCACGGCGGCTTGCTCCTGGCCCATAATCGCACGGATCGTGCGGGAGCGGTCTTTGAAGTGCTGCTACCCGCCACCAGCGATGGTGCAGCGCCCGCAGTAAACAATCTCTGAGCGTGCCATCTCTGATAGAATGTTGCATCGACCATGCGTGAAACCCATCCGCTCCATGCCGCCGATACGACTACTTCCGCCCAGCCGCCCCTCATGCCGGCCCTCTCGATTGTGGCCCTGGACGACGATGCTGACTTTCGTGAATACCTCAAGAGCCTGCTCGAAGGCGACGGCCACGATGTGCGCGCCCTGGCAACCCCCACCGCCCTCTACGACGCCATCGAGCAGCGTCCGCCCGACGTGGTTTTGTTGGACATCAAAATGGGGCGCTACTCAGGCGAGGAAGTGCTCGCGGATCTCCGCAAGCGCTGGCCTCGCCTCTGCGTGATTGTCGTGACCGGCTATCCCTCGATGGACAGCATGCGTACCACCTTCAAGCAGGACGTTTTCGATTACATTCCAAAGCCCTTCTCGGTTGAAGACCTCCGGCGCAGCCTCGCCCAGGCCGTTTCCACTTTGGGCCTGGGCCAGCGTCCCCAGGATCGCCTGCGTGCAGAACTTGGTCGCCAAGTCCGGCTGGCTCGCAACGAGAGAGGCTGGACTTTGAAAGACCTTTCCGAATCCAGCCAAGTCTCTGTGAGCCAACTCTCCTCCATCGAGCGCGGAGCCCACCTTCCCAGCCTCGAGTCGCTAGTCGCTATTGCCATCGCCCTGGGGCGCAAGCCCAGCCAGTGGATGGACGTCGCGGGGTTGTAGAAGCGTCCCAATTTACCCTTGGTATCCCCTTGGCCTCGCGCGAAGACTCGCGGCTTTCGTCGCCTGCTCGCCGCCTCTACCGTTGCTTCCTTGCCCTTGCCCTCGCGAAACCCCGCCCTCCTCTTTACTGCCTTCGAGCCGTCGGGAGACGATCACGCCTCCGCCGTCATCGCCGAACTCAAGCGTCGCCACCCCGATCTGCCCATCTTCGCCTGGGGCGGACCCAAAATGCACCGTGCTGGCGCGACCATCATCGAGCGAACTGGTGATGATGCCGTCATGGGCCTGCCCGGCCTCGCCAAGGTCATCGACCACATTCGTATCAACCGCCGCATTGACAAGTGGATCGCGCAGAACCTCAAGTCTGATACGCCCATCGCCTTGCACATTCCCGTCGACAGTCCCGCTGCCAACGGCCCGATCTGCAAACTCGCCAAGCGTCACCATGTCAAGGTCTGCCACCTCGTCGCGCCGCAGATCTGGGCCTGGGGGCGCTGGCGCATCCACAAACTTCGCCGCCTTACCGACATGCTCCTGTGCATGCTCCCCTTTGAGCCCGACTTCTTCGCCAAGCGCAACGTGCCCGCCAAGTTCATAGGCCACTTTCTCTTTGACCACGAACTGCCCCTCAAGGACCTGGACCTCCGCGCCAGCACCTTTCCCGAGGGAACGCCCCGCATCGCCATGATGCCCGGCTCACGCCCCAACGAACTCGAACGCCACTTCCCCATTCTCCTGGACGCTTTCCATCAACTCCAGACCCAGTTCCCCAACATCGCTGGAGTCGTCGCCGCCACCAGCGACAAAGTCGCTGACACGCTCCGCAAGATTGGCGATGCGCACCCCAAAGGCTGGCCCCAGGCCGTCCGCTGCGTCGTGCAGGATACCGATGCCGTGATCCGCTGGTGCGACATCGCGTTGGTCAAGAGCGGCACCGTGACGCTGCAAGTTGCTCGCCAACTCAAGCCCATGGTGATCTTTTATAAGAAGAGCAATCCGCTCATTTTTCTCATCGCGCGAACGTTTGTGACAACCCGCCACTTCGCCCTGCCCAATGTCATCGCCAACCGCCGCATCATCCCCGAACTGGTCCCGCACTTTGGCGGCCCACAACCCATCGTCGCTCTCGCCGAACGCCTGCTCCGCGACCCCGCCGAAGCCGAGCAACAACGCGAAGCCATGCGCGACCTTGCCAAGCAATTCCAAGGCACCCACGCCACGCGCGCCGCAGCGGACGAAATCGAAACTATGGCAGGCATCGTGGCCCGAACCTCTCTCGTGTAACCTCTGTCCCGTAGCCCCACTCTCCTTTCGCCACTCTACCACAGAGGCCCGCTGTCCCGCTAGGCACCAACAACCCGCCAATGTGCAATCTGCGCAAGGATGGGCGCCATAACCCGCACACGAACTTCCACGTAACCAACTTGCTATTTTGCTGGTCCGATACCGAATCGGTGGTGTATTCGTCTGTGCTGCTATCAAGATCGCGACCGGATGCTTCGGGAGTTTCGGGTATGGGTTCGGGGTACACATCAGTTCGCGCGATTGCCCTCGCCGTCATGGCGGGGGTGGCGTGGTGCCGTCTGCTGATGCGCAGGTCGACCCCCCAACCGGCATCGACTTTGTCACGTCGGGGCCCTCAACAACCCCGAGTGGACAGGCATGTTGCCGATCGATCCCACCGTGGGACGCGGCAGCCTTGCGTATGAGTATCGCATCGGGCGCTACGAGATCACCACGTCGCAGTGGGTCGAGTTCTTCATCGCGGCCTTTGATCGCCCCGTCGATGATCGCATTCCATGGGTGCCTTCTCCATCTGTTGTCAACATGCGATGGGGCGCAGCGGGCACGATGCCAATCACACCGGGCGGGCAACGCTGGTCGGTGCCCGCAGGCAAAGAGATGCGCGGCGCATCCAACATCTCTTGGCGCGTCGCCGCGATTTACTGCAACTGGCTGCACAACGGCAAGGCAACCAACCGCGAGGCGTTCCTCACTGGTGCGTACGGCGTGAGCATGTTCGGCAACACCGGCAACGGCACGTTTTCCGACCAGTTGACGCGCAGCCCCGGTGCGATCTACTTCATCCCGACATACGACGAGTGGCTCAAGGCCGTCCACTATGACCCGATGAGGTAGAACCAAGATAGCACCACCGGCGGCTGGTGGAGGTATAGCGACATGAGCGACGATCCGCTTACCTATGGCCCGCCCGGCGAAGTCATCAACGGCGTGCTGGCCCAGGCCAACGCACGGAGACCATTGGAGTTTCCCGAGATCGACGATTTCAGCGTCCCGCTGGGTTCCTACGCGACCCGCACGCCCTGGGGCTTGATCGACGCAGCGGGTATGACGTCGGAGTGGTTGGAGGATGCCTTTGTCCAGTCCTCTGGCCTTGGAAGCGAACGTTACTACAACGGGTCATCGTGGTTGTTTGGACCCGGCAGCTGCATCGGAAGTGACTCTGCCAGTGGACTAGGTAGTGGCTCCCCAGCATCGGTCTCGTTTGAGTTCGGGCTTCGCATCGCAGCAGTCATCCCTTCGCCCGGCTGGGGTGCGGTCGTCGCGGGGGTTATTTTCGGGTGCATCCTTGCAACGACGGAGATCGTTATGCAGGTGACAACCTTTGATCTTTCGTGCCATCAATCCCCCTGGCTCTGCGGCGGAATTTAGGCGTGCCTATTAGGGTGTTCCAACCTCAACAGTCTTCTGCTAGCAACACACACAAGGCACGCATTGATATCACGCAAAGCCGCGATATCGATGGCACGTCGAAGATGGCCCCAACCCGTGCCGATCACGAAGTGCGACTGTTGGTGTTTGATGGATAGGCCTGGGGAACTTGGGTGGTTTCTGTCCTAGACTGCGTTCTCAACGAATGCTCACCCTCGCCACCGAACTCAATTCCTATCTCCCTGTCGCCCTCATCACGGTGATGGCCATCAGTTTCGGCGTGGCCAATGTGGTCCTGAGCCAACTGTTTGGCCCGCGCCGTCAGGGCAAGATCAAGGGGCAGACCTATGAGAGCGGCATGAACCCCATTGGCACCGCGCGCAAGCGGTTCAATGTCCGGTTCTACCTGATCGCCATGATCTTCCTCGTCTTTGATGTCGAGGTTGTTTTCCTGTACCCCTGGGCAGTGACTTTCCCGAATATTCAGGCAGGAAGCGCCGAGGCGGCGGTGTGGCTGGGTCGCATCTTTTTCTTCCTGCTGACGACCGTGGTGGCGTATGTCTACGGCTATCGCAAGGGTGTCTTTAAGTTTGACTGATGGGTTCGTCGGCGCGCGATGTTTCGCCTTGGCGATGTAAGCAGGCTGTCGGACCATGTTGCCTACTTTGCCTGCTGGCGAAGCGCAGCCATGTCCAACTCAAGCTTGTCGCCGACCTTGAGAGCGATACCGTCCTTGTTGCTGCCATCGATGTTCAGTGTGTTGGCCTTCAGCTCGATGGCGATCACCGCTGCGAAGCGGCTGGGATACTTCTTCAGGCGTGCCTCGTACTTGTCATTGGTCCAGGCCCACTTGGGATAGCGGTCGTTGGGAATGGGCTGCTCATCGGCGGCGCGGGGCGGTTCGGGCGTCATGTTGTACATCGCGGTGATGCGTCCGGTCGCATCGACATAGATGATGTCGATGGGAATGGGGCAATCGCGCATGACGAAACTGAGGGGCTGGGGGTTTTTGAAGACAAAGATCATGCCGCCATCGACCGCAACATCTTTGCGTCCCGAAAGACCGCCAAATCGAATCTGATCTTCCATCGCCTTTTCGAGCTTGAAGGTCTTGCCCGAGAGTTTGAAGTTAAGGGTGGGTAAGGCAGCGTTGGCTGGTGCGGGCC